>Ga0335073_10008451_pt1 | contig 14452 bp, 11 predicted proteins | sample Lox_Sample_22_FD_207093 | JGI IMG/M metagenome (GOLD analysis project Ga0335073, IMG submission 207093) | Soil microbial communities from Loxahatchee National Wildlife Refuge, Florida, United States - Lox_Sample_2.2 | ecosystem: Environmental > Terrestrial > Soil > Wetlands | place: USA... | reverse complement strand
GGGGACTGCCGCCCGGGCCGACGCGTGGCGGCAGGACGGCCAGCTCAAGCTGCGCGAAACACCAATGATCTTCATGTACCACGGCGTGGCCGACACCGGCGACGACCCGAACCAGCTGTGCGTGTCGCCGGACCGGTTCGCCGAGCAGATGGCCTGGCTGGCCCGCCGTGGTCTGCGGGGCGTCGGCATAGCGACGCTCGTCGAGGCGATGCGGGCCGGCCGTCAGCGCGGGCTGGTCGGTCTCACCTTCGACGACGGATACACCAACGTGCTCGAGACCGCGCTGCCGGTGCTGCGGCGGCACGGCTTCGGCGCGACCGCTTACATCATCTCCGACCGGCTCGGCGGCACCAACGAGTGGGACGAGGGCCCCACCTGGCAGCTGATGACGGGCAACCAGGTCCGCGAGCTCGCCGCGGCCGGGATCGAGATCGGCTCGCACGCGGCCACGCACATGCGCCTGGCCGGGGTCGGCCCGGCGCAGCTGACGGCGGAGGTCAGCGAGAGCAGGACCAGCCTGGCCGCGCTGCTCGGCACCGAGATCCGCGGGTTCGCTTACCCGTACGGGTCGATGGACGCTGCGGCCAGACGGGCGGTCCGCGACGCGGGCTACGACTACGCGTGCGCCGTGGAGGCGTCTTTGCCCGAGATCGGGCTGATGGCGCTGCCCAGGATCTACGTCGGTCAGCAGGACGACGCCATGCGGATGGCAGCCAAGCGGCTGCTCTACCGGAGCCGTATCGCGCTGAGGTCTCGCCCGGGTGCACGACCATCCCAGACCCCCGCGGCTGAAACCCGTTAAGAGGAGACGTCCATGAAGGTGCTTCACGTGATCACCGGTCTCGACGCCGGCGGGGCCGAGCTGCAGCTCGCGATGATTATGCGCCGCACCCGGCACGAATCCGACGTGGTAACGCTATACAACCCCGGCCCGGTCGCCGACCTGATCCGGTCCCAGGGGACATCCGTGCGCAACCTGGGGATGCAGCGCAACACCGAACTGCCAGCGCTGCTGCGGCTGCGCAAGCTCATCAAGGACGGCCAGTACGACGTGGTGCACGCGCACCTGTACCGGGCCCAGATCTATGCCCGCCCCGCGGCCCGGATGGCCGGCACACCCGTGGTGCTGACCACAGAGCACTCGATCGGCGAGACCCACATCGAGCGGCGCAAGATGACCCGGGGAGTCCGCGCGCTCTACCTCACCTCGGAGCTGTTTTCTGACGCCACCGTCGCCGTGTCCGACATCGTCAAGGACCGCCTGGTGCGGTGGGGGGTGCGGGCTAACAAGATCACTGTGATCCCCAACGGGGTGGACACCGACGAGCTCGGCTTCGCGGCCGACGCGCGGGAGCGGGTCCGGGCGCAGTTCGGCATCTCGCCGGGGACCTACGTGATCGGCGCGCTGGGTCGCCTCGACCCGAACAAGCGGGTCGACCTGACCATGGAAGCGGCCGCGCCGATGCTGGGCGACCGGTGCAAGATCCTCGTGATCGGCCGAGGCGAAGACCAGGACCGGCTGGAGGCGGCGGCCAAGCGGATCGGCGTGACCGAGCATGTGATCTTCGGCGGCTATCAGTCCGACACCACCGCGATGCTGGCCGCCTTCGACCTTTACGTCGCCGCCTCGCTGCAGGAGACGTTCGGCCTGTCCGTGCTCGAGGCGCTGGCCAGCGGCCTGCCCGTGCTCTACACCGCCTGCCCGGCCCTGGATGGCATCCAGACCGAACGGGCCCGCATGGTGGCCGGGACCGTGGAGGCGCTGCGCGACGAGATCCGCAAGGAGTTCGAGACCGGCCCCCGGCCGCGCGTGGCGGACAGCGCGGTCTTCGAGCGCTATGGCATCGAGTCCGTGGTCGGCCGGATCGACAGCCTGTACGAGCGGATCCTCCAGACCCGCCCGCGCCGGGTGCAGCGGGCAGTGGCGCGCCGTCGGACCGCGGCCGCGTCGCCGGAGCAGGAAATCTCGAGTCGGGTGACGTGAAATCACATGGATGTGGCGCTAATCGGAGAGGGCACCTACCCGCACCAGTTCGGTGGGGTCAGTGTCTGGTGCGATCAGCTGGTCCGCGGGATGCCGGATTATGACTTCTCGCTGGTTGCCCTGGTCGCGACCGGTACCGAGCCGGTGCGGTGGTCGCTGCCGCAGAACGTGAGGTCGGTGGAGACCGTCGCGCTCTGGGGACCGCCGTCTGCCGCGCCGGCCCGTCGGCGCGGCAGGTTCAGGTCACGGCCGGTACCCTGCCCGGCGCTCTCCGATTTGATCGAGGTCCTGCTCGCCCCCCCAGGGGAGGCCCAGGGCCGCTTCGCCGACGTCCTGCGGGAGGTATTCGAGTTCGCCCAGGCCGAGGACCTCACCGCCAGCCTGTCCAGTGACTGGGCGGTGTCGTTGCTCAGCAAGGCCTGGCGGGACTGGCAGCTCGACTCGACCCCGGTATCACCGTCGCTGCACGACGCGGTGAGCGCCATGCAGTTGCTTGAGCACTCCCTGCGCCCACTGTCGCTCCCGCCAGTGCGGGCCGACGTCGCGCACGCGGTGACCAACGGGCTCGGCGCGCTGCCCGCGCTGGCCGCCAAGTGGCGGTACGGGTCGCCGATGATCGTCACCGAGCATGGCATCTACATGCGCGAGCAGTACATGCACAGCCGCCGCAGCCCGTTCCGGTGGCCGGTGCGCGCGCTGTACCTGCGGTTGCTGCGCCGCCTGTGTTCCCTCGGTTACAGCGAGGCCGAGATAACCACGCCCGGCAATGTCTACAACAAACGCTGGGAGGAGCAACTCGGCGCCGATCTGACCCGGGTGCGCACCGTCTACAACGGCGTGGATCCGGCCGACTTCCCGGCCATCGAAACCGAGCCCGCGGTTCCGACGATCTCGTGGGCGGGCCGCATCGACCCGTTCAAGGACCTGGAGACGCTGCTGCTCGCGTTCGAGCTGGTGCACCGGCAGATGCCGGCCGCCCGGCTGCGGATGTTCGGCTCGCCTCCGCAGGGCCAGCGGCCCTACCTTGAACGCTGCAAGGCGCTCGCGGCCGAGCTTGGCCTCGGCGGCGTGGCGACGTTCGAGGGACGGGTCGAGAAGATCCGTGACGCCTACGACTCCGGGCAGATCGTGGTGCTCTGCAGCATCTCGGAGGGCTTCCCGTACACCCTGATCGAGGCGATGACCTGCGGGCGGCCGTGCGTGGCCACGGACGTTGGCGGCGTCAGCGAGGCGGTCGCCGATACCGGCATCATCGTGCCCCCGCGCAACCCGGAGGCTCTGGCCCAGTCCTGCCTCACCCTGCTGCGGGACGCGAGCCTGCGCCGCAAGCTTGGCACCGCGGCCCGGATGCGGGCGCTTGAGTACTTCACCGTCGACCGCGCGATCAGCGCCTTCGACGAGATCTACACGTTCGTCGGCACCGGCCTCGAGCTCCCGAACGCTGAGGACGACGAGTCCGACGAGCTGGCCATGGGGGAGATGGCACTCGACGAGGACACCGAGTTGCTCGAGGCGGCCGGATGAGCGGAGACAGCATCATCATGGGCGCGGGCAACGGCCACCAGCCGCGATCGCGCCCGGGGGATCCGGCCGAGGCGCAGCGGCTCACGGCCACGGCCAACGGGCACCAGCGTGTGCCGCGTACCGTGACGGCGCTGTGCGACCAGTTCGCCGAGGTGTGCGAGTCGGCCGTCGACCCGCTGGAGATCGCCAGCGCGCTGGAGTTCGAGGGCCTGGGCGACCAGGCGGCCAAGCGGCGGTACGGCTATCCAGATGTGTTCGCGCTGGCCCAGGACATGTACTTCCGGGTACAGCGCCGCCCAGCCGAGCCCGAGGGCCCACCGGATCCGTGGGCGGACAACAGCAGGTGGCGGCCCGCGCTGCACGCCCTGCTCTACGCCCTGCCCGGAGTCTGCTTCCCGGCTGCCATCGGGCTGCTGGTCGGCCCGGGCGTGGAGATCGCGCTGATCGTGGCGCTGGTCGCCGCGTGGTCGATGGGCCAAGGGGTGGCCTACCTGGGTTACACCCGGCTCGGCCGGACCATGGATACCAACGAGACGCGGCGGCTGCTGCGGGTCGCCCTGGCCTGCGGGCTGGCGGTGGTGGCGGCCGCGCTGGCGGTCGTCGGCCACGTGGTGCATACGCCGCTGCCGGCGCTGCTCTTCGGCGCGGGCGAGGGCGTCTACATGCTGGGGGCCGGCACCCTGATGGTGCTGGGCGCGGAGGGCTGGCTCATCGTCGCGCTCGGCCCCGGCGTGCTGTACAGCGCCGGGTTCCTGGCGCTGGGCCGGCCGCTGCAACTGCAGCACATCGCCTGGGCCACGATGGCCTCCGCTCCGCTGCTGGCGCTGGCGCTGGCCTTCATATTCACCCAGCGGACCGGCCCGGCGACGGGCAAGCTGTTCGAGCGGGAAGAGTGGCTCGGCGCGCTGCCGGCGGTCGGGTTCGGGCTGCTCGCCGCGGGCTTGCTGATCTTCCCGGTGGCGGCGGGCCCGGATGGTCACGGCGGGATCAACGTCGGCGCCCTGCTCGCCGGGGTGCCGCTGTCACTGAGCATGGGCGTGGCCGAATGGAGCCTGCTCTGGTACCGGCGGCGCACCCAGCGGCTGATGCGGACGATCAGGGACTTGCGGGGGTTCGGGCTCCGGGCCCGGCTGATCCTGCTCTGCGCGGTGCTGCAGTACGTGGGCGCGGCCGCGGTGCTGACCGCCGCTGCGGTGGCCATCGCCGGCAAGACCGGCCTGGTTCATCCGAAGCTGGCCTACCTGCCCCAGATAGCGACGTACGGGGTGCTGGGAGCGGGGATGTTCCTCGCGCTGACGCTGCAGGCGTTCGGCTCGCGCATCTTCCCGCTCATCCCCTGCGCAGTCGCCCTGGCGATCGAGATCGTATTCCGCGACCTCGGGGTGCGCGCGCAGATCATCGCGTGCACGGAGCTGCTCGTCGTGGTCGGCGGGTTCGCGGTCGTGGTGCTCGGGAAGGCGGTGCGGCACGCCTATTAGGCACCAGGCCGCGAGCCACCGTGTGGCCCGCGGCACGCGCGCTGTCGCCCGCATCATTAACTGGAAATTCGGAAGGAAGTACCCATGACGGATATCGCTGCTGTCACCGGCGCGGAGGGGTTCATCGGCTCCCACCTGGTGGAGGGGCTGGTGCGGCGCGGCTACCGGGTCAAGGCCATGGTCCTCTACAACATGTGGAGCTCGACCGCGTGGCTGGAAACGCTGGATGCGGAGATCACCGACCAGGTGGACGTGGTGTTCGGGGACGTGCGCGACCCGGCGACCGTGCTTCAGCTGGTGGAGGGCGCCTCGGTGGTCTACCACCTGGCCGCCATCGGCTCGGTCCCGTACTCCTACAGCGCGCCACGGTCGTTCATCGACACCAACACGATCGGCACGATGCACGTGCTCGAGGCCGCCCGCGCCTGCCGGACCCCGCGGGTGGTGCACACCTCGACCAGCGAGACCTACGGCACCGCGCGCACGGTCCCGATCAGCGAGTCGCACCCGCTGCAGAGCCAGTCGCCCTACGCGGCGTCCAAGACGGCCGCCGACAAGCTGGCCGAGTCGTACCACCTGAGCTTCGCGCTGCCCGTGGTCACGCTGCGGCCGTTCAACACGTTCGGGCCGCGCCAGTCCACCCGCGCGGTGATCCCGCAGATCATCACCCAGCTGGCCAGCGGCTCCAAGCAGCTGATGCTGGGTGCCCTCGACCCGACCCGCGACTTCTCCTACGTGACCGACACGGCATCGGCGTTCATGACGCTGGGCGAGGCGCCGGCCTCGGCCGTGATCGGAGAGCTGTTCAACTGCGGGCCCGGCGACGACATCGCGATCGGCAAGCTGGCCGAGGACATCGCCAAGCTCATGGGGGTCGAGGCCGATATCGTCGAGGACCCGAAGCGGCTGCGCCCCAAGGACTCCGAGGTAATGCGGCTGGTGTGCGACGCGACGAAACTGCGCGAGCGCACCGGGTGGCGGCCCCAGTACACCAGGGACGACGGCCTTCGCGAGACCATCGACTGGTACCGCGACCCGGCCAACCTAGCCCGCTTCAAGACCGGCGAGTACCACCAGTGAACTCTGTTTCCTCGGGGGGACGACCCCCCCAGACCCCCCCGCGTGCCATCGGCTCGGGCCAGCCTCCGGCCGGCCGTCGCCGCTGTCCCCGGCCTCGCGGCCGGGGTCTCCTCATACGCGCTGCTCGACAGCTCGACGTTCGTCGCGGGTGTCCCCGGCCTCCGGGCCGCGGTCTCACCGTGCGCCTCCAACCATGCGGCTGCTGATTCTTGGGGCCAGCGGGTTCCTCGGCGGGCACGTGTGGCGGCAGGCCACCGCGGCGGGCGCGGACGTGGTCACCGCGGGCCGGGCCGGGCTGCCGGGCTCGCCCGCGCACCATCGGCTCGACCTGGCCGCCGGTGACCCGGCCGGGATCGCCGGGATCATCGCATCCGTGGCCCCCGATGCGATCGCCAACTGCGCCGGGCTCACCGTGGGCGGCCCGGACCTGCTGGCCGCGGCCAACATAACCGGCACCTACACCCTGGTCCGGGCCATGCTGCTGACCGGGACGCGGGCCCGGCTCGTGCACCTGGGCTCGGCGGCGGAGTACGGCGGCGCCGAGCCGGGCGTGCCGCTCAACGAGTCCGCCCCGCCGCGGCCGGGCGCGCCGTACGGTGCAACCAAGCTGGCCGGCACCCGGCTGGTCGAGCTGGGCCGGGCGGCCGGGCTCGACGCCGTGGTGCTGCGGGTGTTCAACCCGGTCGGGGCCGGGGCGCCGGAGAGCGGCCTGCCCGGCCGAGTCGCCGCGCAGTTGCGCCAGGCCCTGGCCGGCGGCAACGAGGTGCGGCTCGGCCCCCTGGACGCGGTCCGCGACTTCGTCGACGCGCGGGACGTGGCCGCCGCGGTGCTGGCCGCCGCGGGCGCGCCCGCGCCGCCGCACGCCGTGCTCAACATCGGCAGCGGCACCGGGGTCCCGGCCCGGACACTGGTGAAGGAACTGATCGCGGTCACCGGGTACGCCGGGCCGGTGCATGAGGACTCGGCGGGCTCGGCGCGATCCGGTGACCTCGACTGGCAGCAGGCCGACATCGCCCTGGCCCGCCTGGATCTGGACTGGCGGCCGCGCCACGATCTGGCCGCGTCGCTGGCCGACCTGTGGGAGGCGAGCCGTGCCCAGGCGCTCTAGTGATCGCATGCAGCTAGCCGCGCCCCGGCTGGTCGTGCCCGCCTACTTCCGCCCGGAGTTCCGGCCCGACGACTGGGAGTCGCTGGCCAAGCACGCCCCGCAGGTCAGGATGGTGACACTCAACGTGGCCAACGGGCCGGGAACCGCGCCCGACCCGGCTTTCTTCCCGGCGCTCGACCGGCTGCGCCAGGTCGGGGTGGTGGTTGCCGGATACGTGGACACCAACTACGGCCAGCGCCCGGCCCGCGACGCGCTGGCTGACCTCGATAACTTCATGAAGTGGTATCCGGTGACCGGCGTCCTCTTCGATCGGGTCTCGATCACCGCGGAGTTCGTCGACTATTACGCGGCGCTGTCGCGCGATGCCCGCCGCAGCGGGGCGCGCGTGGTGCTGTTCAACCATGGGGCGCATCCGCTCGAGGCCTATGCCGAACACGCCGACGTGCTCGGCACCTTCGAGGGCCCGTGGCGGGCTTACCTCAAGCTCGCCGTGCCGCGCTGGACGCGCTCCCGGCCCGCCGACAAGTTCTACCACGTGGTGTACGCAGTGCCGCGCGAGAACTACGACCACGCGTTCCTGCTCGCCATGCGGCGCCGGGCGGGCAGCGTGTACATCACCGACCGCAGTGGCCGTAACCCGTACGACTGCCTGCCGACCGGAGGACTGCAGCCAGAATCACCGTGGCTGCGTTAAGTAAATTTGGGAAGAGCCGATCAGGGCTGATGCCGATATGTCAACAACAGGAAACCCCCGGGGCGATCAGCGCAGCACGCTCGCCTGGATCACCAGGCCGGTCACGGTCGTGGCGGTCGTGGCGGTCGTGGTGCTCGGTGTGGCGGTCGGCGTTACCGCCAAGCTGAACACCAAGAAACCGGCCACCATCCACAAGACCACGCGCTGCCATGCTCAGCGTACGTTCGTCCCGGCCTTCTTCTACGCGTCGGGGATCTGGCAGCAGGCCGCGAACACCAAGCCGGTGCCCAGCTACATGATCCTGGATATCTCGGGGACGGGAGCCGGCAGCGGCCCCGTCGCGCACTTCCAGTCCATCGTCAAGCAGGAACGGGCCGCGGGCGTCACGATCCTCGGTTATTCGTCGACCGGCTACGGGCTGCGCCCGGCGGCCCAGGTAGAGGCGGACGTCCAGCACTACAAGTCCTGGTACGGGGTTACCAATATCTTCCTGGACGAGGTCCGCGGCATCAGCAGCCAGCTTCGCTACTACCGGAGACTGGCCCACTACATTTACGGGGCCAATCCGGGATCGTCGATCTGGATCAACCCCGGGAACTACCCGGATCCCAGCTACATGTCGGTCAGCAATGTCGTGATGGCATTCGAGGGCCCGTACTCGGCCTACCACAACGTCATCGTGCCCAGCTGGGCCTTCGGCTACAACCCAGACCGGTTCGCCAACACGGTCTACGCCACCCGCGGTTCACAGGTGGCCAAGGCCCTCAGCCTGTCCAGGAGCAGGAACGCGGGCTACGTCTACGTGACCGATGGGACGGGCGGAAACCCCTACAGCGGGCTGCCCAGTTACTGGTCCACCGAGGACAGCGAGATCACGCAGGGCTGCCCCAACAGCGCGCCCTGATCAGCCCGGACCGAACGGGGTGGTGGGCCCCACGCTGTTGCTGGAGGAACAGCGTGGTGCCCACCACCTCACTCACGCGTCGGCTCCCGCATTGGGGCCGGCCGTGCTGTCTGGGCCCGGGGCCCCACGCCGGCTGTGCGGTAGTGCGGCCGGCCCGCACTAACCGTTCTAGATTCGAATAGTAATCAATCAGGCACACCAGGTAAGAACCATCGGGTCGTGGGGTCCACTCCCCCTTATCAGGACGAGGATTCCTCATTCATCTGTATGAGGACAGTGACACGTTGCCGCTGCACAGTGGAGCCGTGGATGTGCGGCGACTGCTTCTGGTGGACGACTACAGGATGGTTACCGAAGCGCTTGCCTCCCGGCTGTCCACCGTGCCCGACCTCTGGGTGGCCGGATGCTGCAGCACCGATGACCCGCAGCTGCCCGAGGTTGTCCGCTGGCTGCGGCCGGACGTCATCCTGATCGAGGTTGAGCCGCTCGGCTTCGCGGTGGGCGAGGTCCTGCAGCGGCTCAAGGCGGCGTGGCCAGCGGCCCACGTGGTCGTGGTCAGCGGTGACCATGACGTGTCCCACGCCGTGGATGCCGCGCGGGCCGGGGCGTCGGCCTGGGTGTCCAAGGAGCAGGGCGCCGACGACCTCGAGACCGTGCTCCGCGGGGTGTGCCAGGGGCATTCCTGGTTCCCGCCGGAGATGCTCGGCGAGATCCTGCGTGAACTGCGCGACGATGTCCGCCGGGCGCAGGAGGACAACGATCCGCTCGACGTGCTGAGCCCACGGGAGCGGGATGTCCTGGCCAGCATGGCGGAAGGCAAGCGCGGCCGGCAGATCGCCGAGGAGTTGCTCATCTCCACCGATACGGTCCGCACGCACACCCGCAGCATCTTCAGCAAGCTGGACGTGCATAGCAGGCTCGAGGCCGTGCGCGTCGCCCGGGCGGCCGGCCTGCGTCCGCCCGAGCGTTCCGGGATCACCGGCGCGTCGGCGACGGTTCCGTTCCGGCCCACTGGCCCGCAACGGCAATGATCGGTGACCGGCCCGGCCGGCGGCCGCTCAGTGTCGGCCCGGGGGGACGACCCCCCCAAACCCCCCCGCTCAGTGTCGGCCCGGGGGGACGACCCCCCCAAACCCCCCCGCTTGAGCCGTCCGGTGGCGGGAACCGCCTGCCGCTGCGGGTTGCGACCGTCATCACCAGGCTGGAAGGCGGGGCCGGGGTGCTCGCCCTGCGCGGCGTCAAGGTCCTGGACCCCGGGCTGGTTACGCCCACGATCGTGACCGGCAGCGGAGGCCGGCTGCTCGACGAGGCAGCAGCCTGCGGCATCGAGGTGCTGGTCGAGCCGGTACTGCGCGAGGTGATTGCCCCGCGCAGCGACCTGCGGGCGCTCCGGCGACTGGAGGCGCTCTTCGCCGACCGCAACTTCGACGTGGTGCATACCCACTGCGCCAAGGCTGGAGCCGTCGGCCGCATGGCCGCCTGCCGCGCGGGTGTGCCCAGGATCGTGCACACCTTCCACGGCCTTCCGTTCAACCAGTTCCAGTCGGCGGTGCGGCGCCGGGCCTACGTGTCGATCGAGCGGCGGCTTGGCCGGATAACCGACGTGGCGCTGTGCGTGGGCAGCGCGGTGGCCGCCGAGGCGGTGCGGCGGGAACTGGTCGCGCCGGAGCGGGTCGCCGTGATCGGCGTCGCGGTGGACGGTCCTGACCGGCTGCGGGCCAGCATGAGCGCCCGGCGGCCGGAGGCGCGCCGTCGTGCCCGCGCCGCGCTGGGCCTGCCGGAGGACGCCACCGTGGTCGGGGCGGTCGGCCGGCTGACGTACCAGAAGGCACCCGAGGATTTCATCACCGCGCTGCTCCGGCTGGGGCGGCCGGACGTGATCGGTGTCTGGGTGGGCGGCGGCGAACTCGGCGACCAGGTCGCCCGGCGGGTCAGGGATCTGCCGCCGGGTGCTCGCGTCATCCTGGCCGGCGAGCGCACGGACGTGTTCGACGTGCTTCCCGGGTTCGACGTGTTTGCCATGCCCAGCCGCTACGAGGGACTGCCCACCGCGATCGTCGAGGCCATGATCGTCGGCGTCCCGGTCGTCGCCACGGCCGTCAACGCGGTCCCCGACCTGGTGGTTCCGGGCGTGACCGGTATGCTGGTCCCGCCGCGACGGCCGGGGCAGCTAGCCGCGGCCATCCGGTACCTGCTCGACTCGCCCGAGGTCGCGGCCCGCATGGCCACGACTGCCCGCGCCCGGCTGGCCGACCAGTATGGCGAGCCCGCCCTGCGAGCTGCTCTTACGGCCGCGTACTCTCTCGCCGGGCTGGCTGAGCAGGCCACGCCGGTGCGGTCTGCGTAATCTCAGCGTTCACTGATGACCACTAATAGTAATTTTTTGGTCACTGCCTTACATAGACGTCACGTCCTGTAAACATCCACCGCCACGAACGCGTCTTCTTACGTGGGCTGGTTCATGCGGAGGGGCACCGATCCGAGCGTTGTGCCGCGGTTGCGGTCAGTGTTCGGAGTCGGAGCAGCCTGGACATGTCAACGTAACCGACCTGGAACTCGAGACCGACGATCGGGCTGTGCCGAGATGTGTCCGGGGCGGGGGGGAAGGTATGAGCGTTCAGTTGGAAGGCCGCTGCGACGGCCAGAATGCCCGGAGCCGCGGCAAGCCCGCGGTGGCCGCTGCCGCGCGCAGCGAGATGGGCGGGTGACCGCGTGGCCACGGTAGTGCTTGGTGACGACCATGTCGTCTTCCTTGACGCGCTGGCGACCGTGCTGTCCCAGCACGGTCACGTGGTCTGCGGGGTGGCCCGCAGCACCGCCGAGATGGTCACCCGCGTCAGCGCCCATCAGCCGGACGTGTGCCTGATCGACCGCAACGCCACGGCAGATGAGGACGCCCAGACCATCGGCCGGGTGCTCGCCGCCAGCACCAGCACGAGCGTCCTGGTGCTCGGGGCCGACCCGGGCGGCGGGGCGGCCGAGCTGGCACTTGACGCCGGGGCATCCGGTTACCTGCACCAGTCACGCGGGGTCGGCGCGCTCGTTTCCGCGCTTGACCGCGTGCTGAACGGCGAGATCGTGGTCGACGTCCCGCAGACCGCGCCGTCGCGCCCGGCCGAGCCCAACCAGGCGCTGCGCATGGCCGCGCACCTGACCAGCCGGGAGCGGGAGTGCCTGATGATGCTGGTGGAGGGGCTGGACACCGCGGCGATGGTGGACCAGCTCGGCGTGTCACGCACGACCGTGCGCACCCACCTGCAGTCGGTACTGACCAAGCTCGGCGTGCATTCGCGGCTCGAGGCCGCATCGTTCGCGGTGCGGCACCGCCTGCCCGACCTCTGGTCCGGCGAGGACCGGATGGCCACGGCCAGCGCCGTGCGGGGAGCGCGGAGCGTCGCGCGGGCCCCGAGCATGACGGCGGCCACGGCCGCGGTGCGGCCCATCCGGCTGCGCCGGGTCGATGACATGCGGGGGCGCATCGTGCGCCAGCCGATGCCGGTGGCGGCCGGCTCGGGTGTGGGCGCGGGCTAGCCCAGGGTCGCCGCGGGGCTGGCGGGCCTGGCCGTGACCGTCGGCCAAGACCCCTCGGGACGGGCATGGCAGGCTTGAGTCATGAGGAACGCCCACGACGTGGCCGGGGTCCGGGCGGCCGAGAGCGCGCTGATGGCTTCGGTGCCCGAAGGTGCGCTGATGCAGCGGGCCGCGTCCGGCCTGGCATCGGTGTGCGCCGGCCTGCTGGCGGCCGTCTACGGGTCGCGGGTCGTGGTGCTCGCGGGCAGCGGGGATAACGGCGGAGACGCCCTGTACGCCGGCGCGCGGCTGGCCGCCCGCGGCGCCGTGGTCACGGCGGTGGCCGCGGCCGAGCGCGTGCACCAGGGCGGGGCCGGCGCGCTGCGCGGCGCGGGCGGGCGCCTGATCGGGGCGGCGGACGACACGGCAACAGCCGATAAGGCGATCGCCACGGCGGACCTCATCATCGACGGGCTCCTCGGCATCGGCGGGCACGGCGGGCTGCGGGAGCCGGCCGCGTCCCTGGCCGCGGCGGCGCAGCGGGCCAGCGCCCAGATCGTGGCGGTGGACCTGCCCAGCGGCATCGACGCCGACACCGGCGAGGTGGCGGGGGCCGCGGTGCGGGCCGACGTGACGGTCACGTTCGGGACGCTGAAGCCCGGCCTGCTGATCGATCCCGGCGCCTCGCATGCCGGAGTCGTCGAGCTCATCGACATCGGCCTGGGCAGCCATCTCGGCCCGCCCGACGTGGCCGCGGCCCAGGCGGCCGACATCGCGGCCTGGCTGCCCCGCCCGACGGCCGAATCGGACAAGTACCGGCGCGGGGTCCTGGGCATCGTGGCGGGCAGCGACCGGTTCACCGGGGCCGCGCCGCTGGCCGTGGGCGGCGCCATCCGCGGCGGCGCGGGCATGGTCAGGCTGGTGTCGTCCGAGGTCCCGGCCATGCTGGTCAGGGAGCGCTGGCCGGAAGCGGTGATCACGACCACCCAGGCCGGCCAGGAGGGCACAGCGGCCATCGAGAAGGCCGGCCAGGTGCAGGCGTGGACGGCCGGGCCGGGCATGGGCACCGGCGAGGCTTCCGCCGAACTGCTGGCCGCGGTCCTGGCGACCAGCGTCCCGGTCCTGGTCGACGCCGATGGCATCACCTTGCTGGCCGCTCACCGCGAGCTGCTGTCGCGCTCGGCGCCCACGCTGATCACGCCGCACGCGGGCGAGCTGGCCCGGCTGCTCGGCGCGGACCGCTCGGACGTGGAGGCCCGCCGGCTCCGGTTCGCCACCCAGGCCGCCGCCGAGCTTGGCTGCACCGTGCTGCTGAAAGGCTCGACCACGGTCATCGCCCCGCCCTCGTCCGGCCAGAAAGTCCTGGTGAACCCGACCGGGAGCAGCTGGCTGGCGACCGCGGGTTCGGGGGACGTGCTGTCCGGCCTGGCCGGCTCGCTGCTCGCGCAGGGCCTGGGCCCGTCGCGGGCGGCCGCTGCCGCCGCCTACCTGCACGGCATCGCCGCCCGGCTGGCCGCCGAGGGCGCGCCGATCGGCGCCACCGACGTGATCGCGGCCCTTCCCGCCGCGATCAGGTCCGTCGAGCCCGCCTGACCCCTGGCCGTTCATGATCCCGGTGACTTTTCAGCTCTATGTGCGGAAAACCCACCGGGATCATGAAACCCGGGTGGCGGGAGCGGGCGCCGGTTGCCGGGAAAGAGCGGCGAGCCCCACCCGGGAGTGTGGCGAGCACCACATTAGTTGAGTTGATAAAAGATTGACTCGCTCAGCCGAGGCGGTCTATGTTTGAGCTACTCAAATATTAAGCAGCTCGGGCTTTCGCCCGGCGCGAGGCCGGGAAGGGAGGGACAGTGGAGAAGCCACCCGAGATGGATCAGCTCGACTCGGAGATCTTCGAATCCATGGGCGAGCTGGGCGAGGCGATGATCGCGAAGGGCGAGCAAGTCGCGCAGCGGTTCGGGGTTCCGGCCTTCTGCCTGAAGGCCCTGCACGAGCTCGCAGCGCCGATGGCCATGCGCGATCTCGGCAGGCGAATGCACTGCGATCCCTCGTTCGTGACCTCTGTCGCCGACCTCATGGAGAAGCACGGGCTGGCCAGGCGGGAGGCCAGCACTACCGACCGCCGCATCAAGAACCTGGTGCTCACCGCGGCCGGAATCGTGCTGCGGAA
>Ga0335073_10008450_pt1 | contig 14453 bp, 10 predicted proteins | sample Lox_Sample_22_FD_207093 | JGI IMG/M metagenome (GOLD analysis project Ga0335073, IMG submission 207093) | Soil microbial communities from Loxahatchee National Wildlife Refuge, Florida, United States - Lox_Sample_2.2 | ecosystem: Environmental > Terrestrial > Soil > Wetlands | place: USA... | reverse complement strand
ATCAGCGAGCTGACCGTCCTCGACGCCACCGACGCCGTGGGCCTGCCGGAGATGGGTGCCTCGTTCATCATCTCGGCGTACACCCCCGAGCTGGATGACCTGCTCGGTGACGTCGGTGCCGACGTGGCCGTCTCGTGCTCGTCGGCCACCTGCTGCTGCTGCTAGCAGCCGGCTGACCGAGGGTCAGCCTGTGACGCTCGGCGCTTCAGCGCCGACCTAGTTTTCGCCGCGCGCACATCTCGAGCGGCCCGGAATGCCGCGTGGGCACCGGTGCGGAACTCATTCCGCGCTGGCCACGCGTCCCAACCCAGGAGTGACAGTGGACGTCCTCGGCCAGGGAACGGTCATCCGAATCTTCGATCACAGCACGAACCCCCGAGAGCTGCTGCGCGAACTCGCCGATCCGATCGTCGAGCTTCGGGCCGCGGAATGGCTCCCGGTGGCGCACGTCCGGCGCGGGTGGCTGCACGGTTCTCATCTCCAACTGACCGTGCGGCCACTCGCGACCACCCCGCCCGCGCTCGACGAGTTCGTGCCGGTCGCGGCCCGGGTCGCGGCGGGCCTCGGCGGCACCGTGCCGGAGCCGGAGCAGTACCTGCGCCGGGCGGCCGAGCTGGCCCGCTGGGAGAACGTCGACCAACCGCTGTTGCCGTTGCACCCGCAGGGTTTCGTCGAAGCGGTGCCGCTGGCCGAGCCGCCCGGCTGGCCGCCGGGACTGCTGCTCGCCCGCGACCAGATCATGAGCACGTTCCTCGACGGCGTGCTCCGCGCCGCCGAGCGCGACACCGACATCGCCTGGCAGGCCACCCGGATCCTCGCGCTGCTGGCCCGCACCCACCGCTACGGCCTCGGCATCGCCACGCTGCCGTACCGCTCGCACGCCGAGGGAATCTCGGCGACCCTCGCCGCGACCGTCGACCTGCGCGAGGCCTTCGCCGACCGGTTCGCCCGCGACCACGACCAGTTCGCGCAGGCCCTCACCGAACCGGATCCGCTGCCCTCGGATCCGCTCTACCCCTGGCACGGCGCCTTCCAGCGTGCCTGGGGCGTGGCCGAGGCGCTTGCCGCCAGCCGCCAGGTCGACGACCAGGCGCTGCAGGCGGCCGGGCAGATGGCCGTGCCGGTGGACAACCCCACGGCCAGCCACTTCCACGCCGAGGTGCGCCGGTCCGGCCTCGGCGAGCGCAACCCGTACTGGCAGGTGGCGCACCGGCTGATCCTCAACTCGCTCTACGCCTCGTTCACCTGTCTCGGGCTGTCCCCGGTGCAGCGCTACTACGCCTGCTACGGGCTCGCCGAGGCGGCCGACCGGCAGCTCGGCGAGAGCTGGCTGGAACGGCTCCAGCGTTTCGGCGCGGCCATTCCCGCCCCGCCACCCACCCGTGGCGTCCCCGCATCCGACCTGGCCCAGGGAGTCAGCCGATGACCAACACGCTCGATCCGATCGTCGATCCCGCGCCCGTCTCGCAGCGGCCCGGCCGGATGGCGGACACGCTGCTGCTCCGGATGAACGCGCTCCCTGGACGGCGGCTGTCCTCGGCCGAGCTCCGGGCGGCGCTGCGCGAGCACCTCACCGCCACCGAGGCGGCCGCCCGGCTGCGCGATGCGGCCTGCGACGAGCTCTTCGCGCTGGCCGGCACCCTGACCGGGCCGGAACGCAGCGCGGTGCTGACGCTCAAGCGCGCGATCTACAACGACCGCGAGCCGGCCGAGGCCGCCCACGACAAGCAGTGGTCGCCGGCGGTCACCGCGTGGCTGGCCGCCTGGCAGCGCCGGCGGCTCGCGGCGGCGGCGATCCGCAACGGCTACGAGACCTACCTGGCCGCGGAACGGACCCTGCTCGCCGAGCTGATCGGCGCCGAGAACTTCCAGCTGTCGCTGGCCCTGACCTCCCCGCAGGTGCTCGACGCGGTGCGGCGCTACCGGCGCCGGGTGGACGACCTGACCGCGCGGGACCGCAAGTCCGAGCGCGGCATCATCCAGCACCTGATGCGCGCCATGCTGCGGACCAGCCCGCTCACCCGCTTCACCGCGGTGGCCTTCGGCAGCTGGCAGCCAGACGGCGACCCGCTGGACGCTCCCCGCTTCGACCCGTCGGCCGCCCGGTCGTTCCTGCACGTGGACCGGTCGCTGCTCAGCGCGACGGTCACCGGGATCGTCGCGCCGCCCGGCGAGGCCGTTCCCTCCGTGCTGATCCGCAACCCGACGCTGCGGTCCAACTCCACCGGCGCGCGGTACCAGCACCGCGACGCGAGCCAGGTCCGGCTGCTGAGCGTGCCGCCCACCCCGCAGCTGGCGGTGCTGCTGAACCTCACCGCCACCGGGCCGCTGCCGGCCGGCGTGCTGGCCGCCGAGGTCGCGCTGCGGCTGGGCATCCCGGCCGAGGAGGGCGAGCGGGTGGTGGCGGCCGCGGTGCGTTCCCAGCTGCTGGTCGCGGCTCCGGTGCTCGACGAGCAGTCCGACACCCTGCTGACCGACGCGCGGGCGCTGCTCGCCGTCGAGCACCCGGAGCTGGCTGCGGCCGCGGCGGCCATCGGCGCCGAGCTCGACCTGATCCGCACCGGCACGGTCGCGGCCCGGGCCGCCGCCCTCGACCGGCTGAGCGGTCAGGGCGAGGCACGCCTGAACGCCGCGAGCAGCCGGCCGTCCCGGCTGCAGGTCAACGAGGACTACGTGCTGCCACCGGTCACGATGTCCACCGCCGGCTACGCCGGCGCGCTCACCGACCTGGCCCAGGTGGCCGAGTTCTACGGGCTGTTCGACCGCTACCACGAGGTGCGTGCCCTGCTCACGGCGGCGTTCGTGGAGCGCTTCGGCGCCGGCGGCCAGGCGAACCTGGCCGACTGCGCGCAGGACCTGGCCCGGCAGGTGCTGCGCCGGGAGGCCGCCCTGACCGCCGACACCGTCGCCGAGTACGGACCGGCCGACGGCTCGCTGGCGACCCTGCTCCGGCTGCGGGAGGACGCCGAGACCGTCCTGACCGGGCGGGTGCGCGAGCACCAGGGCCCGGAGGCGGTGGAGTTCGACCCGGGTTGGCTGGCCGAGTTCGCGGCCGGGCTGCCCGACCGGTTCCGGGCGCCGGCGGTCTCGTACTCGCTGCTCGTCCAGGCCGTCGGCGGCGAGCTGGTGGTCAACGACTGCTACCCCGGCCACGGCATCCTGGCGGCGCGCTTCCTCGCCGCCGACCGGACGCTCGGCGGGGCGGCGATCGACCGGCTCGGCCAGCGGGTCCGCTCGCTGTACGGCGCCGACGGCCAGCAGCTGCTCGAGGACCGCGGCCTGCACGGGGCGAACATCAACGCCCGGGCCGCGGTGCTGGCCGAGCACATGACGCCGCAGCACTGGGTCGGCGTGCGGCTGGTGCACGAGGCGAGCACCGACCGCCTGCACCTCCTCGATCGCGACGGCGCGCCGATCCAGCCGCTCGTGCTGGGCATGAAGTGGATCGAGCTGATGCCGGCCCCGCTGCGGATCGCGATGTGGCTCGTCGAGAGCGGCCGGGTGCTGGTGGACCCCATCGAGTGGGCCCACCGCGCCCGTGCCGACGCCGAGCCGACCACGGCGTACCCGCGGCTGCGGGCCGGCCGGGTCACCCTGCAGCGCGCCCGCTGGTATCCCGGGGCCGACTTCCCCGCCGCGCCCCAGCCGGGCCAGGATGCCGCGTACCTGATGGACATCAACGCCTGGCGGTCCGCGCACGGCGTGCCCGAGCAGGTGGTGGCCAAGACACCGCTGGGCCGCTGGCCGCACGACCTCACCCAGGCGGCCGGCAGCTACGTGCAGGGCCGGCGGCGGGAGAAGCCGCAGTACGTCGACCTGGCCAGCGCGCTGATGGTGCGCAGCCTGCCCCGGATGGTGGAGCGGCGCGGCTCCGGCTACTTCGAGGAGGCGCTGCCGGCGGTGCGCAACGGCGTGCACGCCACCGAGTGGGCGATCGAGCTGGACCGGCCGGCTTTCGGCCGCTTCGCGATCGGCGGTGCGTCGTGAAGGTGAAGCTGCGTCCGGGTACCCATCTCGCCCCGGTCAACGGGGGTGTCTACTTCGCGCGCGGTGACCGGTCGTTCGTGCTGCAGGGCCCGCGCGCCCTCTACGAGGCGGTGGACGACCAGCTCGGCAACCTCACCGCCGGCACCGACCTCGACACCCTGGTGCGCTCGACCGGCGGCGAGGCCGGCCGGCCGGTGTGGCAGCACGTGCTCACCACCCTGGTCGGCCGTGACATCCTGCTCGACCTCGACCGCGTCTCCCCGCAGCCCGAGGAGGCCGACCGGGTGCGGTTCCGCGACGTGCTCTCCTGGCTGGAGTCCCAGGTGCCCGACCCGTACGCCACGTTCGCCCGGCTGCGCGGCGCCACCGTCGCGGTGGCCGGAGCCGCGGGGCCGGCCCGGGACAGCCTGGTGCGCGGCCTCGACCAGCTCGGGGTCGGCCGGGTGCTGGCGGCCACGGACGCTGCCGAGCCGGACCTGGTCGTGCAGCTCGACGGCGCCCCGGCCACCGCCGGCCGGCCGGCGATCCAGCTCCGCACGGCCGACGGCTACGCGCTGGTCACGGCCGCCCCGGCCGCGGTCGCCGACGCGCTGGCCAGCCGGGTCGACCGGTGGCAGCAGTCGGACGAGGACCGGGCCTCGGCCGCACCATTGCCGATGAGCGCGGTGCTGGCCGGCTCGCTGGCCGCGCACGGCGCGCTGCGGCAGCTCGTCGGCGGGCTCGCCGGCGGGCAGGAGGCGACGATCGTGCACGGCCACACGCTGCAGACCGACGTCGTCGAGCTCGCGGCCCCGGCCGAGGAGCAGCCGGCCGCCGAACCCGACGGCGTGCCGGACCTGCAGGCGCGGCTCGGCGCGAGCGCGCTCACCGCCCGCTGGACCGGGATCGTCCGGCTCGGCCGCGACCTGGACGTGCCGCAGCTGCCGCTGGCCCTGGTCACCGCGACGCTGGTCGAGGGCGCGCCCGAGGCACCGGTGCTGGGCTTCGGGCTGAACCGCGGGGCGGCGGCGGTCAACGCGATGCTGGCCGCGCTGCGCCGGCTGCCGGCCGGCACCGACGAGGTCGCCGCCGCCGGACTGACCCCGACCCGGTGGCTGCTCGACGGCGCCCTGCGCCGGCACGGTGCCGAGCTGCTCGCCCGGGCGCCTGGCCACGAACTCACCCGGGACGGGCTGGGCGCGCCGTCCTCGGTCTGCACGGTCTGGGGGCTGCTGGAGGAGTACTTCCAGCTGCCGATCCGGCTGGTCGGGCGCACCGCGGCGGACACCGGCTGGCAGCTGGTGTCGGCCGAGCACCGGGCCACCGGGGCAGTGCTCGCCTCGCAGTGGGGCCAGACCGCGGCCGGTGCAGCCCAGCTGGCGCTGTTCACCACGGTCGCCTGCGCCCAGCTCGGCGAGCTGCTGGCGACCCAGCCGACCGAGCCGGTCGGCACCGCGATCCTGGAGACCGCCCGCGGCGAGCGGCTGCGCGAGCTCGCCGATGTGCTGGTGCCGGCGGGCCGTCCCGCCGCCGACCCGCTGCTGCGGCCGGCGGGCTTCTGCTGGGGCCCGGTGACGGCCCGATGACCGCCGTCGCCGAGAGCGTGGTGCGCACCGGTCCAGGCGCGCCGGACTGGCCGTGGGCGCGGTGGCTGCGCGCGTCCGGGCCGATGCTGATCGGCGTCCGTGGCGGGTTCGACACCGCCTGGGAGCGGGCGTCGGTGGCTGAGGCACGGCGGCTGGGGCTGCCGCTGCTCTCCATCCGGGTCTACGGCCGCGAGGTGCAGATCGGGCCGCTGAGCCCCGCGGACGCACCCGCGGACGCACCCGCGGACGGATCCGCCGACGCGGCCGGCGGGTGCGCCGGCTGCGCGTGGCTCCGGGAGCGGTGGACGTGGTCGGGCGCCCGCGAGGCAGCGGTCATCCCCACGGCCTCCGGGCCGGCCCCCGGCGGTGAGTACCCGGCCGTGCTGTCGGCGGTGGTCGAGGCCTGCGCCGGCACGCTCGCCGTCGCGCCGCTGGCGCCGGGCGAGCTGGTGACCGTCAGCGACCGCGGGGTGATCCGCCGGCACCGGGTGCGGCGCAGCTTCCACTGCCAGGTGTGCCGGCCGGCGGCGCCCGCCGGCAAGCCCGGACCGCTGCGGCTCTCGCCCCGGCCCACCAGCGCGCGGCTGCCGGTCCGGGCCGCGCCCGGGCCGTTCGGCCTGGACGTCGACCGGATGCGGGCCGCGCTCACCGATCGCCGGTTCGGCCCGGCCACCAAGGTGCTGCGGGACCGCGCCATGCCGTACGCGCTCACCGAGATCTCGATGGTCGGCGGCACGCCGCCGGGCTACGGCCGTGCGGGCACGTTCCGCGAGGCGGAGATGATCGGCTACTTCGAGGCGCTGGAGCGCTACGCCGGCTACCCGCACGTGGCGCCGCTGGTCCGCGGGGTGAGCTACCGCGGGCTGGCCGAGCCGGCGCTCGACCCGGCGTCGCTGGGGCACTACGCGCCCGAGCAGTACTCGTTCGGCCTGAGCAAGATGCGGCCCTTCGACCAGGACACCCCGATGGACTGGACGTGGGCGCTGCCGCTGCGGGGCAGCGAGCCGGTCCTGGTGCCCGCCGACGTCGCCTTCTACCAGTACCAGTACCCGGTCGCCGACACCGGCGACGGCCGGCCCGAGGCCCGGAACTACTTCCTCGAATCCTCCAACGGCTGTGCCATCGGCAGCACCCTCGAGGAGGCGGCGCTGCACTCGCTGCTCGAGCTGACCGAGCGGGACGCCTTCCAGATCGCCTGGCACCGGGCCCGGCCGCTGCCGTGGCTGGACCCGGACGACATCGCCGACCCGGAGTCCCGGCTGCTCATGCACCAGATCCGGCAGGCCGGCTACGACGTGCACCTGCTGGTGGCGACCGCCGACATCCCGATCCCGGTGGTGTGGGCGCTGGTGATCCACCGCGACCGGATCCTGCCGGCCAGCTTCAGCGCGGCCGGGTCGGGCCCGGACCCGGACGTCGCGATCCGGTCGGCGCTGTGGGAGGTCAGCCAGCTGGCGATCGCCGGGCTCAACTGGGACCCGGCCGAGCACGTCGCCTCCATCGCCGACCCGTGGCGGGTCGGCAGCCTGGTCGACCACATCCGCCGGAACGCGTTCCCCGAGCTGCTGCCCCGGATCGAGGCGGTGCTCGGCGGCCCGAAGGTCACCCGCGCCGAGGCGTTCCCCGGCTGGCCGGAGCGGCTGGTCGAGGCGGCCGGCGGCGACGTCACCGGCGCCCTGCGCACCGTGGCGGACCTGTTCGCCGGGGCCGGGCTGGACACCGTGCTGGTGGTGGACCAGTCCACCCCGGAGCACCGCGAGCTGGGCCTGCACGCCGCGCGCTGCATCGTCCCGGGGATCGTGTCGCTGACCTTCGGCCACGCCCACCAGCGGCTGCTGGGGCTGCCGCGGCTGCTCGGCGACCTGCCGGTGCCCGACTGCTTCGGCTTCGACCCGCACCCGTTCCCGTAGGCGGCGGCCATGGTGACGACCACCGACCTGCGCCGCTTCGCATTCCAGCAGGGGCCCGGCCGCGAACTCCTCGGGTTGCGCGACCCCATCGCCGACGACGCGCCGACCACCAGCTCGGTGCCGCCCGCGGCCTGCCGGGGCGGGTCCGGCCGGCTGCTGCCGCTCGGCACCCACCGGCTGCTCGACGAGGTGCCCTACCCGGCCGGCCGGGTCGGCGGCGGGGTCGAGGACGTGCTCGGCCACCTGCTGCTGGCCGCTTTCGGCCTGCAGCGCCGCGAGCCGTCCAACCGCTACAACGACCACCGGGTGACCGCCTCGGTCCGCAGCAAGTTCCCGGTGCACTGCTTCGTGCTGGACGAGCACGGGCTCGCCTACCTCGACCTGCACCGGCACGCGCTGGTCGAGGTAGGGCTGCCGGCACCGGCCGACCGGCCCGAGCCGGGCCGCACCACCGTCGTCCTGGCCGGCCGGTACAGCGACTACCCGGCGGGGTACGGCTCGCTGCGGGGGTCGCTGGCCGACCTCGAGCTGGGCATCAACCTGCGCAGCCTGGTCATGGCGGCCGAGCTGTTCGGCGTCCCCGCCGCGGTGGACCTGGACGGTGCGCGGTGCCGCGGCGTGGCCGGGCTGCTCGCCGGCACCGGCCCCGGCGAGTGGACGCCACCGCTGCTGGTGTCGCTGGACACGTCCCGGCGGCGGCACGGCGAGCCCCTGCCGGCCGTCGCCGCCACGCCGGACGCCGACGACCTGCTGGCCGCCGAGACCGGGTTGCACGAGGCCGTGCGGGTCGCGGCCACCCGGTACGAGCTCCGGGCCGCACCCGCGGCACCGGCCGCCGGGCTGCCGGCCGGCGGCCGGCCGGCCGGCCCCAGCTGGGCGCGGGTGCTCTGGAACCGCTCGGCGGGCCGGGCGCCGGCCGGCCTGTACGGCTTCAGCGTCGTCCCGGAACGGTACGGCCGCGAGGTCCTCGACGACCACGTGGCCGCCGCGCTCGTGCCACCGCCGCACCCGCTGCTTGCCGCGGTCTACGAGCGGGTCCGGCTCTCGGTCGCGCTGCAGCGGATCGACGGCACGCCCGCCGGGCTGTACCGGCTCGGCCCCGGCGGCCTGAGCCTGCTGCGGGCCGACGACGGCGTGATGCGCGCGGTCGAGAACGCCTTCGGCCACTCGCTCGCCCCCGACACCGACACCAGCGTCCGGCACGCCGGCCTGGTGTGGCTGATGTCGGCCGACCTGGCGGCCCTGGCAGCCGAGTTCGGCCCCGCGAGCTGGACGCTGCTGCAGCTGACCTGCGGCTGGATCAGCCACGGGCTCTCGATCGCCGCGGCCGCCCACGACCAGTTCGCCCGGCCGGTCCGGTCGATCGACGAGGCCAGGACCGTGACCTGCTTCGGGCTGCGGTGGGACGAGTTGCCGACCTTCACCGTGATCTGCGGCCGGTCGCGGTTCGCCGAGCCGATGCTCGACCTGCGCACCTGAGGCGGTTCACCCGTCCAGGTCCCGGGGCCGGACCAAGGAGTCCAGCACCGCGCTCCCCCAGGCCAGCTCCGCCCACCGGCCGGCGAAGGCCAGCGTGACCAGCGCTCCGGTGGGAAAGCCCAGCCGCAGCAGGGAGATCGCCGCCGGATCGCCATCGCCGGCGAGCCCGGCCGCGAGCTCGGCCAGGCCCGGGTTGTGCCCGATCACCAGCACCCCGCCGGTCGCCTCGGCCAGGCCGCCGACCAGGGCCAGCAACCCGGCGGCGGGCGCCTGGTAGATCGCCGGCTCGTACCGCACCGGCAGGCCGGCCGGCAGCCCGAAGGCCACCCGCTGCCAGGTCTGGCGGGTGCGCACCGCCGGGGAGCACAGCACCAGGTCGAGGGCCGGCCGGGTGGCCCGCAGCCGTTGCCCGATCAGCTCCGCCGCCCGCTCGCCGCGCGGGGCCAGCGGCCGCTGGTCGTCCGGCAGCCCCGGGTCGTCCCAGCTCGATTTGGCATGCCGCAGCAACAGGATCCGGTGTCGGGCGGTCACCGGTCACCCCGGCCGGCAAGCACCGAGCACCGGCTGCGCCAGCTCAGCACCGACCGGTCGGCCGCCCCGCTCAGCAGTGAGCCCACGCTGAGGAACGAGCCGATCGAGAACGCCGACAGCGCCGAACCCACCGAGCCGACCGAGAGCACCGAACCCACCGACCCGACCGAGAGCACCGAGCCCACCGAGCCGATCGAGAGCACCGAATCCCGCGACCGGATCGACAGGAACGACATGGCAGCCAGCGTGCCCGGCCCGGGGGCCGGGCACAACCCCGATCAGCTGAACAGCACGTCCCCCAGGTTGCTGCCGTAGTCGGTGACACCCGGCAGCACGAAGAAGTACCCGCCGCCGTACGGCTGGATGTAGTCGACCATCGGCTCGTCCTGCAGCCGCTTCTGGGTGGCCTCGAACTGGTTCTGGATGTTCTGCTGGTAGCTGCAGAAGATCAGGCCGGCCTCGGCGTTGCCGTTGCGGTTCATGCCGTAGTTCTCGTAGTTGTAGCCACGCCGCAGCAGCCGGCTGCGGTCGGTGGCCGCGGTGCGCGGGTTCGCCAGCCGGATGTGCGCGGTCAGCGGGATCAGGTTGCCGTCCGGGTCGTCGGCGTAGTCCGGGATATCGGTCTCGTTCTCGCCGTCGAGTGGCGCGCCGGAGTCGCGGTCGCGGCCGATGATCGCGTTCTGCTCGGGAATCCCGATCCGGTCCCAGAACTCCAGCAGCATCCGGATCAGCCGGACCACCATGAACGTCCCGCCGATCGCCCACTCCGGCTGGCCGGAGTTCTTGTCGATCCAGACCAGGCCCTCGGTCTCGTCCGGGTTGACGATGCCGTCCTTGTAGGCGAAGAGGTTGCGCGGCGCCCCGGAGGGCCGCGGGTCGGAGTGGAAGCCCATGATCTTCCACTCCAGCTGCATCATGCCGCGGGTGGCGCGGGTGATGGTGCGCAGGGCGTGGTGCACCGAGTCGCTGGCGTTCGAGCACACCTGCAGGATCAGGTCGCCGCCGGTCCAGTCCGCCTCCGGCGTGTCGTTGCGGAACACCGGCATCGTGGTGAGGCCGCGCGGCCGCTTGCCGGCCAGGCCGAACTTGTCGGTGAAGATGCCGGCCCCCAGGCCGAGCGTGACGGTGAGCGCGTCCGGCGGCACCTGCGAGCCGAGCACCCCGTTGTCGCTGCCGCCCACCTCGGTCTCCCGGGTGGAGGCGCCGTCGACCAGCGAACCCTCGCTCAGCGACTGGATCTGCTGCGACAGCGTCTGCAGCAGCGTCTGCAACCCGTCGGCGTCGTCGACCAGCACCCGGAACGCGGCGAAGCAGGCGGACTTCTGCTGGAAGTCCGGGCGGTAGATGCCGGCCTGGTTGTCGCCCAGGAACGGCACCGAGATGGTCGACGGATCCTGCCCGCGGTCGGCGGCCTCGGCGGGCTGGCCGTGCGCGATGGCGGCGCCGCCGACCGCGACCGCGGAGCCGACGCCGGCCGCACCGCGCAGGAAGGAACGGCGGTTGATGTTCATGCGAGGCTCTCTTCTACTTCAGGCGGCCGAGGGTGGACGGGTACCGGGAGAGCACTTCGAGCGCTCCCCCGATCGCCCCGTTGACCGGCTGGCGCTGCTGCTTGGTCAGGGACGGGTAGGACGGCCAGGCACCGTGCACCTGGGTCGCGGCGAGCGCGGCGTCGAGCACGTTCAGCGCGGCGGCGGAGAGGTCGTCGAGGCTGTGCCCGGGCGGGGCCGGCGGCAGCAGCGGCTTCAGCAGGCTCATCAGCTCCCGGGTGGCCAGCACGTCCGCGGAGGTGAGGGCGTAGGCCATGCCGGAGCCGTAGTCGGACTGGCCGGTCAGGTGGTCGCGCAGCGAGTCCTCGAGGATCTCGTGGCAGCGGATCGGCATGTCGGTCGGCACGATCGGCACCGTGTCGAGGTTGCGGCGCAGGCCGTTGATGTCGACGGCCAGCCGGTCGACGGAGGCCCGCAGCTCGCGGGACGATGCCCCGTGGTAGAGCCCGTACTCGACCCGGTGCAGGCCGGTGAACGCCGGATCGGCCACGCCGGCCGGCAACCCGTTCGCCAGCCCGCTGATGGCGTTGCCGTAGGTGCCGAAGCTGCCGTAGGCGGCGCCGATCTGCTGCCAGGTGAGCTGGGCGGCCAGCCACCGGCGCTGTGCCTCGGTGCGGTCGCTGCCGAGCAGGCCGATCCGCAGCTTGACCACGTTCGAAGCGAGTTGGTCGAGCTTGTCCGCGACATAGCTGCGGTACTGGTCGACCACACCGCCGAGCGGGGTGGTCGCCCGCCCGGTCGTCGTTGTCTGGGCAGGAGCAGTGCTGAGCCGCATGCTGGCCTCTCGGCGTTATCGGGATAAAAGTTACTTAGCCGTACCTAACCTGGCGAAGCTTGACAAGAATGCCACGCGTTTCGAGCGGCGTCCATAGCACTTTGAGAAGAAGTTTCCTGTGATTTGACACAGCGAAATCCCGCTCCGTCAGCCGAGGGGCAGCGCCGGCCAGCCGCCGTTGCCGCACCGCACGATCTGGCCGCGTCGGGCGTAGCCGGAGTAGCCCGGCCCCTGGGCGGTCGGCGGGCACTCCACCGGCACGTAGCCGTTCGCCGCCGTGCGGGCCGACGCCGGCACCAGCCGGGCCGGGGCGTGCGAGACCGCCATCGCGGGCCGCATCGGTTGCGGATCCGACTGCGGCGCCTGGGAATGGCGCATCAGCAGCACGGCCGCGACGATCGCCACCGCGACCGCCACCGCGAACCCGGCCAGCCATCGGCGGCGGGCCGGCCGGGTCACCGGGCCGGGGTCGGCCTCGACCTCGGGACCCGGGTGCCGGTGTCGCCAGCCGCTGTCCGCGCGGCGCGGGACGCTGGCCGGGTGCGCGTGCAGCCGGGAGTACAGCTGCTGGCGCAGCGTCACCGGCAGGTCGTCGAGCGCGGCGGAGAGCCGCAGCGCCCGGGCCTGGTCCTGTGACCGCAGCGCGGCGGCGACCTGCTGCTCGTAGGCGTGCCGGAGCAGCGCCGCGTCGGTCTCCGCCGGGACGTCGAGCAGCCGGTGCAGCTCGGTGTTCGCCACGGGCGGCGAGAGCCGATCGGCCTGCGACATGCACTCTCCCGGAACGGCCACGCCGGGCCGGCTGGGCCGCCCCGGTCGTGTCAAATCAACGTTAGCCGGGCGAGCATAGCGGCAAATCCGGCGTAGCGGCAGGGGATCCGCGAAACGGCCCGATCAGTCGATGACCCCCAGCCGGCGCAGCGTCGCCAGCACCTCCGCGGCCGCGGCCTCGGCGGTCAGCTGGGTGGTGTCGATGCGCACCTCGGGCGCCTCGGGCGGTTCGTACGGCGAGTCGATGCCGGTGAAGTTCCGCAGCTCGCCACGCCGCGCCTTGGCGTAGAGACCCTTGACGTCGTTGCGCTCGGCCACGCTGAGCGGGGTGTCGACGAAGACCTCGCAGAACTCGCCGGCGGCCACCAGCTCGCGGGCCATCGCCCGGTCGGCGCGGAACGGCGAGATGAACGAGGCCAGCACGATCAGGCCGGCGTCGGCCATCAGCCCGGCCACCTCGGCCACCCGCCGGATGTTCTCGATCCGGTCGGCCTCGGTGAACCCGAGATCGCGGTTGAGGCCGTGCCGCAGGTTGTCCCCGTCCAGCAGGTAGGTGTGCTTGCCGGCGGCGTGCAGCCGGGTCTCGACCAGGTTGGCGATGGTGGACTTGCCCGCCCCGGAGATGCCGGTGAACCAGACCACGCACGGCCGGTGCCCCATCAGCCGGCTGCGCGCCGGCTTGTCGACGTCGACGGCCTGCCAGCTGATGTGCTCGCCGGCCGGCAGGTCCGAGTGCAGCAGGCCGGCGGCGACCGTGTCGTTGGTCAGCCGGTCGATCACGATGAAGCCGCCCAGCTCGCGGTTGTCGCGGTAGGCGTCGAAGGCCACCGGCCGGTCCAGGCTGAGCCGGCAGACCCCGATCTCGTTCATCGCCAGCGAGGTGGCCGGCGTCCGGTCCAGGGTGTTCACGTCCACCTTGTGCTCGAGCCTGGTCACGGTCATGGTCGCGGTGCGGGTGCCCTGCTTGATCAGGTACGGCCGGGACGGCAGCAGCGGCTGCTCCGACATCCACACCAGGTGCGCCTCGAACCGGTCGGCCACCCGGGCCGGCTCGCGCACCGAGCACAGCACGTCGCCGCGGCTGACGTCGATCTCGTCGGTCAGGGTGACGGTGACCGCCTGCCCGGTGCCGGCCCTGCTCAGGTCGCCGTCCGCGGTGACCACCCGGGCCACCGTGCTGCGCTGGCCACCGGGCAGCACCAGCACCTCCTCACCCGGTGCGACGCTGCCCCGGGCCACCGTCCCGGCGAAGCCGCGGAACGTGTGGTCGGGCCGGCTCACCCACTGCACCGGCAGCCGGAACGGCTCGGCCGGCCCCGGCCCGGCCACCTGCGCCTGCTCCAGGTAGCGCAGCAGCGGCGGCCCGTCGTACCAGGGCATCCGCGGGCTGGGCGCGGTCACGTTGTCACCGGTCAGCGCCGAGATCGGGATGACGGCGATCTCATCGATGCCCAGCTGCCCGGCGAAGGCGCGGTAGTCGGCCTCGATACCGGCCACCACCGACTCGTCGAAGTCGACCAGGTCGAGCTTGTTCACCGCCAGCACGACGTGCCTGATGCCCAGCAGCGACACCAGGAACGAGTGCCGGCGGGTCTGGGTGAGGATGCCCTTGCGGGCGTCGAGGAGGATCACCGCCAGCTCGGCGTTCGACGCGCCGGTGACCATGTTGCGGGTGTACTGCTCGTGGCCAGGGGTGTCGGCCACCACGAACTTGCGCCGGTCGGTGGTGAAGAACCGGTACGCGACGTCGATCGTGATGCCCTGCTCGCGCTCGGCGGCCAGCCCGTCGACCAGCAGGGCCAGGTCGAGCTCGCCGCCCTGGGTGCCGAATCGCCGGGAGTCGGCCTCCAGCGCGCTGAGCTGATCGTCCATGATCAGCTTCGACTCG
>Ga0335073_10008449_pt1 | contig 14454 bp, 12 predicted proteins | sample Lox_Sample_22_FD_207093 | JGI IMG/M metagenome (GOLD analysis project Ga0335073, IMG submission 207093) | Soil microbial communities from Loxahatchee National Wildlife Refuge, Florida, United States - Lox_Sample_2.2 | ecosystem: Environmental > Terrestrial > Soil > Wetlands | place: USA... | reverse complement strand
ACCCCCGGCCGCGAGATCGGTATTTCACCGCCCCGTCATTCCACACCCCCGTCCGCCGAAGTCAGATCCTCGTTATGTCACCGCTGAGCTCTTGGGCATGGCGGCTTCACATCACCCTGCGCCCATGGGAGTCGGGCTTCCATTCACCTTGCGCCGGCACCGGGGACCCTCCCGACCGGCGGCACCCAGAGAATCCGCCACCCATTTCCGCCGTTCCCTAATAAAATCCCCTTCCCCTCCAATCACATCCGTCGCCGAATTTCAGACTCCAGACCCACCCCGTGGTACATCTGGAATCGGAAGCGAGATGCCGCGCCCACTACAACCCGCGCCCGGCCGCTTCCCCCTGCGTCCACCCGTTGCGCCGCGGACCAAAAACACCAAACGAACCCATTTTTCGCCCCAGTCCATACAAAACACACCTACTTACACGCCACAAAACGAACCCAAAAACTACCCGTCGAATCCCCCCGCACCACCACCCGCCGCTGGGTTTGACACCCCTGTTTCGCGCCTGTTAGCCTGTGTCTTCATGCCAGAAGCCCCGTCGCTCCGCGCAACGCCCTTGAACTCTGTCCATCGCGCGTTGGGAGCCAAAATGGTCGATTTCGGCGGCTGGGATATGCCCGTCCAGTACACTGGCATCATCGACGAGCACAACGCCGTCCGCAATTCCGCCGGGATCTTCGATGTCTCCCACATGGGAGAGATCGAAATCCGCGGACCGCAGGCCGAAGCTCTCACCGATTACGTCACCACCAACGCCGTCGCCAAACTCAAAACCGGCCAGGCGCACTATGCCGGCCTGCTGTATGATCACGGCGGCTTCGTGGACGATGTCCTGGTCCACAAAATCGCCCCCGATCATTTCCTGTTGTGCGTAAACGCCTCCAATCAGGATAAGGATTTCGAGCACATCCGCGAACACAACCGCTTCGATGCCGCTGTCGAAAACAACGGCCATCGATACTCGCAGCTCGCCGTTCAGGGTCCCGGCGCACGCGACCTGCTACAGAAGTTCACGCCCGTCGACCTTTCCGCGATCAAATATTATTGGTTCACCCACGGCCCGGTTTCCGGCGTCGATGCCCTGATCGCCCACACCGGCTACACCGGCGAGGATGGCTTCGAGATCTACGTCCCACCCTCGGAAGCCTGCCGCATATGGAACGAGCTGACCGCCGCCGGAGCCAGGCCGGCCGGACTCGGCGCGCGCAACACTCTCCGCCTGGAGGCCAAAATGGCCCTCTACGGCCACGAAATCGACGCCTCCATCTCGCCGCTCGAGGCCGATCTTGGATGGATCGTCAAACTCGATAAAGGCGATTTCGTCGGCCGCCAGGCCCTCCTCAAACAGAAAGAGAGCGGCCTTCGCCGCAAACTCGTTGGCTTCGAAATGCGCGGCCGCGGCATCGGCCGTGACGGTTACGAAGTGCGCATCGCCGGCACACCCGCCGGATGGGTCACCAGCGGCTCGCCCTCGCCAACCCTCAACAAAAACATCGGCCTTTGCTACCTGCCCGTGGAGCACGCGCAGCCCGGACTGGCCATCGAAATCATGATCCGCAACCAGCCCGTCGACGCCGTGACAGTCGAAACACCGTTTTATAAACGAGCGAAATAAATGTATCCAGAAAACTTCCGATATACCAAGGAACACGAATGGGTCCTGGTGGAAGGCGACTCCGCCACCATCGGCATCACCCAACACGCACAGGAAGAACTCGGCGATATCGTCTACGTCGATCTCCCCAAAGCCGGCGCTCAGATCGAGCAGGGCAAAAGCCTCGGCTCGGTCGAATCCGTCAAAGCCGTCTCCGACGTCTATTCGCCGTTGTCGGGCGAAGTTACCGAAGTCAACGCCACTCTCGCCGAAAAACCCGAATCCCTCAACCAGGACCCGCACGGCGCCGCCTGGCTGGTGAAAGTGAAACTTTCCAATCCCGGCGAAATCCAATCATTGATGACCGCATCTGATTATTCCGCTTACGTAGGAGCCGAAAAGTAAGTTGCGATATCTTCCGAAGTCCGATTCCGAACGCCGTGAGATGCTGGATACCTGCGGCGTCACCTCAGCCGACGAGTTGTTCGCTCACCTCCCCGATGCCGTCCGGCTCAACCGCCCCCTGGCTCTCGATCCCGGCATCTCCGAGTACGAGATTGTCGATTACTTCAAGAAACGCGCCGCGCAGAACGCCAACGGCTACGCCAGTTTCCTGGGCGCCGGCGTCTACCAGCATTATCGGCCGGTGCTTGTCGATACTGTAGTCTCGCGCGGCGAATTCCTCACCTCGTACACGCCCTACCAGGCCGAAATCTCGCAGGGCACCCTCACCACCATCTTCGAGTTTCAGACCATGCTCTGCCAGCTCACCGGCATGGACGTGGCCAATGCCTCCATGTACGACGGATCCACCGCCGTCCCCGAAGCCGCCATGATGGCCGTCCGCGCCACCGGTAAGGGACGCGTCATGGTCGCCCGCAGCGTCCATCCCGAGTACCGCGAAGTTCTCCGCACCTACGCCCGCCACCAGGGTATGCCGATTCACGAATTCGGCTACCTCGAAGACCGCGGCACCATCGATCTGGAGGACCTCGCGCATCACATCGATCCTCTCACCGCCGCCGTCATCGTCCAGTCCCCCAACTTCTTCGGCGTGATCGACCAGGTGAAGGCAGCCGCCGAAATCGCTCACAAGCACGGCGCGCTGCTGATTATGGTCTTCACCGAGGCCGTGTCGCTCGGAATTCTCGAACCGCCCGCCGATGCCGACATCGTAGCCGGCGAGCTGCAATCTTTCGCCATCTCGCCCTGCTACGGCGGACCCTTCGCCGGCGTCATCGCAACCAAAGAGAAGTTCATGCGCCAACTGCCCGGTCGCCTGGTCGGTCAGACCACCGATTCCCGCGGTAATCGCGCCTTCTGCCTCACGCTCTCCACCCGCGAACAGCACATCCGCCGCGAAAAGGCCACCTCCAATATCTGTACCAACCAGGCGCTCATCGCGCTCATGGCCACGGTCTTCATGACCGTATACGGCAAACGGGGCCTGCGCGAACTGGCGCAGCAGAATCTCTCCAAGGCGCACTACCTCGCCACCAGATCGCAACCGCGATTCAGCGGTCCGTTCTTCAACGAATTCGTCACCCGCGTGGAAGGACAGTCGCCCGCGGAATTAAACAAAGCGCTGCTCAAGACCAAGATCATCGGCGGGCTGCCGCTGGCCAAGCACTACCCCGAGTTGTCCGACTGCATGCTGCTCTGCGCCACCGAAATGTCGACCCGCGAGAGCATGGACCTGCTGGCTACCGCGCTTGCCGCAACCAAACCCGTGGAGGTGCATGCATGATCAAAAAGGTCCGCCCCCACCTTTCGCAGAACGAAGCTCTGTTGTTTGAACGCAGCTCGCCCGGCAAGCGAGCGTATCAGCTTCCCGAGCTCGATGTTCCCGAAGTCGACGCCCGCGCGGCGCTCGGCGCGGAAAATGTCCGCTCGGAAATCGCCGGATTTCCCGAGGTCAGCGAAGTCGAGGCGATCCGCCATTTCACGCGCCTTTCCACCTGGAATTACGCCATCGATCACGGCATGTACCCGCTCGGCTCCTGCACCATGAAATACAACCCGCGCATCAACGAGCTGGTGGCCCGCATCGACGGTCTCGCGTGGGCCCATCCCTACCAGCCGGAAGCGCTGTCGCAGGGCTGCATGGACGTGATGGCCAAAGTGGAAGCCGCCCTCGCCGAAATCACCGGCATGGATGCCGTCACCCTGCAACCGGCCGCCGGCGCGCATGGCGAACTCACCGGCATCCTGCTCATCCGCGCCCTCCTCGAGAAGCGCGGAAACCCGCGCCAGAAGATACTCATTCCCGATTCCGCCCACGGCACCAACCCCGCCACCGCCGCCATCGCCGGATATGCCGTCGAGAACATCAAATCCAGCGAAACCGGCGCGCTCGACGTCGGCGCGCTCGAACAGCTCGTCAATGAGGACGTCGCCGCGCTCATGGTGACCAACCCCAATACCCTCGGCGTCTTCGAGCACAACATCATTCAAGCCGCCGAGATCCTTCATCGCAAGGGTGCGTTGCTATATATGGATGGCGCCAACATGAATGCGCTCGTCGGTATCGCCCGGCCCGGCGATTTCGGCGTCGACGTGATGCACCTCAACCTGCACAAGACCTTCTCCACGCCCCATGGCGGAGGCGGACCCGGCGCCGGACCGGTGGCGGTGAAGAAGCAACTCGAACCGTTCCTCCCGATCCCCCGCATTCGCCGCGCCGCCAGGAAGTACATCTACGACTACAACCGCAAACAGTCCATCGGCCGCGTCCGCGCCTACTACGGCAATTTCGGCGTGCTGGTGCGCGCGCTCGCCTACATCCTGGCGCACGGCGGACCGGGCCTCCGCAACGCCACCGTCGATGCCGTGCTCAATGCCGTCTACATCCGCAAGAAGCTCGAGCCATTTTACGATCTTCCCTACCCCGCGCCCAATCTCCACGAAGTGGTCTTCAGCGACAAGCGCCAGACCGCGCGCGGCGTCCATACCGGCGATCTCGCCAAGCGCCTCATCGATTACGGATTCCATCCCTACACCGTGAGTTTCCCGCTGATTGTCCACGGCGCGCTGATGATCGAGCCCACCGAGACCGAAGGCAAACTCGAAATCGACCAGTTCGTCGAGGCCATGATCTCGATCGCCGGCGAAGTCGAAACCGATCCGCAACTGGTGAAGAACGCGCCCCACGGCACCCGTACCAGCCGTGTCGACGAAGTCACCGCTGCCCGCAAGCCCATCCTGCGATGGAAGCCGGAGTGAACTTTTGTGGAGCCGGTTTTGTGGGGCAGGCTTTCAACCTGCGGCCGATTTTCAATCGGCCTCGACGGTTGCAAGCCCGTCCCCGCCGCTTCTCTCCAGACCCGGCAATTTGCACAAATTTGGTTTTGTCTCGCCCGCGGCGAGGCGGGTTGCAAACCCAACGCAGGGTGAAAACCTGCCCCACAAGTAACCCAGCACCCTGCGGCCGGTTTACCATCGGCCATTCCCGTGCGCACTCAACACGCTGACACCGCCGTGCCGCCGCCCCGCGCACTTCTCCTGCTGCTGATCCTGACACTCGCCCTCCGCCTTCCCTTCCTCACTCAACCCATCCAGGGCGACGACCACATCTACCTCACCGAAGCCGCCCACGCACAAGTCGACCCGCTCCACCCCAAGCACACCACCTACGTCTTCCGGGGCGAACTCGTCGACCTGCGCGGCCAGCCCCATCCCCCGCTCAATGGATGGATTCTCGCCGGGCTTCTCGCGCTCTTCGGCGATGTCCGCGAAGTTCCGTACCACGCCGCCTACATCATCTGCTCGCTGATCGCTGTCGCCTCCATGTGGTCGCTGGCGCGCCGCTTCTCGCCGCGCCCGCTCTGGGCCGCGCTGCTCTTCCTTGCCGTACCCGTGTTCGTCGTCAACGGCACCTCCCTCGAAGCCGACCTTCCCTTCCTCGCTTTCTGGATGGCCTCGATGGCGCTCTTTTGCGCCGATCTGGTGGCGCTCTCCGCGGTGGCGATGGTTCTCGCCGCGCTCGCGGCCTACCAATCCGTCCTGTTGACGCCCATCCTCGCCGCCTGGCTGTGGCAGCGCCCCGAACGCGATCGCACCACCTCGCGCCACTGGCTCGCCATCTTCACCGCTCCCGCGACCCTCATCGCCTGGCAGGTCTTCGAACGCGCCACCACCGGCGCATTCCCCGCCGCCGTACTCGCCGGATATCTGTCCGTGCTCGAAACCGCGCACGCCAAGCTGGCCAACGCTCTCGCCTTAACCGTTCACTCGTGGTTCCTGGTCTGTCCGCTGCTCGTGCCCGCGGCGGCCGCCACCGCCTGGCGCGCGCGCCGCGAACCTGCCGTCCGATTCCTCCTCTCCTGGATCGCCATCTTCTTTGCCGGCGCGCTGGTCATCTTCTTCGCCGGTTCTGCCCGTTACCTCCTGCCGATCTGCGCTCCCGCCGCGCTGCTGGCCTCGCGTCTGCGCCCGCGATGGCTGGCCGCCGGGGTCGCCGCCAATCTCGCGCTCGGCCTCGGGCTGGCCGCGGCCAATTGGCAGCACTGGAATGAATATCGGCAGTTCGCGCAAAATCTCCAGTGGCCCGACCGCCAGCGCGTCTGGATCGATGGCGAATGGGGCCTGCGCTATTACATGGAGCGCCGCGGTGCTCTCCCGCTGCTGCACTCCCAGCCGCTCCGCGAGGGCGATGTCGTCGTCGCCAACGAACTGGCCCGCTCGGTCGCCATCAACGCCGCCGAAATCGCCGTTCAGGAGATTCGTCCGTCGATCCCACTCCGCCTCATCGGCCTCGAAACCGATTCCGCGTGGTCCACCGTCTCGCGCGGCTACTGGCCTTTCGGTCTCTCCACGGGCGTCGTCGACCGCATCCACGTCAGCGTGGTCGCCGATCGCCATCCGACGCTGGAATATCTTCCGATGAACGCCCCAGAAGCCGTGGCCCAGATCGTCAGCGGCATCTACGGACTCGAAAACAACCGGTTTCGCTGGATGGCGCAACACGCCGTGGTGGCCCTCAAGACTCCCGCCGCGCCTGCGCCGCTGACGGTCGAGCTCTTCATTCCGGACCAATCACCGGCGCGCCACGTGCGTCTGCTCCTGGACGGCGCCGAGGTGGCGGCAGCATCGTATCCGTCGCCAGGCCGCTACGTCCTGGCGTCGCCCAGGCCGCTGCAGGGTTCAACCGCGGAGATCATCGTCGACAAAACCTTCCGCGCCCCACCCGACACGCGCGATCTGGGGATCGTGCTCGAAGCCGTCGGCTTTAAGCCATAGCGCTACTCGACCGTCGCCAGCACTTCCCCCGCGGCCACGGTCGCGCCTTCCCGCGCTGCCACCTTGGCCACCGTGCCGTCGCGCGAAGCCTTCAGCTCGTTTTGCATCTTCATCGCTTCCACAACTACGAGCCCCTGCCCAGCCTTCACGGCATCGCCAGCCTTCACGAGCACGCGGATCACCTTCCCGGGCATCGGCGCCGTCACTTCCTGGAGCCCCTCCCCATGCCGCCCCGCCGATTTCCGGCTGCGCCGCCGCGGATCGCGCACTTCGATCTCGAAGCGGTGCCCGTCGATCACGACCACCAGTCCGCTAGCCGATTCCTCCACGCGCGCATCGTACACGCGCCCGCCGATCACCATCGAATACACCCCCGGCTCGGGTGTTTCGACCTGGGCAGCGATTTCTTCGCCATCGCCCAAACGAAACCGGCACTGCGGCCCCCGCTCGATCAGATCGAAGATTCCGCCCGCCCCGTTGATGGTCAGATCAAGCTTCATCACACCAGCTCGTCAGTGTCCCGGTGAGGACAGTTCTCCGCGCAGATGCGCGGGCAACCTCGGCTCTTTCGCTGAAAACACAGGGCCGAGTGAAGATGGGTGGGCGCATTGTGCGCACGGTCCGGATTTTTCACGTCCAGCTTTGAGCCGTCCTGGAAACTTCCTTCGCAGAAAACACCTGCTCGTCGGGCGGCCTTCACCGTGCGCACCCGGGCGGGTTGAAAGCCTCCGCCGGTTGGAAACCTGCCCCACAATTCAGCCTTGATCGGCTTCTGAAAGAAAGGCCGGCTCGCCAGGCGGAGGTGTGCCGCGCGCGGCCAGGCCGACTGCCAGTCGGCCGCAGGCTGCCAGCCTGCCCTACACAACCTCATCGCAGCAGCCCTTCCCTTCCTGCCGCCAGCCATGCGCTCGACGTCCGTCCGCCGCTCTCCGCCCCCCGTCCATTACTCGCCGAGGCATGCAGCACCGCGGTCAGCGCCGCCACGGCCCGCAACTCCGCCGGCTCCTCCACTGCTTTCTGCCGCGCAAAGAACGCCTCGATGAATCCCGTATCCAGCTTCGCCTGTCGAAAATCCACATCCTCCAGAATCTGCCGGAAAAAGCCGATATTCGTGCGGATGCCGCCGACGTCATACTCCCGCAACGCGCGAATCATCCGCTCGATCGCCTGCTGGCGATCCGCCGCCCACACCGCCAGCTTCGCCAGCAACGGATCATATTCCATCGGCACCGTCCAGCCGTCGTACACACACCCGTCGAGCCGTATTCCCGGCCCCAGCGGACGCGTCAGCCGCGTCAACTTCCCAGGATACGGGAGGAAATTGTTGTATGGATCCTCAGCATAAATGCGGCACTCGATCGCCGACCCGCGCCAGGCAATCTCTTCCTGCGTCAGCCGCATCCGCTCGCCCGCCGCGATCTCCACCTGCAGACGCACCAGGTCGAGTCCGGTCACTAATTCCGTCACCGGGTGCTCCACTTGCAGGCGCGTGTTCATCTCCAGGAAGTAGAACCGCCGGTTCTCATCCACCAGGAACTCGACGGTTCCGGCGTTGTAATAGCCCGCCGCGCGCGCCGCCCGAATCGCCGCCGCGCCCATCTCCGCGCGCATGTCCGGGTGCGTCGCCATCAGCGGCGACGGGCACTCCTCCATCACCTTCTGGTGCCGGCGCTGTATGGAGCATTCGCGCTCACCCAGGTGGACCATGTTGCCGTGCCGGTCCCCCATGAGCTGAATCTCGATATGCCGCGGCCGTTGGATCAGCTTTTCGATATAGACCTCGGCATTGCGGAACGAACGCTCGGCTTCGCTCGATGCGTCGCGCAGCGCCGGTTCCAGATCCTCCCCGCGGTCGACGCGACGCATCCCCTTGCCGCCGCCGCCCGCCACCGCCTTCAGCAGGACCGGGTAGCCGTGCTGTGCCGCGAATTCGCGCGCCTGCGACAGGTCGACACCGTGGTCCGTGCCCGGAACTACCGGCGTCCCGGCGGCGATCGCCACCAGCCGCGCCGCGGTCTTGGACCCCATGGCTTCTATAGATTTCGCCGACGGTCCGATGAACGCGATCCCAGCCTCTTCGCACGCCGCGGCGAATGTCGCGTTCTCGCTGAGAAAACCGTAGCCCGGGTGGATGGCCTCGGCGCCGAATTTCCGCGCGGCATCCAGGATGCGGTCGATGCGCAGGTAACTTTCCGCCGATTGCGACGGGCCCACGTGCACCGCCTCGTCGGCCATGCGGACATGCAGCGACGTGCGGTCGGCATCGGAATAGACCGCCACCGTACCGATCCCCATCTCCCGCAGCGTGCGAATCACGCGCACCGCAATCTCGCCCCGATTGGCGATCAGTACCTTTCGAAACATGGCAAGCCCAAATTGTACCAGCCGGAGGGCGGGATCTCGCGAGGCCGCCGGAACTGGCGTCAACGCCCTTGCGAGATGAACCCCGCCCTCCCGGCCCGCTTGGTAGAATTAATCAACCCCCATTTATGGCCCTCGAGTCGACAGAAGGTTCGCTTAAGGAGCGAGGCGTACGCCTGACGCGCCAGCGACAGATCCTGCTCGAATTGATCGACAAGACCGGACAGCATCTGGACGCCGAGCGGCTCTTCCAACTGGCCAAGGAAAAAGATCCCAAGCTCAACCGCGTCACCGTCTACCGCACGCTCAAGATGCTCAAGGAAGGCGGCCTCGTCGACGAGCTGGACCTGATGCACTACGGCGGAGACCAGCACTACTACGAGACACGGCTCAAGCAGGAGCATGCGCACGTCATCTGCCTGCGATGCGGCAAAGTAGAGGAGTTCTTCGGCGAACCGCTGCAGCGGCTGCGCAAGCAGATCGAAAGCCATTTCGGTTTTCAGGTCCTGCTGGCGCGCACCGAGGTGGGCGGCTATTGCGCGCACTGCCAGACGCTACGGGCCCGTGAGGTCGAGGCGATTCGCAACCAGCCGGCCGAGCCGGTGAATTCCGATTCCGGACGGCCGCGGACGGCCCGCGGAAGGGCGCGCAGACGGTAAGGGGAGGGTCACACGGCTGGCCAAATGGAAGCCAAATCCTCGCAGGGAGTCGCGCCCGGATCGCTGGTGGTAATCGATCCCAACGGACATCGCTCGCGCGTATCCATCGACCCGCTGCCCTTCCAGATCGGCCGTCACAGCGACAACAACCTGGTGATTCGCGATAGCCGCGTCTCGCGCAACCACGCCCGCATCGTGGCAGAAGCCGACCAATACGTGCTGGAAGATACCGGCAGCACGCACGGCACGTTCGTCAATGGAAAGCGCATCACCCGGCACGCTCTCCACACGTCCGACAAAATCGAATTCGGCACCCAGGATTCCTACCAACTGGTCTTCGCGCTCGACGGCGCCGAGCTCAAACGGCTGCTGGAACATCTGGCCGGCGGCGATTCCGGCGCACACCCGCAGATCGGCGGCAATCTCGGAAAACTTCGCGCCATCCTCGATCTGGCCCGCACCGTCCAAAGCTCGTTCTCGGTCGACGATGTGCTGGCTTCGGTAGTCGATACCGCGCTCACCATAACGGGCGCCGAACGCGGATTCCTGCTACTGCGCCGCGGCGATAAACTCGAGACGCACGTAGCCCGTCACCGGCAGGGCTACAAGCTCATGGACAGCGATCTGCGCGTGCCGCGCGAAGTCATCCACCGTGCCCTGCAGCACCGCCGCGAGATGCTCTCGATGAACTTCGATCCCCTCGGCGACCGCTCCACGCGCCCGCAGAACAGCATCTCCGACCTCGACCTCCGCAGCGTCATCTGCATCCCGCTAGTGCGCATCCGCACCGGCCTCGGCGACGCCACCAGCGTCATCTCCACCGCCAACGAAACCGTGGGCGTGCTCTACATGGACTCGCGCGTGGCCGGCGCAGACCTGGCCGGCGGCAATCGGGAGCTGCTGCAGACGCTGGCCATCGAAGCTTCCACGGTTCTCGAGAATGCCCGCTTGCTGGAAGAGGAACAGGCCAAGCACCAGATGGAGGAAGAACTGCGCCTGGCGCGCACCATCCAGCAGAGTCTGCTTCCGGGCACGCTGCCGACGGATGGCTGGATCCGCGTGCGCGGCAGCAGCGTGGCTTCGCGTGAAGTGGGCGGCGACTATTTCGACGTCAGCCAGATAGCCAGACATTGCTGGTCGATCGTGGTGGCGGATGTGTCGGGGAAAGGCGTGGCATCGGCTTTGTTAGCCGCGCTGCTGCAGGGAGCGCTCATCACGTCGAGTGAACACGCCAACGTGCTCGGCCGCCGCATGGATCGCCTCAACCAGTTTCTCAACCGGCGCACCGGCGGGGAAAAATACGCGACCATCTTTTACTGCCTGATCGAAGAAGACGGCCGGTTGAGTTATGTCAACGCAGCCCACTGTCCGGCGATGCTGGTGCGAGCCGGCGCCATCGATGGTGAAATGCCCGCCACGGGGATGCCCGTCGGACTACTCGAAGGCACCACCTTCGAGGTCAGCGAGCAACGACTGCAGCCCGGCGACAAGCTGATCATTTATACCGACGGCGTGACGGAAGCGCAGAATACCAAGGCTGAGTTCTTCGGCAAGAAGCGGCTGCGCGAAATTGTGACGGCGCACGCCACCGGTTCCTGCGCCGAAATCCATGACGCGATCACGGAGGCTGTAACCGGGTTCACCGAAGGCGCCATCCAGTCCGACGACATCACGTTGGTGGTGACGGAATACGCCGGCCCGCAAATCTAACGACTCCCCAGTCCGCGTTCGCGCCGCGTTCCGTCACGTCTGCGATAGACTGTTTCAGAACCATGTTCAGCCAAGACCAACCGCCACAACAAATCACATCCTTGCATCTTCTGAATACCGCGCTCTTGCGCCTGACGCCGTCCATAACCGGCATCGACATGTCGATGCTGCAGACAAAGGGGGCGAACCGGGCGATGCTCGATGCCGTGATCGCAGCCAATGCAACCACACTGTACAACGGAATCAAACGCGCGGATATTCTTGACGCGATCAAGACGCCGCTCGCGGCCGCTGTGAATACTCACCCGATCACCTACGCGTATGATGCGCATGGAGACAAGCACTTTCCGGGCGGGCCGGCCGGGACTAAGTTTACGCAGGGCAAAGCGGTGGTCAATCCGGCGCTTCAGGTGCTCATCGGAGCGCAGTTGGGACGAATCCGGCGGGATGCCAACGGCAAAGCTCAAACCTACTATTACCCGCTGGCCGCGCAAGGCTATACCAACGGCATGCCGCTATGCATCCAGGTGGACTACGCGCCCGGCCCACCCGAGACCATCACGTATCACGGCTATCCGGACGCCGGTGTGGTGGTCCTGGTGTTATCGAGAGCCAAGGGCGGGGCCGCCATCGCGAATTAGCGCGGACAGGCGTGCCGGCTGAATGGTCAGGCTTTGCCGGCGGATGACGACGAAGGTCTGAGTCTGACCACGGTTTTCTTTTCGGCTTGGGTCCGACGCTCTCCCGGAACCGCGCGCGTCAGCGAGCGGTCGGGCGCGGCAATGGCCTCACGCGTGACCGCTCCCTTACGGTCGCGGCTTCGATCTCAGGGCGTCAGTCTCAGAGTAGTAACCCCCAGGGCGTCACGGCCGCGCCCATCGCTTCTAATGGAACGCGAGGCCGAAACGGACGCCCCAGAAGTGCTGAATGGTCCCCAGCGTATTGATCTGATCACGAAATTCCAGGCGCGCTCCGAGTCTGGGGTGGAACCAGCAGGTCCCGCCGCCGCCGAAATTTGCATAATTGGCATGGCCCGTGCGGAACAGCAGCGAATATCCGCCCGTGACGAACGGATCGACCTTGACGTTGTCACCATGCAGGAAATGGTAGTAACCGTTTGGCGAGAACACGCCCACCACGGTGCCGGCGAAATCCTGCCGGTATGCCAGGGCTGCGATCTCCGCTCCAACGCCGATCCCCTTCTTCAGTACGGCCTCTCCGCCGACGCCGAGTTGCAGCGTCATGTAGGTGGCGCCACAGCACGTCTCTCCGCCGGGAGCGAAAAAGACGTATCCATTCGATGGCTGCGCGCTCAGGGCGCCGGCAAGCAAAAACATCAGTAAGCCGGCGACCGCGGGGAAGGCTCGATTTGTCGGCAACATGATCTTTAACTCTTCTTACGTGAAAAGTATGCTCCCGTGAGCACCGGATACGCCGTATCTTTTGGATACTCGGATCGTGTGCGCTACCGGACCGGTCCGTTTCAGGGAGCGGTCCTGAGTCGACAGGGTCGACAAATAACGATCGCCTACGTCCCGGCGCTGTGGACGAGGGCATTTCACAGGCGCTTTCCGTCGATTCAACGTGGTACTGGTGGAGTATGCCGGCGCGCACAATCTCCAAGGCAATTGTGGCCATCGGGGGTGGAGAAATCCGCACCCGCGGCACCTCTGCGATCGACCTCGAAATCATCCGCCTCTCCCGGAAGATACATCCGAGGGTTCTTTTCATCCCGACCGCCAGTTCGGATTCCCCAAATTACTGCGAGCATTTCACCAGTTACTTCGGCGATTTTCTGAAGTGCAAAACGGATTTCCTGCTTCTGTCGCAAGCGCCACCCGCTGCGCCGGAGATCGAGCGCAAGATCTTCTCGGCGGACATCGTCTATGTCGGCGGCGGCAACACCTTGTACATGATGCGGGTGTGGCGACGTCTGGGTGTGGACCGCACCCTCAAAGCCGCCTACGAGCGCGGAATTGTCCTCTCCGGGATCAGCGCCGGCTCCATCTGCTGGTTCGATAGCGGCCATTCCGATTCCATGTCGTTCTATCATCCGCACAATTGGAAGTACATCAACGTGAAGGGTCTCGGACTTGTCCGCGGAGTGCATTGCCCTCACTACAACAGCCGGACCCGCGGAGTTTCCCGCCGCAAAGATTTCCAACGGATGATCAGCCACATCGGCGGCGCCGGAATCGCCCTGGAGAACAACTGCGCCATCGCGTTCCTCGACGGCCGATACTACAGGATCCTCACTTCGAAGCCAGACGCGCAGGCCTATCGCATTTCGAGACGCGGTGGAGAGATCGTGTCCGAGCGGATCCGCCAGGACCCGGGATTGACGCCGATCGAGTCCCTCACGAGCTGCGCGTGAGCGGCCGCACATTGCTCTCCGTTTTTCTCTTGACGTGACCATTTGGTCACGTTATGATTGAGTCACATATGGAGGGCAACTCAATGAAACTCGACGAAATGACGCTCGACGTCAATCAGAACATCGAAATCAAAGCCGCTATCGGCGACGTTTTCCGCAGCATGCTCCACCGCTTCGGCGAAGGTTTCAGCAACCCGAAAGGCGAGTCGCTGCAAATGATTCTGGAACAATGGCCCGGCGGGCGCTGGTTCCGCGACCGCGGCGACGGCATCGGCCACCTCTGGGGGCACGTGCAGGTCATCAAGCCGCCGGTACTCCTGGAGTTGAGCGGGCCGATGTTCATGTCGTACCCAGCCATTAATCACCTGGAAGTGAAACTGGAAGAAATTGCCGGCGGCACGCGCCTCGGGCTGCGGCATCGGGCCATCGGTTTCATCGATCCGGCTCATCGCGAGGGGGTCAGCAGCGGCTGGCAGCACATCCTGAACGCGATCGCCGAGAATTGCGCC
>Ga0335073_10008448_pt1 | contig 14455 bp, 11 predicted proteins | sample Lox_Sample_22_FD_207093 | JGI IMG/M metagenome (GOLD analysis project Ga0335073, IMG submission 207093) | Soil microbial communities from Loxahatchee National Wildlife Refuge, Florida, United States - Lox_Sample_2.2 | ecosystem: Environmental > Terrestrial > Soil > Wetlands | place: USA... | reverse complement strand
TCATGGCGAGCCAGATACAGAGCGATGTCCGGTCGGATATCGGCGGCGACGAGCAGCAGGTCAACGAGATCGACACCGCATATTTGAACTCGCTGTTTCGGCATCTGCTGCTGCCGTGTTGGGTGGGCGCCTATCGCTTTCGAGGGAACCTCTTTCAGATCGTCGTGAACGCGCGCACCGGCGAAGTACAGGGCGAGCGGCCGTTCAGCGCCTGGAAGATTGCGTTTCTGGTTATCACGATCCTCGCCGCGATCGTCCTGGTCTCGCTTTTTACCAAGCACTAAACGGACCGATCTATAGTCCCTCCCGGTACTGTCGGGAGTAGATCAAAACCGGCAAATGCGCGTGAGAATTCAGGTTAGTCGGGCCCACTCTGCTTAGCGATTCCTGCGAGAGGCGCACGTGAGCCACCTGCAATTTGCACTGTTGATCAGTCTCGGTCTGCCGGTCCTGGGCTATGCGAATGCGGTGAGCTCTTTTGGTGGGGGGCTTGCAGTAGATCAGGCAATCATCCCGTGGAAAATGGTGGCGCCATCTTCGGGCACGAGCATTTCGGGTTCGCCACTGGCAATGGCAGCGGCTCTGAGCAATATGACCCCTTTCGCGCTGGCGATCGCTACGACGCCTGGAAAATGCACGCCGGATGCACAGACAATCCCGAGTTTCAATTCTTCCGCCGACCCGTCGCCGCGGCCACATCCGCCATTTTTCAACGCCGAACTCCCGCCGGACAATACTTCCAGCCCGGACACGTCCGATTCTCCCGCAACAGTTGACAGTTCGACGGCGGAATCAGCGACTTTCGCGTGGGCCGGCGTCATGCTCGGCGGTGTCTGTTGGCTGCGCAGCAGGCTGGAGATACAATTCGCGGCAGCTACTTCGCATCCCGCCAGTTATCACCCACTCCCACGTCTACGACCAGTGGAACCTTGAGTTCGCGTACTCCCTCCATTTCGCGCTTGACCATCGCGCGTACGCTCTCCACTTCGCCGGGAGGGCATTCGAAGACCAGCTCGTCATGGACCTGGAGCAGCATGCGGCTTTGATGGCGCGCGGAGGAAAGAGCCGCATCGATGCGGACCATGGCCAATTTGATCAGGTCGGCGGCGGTGCCCTGGAGAGGCGAATTGACAGCGGTACGCTCTGCAAATCCGCGGGAATTCGGATTGCGGCTATTGATATCGGGGATGGGCCGCTCGCGGCCGAATAGTGTCCTGGTTACGCCGGTTTGACGCACCTCGGCGACGGTTTGGTCGAGGAAACGGCGAACGCCGGTATATCGCGCGAAGTAGTTCTTGATGTACTGCTCGGCTTCGGAGCGTTTGATTCCCAATTGCGCGGCCAGACCGAACCCGCTGATGCCGTAGACGATGCCGAAGTTCACCGCTTTGGCCTCGCGCCGGGCTTCGGGCGTCACCATGAGCGGGTCGATTCCCATGACCTCGGCGGCGGTGCGGGTGTGGATGTCTTCGCCGTCGCGGAAGGCCTGTACGAGCAGTTCGTCCTCCGACATGTGCGCGAGCAATCGCAGCTCGATTTGAGAATAGTCGGCGACCATCAGTTTCCACCCCGGCTGGGGCACGAAGGCGGCGCGGATTTCGCGTCCCAAGGCGGTGCGGATGGGAATGTTCTGCAGGTTCGGATTGGAGGACGAAAGGCGGCCGGTGGCGGCGCCGGCGGCGTTGAAACTGGTGTGGAGGCGGCCGGTGACGGGATCGATCAGCGCCGGGAGCGCATCCACGTAGGTGCCTTTCAGTTTGGTGAGCTGGCGGTACTCGAGCACTTTGCGGACGATTTCATGATCGGCGGCTAATGCGTCCAACACATCCGCCGCGGTTGAAATGACTTTTCCCTTGCCGTATTTCACGGGCGCGGGCAAGCCGAGGTCCTCGAACAGCACCTTTCCGAGTTGTTGCGGCGAGCTGATGTTGAAGGGCTTTCCGGCAAGCGCATGGATTTCCGCCGTGAGCCGGGTGATCTCGGCCTCCATCAGGTCAGAAAGGCGCTTCAGCTCGACCGAATCGATGCGAACGCCGTTGCGTTCCACGCGGGCCAGCACGCGCGCCAGCGGCAACTCAATGGTGGTGTACAACTCGACAAAGCGCTTCTCGACCTCCGGCCAGAGGAGGGACCAGATTTCGAGCGTGATATCGGCATGCTGTTCCGGGGCTGCTCCCAGCTTCAAATCGAGTTTTCTCTGGGCCAGCTCGGAGAGCGAACAGCCACCCGGGTCGGCGTCGAGCAGGAAGCCATAGAGCATGACATCGTGCTGGAATCCGCGCGCATGAACGCCCAATCGCGCGAGTTCCAGGAGGGCTGATTTCACATCACAGGCAATCTTGATGGCGGCGGGATCTTCCAGCCATGGTTTCAACGCGGGCAGATGATCGGTGGTGACGGCCCGCGCTTCCCCGGTCTGGTGAGCGAGGCCGATGGTGTCCAACGCGAATTCGCCCTCGGCCGATTTCGAGATGGCCACAGCGACCGGAGTGGTTCCGGCCGTTCGCAGCCAGGCGGCCAGATCCTCGGCGGCGGTGATGACGCGATAATCCCGCGGACGGGAGTCCTCGCTGGGTCCGAGTTCCTTCAGCAGGCTGTGGAACTCCATTTCCTTGTAGAAGGCTTTGAGAGCCGCCTCGTCGTACCCCTGAGCGCGGATCGACTCGAACGAGAACTCGATCGGCACCTCGGTGGCGATGGTCGCGAGGCGCTTGCTCAGTCGCACCTGGCCGGCGTTATTCTGCAGGCTCTCGCGGTACATCTTGCGTTCGATCTCACCGGCGCGCTCCAGGGCCGCCTCCACGGATCCGAAACGCTCGATGAGATCTTTGGCGCCCTTGTCGCCGATTCCCGGGGCGCCGGGGATGTTGTCCACGGCATCGCCCTTGAGCGCCAACAAGTCGGCAACCTGGTCGGGCCGCACACCCATGAAAGACTTGACTTCCTCGGGTCCATACCATTCGTCGTCCTTGGCGGGATTCAACATGGCGACGTGGCCGGTCACCAGTTGCAGCATGTCCTTATCGCTGGAGACGATGACGACGTCGTAACCGGCGGCTTCGGCGCGCCGGGCGACGGTTCCGATGACGTCATCCGCCTCGAAGGCCGGATACTCGAGGATGGGGATGCGCATGGCGTCGAGGAGGCGCCGGACCTGCGGAATCTGTTCCAGCAGGTCGGGAGGGGTTTCCTTACGATTGGCCTTGTACTGTTCGAATTCCTGCGAACGGAGGGTCGGCTCCTGGCTCTCGAAGACGGCGGCGATGAACGGCGGGTCAAACTTCTTCCAGAGCTTCCGCAGCATATTGTTGAAAATGAAGACAGCTTCGGTCGAAATGCCGGTAGTGGTGCGCATCGGCGGCGCACCGGATCTCGCCCGGGCGTGATATGCGCGGAAGATGAAGCCGAAGGAATCGATGAGGAAGACTTTTTGCTTCGCCATTGCGCTCAATCATAAGCCATCGGGAAGCCGAGCCGCGAATTTCGGGTTGAAGTGTTCTCTTTTTTACTACAAAGTGTCGCGAAATGACCACAGTCGTCACTTTACAAATCCTTTCAAATCAAAAAGTTGAACTTCGCCGCACCAGTTGCTGTAATAAAACGCAGAGAGCTATTTTTTGCGCTTCGAGACCACATTGCAACGTCCGGTCGAGGCTGGTGGAATCGGGCTCCACAGCGGCGTACCGGTAGAGATCCGCATTTTACCGGCGCCGGTGCATACGGGCATCGTCTTCTTGCGGACAGACCTCGGCAGTTCGCCGTTTCCGATTCAAGCGAGTTGGCAGCACGTCGCCCGAGTGAGTTACGCCACGAGTCTGATGCGGCAGGGCGTACTGATTTCGACCACCGAGCATCTGCTCAGCGTGTTTTATTCGATGGGCATTGACAACGCCACGGTGGAGATCAACAACCTGGAAGTGCCGATCCTGGACGGGAGCGGGCTGCCGTTCGTGCGGCTGATCGAAGAGGCCGGGATTCGTCAATATCGAAGGAAGCGACGGTACCTGCGCATCCGGCGGCCGGTCTCGGTGGAGGACAAGGGAAAGCGCATCAGTATACTTCCAGCGGAGAGTTTCCGCCTGACCTGCGATACGGATTATCCTCCGCCGGTGGGGCGTCAATCGATCGAGTTGGAAGTGACGCCGGAGCGTTTCGCCAGCGAACTGGCATTTGCGCGGACGTTCGGGTGGGAGTCGGACCTGGACCAGATGCGGGACATGGGTCTGATCCGGGGAGCGTCACTGGAGAATGCGGTTTGTTTCCGTTCGGACGGCCCGTTGAATCCCGGAGGTCTGCGGGCGCCGGACGAGTGTTGCCGGCATAAGGCGCTCGATCTGATCGGAGACCTGGCGCTGCTGGGACGTCCGTTGCTGGGCCATGTGATCGCGGAACGGGCGGGTCACGCGATGCACGCGGCGCTGGTGAAGCGGCTGATGTCGGATCCGTCGCTTTACGAAATCATCACGTTCGACCAGTTGGCGTCACGAGTGACGCAGGCACTGGTGTCCTGAGCCAAGTTTTCCCTTGACATCCGCATCGATTCGCACTGAATCGGCAGCCTGATTCGGCTGGGGTGATATCGCGCCCATCCTGGCCGCACGGACGGGAGTGGCGTCAGGATCGCGGCACTGGAGGTGAGGGAGGCGGATTGCCGGCCATTTTCGCCGCTCTCGAAAAGCAACTGGGGTTAAAACCGGAAACGGTCAAAGACGCCGCGGTGGACGTCAGCAGCCTCGATCGAATGGAAGAGACGCGGGCGGGGAACCGGGGCCCGAAACGCGGCTGCGCCTACGCCTCTTCCTTGTACATGTACTTGATGGCGGGTTTGTAAATCAGCAGATTGGGGCCTTCCGTGCGGTTGACCTTCAGGCAGCACTTGTCGTACCACTCAATCACCCCATGCAGTGTTTCGCCGTCGCGCAGCACGAAGACCATCGCGGTTTTGGCCTGCATCTGTTTCACATAGTAAAAATTCTCGGCGTTGGTCTGATCCGGAGGGACCGGTTTTTTTTGCTGTTGGGCAGCGCGCCGCGGCGGGGATATCTGTTCCTTGATTTCGTTTAGAGACGGACGAATAAGCTTACGATTGACAGCTTCCACGGAATGCCATCCTTATAGAAGAGACTTGTTGATTGACCGTCGCTACGCGAGCAGGGCGGCTTCGAGTTGGATCTAATAGTCCGACTTGACCTACAAATAGCATAGCAGACGCCTATTTTTCAACCGTCGCCGATAGCGCACTCTTCTATTGAGCACTTCTAAGCCACTGGTTCAAAATGGCCATTTGCGCCGCTGCGGGACTCGATTCGGGGAGCAGCGTGTAGGTCCTCCTGGTATTCTTCGCGACTTCGATTTCGACATCCTGTTCGGCCCCATCACGGGAGATGCGGAGTTTGATTTTTGATCCGGCCTTGAGCGCATCGTTGAGGAGCGGCGCGGTGGCCGGCGTGCCGTCGACGGAGAGAATCTGATCCTGCGATTTCAATCCGGCCAGGGCGGCGGGTGACGCCGGCGAGACGTCCGTCACAACCAGCCGGGCGGCGGGACCTCCGCGGCCGCGTCCTCCGCCCTGACCGCGACCGCCGCCGGGTCCGCGGCCACCGGCGGGAGGGGCCGATGGAGGCAATTCCACGGTGTGCGTGTCGAGGCCAATGTATCCGCCGGGCGCGTCCTCGGTAAGGGAATCCAGTTTCAGGCCGGCTAACGCGAAATACTTCGCGTAGTCGACGTCTCTGCTGGTCGCGGCATACTCGAACACCTCGTTCAAATCGCCGCCGGCCGCGTTTTCGCATTCGGCGCGGAATTCGGCATCGGTGAAGCCGCGCATTTTTTCCAGATAATATTTCCGGTACAGCCCGCGCATGACATCATCGAGCGACTTGCGGTTCCCGCTCAGCTGGCGAATCTTCAGATCGAGCATGGCGCCCAGCATGGCGCCGTTGTTGTAGTAGGAAATGGTGGTGTTGCGGTCGCCGCCGACACCCGATCCGGAGTCCCATGTGTTCAGGCTGGATTCGGTAGCCGACTGGTAATGATGACCGGAAGCATTTTCGAACGAGCCGATGGCGCCAGCCATTTTCGCGAGATACTGGTCCCGCGTCATCAACCCGGCGCGCACCAGCAGCAGATCCTGGTAATAGACCGAAAGGCCCTCCGAAACCCACAACATGCGCGTGAGATTTTCCTGATCGTAGTCGAATGGGCCCAGCGCGATGGGCCGAATGCGTTTGACGTTGAAATTATGAAAGTACTCGTGCGCGATGTAGCTCAGCCAGCGGAGGTACCCGGCATCGTTGGTGAGGCTGTCGCCATTGAAGAAATCCGAGGATGAGTTGAGGTGCTCGATGCCGCCGTTGCCTCGTCCGACCATGAGAAACGTGTAGTGTTTGTAGGGAACATCGCCGATGAGTTGGGTAGCCGCCGTCACCATTTTCTGCAGGTCGGCGAGCATTTTGGGCCGGCTGACCGACTCCGGAACGAACTCGAGGGCGACGTAGTGCGGCACGCCCTTGACGTCGAATCGCAAGTACTCCTGGTTGCCCAAGAGAATCGGGGCGTCGTAGAGGATGTCAAAGTTTTCGGCGGTAAGCGTGCCGGGATGGTCTTTCACCGGTTCCAGACCGGTGGAAATCTGCTTCCAGCCGGCGGGCATCTGAATGGTGACGGTAGCGGGACGCTGGATCTGGCCGGCCAGATGGAGGAACACTCCGGCGGGTGAGATATAGGCGCGGTCTTCGGCGACGTAGGTGTTGGCGGCGAAGGAGGTGGCGCCGAAGACGTCGTAACTGACGGTGAGGATGGGCGCGCCACCGGCGGCGACGCGCCAGGTGTTGCGGGCGGTTTTTTCGAAGGGTAGAGAATGGCCGGCGGCATCCTCGACGCGGAAGTTGGACACATTGCGGGCGTAGTCGCCGATGCCGTAGTAGCCGGGCGACCATACGGGCATTTTGAAATCCTGCAATTCTCCCTGCAGGCCATCGACGCGCAGGGTGACGTGCAGCGTATGGCTCGCGGGCTGGGGCATGGAGACGGTGAAGGCTACGGGATTGCCGGCCGCGCCGAGGCAAGCGGCCAATGCAGTCAAAAGAAGAGCGCTTCGGTAGTGCAACACGACGCGCAGTTTATCACGGATTGAGAGGGGCAGATTCCGGCGCAATCCGCGTCGATTTCGTCGCCTTGGGGCGGCCCGAGGGGAACCTGCGTGGCGGACAGAGGCGCCGGTTCGATGGTTGTGAAAACACGGTTCGCGCCCGAACTGCGTATGCACTCTCACCGGGTAGGGCAGCTGATCGCGGGGGCCGACCAGGCCGACTGCCAGTCTGCGCCACATCGGGACGGGCACGCGGGAGGCGTCGGACGCTAGGTGTGATACTTCTCCATCGTCCGGGGATTGTAGGCCCAATGAAATTCCAGTTCGTAGCCCATGGACTTCGCCAGGCCGTCGAGATCGGGGAACAGTGTCGCGTAGGTGATATTCATCCGGTAGAGTTCGCGCATGCCGACCTCGCGGACGGCATGGGTGAGGACGCACTTCGCCAGGATGTTTTCCTGGTCGGCATCGGGCAGCATGTCCTCGATGGCCACGTCGAGCACGCCGGGGGCGGCGAAGGTTCCGGACTGGGCGATCAGCCGGCGATTCATGGTGTGGGGTTCGCCCATCCAGATGAAACGGCGGCGGCCCTTCAGATAATACCTGGCGAAGTTGCCTTTCACGCGCGGATCGGTCCGCACCGGCAGCGGGGAGCGGCTGCTATCCAGGCGGGCCGGGTTCATGGCCCAGACCACGCCGTCCTGGACCGCACGTTCGAGCGCGAAGAATGCCGCCACGTAGGGGGACCAGGTGAAATCGATGAGCCGCGTGGGCGCGCCGTGATGCTGCATGAGGGCGAGCCACTGGAAGTCGTCGTCCCAATCGGGCGGCTTGTCCAGGAATTGATGGGCTTTGCGTTTGAAAATACGCAGAATGCGCGCTTCCTGCTGCGACCACGCGGCCTGAGAGACGCCGGAATTCTGCAAATATCGCGAGAGTGAGCTATAGAGCGGCCAGCGCTCGTCGCGCTCTCCGCGGAAGGCCCAATGCGAATAGGGCGGATGGGTGACGAGCGCCAGGAAGGCTTCCCAGGAATCCAGGCGGAACACCGGATACGGCCGCCGGCGTGTCCGCTTTGCGGTGGTCATGAATCGAAACGATACAGCGCTTTCTCGATGGGGAGGCCGCGCACCTCGATGCGTTTGAGGTCGGTCGAGCCAATACTGTGGGCTTCGGCCAGGAGCAAGGTGTTGTCGCAGGTCTGGAAAGGCGTGGTTCCGCGCGTGGCGCGCGGGTTGTAGCCCATGACGGCCATGGAGACGGCGTCGGTACAGACGGGGTTGACGCCGGCGATCAGCACGCCGGGTTGGACCTTGCGCAATCCGCGAATCCACGGGCCTTCCCCGCCGGCGATGGTCTGGACGCCATCGACGATCGCAAGGTGAATGGGACGCGCCGCGGCGAGGTCGGCGACGATGTGGGGGACTCGATAGCCGGGGTCGTGATTGGCGCCGAAATGCAGCTCCTGGGGGGCAGACTTCGAGGGCTGCCGCCTGCCATCGTGTCCGACGGCGGCGCGGCCGGAACCGGGATTCTCGTTCGGCTCGTCGACGCCGGAATCGTCGCCGTAGACCGAGGCGGGCAGACATCCGAAGCAATTCTTCAGCGAGAGGGTCACGCCGCAGGTGGCGTGATTTTTCAGCTTGGCGATGCTGACGAAGACATCGGCTTCCTGGTAGGCGGTGTTCAAATCGTAGGCGGGATACATGTACGCCTGATTCGGCACGGTGAAGCGCGAATATGCTTTGTACTTGCCGATGAAATTGGTATTGGCAAACTCGACGCCTGGCGCGGCCGATTGCAGCGAGCGCACATTCCAGCCGGAATCGAGCATGACTTCTTCGAGCGGCGCGGTGGTCGCCCAGGGGCTTTCGGCGAACCGGATGCGCCGCGCGCCGGCTCGGCCCATCAGGTAGGCGGCGGCGCCAAGCACTTTGGGATGGACGTAATGCGTCAGGGCGGGAGCGGCGCCGTTCAGGCGAATGCTCGGGCTGCCCGTCATATTGACCTTGACGACAACGGTCCGGTTACGAACCAGCCGTTCCAGTCCGCCCAATTGATCGAACATGGCGCCGAGAGTCGCGGTGACATCGTCGTCGTAGGATTGGCAGCGGGCGATGGAAACCGGCGCGGCGGGCGCGGTATCGGCGGCGGCAATTTTCAGGAGCGGCGCAGCGCTGATCGTTGCGAGCCATTCTCTGCGGGTCATTGCTCCTCCTATCGGGAATTTACCGTGGGGCCTTCTCCAGTCTGATGGTAGCGCAGACCGATACCCGGTCGATGTCGACACCCCAGCCGTCCTCGGTCTCATACGGAGTCAGGGGTTTCTCGGCGCCATCGGGCGACGTCAGGGTGGCGCGGCGGAAATCGCCGAGGTAGTGGACGGTTACATCTTCGACGGGGTAATCCGAGTAATTCACGAGCTGGACGATCTCGGTGTTTCCGTCGGCCGAGGCCAGGACGTTGCTGAGCATGGTGGAGACATTGAAGAGGCGCACGCCGAGATTGCGCCGGCCGATCATGGAATTGACTTCCTTCCAGATCTCGCCCAGCCGGTCGAGCTCGGCCTTATCGAGGGTGATGCGATCGCCGCCGGGGTTCTGGTCTTTCCACCCGGCGGGCGCGGTGAGGAGCATGCCGCCCGAATGGGCGAAATTCAGGAGGATCTGTTTCTGCTGGTCGCTCAATCCGTCGCCTTCCACGTTGACGGCCATGGTGGCGTCCTTGAGAGATTCAGGGCTGAGGTGCTGGGTGGGGATCGGCTCGACGGGGGTGTGCTTCACGGCGATCATGTCGAGAATGCCGCCGGAGAGCAGACCGCCCTTGGCCGGGTCCTGAACGATGGCCAGGCGTCCGAATTCACGCATGCGGCGCCATTCGGGGTGGCGTTCGAAATAGCCCGCCACGGTGTTGATCCGAGCGAGATCGCGCACGGCGGCGGCTTCGCGGCGGGCCAAACGAGCCGCCAGGTCGTCGTCGAACGCGATGACCCAGCGGGCGCCCGAATCGGCGGCGTCGGCGATCACCTGCTGATACCGTGCCGCGGTGACGATGGTTTTGGCCGGCGGGCGATTGGCGATCCAAATGGAGGCGCCGCCCCAGGCTCGCGCGGCGCGCAGAAATCCGGTATTGGTATCGATCCAGACGGAGCCGCTGGGGCCGGATCGCTTGGCGCCATCGTCCTGGACGGCGACTCCCGGCCAAAGTCCCTGATAGGTTCCGAGAATGGGAGCGCCATTGCCGAAGAGCATCCGGCTGCGCGCGGTCAGCTCGATTACGGGGGCGGTTCCGACGGCCGATTTCACCGCGCCGGCGGTTCCTTCGGGAAAGTCGCCTTCCAGCACGATGCCGGTGACGCCGGAAGCGATCGCGCGACGCGCCACGCCGGCGGCGTCCGGTTGTGGGGCGATGACGGCCAGTGTGACGAGGCCGCGCCCGGCGGCGGCAGATGGCAGATCGGCGGACCAGGCGTCGAGGAGGAGGCAATTGATGGGACTGTTGGCGAGAAGCTCGATCGATTTGGCATCGCGCCACGGCCAGCGGGCGGGCACCCAGTCGGAAGGCGGGATCGCGGCCTGGCAGAGGAGGGGGGCAAGAAACAGCGTGAGGAAAATAGCAGCGCACGACCTCGGGCTAACATCGGTATCGTGCGGACACCGGCCAGGCCGATTGCCAATCGGCCGCAGGCGGCCAGCCTGCCCTACATACGCCGTTTTCATTCCTAGTGTCCGATCCATTTTGCGAGGCCGAAAGCAGCCGCCGAGGCCAAACCGCCGATGCATACGGTTTGCAGGCCTCCGCGCCACGGCGGGATCCCGGTCAGCCGGCCTTTCACGAAGCCGAACAGGAACAGCGCGGCGAGTGTCACGCCCACGGAGACCTTCAGCGCGGTATACAACTCCGCCATCAACATGTACGGCGCCAGCGGCACCAAGCCTCCCACGATGTAGGATGCCGCAATGCAAGCCGCGCTGTTGCGCGCGCGCTTCGGATCGGGTTCTTCGAATCCCAGCTCGAAACGCATCATAAAATCGACCCATCGTTTCTGGTCGGAGCAGATGGCCTTGACGACGGGCGCCATATCCTCATCCGACATGCCGTAACCGCGAAAGACCTCCGCCACTTCTTCGGTCTCGCGATCGGGCAACTCCATCGTCTCGCGGTACTCGCGTTCCCGCTCCGACAGGTAATGGTCGCGATCGGTGCGGGCCGCCAGATAGCCGCCGAGGCCCATGGCGATGGAGCCGGCGGCGATTTCCGCCAGACCGGCGATCACCACGATGCCGGTTTGTGAAACCGTTCCCGAGAGCCCAGCCGCGAGCGCAAACGGAACCGTGAGGCCGTCGGACATGCCGATGACCACGTCGCGAACGGTTTCGGATGCTTCAAAATGCTTCTCCAGATGCGGCGCATTGGGCATGGTTTACTCATCATAACTTGGCGAAGCATCTACAATCGAAAAGGTAACCTCATGAAACTCCCGACGCTTTCCGAATTGCAGTCGGCCGCAGAACTGGTCCACTCGGTAATGCCGGCCACTCCGCAGATCCGGTGGCCACTGCTGTGCCAGCGCGTGGGGGCGGAAGTCTGGGTCAAACACGAAAACCACACGCCGGTGGGAGCGTTCAAGGTGCGCGGCGGCATTGTCTACATGGATGCTCTAAGGCGCCGGCAGCCGGGAATCAAAGGTGTTATCGCTGCTACCCGGGGCAACCATGGACAGAGCGTGGTGTTCGCCGCCGCGCGCAGCGGACTGCGTTCGGTGATCGTGGTTCCGCACGGCAATAGCGTGGAAAAGAACGCCGCCATGCGGGCTCTGGGCGCGGAATTGGTGGAATTCGGCCGAGACTTCCAGGAAGCTTATGAGTACGCCCAGAGTCTGGCGGAGGAACAGAAACTTCACCTGATCCGATCGTTCGACGCCGATCTGCTCGCCGGTGTGGGCAGTTACGCGGTCGAGTTATTCGGCGCCGTGCCTGAACTGGATGGTGTTTACGTGCCCATCGGGATGGGATCGGGTTTGTGCTCCGTGATCGCCGCGCGCAATGGCCTGGGCCTTCGCACAGAGGTGATCGGGGTGGTGGCGGCGGAGGCGCCATCGTATGCGCTGTCGTTCACCGCGGGTAGGGCGGTCAACTCCACTGCCGGGCAGACAATCGCCGATGGCATGGCTTGTCGTACGCCGGATCCGGACGCGGTCGAGGTGATGCTCAGGGGCGCGAGCCGCATCGTGACGGTACAAGAAGCTGAAATCCGTAACGCCATGCGGTATCTTTTCGCCGATACGCACAATGTCGCGGAGGGCGCTGGAGCGGCGGGACTGGCGGCGCTGATGCAGGAGCAGGAGCGGATGCGAGGACGGCGCGTCGCCATCGTGGTAACGGGCGGCAATGTGGACACCGATGTCTTCGCGGACGTTTTGGCTGGTGTAATTCCGGTTAGGGCATGATCGGGGCTGCGAGGGAGTCGGTGTGGCTGCGCGGCGACCCGCGGCGGACGTTGGCGCCGGAAACGCTGGCCCGCATCCTTGAAGCCGCGCTGCCCGGAAGTTGCGCCACGGAAATCGAGGCGTTTCCCGAAGGCAGACGCAACGCCAATTTCAAACTGCGCATCTCGACGTCGGCCGTACCGCTGGTGTTGAGGCTGTACGAGCACAATCCATCGATCTGCCAGAAGGAGGTCGATCTTCTGGGGCTGGTACGGGAGCAGGCGCCTGTTCCCGAGGTGGTGTATGCGGCGCCGGCGGGCCTGGATGAAGTACCGCCCTTCGTACTCTACGAATACATCGAGGGCATCACGTTTCGCGAGTTGAAGCGCCTGGGCGGCGCGGACGCTCTGGCGGAGGCGGCCTTTTCCGCGGGCCAGGCACTGGCCGCGATCGGCGCGCGCGAGTTTGAGAAAGCCGGATGGCTCGGGCCGGGCCCAGCGGTGGGCGCGCCCCTACTGGAAGGTGCGGACCCGATGCCGCGATTTCTGGATCTGTGCCTGGCGAATCCTCGATCACAAGAGCGTCTGGAGGAGAGTCTGCGGGCGCGCATCCACGATTTTGCGTGGCGGCACGCGGCCGAATACGCCGTGCTGGAGCGCGAGCACCGGCTGGTTCATTGCGATTACAATCGGCGTAATGTTCTGGTCCGGTTGATCAACGGAAAGTGGGGCGTGGCCGCCATACTGGACTGGGAATTTGCCGTGTCCGCCACGCCGCTGATCGACATGGGAAATTTCCTTCGCTACGAATCGGCGGCCTGTCCGAAAGTCGAGCCGCACTTTTCGGCGGGCTACGTCGATGCAGGAGGGAAGCTGCCGGAGGACTGGCGGGCAGTATCGCGCCTGGTGGATTTGACGGCCATTTGTGAAGGTCTGACCGGCCGTTTTATTCCCGATGACGCCGTCGCGGAACTGGTAGAAATCGCCCGGGCGACCGTTGCATAAATCGGCGTTCACAACTTTTCGAAATTTATATTTAGTGTGTTTCCCGTCACATAGCGTTGTAAGTTAGTTAGCAACGCACCAAGAGCGTGTTACTTTCAGCGCGTAGGAAGTCTATGCGGCTTCGCCAGGAGGCGAGGCCGTTTTTGTTTTTGGGGGATCAATGCGTGGAAGTAGAAAGGGCGGGGCGCTGGCAAGAACAGCAATGATGAGCCTGGTGGCATTCGCGGCGATGGCACAGACTCAAATCGACCTGTCCACACAAACGAAAAAAGTCGACTTTTCGAACGCCAGTTCGACGAAGCCAGTGCAAACGGGCACGACTCTGCCCGGCACCTGCGCGGTCGGACAGATGTATTTCAAGTCGAATGCGCCGGCCGGCACGAACCTGTACGCCTGTACATCGACGAACGTCTGGACGGCCCAGGCGGGCATCATCGGCGCGACAGCCGACCAGTTGAGCGGACCGTTCTTTTGTCAGGACTCAGGCGCGAGCGGAGCATATGCCTGCTCGCTCTCGCCGGCAATCGGCGCCTATGTCTCCGGCACCACTTACTGGTTCCGCGCCAATAGCGCGAACACCGGCGGAGCCACGCTCAATCTGAATGGTCTAGGCGCCAAGACAATTGTGAAGCAAGGCAATCAACCGCTGGCGGCGAACGACATTCGAGCGGGTCAGTGGGTGATGGTGACGTTTGACGGGACGAACCTGCAGATGCAAAGCCAGACCGGCAATGCGCCGGCCGGGGGCAGCGGAGGCGGACTTACGGCGGCTGGCGATGTCAACTACACAATGGCGTTGACGGATCGAGTGGTGTACCACGCGGCGATGACGGCGACGCGCACCGACACACTACCGGCGGCCAATAGCGTGAGTGCCGGCACGACCATGTGCGAGATTGACAAACTGGGGCTGCTCAACAGCGCGGTTGCATT
>Ga0335073_10008447_pt1 | contig 14457 bp, 9 predicted proteins | sample Lox_Sample_22_FD_207093 | JGI IMG/M metagenome (GOLD analysis project Ga0335073, IMG submission 207093) | Soil microbial communities from Loxahatchee National Wildlife Refuge, Florida, United States - Lox_Sample_2.2 | ecosystem: Environmental > Terrestrial > Soil > Wetlands | place: USA: Florida... | reverse complement strand
GGAATCCTACACGGCCCTCCCGTATTCGCAACATCCGCGTCCGCCCAAAGGCGTTGCGCGGCCGCTCTATCAAGGCGCAAATCCCTACAGCGATGTCGGCTGCATCGGAGCGCTCGGGATTTTGGGCAAGCATATCGTGCGTGCGGTGAACGATCCAAACGACGATGAAGCGCGCGAACGCATGATGTTTGCGGCCATGCTTGCAGGTATCGCGTTCGGCAATGCCGGCTTACACTTGCCGCACGCGATGTCGTACGCCGTCTCGGGACTCGTGCGCGATTATCACGCGCCGCAATATCCCGGCGACGAGCCGATCGTGCCGCACGGCATGGCGGTCGTCCTCAATGCACCGGCGGTGTTTCGCTTCACCGCGTCCGCCAATCCGCAGCGACACCTCGAAGCGGCGAAACAACTCGGAGCCGACGTGCGTGGCGCGAGTCTCGACGACGCAGGTGAGATTCTCGCCGCGCGCATCAGTGACTTCATGCGCGCGACCGGCATGCCCGACGGTGTCGGCGCCGTCGGCTACACGCCGAGCGATCTCGACGCGCTCACCGACGGCGCATTTCCACAGAAGAGTTTGATCGATAACGCTCCGCGCGAGACCTCGCGTGAGGAATTGCGCGAACTCTTCTATCGAAGCCTAAATATCGCGACCGCGTCGCCGTAAGGGAACCCGAGCTGGAAGTTACCACCGGCGGCAACCGCAAGGTATTGCACGCCGTCGACTTCGTACGTTATCGGCGGCGCGTTGACGCCGGCACCGAGCTGATAGCGCCAAATCTTTTGTCCGGTCGTTGCGTTGAATGCGTCGAACCAGCCGTTGCCCTCGCCCATGAAGACGAGGTTCCCCGCAGTTGCGAGCGCCCCGCCGATGAGCGGCTGCGGGGCGACGTACTGCCAGGCGATCTTTCCCGTGTCCATATTGACCGCAACGAACGGGCCGTTTTGGACGCCGCCTGGCTTGACGTTCGTGAAGGCGCTTCCAAGTCGCAATTGCCCCGTTCCACCGGTGGGTTCGTTCGTCGTGAACTTCATCAGTTGGTTCATCGCCAGCACATAGAGATCGTGGGTTTGCGGCGAGTACGCCGGCGGTGACCATTCCGCACCGCCGTTCGCGCCTGGAAGCATGTTGACGCCCGCCTTGGTCGGCGTCGTGAACATGTTCTTCGACATCATCACGTAGGGATCGGACTTGCGAATCAATTTACCCGTCCGCCGGTCGACGATAAAGATCCATCCGACTTTGCCGGCTTCACCCGCAGCGGGAATGGTCTGGCCGTTCTGATGCACGTCGAAGAGCACGGGATTGCTAACGGCGTCGTAATCCCAGACGTCGTGTTTGACCTCTTGCAAATACCACTTGAGCGCGCCGGTGCGCAGATCGAGCGCGACGATCGAGTCGGAATAGAGATTGTCACCCGGACGCGAGGTACCGTAGAGATCGGGATTGGGATTGCCGGTGCTCAGAATCAGTACGTTCAGATTGGGATCGATCGCGGGCGTGGTCCACGACATCGCACCGCCCTCTTTCCACGAGTCGCCGCCGTAGGTTTTCGGGTCCGTCGACCACCAACGCCATTTTTGCGCTCCCGTGTTTGCATCGTAAGCCGCGACGAAACCTCGAATGCCCCATTCGCCGCCCGCGCTGCCCACGAACACGGTGCCTTTATAAATTTGCGGCGCCATCGTTTCGGAGTATCCCGACGTCGGATCGGCGATGCTCTTTTGCCACGCGATCTTTCCCGTCGTTGCATCGAGCGCAATGAGATTGTCGTCGAGCGTGACCGCGTAGACCTTGCCGTAGCCGACCGCGACACCGCGATTGACCGGACCGCAGCAGATCTGGAACGCGCCGAGGTTGTAGGTGGTTTCCCAAATCCGTTCGCCGGTGGCGGCATTGAGCGCCATGATTTTCATCTGGCGATTGACCACCGGGGTGGTGATGTACATGACGCCACCGATCACGATCGGCGTGGTTTCGAAACTTGCGGTCATGCCCGTCTGCACGATCGCGACCGGATATAAACGCGTCACGGTCGTGGTGTCGATCTGCGTGAGGGGTGAGAAGCGTTCGTTGGAATATGTGCGTCCATGCAGCACCCAGTCGTTGAGATCGGTATCGGCGTTGGCCATCATCGCATCGGAGACGTTCACGTTGCCCGACGGCTTGGAGTAGTCGATCGTTACCGGGGGCGCCGCTCGCACGATTTCATTCGTGTTACCTGCGCCGTTCGCACCGGGTGATGCGTTGGCAACGGCGGTCGTCAGATCGATGCTGCCAAGATTGGTTTGATCGAGCGGATGACCTCCACTTGGGAATCCATTCTGCTGCAAGAGATACGCGCTCACCGCCAAATACTGCGTGGGCGTCAAACTCCCGGGCGCGTTGAGCGGCATTTGCTTGCTGACGAAATCGAACATCTGCTGCGCCGTGCCGTAGGATTTCAACGTCGCCGCAAAGCGCGAGCCGCGCAGCGACGGGCCACTTTGCCCTTCGAGTTTTGCACCATGGCACGAAGCGCAGCTCGCCGCGTACACCGTTGCGCCATCGGTGGCCTGGGCGTCCGTATAATCGCCCTGCGAACTTGACGACGTCGCCGCAACCGAGGCAGCGCTCGACGGCGAAGCCGGCGCCGACGTGGATGATGACGAGGTGGATGTGTTGCAGGCTGCAAGCGCGAGGGCGGAAATGATGACGGTGGTCGCCGTCCATACCCGGATATGCATCAGCGGTACCTCTCAAACACTTTCTAAAAGCGCAACCGTACCTTCGCCGCCATCGGCGCAAATGCTTACGACTGCGCGCGATCCGGGCGAAAGTCGGGCAAGTTCCTTGACAGTTTGGCTCATAATACGTGCGCCCGTCGCACCAAACGGATGGCCCAGTGCGATGGTGCCGCCGTTCGGGTTGACGCGTTCGCGCGGAAATGGGCCGAAGTCGCGGTCGACGCCGGCGCGTTCACGCAGGAACGCACGATCTTCGAGCAACGCGATGTGCGCGAGCACTTGCGCGGCGAACGCCTCGTGAATTTCCCAGAGCGCGATATCGTCGTAACGCAGGTTCTGACGCGCGAGCATGCGCGGAATCGCGTAGGCGGGCGCCATGAGGAGCCCTTCGCTCCAGAGGTCGATCGATGCGATCTCCCAATCTACGAGTCGCACCCGCGGCAGATCTTCGGGTAAGCGCGCGAGGCCTGCATCCGAGGCGATCCATAGGCCGGCTGCGCCGTCGGTGAGCGGCGACGCATTCCCCGCGGTGATCGTCCCATCGCGCCGATCGAATGCGGGCGCCAGACGCGCGAGTTTTTCGAGCGACGTATCGGCGCGCGGAATCGTATCGCGGGTAAGACCGCCGAACGGAATGACGAGGTCATTGAAAAACCCGCGTTCCCAAGCTGCGACCGCGCGGCGATGACTTTCGAGCGCGAAGGCGTCTTGATCCTGACGTGAGATCGTACCCATCGCCTTGACGCTCTCCTCCATGTGCTCACCCATGCTTTTTCCGGTCGAGCGATTTGCGACGGCCGGAACGAAAAGCCCGATTTTTATATGCGCGAGCGCGGCCAGCTGCGCCAGTTTGCCGTCGAAATTGCGCGCCGCTAAGAAACCGCGCAGCCAATCCGAGAGCGACTGCGAGAGCCCGACTTGCACGTGGCTCAAACTTTCCGTGCCGCCGACGAGTGCGAGCGACCGCGCATCACCGTCGAGCATCGACGCGGCTTCGAGCGCGCCGATCATGCTCGTCGAGCACGCCATCACGGTAGAGAATGCGGGAATCGTCGCGTCGACCTTTGCGTCGAGCAGCACCTCGCGCGCAATGTTGCTCCAGGTGAGATTGGGCAGCACCGTTCCCCACACGGCGAAGTCGGGTTTTGCTCCGGCAAGTTGTCCGACCATCGCCTGCACGACGGGAATAGAAAGCTCGATTGCATCGTAGGAGCGAAGCGGGCCGTCCGATTTCGCGAACGGCGTGCGCAAGCCGGGCAGAAGCCAGATCGGTTTCATCGCAGGAACAGCACTCCGTGTAAACGAGTTTAGGGCGAGTGAGTCGAGTCGTCGTCGGCCCATCAATTGGCGCTACGCGCTTATTGCGAGCGTTGCGCTTGCCGTGGTCTTCACCTGCCGGTATGCGGGAGAGCGGCTACATCACTCGGTGCAAAACAATGTGCCGGTCGTGGTCATTATCGGCCACGAACGACGGACTATTTCAAGATAGCTAGTTTAAGCCGGGCCGAAAAGCCCAAGCACCGCGGAGGCGTTAACGTTGTTCTTCGCTTGGAGCGCAAACTGAATCTGCTGCTGTAGCTGCGATAACGTTGACTGCGTGACGCCCGTGCCGTAGTTCTCGTCGGTGATGTTCGAGGCCGCCGACGTGAGATTGTTGGCGTAGACGTCGTTCGCCTCGGCCGCATTCTGCAACGAAACTTGTTGGGCCCCGAGTTGCGCCTCCTGCGTCGTCAGGGTTTGTAGCGCGTTTTGAATCTGCCCGATCGCTTGCGTGGAGCTCAGGCTGCTGCCGAGATCGATATTGCTGATCTGCAGCGTGTTCGAACTGACGCCCGGGATGTTCACATTTGTCGTGGCGCCCTCGTTCGAGCCGGATTGCACCGTGAGCGCACTGTTTTGCGCGTTCGCCGGTGTCGCCGCCGCAATCTGAATCGTCGCCGTCTGGCCAACGTCGGCAAGCGAGATGTTTCCAACTTTGACGTTGACGTTCTCGAAGCCGCTGATCGTACCGCCGGCGGCGACCGGACCGGAGGTCGCGGTTTGCCCGGTTGCGTTATCTAACACGGTCGCTACCGCAGCTGCTTGTCCGTTGTTGTTGACGACCTGAATCTGGACGGTCGAATTCGTCGTGGCGGCTCCGCCGAAGCCTTGTGCCGCGCCGCCGTTGGGCGGCGTGTTGAAGTTCGGGTTTGCCGCGGCAACCTGCGTGACGATACCGCCGCCGGCTTGAATTTGATCGTTATTGGTAACCTTTGCCACCGCGCTGCTACCGGCGTTGGGACCTGCAAACTGCCCATTGAGCAGCTGCTGACCGTTGAAGTTCACGGATTGCGCGATCGTGTTGGCTTGCTGCACCAGTTGATTGGCTTCGGATTGCAGGTCGGCGCGATCAGCCGGACTCAGAAACGAATTGACACCGGTAACGGCAAGATTGTTGAGGTTCTGTAACACGCCGTTGAGTTGCGAGAGTGCGCCCTGCGCGACGTTGGTCGCGTTGTAGACATTTTGAATGTTGTCCGACGCCGTGGTCGCCGCCGCCGCTTGCGTATTGAGATTGGTAGCGATGGCGTAACCCGAGGCATCGTCCGCGGCGCTGTTGACGCGCTTGCCGGTGGAAAGCTTATCGAACTGCGAAAGCAGGCTCTGCTGCGTCTGGTCGGTTTGATTGACCAACGAGCCGTTCAAACTGGAAATCGAAGCCATGGCCTCAAGATTATAGCAGAGGGCTCCCTCCCTCCCTGCGGAGGCGGCTGGGGGCTAGGCCCAAACTTTACAGTGGGTTACTCGTACTCGACGGCGTCGATCGTGTATTCGATCGGGCCGGCCGGCCGATGGACGACCACCCGTTCGCCGACTTTATGATCGGTGAGCGCCTTGGCGATCGGTGATTCCCAGCTAATTGCGCCGTGGATCGGATCGGCCTCGTCCTCGCCGACGATCCGCACCTCGAGGGGCTGCCCGGCGCGGTCGTGTGCCCGTACCGTCGCGCCGAATTCGACGACGCCGCGGGGATGCGTGGCCGGGTCGATCACGATGGCCGAATCGATCCGTTCTTGGAAGTATTCCGCGGCCTCGTTGTCCGCGTTGGCGACCGCGCGCGCAAGAGCGCCGCGTAAGAGTGTCAACCCTCGTGGGGTCACGTAGTTGGGAAGCGTGCTGGCGGGACGACGTTCGAAACGAGGTTCCGGAGCATCGCTGTCGTCTTTCACGAACGCGCGGCTCATCGAGTTGCCTCCGCCGCTCGCGCACCGGGCGCGAGCGAAATCTTCTCAAGGATTTCGCGCTTCGTCTCCGGCACCCCCCGCCACACGACGACGAGCGTCACGATGCACAACGCGGCGTAAATCCCAAAGGTGACCGAAGCTCCTAGCGCCTGCACCATAGTAAGGAAGAACAGCGACACTGCGAGGTTTGCCAACCAGTTGCCGAGCGTGCAGATGCTCATGCCTAAGCCGCGTGCCTCGAGCGGGAATATTTCGGAAATCAGCAGCCACACGATCGGTCCGAGGCTGTACGCGAAGGATCCGACGTAGACCATCATGCTGGCCAGCGCGATGCCGACGAGCGATCCGGCCACGTGCGTCTGCGCAAAGGCATATGCCAGCGCCGAGAGCGCGACGAACATGCCGCTGATGCCGGCGTAGAGCAACGGCTTGCGTCCGATGCGGTCGACGAAAAAGATTGCAACCAGCGTGAGCAGCACGTTGACGCTGCCGACCAGCGTCTGCGCGAGGATCGATGCGTTGTTCGATGCAACCCCCGCCAGTTGGAAGATCTGCGGTCCGTAGTAGATGACGGTATTGATGCCCGTGACTTGCTGTAGCACCGCAAGTGAAAAGCCGAGAATCAGCGCGTTGCGCACGGCCGGTGTTGCGAATATAGCCATTCCCGCGGTCTTGATCGCGAGCGATTCTACGATCGCTTGTTCTTCGATGGCGATTTCGGCATGGCCGGCGACGCGCCGCAATTCGTCGCGCGCCTTGTCGGTGAGACCGATTTTGAAAAGATAGCGCGGGCTTTCCGGCAAGAAGATCATGCCGGCGACCAGGATGATTCCGGGAACCACACCCAAACCCAGCATCCATCGCCATGCCGCCGCGTGCGCGAGCGCGAAGTTGACGAGGTATGCGACGAGAATGCCGACGGTAATCGCGAACTGATACAGCGAGACCATTGCGCCGCGCACCTCCGCGGGCGCAACCTCGGAGATGTAGAGCGGCGCGACAACCGACGTGAAACCGATCGCGATGCCGACGATCAGCCGTGCGGCGAGCAACACGTCCTCCGACGGTGCGATCGCTGAGAGCAATGCGCCGACCGCAAAGATGATGCCGGAAACGAGGAGCGTGATCCGCCGGCCGCCACGATCGGCGAGCGGCCCGGCAACGGACGAGCCGAGGATGCAGCCGACCAACACGATGCTGATCGTCAGTTCGACCGCCTTCGTGCCGAGCGCGAAGTCGTGCGCAATAAAAAGGATCGCTCCCGAGATAACACCCGTGTCATAACCGAAAAGCAATCCACCGAGCGCGGCAATCGATGCGACCAGTAAGACGAATGGTCTCATTGTCAGTGACCTGTGACGCCAGGACGTGCAGTGCCGTGACCCGAAGGGCTGGCGTTTTTCGAGCGAGGTACTTCGTCGCTCTTCGCTCGCAAAGCGGCGCTTTTGTCGCTCATCGCTCCTTGTCCCTCATCACGAAAAAACGCCAGCGTCGCTATACATCCTGGCGTCACAGGTCACTAGCGCTTTCGGGAGGCAACGGCGAAGACCCCGCCATGCAACAGGCACTCGTCGTGCAACGCGCCGGACGCATCGTCTACGAGTCCTACGACGGCGGCTTCACGGCGTCGAGCGCGCACGCGCTCTACAGCGGGACGAAAAGCTTTTGGGGTATTACGGCAATCGAGGCGTCCGGCGATGGGCTCTTTACCCTCGACGAACCGGTGCGTAGCGGTTACACGGTACGCATGTTGCTCGATATGACGGCAGGCTACGGCTTCGGCGGCCTCGGCAGCGCGGTACCCACCTACGAACACGCGCTCGAAATCCCGCTGAAGAACGCGCCGGGCTCGAGGTTCACGTACAGCGGCATTCCCTTGCAAGTCTTCGGCGCATTTTTTGCCGAGCGCCTGCGCTCGCGCGACCAAACGCCGCACGACTATCTGCGCGAACGCGTGCTCAAAGTCGCCGGCGTTGCAGTAGCCTCGTGGCGCACGCTCAAAGACGGCACGCATCCCTTGCCGACCGGCGCGTTCTTGCGCGCGCGGGACTGGCTTGCGTACGGTACGTACGTGCTCGCCAACCGCGAACGTTACGCGCAAGCCTTCCTCGGCTCACCGGCGAACGCGCGTTACGGTTTATGCTGGTGGCTCGCGGACAAAAAGATGCCGTCGGATACGTTCTATGCCAGCGGCTCCGACGGCCAAGGACTGTATGTGATTCCGTCGCTCGACCTCGTCGCCGTGCGCTTTTGCGACGGTGGATCACCGAATCATTCCGGTACGGTGCGGAAAATTTCGTCCATGACGTGATGTTCGTAGCCGCCGTCCCAGCGAACGATCGAAAAATGATCGCCGCCTGGAATGAACGTGCAGGTCGCGCCGGCGTCGAGCGCTGTAAGCGCATTGCAGAAAAGTCGCGACGGTCCCTCGAGGTGAAACGTGTCGAACGTCCCAACGATCACGTGAATTTTGCCTCGCAGCGCGGAACCGTCTCGCGCCCAATTGCGGCGAATGAGCGCCGTTGCGTCGTAGTGCTCTTCCCAATAGGCAGCCACCGCCGCATCGATTTTGCCGCTCTTGCGGTTGAAGAGCTGCGCCGGCGAGCCATCGGCCGCCGGCGGACTGAACACCGCTTCGAACGAGCCGAACTGCGCCGGACCGAAGCCGGGGCCAACCGCCCAGTCCTCGAGCGATTCGGTATCGGAGCCGTTTTTGCGCCACATCATATATTTATTTCCGCGCCCGTCGACGTAAAAGTTTCCCGGCGGCGTAGCGGTGAGATCCGGCCCGGTGAAGTCGTGGAAGTCTAGTGGATCGGGCGCATAGGCCCACGCGCCTTCGAACAACTCGGGGTGATTGATCTGTTGCCATAGCGCGCACCACGCGCCCGACGAATGGCCGGCAATATAGCGTTTTCCGGTGCGGTACGTGCGATCGATGTAGGGCACGAGTTCGCCGGCAAAGGCGTCGCCCCACGGTCCAATAATCGCGGAGTTCGCAAACTCGGTATAGACGTATTGCAGCATCGGGTCGGCGAACACGACGATCGCTTCGTGACCAGTCGCTGCGAAGGCGCGCATCCAATCGCCCCATGCGGCGCGTGCAAAGCCGTCATATTTCGCACCGTAGCCCGGAAACCAGTAGATGACCGGGTAGCGGCGCGACGGATCGGCATCGTACGAGTCGGGAAGCAATACGTCGGCCGCAAGCGCGAAGGGCTGCTTCCAAAACGCACTGAGCACGTCGCTATGAACCTCGATCGGTACCATGCGGCTCGCGCGAGCGTTGCCGGTCACGAGCAGCAAGGCGACGACGAACGCGCCTACCAGGCGGGAATCAAAAATGAATCCGGGCATGTGTCTTGGTCGGTCGGGGTAGCGATCAGCGATATCGGTTTTGGAAACGCATTGATTTCGTTCGTCGCAATAGTGATCCAGAACTGCGTAAGTACGATGTCGCCCGCACCGTTCTCCGCGCACTGCAACTGCAGCGCGGTAGGGTGAGTCGTTGCAAACGCCGCTGCAAAGTGCCTGACGACATCGGCGTGCCGCACGTGCTGTCCGGCCTCGCCGGTTAGATACGTGCCGAACGCGCTCGACGCTACGGCGTCACGCATCGAGAGCGCCGTCGTGAAAAATTGCGCCGCATCGAAGCCGAAGCACTGCACGTGCTTGTCGTACTCGTGGGTGAGCAAACTGTGCGTGAAGTGCGGCATGACCGCATCGAGCTGCGCTTGCAACGACGGATCGAGCGGCGGCGCGTCGTCGCTATGGTGATAGTAGTCGCAGCCCTTCGACCACCATTGCGGATCGATGACGCCCGATGCCGCAAGGCTGCGCGGCGTCGACGCCCAAAGCCCGTGCAGACCGATGAGCGGGGTCTTTGGCTGATCCGCTCGACAACCGGTATCGGTGCTGCAAATCCCCGGCTGCCACGTCAGCGCAAGCGTGTAGTGATCGAAATCACCGTGCTGCGCCGGCGCGGCCAGCAGCGCGAGAATCCATGCGAGCAAGAACATGAGCTACGGCGCGACCGGTGTCGCTCCGTTCACGTTCATGCCTTCGAGCGACTTGACGAAGTCGTTGTACTTCGCGAACGCATCGTTATACGCGGCATCGAAGCGCGATGCATACTCGAGTTGTTCCGCTGTCGGCGGAAGCTGCACGCCGAAGCCGGTGCGCGGAACCGATTCGCGCAGCGATCCCGAACGCTGGATCGAGTCTTCGTCGTTGTGATAATCCGCCGTGAACGCGGCGAAGACGGTTTGCCACCGCGCCTTCGCGGCAGCGACTTTCGGATCGCTTGCGTTCATTTTGTCTAGCGACTTCTTGATCGCGTCCATGTGGTTGAGCGCGACGTCGATCTGACCGTACGCTCGGCTATATTTTGCCGCGAACGCGTAGCCGGCAGCGTAGTCTTCGGCCGAGAAGTTGTCGCGCGGATCGGGCTTGACGTCGACGTTCTGCGAGAACGTCTTCCCGTCGATTGTCATACGCACCGTGTACGTACCGGGCACGACGAACGGGCCAAACCGCGGACCTTGGTATTCCGGACGAGCGGCGCCGTGCCAAAGCGTCGGACCATCGGTGTGGAAATCCCACACGAACCGGTTGACGCCGACCTTATTGGGAATGTTCGGAACGTCTTTACCCTTGACTTTGTGCGTGCCCTTGATCGTGCGAATCACCTTGCCGCCGGCGTCGAGAATCTCGGCCTGCAGCGGCTGCTTCGAGGCCGTAGCTTGATAAAAGTTGACGATCACGCCGCTCGGCGGATTGTCTGCGGCGAAGCGCGTGTACGGTCCCGAGTCGGTGTTCGAATGGAAGTGATACATATAGGACGTGCGCGGCGCAAAGAGCATCGCGCCGGCTTGCTGCGCCTGCGGCAACTGTTGCACCGCCGTAGCATCGTCGAGGATCCACGCGTCGCGACCGTGCGTCGCAAGCACGATGTCGTCGAACTGGGGTTGAATCCGAATGTCGCGCACCGAAACCGCCGGAAGATTCACGCGGAAATTTTGCCAATGGTCGCCTCCGTCGTAGGAGATCCACAAGCCGTTCTCGGTTCCGGCGTACACGAGATCGGAATTGTGAATGTCGGGTCGGATCGTCCGCACGTATTGGTTGGACGGCAGCCCATTCACGATTTTTTTCCACGTCTTGCCGTAGTCGTGCGTCACGAACGCATACGGCGCATAATCGCCCATGCGATGATTGTCGGCGACGGCGTACGCAGTTCCGGCTACCAGCGGCGACGGCGCCGTCGCTTCCATTCGCGCGTACTCCGGTGTGCCCGGCGGCGTGACGTTCTCCCAATTCGCTCCACCGTCGCGCGTCAGCTGCACGAGTCCGTCGTCGGTACCGACCCAGATCTCACCCTTGTCGACTTGCGAGCCTTCGATGTAGAGCAACGTGTCGGAGTACTCGGCACCGGAAACGTCTTTCGCGAGTGGGCCGCCGGTCGGTTGTTGATGCGCTTTGATGTTACGCGTGAGATCCGGACTGATCACCGTCCAATGTTCGCCGCGATCGGTGGTCTGAAAGAGCACGTTGCCGCCGAACCAGGCGATATGCCCGTCCCACGGCGCAAACGCAACCGGCGAATCCCAGTTGAAGCGATATTTCGCCGTGCTCAAATCGAAGGGCCCGAGGAAGCTTCCCGGATAGGCGTCATAAGGGCGCACCATGCGCGAGAGTTCCGTCTTGCGATTGAACACCAGCAACACGCCATTCTCCAAATCCGACCAGACGTAATTCGCATCGGTAGGATCGGGCACGCTCCACTCGCCGTCGCCTCCGACGACGTTCTGCCAGTGCGCGTTGAGGATGCCGTCGGAATCGAGTGAATTCGAAGGTCCGCAGAATCCATTGTTATCTTGGAGTGCGGCGCAGACGGTGTACGGATTTTCGTTCGAAAGGCCGACGTGATAGATCTCGCCGATCGTGAGATTTGCCGAAAAAGACCAATTCTTACCGCCGTCGGTCGTGAGCCCGTAGCCGCCATCCTCGCCCGTCATCATCCGGTTGCCGTTATTGGGTGCGATCCACATTGCATGATAGTCGACGTGCACGTCCTTGGCGATCTCTTTGAATTTCTTGCCGCCATCGGTGCTCTCGGCGAGCATCTCGGAAACGGCGTAAACGTGATTGGGATTGCGCGGATCGACCGCAAGATGCGAAAAGTAGAACGGCCGCTGATCGACGAGCGTATCGTCGCTCATCATCTTCCAGTGCCCACCCGCGTCGTCGGTGCGCCACAAGATCCCGCCCTTGGCTTCGATCACCGCGTAGACGCGGTTGGGATTGCTCGGCGCGATCGCCAGACCGATGCGGCCCGTATATCCGGTTGGAAGCCCGTTGCCGGTAAGCCGCTTCCACGTCTTGCCGCCGTCGGTCGATTTGTATAAGCCATCCTGCGGACCGCCGCTGGTGAAGTTCCACGGCACGCGGCGGAACTGCCACATGCCGGCGTACACCACGTTTGGATCGCGCGGATCCATCGCGAGATCGCTTGCGCCGGTTGACGGACCGTTGTACAGCGTTCTGGCGAACGTCTTGCCGCCGTCGAACGTAACGTACACGCCGCGATCCGTCGAATCTTTGAACGGATCGCCGAATGCGGCAATGACGACGTGGTTGGGGTCTTTCGGATCGATCGCGATGCGCGAGATGCTCCAGACGCCGGCCAGGCCCACGCGGGTCCAGTGTTTTGCGCCGTCGGTGGTCTTGTAGAGCCCGTCGCCGTAGGTCACGTCGTTGCGCGGATTGGCTTCCCCGGTACCGGCCCAGACGACGTTTTGATTTGTCGGATCGATCGCGACCGCACCGACGGCGGAGACGTGCTGGCCTTCGAACACCGGCGACCACGTGGTCGCGCCGTTATCGCTCTTCCACACGCCGCCGCCCGCGGTGCCGAGATAGTAGAGCTGATCGTTCTGCGGCGTTCCGGCAACCGCCGCGACGCGACCGCCGGCTCCGGCCGGTCCGATCGAACGCCACGCGAGATTGCCGTATGATGCCGTGACGAGGGCCAGTGTTATGAGCATCTACGGTGTGACCTCCTTCGCGCCGTCGACCTTGAGGCCGCTCAGCGATCTGACGTACTCGTTGTATTTCGTAAACGCCGCAGCGTACAGCGCATCCCAGCGCGTGGCGTAATCGAGCTGCGCTTGCGTCGGCGGCGTCTGCGCTCCGAATCCGGTGCGCGGAATTTCTTCGCGCAGCGAGCCCGGATGTTCGACCGAGTCTTCGCTGTTCTTGAAGTTTGCGGTAAGCGTCGAGAAGACGTCTTGCCACTGCGCTTTGGCCGCAGCGACTTTCGGATCGCTCGCATTTGCTTTATCGAGCGACTTCTTGATCGCGTCGAGATTATTGAGCGCTTCGTCGATCTTGGTGTAGCGTTCGTTGTACTTCTCGGCGAAGTCGTAAGCCGCTTGCTCGTCCGCAACCGAATTCGTGTCGCGCGGGTCGGCCTTCACCGTGACCGTTTGCGAGAGCGCCGTGCCGTCGAGTTGCAAGCGAATCGTATACGTGCCGGGCAACACCTCCGGCCCCGTGCGCGGACCGCGAAATTGCGGTGCGCCCGCACCGTTCCACGGCGTCGGACCTTCCTGATGCAGATCCCACGTCATGCGATTGATGCCGGCCTTGTTCGGCACGTTGGCGACGTCTTTGCCTTCGACTTTGTGCGTGCCGGAAATCTTCCGGACGACCTTCCCATTTGCATCGAGGATCTCGAGTGTCGGATTCTTCTTCTGCGGTGCGGCGAGATAGTAGTTGATGATCGCGCCGCTCGGGGGATTGTCGGCTGAGAAGTTTGTGTACGCACCGTAATCGCTGTTCGAGTGTTGGTGATACTCGTAAGCCGTGCGCGGTTTGAAGAGCATCACGCCGGCCTTCTCGGCTTGCGGAAGCTGTTGCACCGGGGTGAGATCGTCGAGTACCCATACGTCGCGCCCGTGCGTGCCGACGATGAGGTCGTCGAACTCGGGCTGGATACGAATGTCGTAAACAGCGACCTGCGGCATGTTCAACCGGAAGTTCTGCCAATGCGCGCCCTTGTCGTACGAGATCCACAAGCCATTTTCGGTCCCAACGTAGACGATGTTCGCGTTGGTGGTGTCGGCGCGGATACCGCGTGCGTACTGGTTCTCGGGAATGCCGTTGACGATCGAGGTCCACGTCTTCCCATAGTCGTGCGTGACATAGATGTAGGGTTTGTAATCGCCGAGCATATGGTTGTCGGCGATCGCGTATGCGGTGCCCGCCGCGAACGGCGATGGCGAGATACTCGCCATGCGCGCGAACTCGGGCGCGCCTTGCGGCGTCACCGTCGTCCAATTTGCGCCGTTATCGCGCGTAAGCGAGATGACGCCGTCGTCGGAACCGGTCCAGATCTCGCCTTTGCTCAGCGGCGAGCCTTCGATGTCGAGCAGATTATCGGAATATTCCGCGCCTGAAACGTCTTGCGCCAGCGGGCCGCCGGCAGGCAATTGGTGGTCCT
>Ga0335073_10008446_pt1 | contig 14457 bp, 14 predicted proteins | sample Lox_Sample_22_FD_207093 | JGI IMG/M metagenome (GOLD analysis project Ga0335073, IMG submission 207093) | Soil microbial communities from Loxahatchee National Wildlife Refuge, Florida, United States - Lox_Sample_2.2 | ecosystem: Environmental > Terrestrial > Soil > Wetlands | place: USA... | reverse complement strand
TGACGTGATCTACGGCAGTGAAATCGCCGAATCGGCAGGTCAGGCCATGCGCTTCGATCACCGGACCGTCGTTGTCGGCGCAGCGCGGCGGAATTTGCAGCGCGTGATAGCCAGCGCGCTCCGCCTCAGGCAGGAGGTGAATGAAGGCAGCCTCGATGCTGGTTTCACCTGTCTCGGTCTTGAGTTCGGCAGGTGTCCCCGCAGAGATGACCTGGCCGTGGTTCATCGCGACCAGCACGTCGAACCGCTCAGCCTCCTCCATATAGGCTGTCGCGACGATAACGCTCATCCCGGCGCTGCGGCCGCGGATACGGTCGATCAACTCCCAGAATTGCCGGCGCGACAGGGGATCGACCCCGGTCGTCGGCTCGTCGAGGATTAGTAGATCGGGATCATGGATCAGTGAGCAACACAGGCCGAGCTTCTGCTTCATGCCGCCCGACAGCTTCTTGGCGGGACGGTCCGCAAATCGCGTAAGCCCGGTCGCATCGAGCAGCTCGGCGATGCGTCGTTGCCGTTCTTGGGGGCCCTGTCCGAAGAGCCGGCCGAAGAACTCGATGTTTTCGCGGACGCTAAGGTCGGGATAGAGATTCTTGCCCAATCCTTGCGGCATATAGGCGACGCGCGGGCAGATTGTGGCGCGGTGCGCCGCGTCGGCCATGTCGCCGCCGAGGACGTTAACCGTGCCGGACTGAAGCTGCCGCGCCCCGGCGATCAGCGAAAGAAGCGTTGACTTGCCAACCCCATCAGGGCCGATCAGGCCGACCATGCATCCTGCGGGGATGTCGAGGGTGACGCCGTCGAGCGCGGCCACCTTGCCGTAATGCTGGGAGACATCGGCGAGTCGGGCGACCGCGCCGGTTTGCGCGATCATTGTGAAACCGCGGATGAAGCTGGGGGCGGGGGACTCGGCTGCAAGCGCGCCGGCCAGACAGCGTTCGCATCGGTCCGGACGTAAGCCTCGCCGGGCAAGCCACTTCTGACCAGCGCTTCCCGGCCTTCGAGGCGATCGGGGTCGATGCGGACCCGGATGCGGAACATGAGCTTGTCGCGTTCGTCGCGGGTCTCGACCGTTTTGGGTGTGAACTGGGCTTGGCTGGCGATGAACACAACTTTGGCGGGGATCACGTGGTTCGGATAAGCGTCGAGAACGATACGCGCGTCCGAATCGATCCGGACCCGCCCGGCCTGCTCCGTCGGCAAGTAGATGTCTAGGTAGACATAGGACGCGTCGAGCATCGTCAAAACTTTGCCGCCGGCGGGCAGTACCTCGCCGATATTGGCCACGCGGTATTCGATAGGCCCGTCTTTGGGGGCGACGAGCGAATTGTCGGCGATATTGACCTGATACAGCTCAACCTGGTGCGTTGCCGCGGCGGCCGCCTTTTCCGCGGCACCGATCGCCGCTTGGTCCGCATTCAAGGTCGCGTTGGCGCTGTCGAGTTGCTGCCGCTGCAGATCGAGTGTCTCTTGGGTCGCGTAGCCGCGCGGCACCAAATAGCTCGTGCGGTCGACCTCCTGCTGGGCGAATTTCACGACCGCCTGCTGCTGCGCGTAGTTCGCCTTGGATTGATCGAGCGTGTGCTGAGCTTCGAGCACGAGCTGCTGGTATTGCTCGAGTTGGGCTTGCAGGTCGCGCGTATCCATGACGGCAAGCACCTGCCCCGTCTTCACCAGGTCGCCTTCGTCGACATCCAGTTTGAGGATGCGGCCGGCGAATTTGGTATCGATATCGACCTCGTCGGCCTCGAGCCGCCCGTTGCCGTAGGCGAAGCCTGGCGGCAGGGCCGGTTCAGAATGAAACCACCACCATGCCGCCGCAGCGATCGCCAACGGAATGAGGAGGAAATTCGCGGTGTGCAGCCAACGGCGCGGCCTTTTGGGAGGCGGTACCGGCACTGGCAGATTGTGCTTCGGCGGCTCTCCGAGAGCCGGGAACGCCACCGGGACAACGATGTCATCTTGAACGGCCATGATCTGGTCTTTCCGGTACTCCGAATCCCCAGCGATTTCGGGGATCGCCTGAACCATGAGCCACGCGGGATGCGGGCGAAATCCGGATTGCCCCTAAGGAAAGCTACGTACCCGGAGACGGCAGTCCCCCGGGTGACAGCTACAGTCGGTCTTTCTCATAGTCCTCGAGCGAATAACCCAAGAGATCGAGGCCGATTTCCAGATAGTCGGCGAGCAATGGCGTGCCGGTCAGGTAGGCCGTCTCGTTTTCGTTATGGACCTCGCGCGCCTGGGCTAGCGCGTCACGCCACTCTTCGCGTCCGAAATCGCCACGTCCGACCCACATCAGGGCCAGGATTTCGATCCGCTGCTCATCGTTGAGCGCATCGAGCACCGCCAGTAACTCCTGCTCGGTCGGATTGTCTCCTGTCGCTTCGAGAACCACGACATCTTTGTCGTCGGTCGGGTTTGACCCGGACGAGCTGTCGACCGGCGCCGTTTCGGCATCGAATTCGCGCGCCTTCTCGATAATGTAAGCAAGCTGCTCAGGCGGAATCTGCAACATCAGCGGCCCCATTGGTAAAGTGGTGCCACGATAGGCATGCGCTTTGCCCAAGTGCGTTGATCTGCCTCAATGGCGCTTAAACCACCGAAGGCTTTGGTTTTGCGACCTGACCATCGGTTGCTAGTCGCCCCCATGCAATTGTTTGCGAACGGAGCTCAGGCTTGCGTCGTGCGGGTTTGCCACAACCGTGAACTGGAGCTCACGGCACATGTCGAGCATGGGCTTGTTTTCGCGCAAGACGTCACCGAACAGTTCACCGATCCCAGATACGCGCGCGATATCGATGAGCCGCACCATCAGGATGTAGCCGATCCCCCGTCCTTTCCAGTCGCTGCGCACGGCGACGGCGTATTCGGCGCGCAGCCGGTCGGGGTCGGCGGCATAGCGTGCCACACCAAGCGGAACGCCGTTGTGGAGCGCGATGAGCGCCATTTCGCGGTCGTAATCGATCTGCGACAACCGCGCGGCGAGAGCGTGATCCAGTTCACGTATCCGGGCGAAAAAGCGCAGGCGCTGATCCTCGGGGCTCATATGCGCAAACAGGTCCTGCAGCAGCGGTTCGTCTTCCGGCCGCACCGGGCGCAGTGCTAACGAGGTTCCGTCGCGCGCCACGTCAATCGTTTCAAGATGCTTTGGGTAGGGAGCAATCACAAGCCGTGACGCGGCATCAGGCGCGACACGGATGCGGGCATCGAGCGCAACCACCCCGTTCGCATCGGCGAGCAACGGATTAATGTCGAGCTCTCGGATCTCTGGATGGTCGGCGGCCAGTTCTCCAAGCCGGATCAAGACGTCGGTGATGGCATCGATCGCCGCAGCGGGCTTTCCGCGATACGCCTGCAATAGCCGCCAGATTCGCGTTCGCTCCATTTGCGCGCGCGCCAAGAGCGGATTAAGCGGCGGCAGTGCGATGGCGCTGTCGCCGACGACCTCGACCGCCGTGCCGCCCTGTCCGAACACGACGACCGGACCGAAGACCACGTCGTCGGCCAGCCCGGCCAGCAATTCGATCGCGCCGGGCCGCTCGATCATCTGCTGCACGAGAATCCCGTCGAGCCGTGCCTCGGGACGCGACGCACGGACGCGATCCAGCATCGCAACGGCCCCATCGCGCGCGGCGGCCTCGTCGCGCAAGCCGAGCGCGACGCCGCCGACATCGGATTTATGCGTGATGTCAGGCGAGCGGATTTTAAGCGCGACCGGAAAGCCGATCTCGCTCGCGATTGTGGCTACCGCTTCGGCGGTGCGAGCATTACGCGCGAGCGGTTGGGGGATACCGTAGCTCGAGAGGACGACGGCGACGCTTTCGGCGTCCAGCCACGACTGATCGGCGGCGAGCGCTTTGGCGATGACCCGCTTTGCTGCCGTGACATCGGGTGCCAAGCCCTCGGCTCGCGCTGGCGGCGTTTCCATTAGCAGCGCCTGATTGTGCTGGTAATGGACGCGATGCAGAAAACCCGCGGCTGCCGCTTCGGGCGTTTCATAAGTCGGAATGCCGGCCACCTCGAAACGCCGACGCGCGGACGCCGCCGTTGCCTCGCCAAGCCAGGCGGTAAACACGTTTCGGCCTGATGGCTTGGCCGCGGAATGGGCGCCGACTGCCTCGATAACGGCTTGTGCGGCATCGTCGGCGCTGGCGAGGGCGGTCGGGCAGTTCAGCACAAGTACCGCGTCAACGGCGCTGTCGCCGAGCACCTTCTCGAGCGCCGCCGCATATCGTGCGCCCGGTGCGTCGCCGATGATGTCGACCGGATTGCCCCGGCTCCAAGTTGCCGGCAGCACCTTGTCGAGTGCGGCAATGGTTTCGGGCGCCAAATCGGCGAGTTTTCCACCCTGGGCGGCGAGCGCGTCGGTTGCCAGTACCCCGGCGCCACCGCCATTGCTGACAATCGCGAGCCGCTCGCCCTTTTGCGCGCCCGTCAGGGCTAGCGTTTCGGTCGCCTCGAACAGTTCGGCCATGGTGCTGACTCGCAGCATGCCAGCACGCGCGAAGGCCGCGTCGTAAACCGCATCGCTGCCAGCGAGCGCGCCGGTATGAGAATGCGCGGCCTTGGCTCCAGCCATGGAATGCCCCGCCTTCAGCACCAAAACCGGTTTTGCCCGGGCTGCGGCGCGGGCCGCCGACATGAACTTGCGGCCGTGCGTGATTCCTTCGGCGTAAAGCAAGATCGCTCGGGTCTTCGCGTCGCGGGCGAGGTAGTCGAGCGTGTCGCCGAAATCGACATCGGCCATGTCGCCGAGCGACACGACGTGCGAGAAGCCGATCCGGCGTGGCGCCGCCCAATCGAGCATAGCGGTGATCATCGCGCCCGACTGGCTGACAAAGGCGAGATGCCCCGGCGGTGGCGCAAGGTGCGAAAAGCTCGCGTCGAGCCCTATCTCCGGCACCATGATGCCGACGCAGTTTGGCCCGATGAGACGAAGCAGGTGCGGCCGCGCCGCATCTAGGGTCGCCTGCTGCAGGGCCCTTCCTTCGTCACCGAGTTCTCCGAACCCGGCGGTAATGACGACGGCGGCCCGGGTGCCACGCGCTCCGAGTTGGGTGAGCAATCCCGGCACATTGGCAGGCGGCGTGACGATCACCGCGAGGTCGGGCGCAACCGGCAGGCTCGCCACATCCGGGCGGACGGGCAGTCCGCCGAGCTCGTGGTGGTGCGGGTTCACCAGCATCAACGTCCCCTGAAAACCGGCGCGCTGTAGGTTGCGCATGACCACCGAGCCCACGGAGCCGACGCGGTCGGTGGCGCCGATCAGCGCGACCGAATTGGGCGCGAACAACTTTTCGAGGTTGCGGAGGGACATCGGGATCTTCCCTGTGGTCTCGCACCCTGCACCAGCGCGAAGCCTCGCGAATTGATAAGGATCAATCGCGCGCCGCTGACCACTACGTAGTGTCCCTTACGCAATTTTCCTTAGGGATAAACCGGATTTCGCGGCGGCGCCCGGATCGCGATTATCCCGCCATCGCCGATTTACTGGCGTCACCGGGGAGCGAACAATGTCGCTGAATAATGAGGAAGCCGCGATTGCCGCCTTCATCCGCGCCAAGGGCATCACGCGGTGCCCAACAGCTTGTGCGGCGCCGACCCACGCCTATGGCAGCGCTGCCGATCGCCAGGTCTTGCGGCAGCGTGCCGAGCGGCTCGAAACGCTGCGTGAGGAAAAAAGCCGACAAGCGTGGGCGCGCGCCGTCGGCGTCGCCGCTTGATTCCGTCATCGCGGAGGAAAAGGCAATGAACGCCGCTGACGTCATGACACTCGACCCGTTGAGTGTCACTCCACATACCGCTCTTGTCGAAGCCGCGCGGCTTATGCTGCAGCACCGCATTAGCGGCCTACCCGTAACGGACGCGAAGGGGGCGGTTGTGGGAGTCCTCACCGAAGGGGACCTGCTGCGGCGCGTCGAGACCGGCACGGAACGGCATCGTACGGATTGGTTGGCATTTCTCATGGGGCCGGGACGGCTCGCCGGCGAATACGTCGATGCGCATGCTCGCAAGGTCGGCGAAGTGATGACGCATGACGTCGTCGTCGTCGGTGCGAGTACCGACCTCGCCGAGATCGTGCAGCTGATGGAAAAGCACCGCATCAAGCGGGTGCCCGTCCTCGCGGATGGCAAGCTGGTTGGTATCGTGAGCCGCTCCGATCTGGTGCGCGCGCTGGTTCACAAATTGACGCGTGAGGCAGTGGCGCGCGCCGGCAACTCGGTATCAGACGATACGATCCGCGACCACATTGTCGAGATCATCGACAAGGAGCCGTGGGGACCCCGGTTCAGTGCTAACGTTACGGTGACATCCGGAATCGTCGAACTTAACGGCGTCGTCACCGATGAACGCGAGCGCACCGCACTGATCGTGGCGGCCGAAGGCGTCGCTGGGGTCAAAGCAGTGAACGACCATTTGGTCTGGGTCGAGCCAACATCCGGTCTCGTCATCGGCGCCGACGAGGCGCGTTGATTTCCCGCAACAGGAGAAAAAGCGATGCGCAAGCTGCGTGTGGCCGCCTCGACGCTCCTTCTGATTGGTGTCATTGCGAGTCCTGCTTTGGCTCAGGATCAGGCGCGTGGCGGAAGTGCGCGCGCCGGGCGCGAGTTCGTCGGTTACAACTGCGATGCGTGCCATGTGGTCGCTGCCGACCAGGATATTCGACCGCTGATCTCTGGTTACGCGCCGAGTTTTTCTGACGTCGCCAACCGCCCCGACACGACGCCGGCGACGTTGCGCGACTTTCTCAGCCGCCAGCACGGTTACTCCAACATGCCGTATCCCGATCTGGCGCCGGCGGACCTCGCAAACGTGGTCGCGTACATCATGAGCCAGCGCCATCGGCACGAGGGCCATGAGACGCGTTGAAACGCCTATCGACCGAAAGGATCACCGATGATCACCTCGATCCTCATGCCGCTCGGTCAGGAGCTGGCGACCCCTCGGGTTTTCGACGCCACGCTGTGGCTTGCCCGAGAGTTGAAGGCGCAAGTGCAAGCCGTCTACGTCCGTCCCGATCCCGATACCGCCGCTTCCATGATTCCCGAAATGATCGCGGCAGCGGGCGTCACCCGAGAAGCGATTGAACGGGAGGGGCGGCAAGCCGCTTCGGCTGCGGAGGCCCGTTTCGCCGAGTGGCGCGACCGCAACGGAGGTTTCGTAAAGCCAAGTGAGGATAAGCGGGCTTGCTGGAGCGCGAACTGGCATGAGCATGTTGGAGAGTTCGAGCCGATCGTCACGCGTTTCGGCCGGCTCAGCGACTTCATCATCCTTCCCCGGCCGGCGGCGGATGAGATCGTAGCGCAGCGCTGCTTCGATGCTGCGGTGTTCGGTACAGGCCGCCCGAGCTTGCTCGTCGGCGATACGCTCCCGGCGAACCTGACCGACAACATCCTCATTGCCTGGAATGGGAGTCTGGAGGCGAGCCGCGCGGTTTTCGGCGCGATGCCGCTGCTGCGCCTGGCCAAGCGGGTAACCATTTTTACCGCGCTTGAATATGAAACTGAGGCGGTCGACCTCGATGATCTGGCGGCGTCGCTACGAGCGCGGGGGATTCACACCCCCGAAGTCGTCTTTCCATCCGGTGAGCGCTCAACCGGTGCCGCGCTTGTCATGGCCGCGGAAACCCAGGAAGCAACGCTGATCGTGATGGGCGCCTACACGCATAGCCGGATGCGCGAGGCGTTTCTCGGCGGCGTGACGCGGCACCTGATCGCGCATGCGCCCGTTCCGCTGCTGATGAGCCACTAAGCCGGTCGCTGCCGCTTGCGGATACCCCCACTTCGTTGCATGGGCGATTTGTGTTATTTGGATCGCGGCCGCCACCCTTAAACGGGGTGGTCGGCGGCGGAATATGGCGGCGCTGACGACAAAACCATCATCGCAAAACGGTAGCGATATCGGCGACTCGCTCTATCGCGCTGTTGTCGATACGGCGGTCGACGCGATCGTCGTCATCGATCGCTCCGGCGCGATCCGCTCGGTGAACCAGGCGACCGAGCGGCTCTTCGGATACGTCGCGAACGAGCTGCTAGGCAACAATGTCAACATGCTGATGCCGCGGCCCTATGCGGGCGAGCATGACGGGTACCTGGCGAACTACCTGCGCACCGGCACAAAGAAGATCATTGGCATCGGCCGCGAGGTGTCCGGCAAGCGCAAGGACGGTTCGGTCTTTCCGATGGAATTGTCGGTGGGAGAGGCGCGCGACGGTAGCGAGCCGATTTTTGTCGGCATCATCCGCGACATCACCGAACGCAAGTCAGCGGAGATCGCTTTGCGCCAGAGCGAGCTGCGCTGGCGCTCGATCGTCGAGACTGTCCCGGACGCGATTATCGTCATCGATGCCGAAGGGACTGTCGAATCCTTCAGCCCCGCAGCCGAACGGCTGTTTGGCTACACTCCAGGCGAGGTGATTGGGCACAACGTCAAGATGCTGATGCCCCAGCCCTACCGCGACGCGCATGACGGTTATCTTGCGCGCTACATGCGCACCGGGGAGCGCCGAATTATCGGCATCGGCCGCATTGTGGTCGGTCAGCGCAAGAACGGCGAGACGTTCCCGATGGAGTTGGCGATCGGCGAATTTGCCTCACCGAACGGCAATTTTTTCACCGGCTTTGTCCGTGATCTGACAGATCGGCAAGAGGCGGAGCGACGGATCGAGGACTTGCAGACCGAACTGTTGCACGCCTCCCGCCTCAGCGTCATGGGGCAGATGGCCTCGACTATGGCGCACGAGCTGAATCAGCCGCTCACCGCCGTGACCAATTATCTTGAGGCCGCCCGGCATCTGATTTCGACTGGCATGGCGCCGCCCGAACGCATTAGCGATCTGATGGAAAAAGCCGTCGCGCAGGCGCAGCGGGCCGGCGAGGTCATCCGCCAATTGCGCCAGTTCGTCAGCAAGGGCGAGACCGAGCGGCACACGCAAAATCTCAACCAATTGGTCGAAGAAGCACTGGCCCTCGGTCTTGTTGGCGCTCGGCAGCTGGGGGTGCGAGTTTCACTCGAGCTCGACCATCACTTGCCGCCCGTGATCGTCGATCCGGTGCAAATCCAGCAAGTGATCCTTAATCTGGTGCGCAACGCCGTCGAAGCTATGGAGGGGGTCGAACGGCGCGAGCTGACCGTCGCGACACGAGCGATTGGCGATGAGATCGAAGCCACCGTAGCCGACACGGGCCCGGGCATTGCGCCCGAGCTCGCCGACCGCTTGTTTCAGCCCTTCGTCACCACCAAAAAGACCGGCATGGGCCTAGGCCTTTCAATTTGCCGCGAGATCATCGAGGCCCACCACGGGCATTTGACCGTCGCCGGCCGCCAAGGCGGAGGCACCGTATTTCGCCTGACACTGCCCAAGACCCGCCGGGAGGACGACGGCGATGCCGGGTGACCGATATGTCTATATCGTCGATGACGACGATGCGGTGCGCGACTCGCTGTCGATACTACTTGAGGCGGTGGGGCACCGTGTTCGCACATTCGGCCTGGCAAGGGATTTTCTCGATGCCGCACCAACGCTGCCCTCGGGCTGCCTGATCGTCGACATCCGAATGCCCGAAATGGACGGCCTTGAGCTTCAGCGCGCTCTTAACGAGCAAACCTTGAATTTTGCGGTGATCGTGATCACTGGTCACGGTGATGTGCCGTTGGCGGTACGAGCAATGAAAGCCGGGGCTCTCGATTTTATCGAGAAGCCGTTCGCCACGCCGACAATCCTCGCCAGCGTGGAAGCGGCACTTTTACGCATTGAGTCCGCTGAACCTCAGGATCCTATCGTGCAAGCGGCTCTCGCGAAGCTAGACCTGCTCTCGCCGCGCGAGCGCGAGGTGCTCGAAGGCCTGCTCGCCGGACTGCCAAATAAGACGATCGCCTACGACTTGGCGATCAGCCCGCGCACGGTTGAGATCCATCGCGCACGGGTCATGGACAAGATGGGTGCGCGCAGTCTGTCGGAGCTGATCCGTCTAGCGCTCGCAACTGGTATTCAGCCGAAATAGGCTCTGACGAGGGGTGGCAAACGTCAATCCTTTTGAGCTGGATCAAGGCTCGTTGTTTCCTTGTGCGGCAAGCTGCCGACATTCGCCCTTGTGCGGATGTGGAGGCCACGATGCGATCAAAGAATTCCGACGAAGCTTCCGAACTCGTCCGCCGCCTCGATAGTTTCGCCGGTGCGATGAATGTTGTCCTCGTCGTCCTGGCCGTCGGCCTCGCGACCCTCGACGCGACCTGCTTCCTGGCCATGCATCTTGAGAATGCAGTCGCTTATACAGGGGTGACGACCGTGAGCGTTCCGCCGGCGACCATCAACGAATTGGTGCGTTAAACGCGCGGTCAGGCTCTGCCGTCAGTACCGCGATGGCGGTGATTGGGCACCGCCAAATGTAGCCTTAATGCGCCATCAGTACCGGCAACTCGGCATGGTCGAGCGCGTATTGCGTAAAACCGCCGAACACCCACTCGCGCAGCCGCGTGTGACCGTAGCCGCCCATGACCAGCAGCCCACTCTTTGCCTTTGCCGCTGCCAACAGGGTGGCGGCGGCACCATCCGGTCCTGGGGTGAGCTGCTCGGTGTGTGCGGTGATCCCGTGCCAGCCGAGATAACGGACGAGCCTCGTATTTTCGTCGCGCTGCCCGTCATCCTCTTCGACTGTCAAGATTGTGAGCTCCGCGGCATGCGCGAGAAACGGCATGGCAAAGGCGAGCGCGCGCGCCGCTTCCGGCGTCGCCTTCCACGCGATCGCGACACGGTCGGCGAGTTCGGGAGCCGGCATCGCGGCGGCGGGAATCAACAGTGGCCGGCCGGTTTCCAGCAGGGCCGCCTCCAAAGTTGAGCGCGCCACCGCGTCGCCTCCCGGCACGCCTCGCGACGCAATGACGAGGTCGGATGCGCGCCCATAGGCGCACACCCAACGTGCTACTTGACCAGTCTCGACGTGAAACATAGCAGAGGGACGTTCCACGCTTTTGGCCGGGTCAGCGATGAACGCAACATCCGCATCTGAACAGAACGTCATAAAGCGGGATCGCGCCTTTGCCTCACCTGCATCGGCATCCCGCTCAAGACTATCGATGATGCCCTGTAGCAACGTACCGCCTGCGCCTTCGGTCGACATCGCGACCGCGACCTCTACCGGGTCAAGGCGCACATGCAACCCGTCAATATGGGCGCCAAAGCGGCGTGCGACGCAGCGTGCCGCGGCGTAGGTGGCTGAATCGCTCTCATCGTCGCTCGCCCGTACCAGGATGGTCTTGATCATCGCACGATTCCTTCGTCGGCCTTTGTGTGCTTTGCATGGGTATTTTGCCCGACAGCGACGGCAGCTGCCTTGATGCAGCTCAATCGTGCAGCCAATTAAGCGCACCGGCGGCGGTATCATCGGGATCATTGACGGCAGCGGCGAGGAGTTTGAATTTGACGCTGTTGACGCTGAGATCACGGCAATAATTAACAAAATCCCCCCAGGGATCGATCAGGCGGCCGATTCCTGAGATGAACGCCACGACGCCACCGATCTCGAGATCGCCCTGCAGCACGCGCCAGCTACCGAGCAATAGGGCCATGATGATTTGTGCATGCGTGCATAAATTCATCAGGAAGTTCATCGTGAACTTCAATTCAAAGATGTGCATGTTAATGCGGAAGATGCGGTCGATGCGGGGTACCTCACCGGCAATAATGGCTTCCCTCTGCCGATCGGCCGCGACGAGCCCGGTGCCGATCTGGCGTAACAGCCAGACGCGCACCCCCGTGCGCCGGTTCATCGCTCGCTGCATCATCGGAACGAAGATCATTTGCGGGATGAACAGGGTCAGCGCCGCAGCGCCCATCCAAACATCAAGGTGGATGACATAGACCACCACGGTGACCAAGATGCCGCCTTGTAACAGCGGTTCTGATATAGCACCGCCGATAAAATTACCGACCGGTTCAACCTCGGCGACCACTAACGACACCGCCGTCCCCCTGGCGTCCGCTGTCCGCGCTCCGGTCCCGGCCGCAACGCACACAGCTTGGCGCAGGACGCGCTTGGCGCGTTCACCCACCCAGGCGCGGTAGATATTAACGGCGAGCTTTATCGATCCCTGCAGGATTACGGCACCGGCATAGGCAGTGCAAAGGACCAAAACGGTACTGTACTGGCGGTGCTTCACAGCATCATTGACAACGCGGCGCTGTAGCTCAAGTGGGACGACCTCCAATAGAAAAACCGCCACAGTCAGCGCGAGCAGCGGAAGTTGGTGAACCCAACTCGTCGCGGCGATGTAACCGAGCAAGCCGGCGGGGAGAGGAGACCGTTGAACCGACCGGGCCGGGGCGTCGGCCGCCGTCGCCGTCGTCACTTCTTTTTCTCCAAACTTGACCCGACCAGCTCGATGAGCCGCGTGGTCGGGAAAGGCTTCTCCAAGATTACCGTCATGCCGATCGAAGCGGTGCGCTCCACGATTCCCGGATCGAGACGTCCAGTGATCAAGATAGCCGGTGCGTCGATCCCTTCGCTGCGCAACGCCGAAAGCACTTCGACCCCATCCGCCCCGGGCATGTGCTGGTCGACAATGAGACAACCGGCGCCATGGCGCCGGTCATCGGCAAGCAGCTGGTCACCTGAGCTATACGCGAAGACCTCGAACCCGAGGGCGCTCAACAGTACATTCAATGAGTCGCGGACCGACGCGTCGTCGTCGACAACGACGATCGGATGCACCGCGTGATCGGTGGGCCCTAGATCTTGGCTCACCGCGACGGGTGTTCCATCGGCCGGCCGGTTCTCCACCCGCCTGGCGCAGCAATTGAACACGTTCGTATTCTCACGAGATCCCGCCCTATCGGTTCAAGCGTCGACGACTGCTTCGAGGGCATCGCGGTCGCAGATCTCGATACGGTGCGGATGGGGAATGGCGATCGCGCCGTCGCGCTTCATCGCGGACAGCACGCGGCACACTGTCTCGATCGTAAGCCCAAGATAATCGGCGATGTCGTTGCGCGACATCGGCACATCGAGCGAACGCCGCACATCGCGCCGTTCGGCCAGCTCGATCAGGAAGCTAGCAACCCGCTCTGGTGCCGTCATCCGACCGAGCAACAATAACCGCGTCTGCGCGTGCGCCAGATTGCGGAGCGTCATGTTGCACATGTGACGCGCCAGCGCCGGTCGTTCGTCGATCAGACGCTCGGTTGGGCCGCGGTTGAAGCGCATCACGATAACATCGCTTACCGCTTCGGCAGCGAACACGCGTTCGCCATCGCCGTCGAGGCCAAAACAGTCGCCAGCGTAGAAGAATTCGGCAATGTGCCGGCGGCCGTCCGCCATAAATTTGCAGATACGCACCGTGCCGGAAACGACTTTGAACCAACAATCTGCGCGATCGCCCTCGGCGTAGATTTCCTCGTCGCGGGTGAAGCTGCGGCGGCTACCGATCCGTTCGAGCGCGACCAGTTCGTCGAGCTGGCCAGATTTGGCGACGGAAACGTTGGCCGCATGCGGCTGGCTGAGGAATTCGCTCGAAACGCCGATGCCGAATTGCTTGAACATTTCTTCCTCCATCCGCTCTGGGATCGAGAGGGAGAATGATCCGGCCCAGCTATCGTCGAAATTAGGAATGCTCCTAAGGAAGTTCCCGTAAGGAGAATTACGTATCCGGCAGATCATTGATTTTGTTGACCTGGATCAAGGCAAGCTGACGCCAGCCGGGCAACGCTACAGGGGAAGCAACGCCTCCGGAGATCGGCCATGGCATATAAGGATTTGCTGGTCATCGTCGACGACGATCCCCACACGAGCGAGCGAATTTCCCACGCCGCCGAGCTCGCCGAGCGGTTTGGCGCGCATCTGACGGGGCTTTGCGTGTCGATGGTCAACGGCCCGGAAGCGAAGCATCACACCGCGCGTGCCCGCGCGCTTTTCGATGAGGAAATCGGCAGGCGCAGGATATCGACCGAATGGCGTGCGGCGGCGGATTTCCCCACCGATGCCGCGGTGGTCCAATCGCGGTACACCGACCTCGTTGTCCTGGGACAACTCAACCCTGAAGAACCCCTGGCGCCGGTGAATAATCCGCGGCCCGAAGACATCGTGCTGTCTGCGGGAAGGCCGGTCCTCGCTATACCTTATGTAGGCCATTACGATGCGATTGGGCAGCGGGTTCTGGTGGCCTGGGATGCCAGTCGTGAGGCATCCCGCTCAATCAGCGATGCGATGCCGCTGTTGGCGTCCGCTTCCGCGGTTACGATTTTGACGATCGATCCAGCAACCGGCCGTACCGAGCACGGTGATATCCCAGGGGCGGACATCGCGCTCCACCTCGCGCGGCACGGCGTGAATACGCGGGTCGAAAAGGCCCCCTCCGGCGGCATCGGTATCGGCGATGTGCTGCTGTCGCGCGCGAGCGATCTCGGTGCCGATCTCCTCGTGATGGGTGCTTACGGCCACTCCCGGGTGCGTGAGCTGG
>Ga0335073_10008445_pt1 | contig 14458 bp, 15 predicted proteins | sample Lox_Sample_22_FD_207093 | JGI IMG/M metagenome (GOLD analysis project Ga0335073, IMG submission 207093) | Soil microbial communities from Loxahatchee National Wildlife Refuge, Florida, United States - Lox_Sample_2.2 | ecosystem: Environmental > Terrestrial > Soil > Wetlands | place: USA... | reverse complement strand
GGATCCGCGCATCGCAGCTCAATGGCTGCGCGTTCTGCATCGACATGCACACCAAGGACGCACGGGCGGCCGGCGAGACCGAGCAGCGAATCTACGCCCTGGCGGCCTGGCGGGAAACCCCATTCTTTGACGACCGGGAACGCGCCGCGCTCGGGCTGGCAGAGTCCGTCACGCTGATGCCGCAGACGCACGTGCCAGACGCTGACTTCGCGGCGGCCGCCGGGCAGTTCTCCGAGACCGAGCTCGGCGCGCTGATCAGCCTGATCGTGATGATCAACGCCTGGAACGGGATCGGCGTCACCACGCATGCCTGGCTGCCCGGCTCGTACCAGCCATGACGGGTCCTGCGAGTCTCGCCGATGATGCATCGTCAGCGGTGAGCGCAGCGGGGGCGCTGCGGGCCATGCATGCTGGCCTGCAGCCGCTCGTCCTGCCGAACGTCTGGGATCCGGTCAGTGCCCGCGCGTTCGCCGAGGCCGGGTTCGGGGCCCTGGCGACGTCAAGCTCGGCGGTCGCCGCGACGCTCGGGTACGCCGACGGCGACACGCCGGCCGCGGAGATGCTGGCCGTGGCCGCCCGGATCGCGAGCAGCGTGCGCGTGCCGGTCTCGGCTGACGTGGAGACCGGTTACGACCTCCCGCCGGCCGAGCTCGTCGCGCGACTGCTCGACGCGGGCATCGCGGGCTGCAACCTTGAGGACTCCGACCGGGCGTCCGGCCTGCTCACCGAACCGGAACGGCAGGCTGATTACCTGGCAGCCGTCCGCGCGGCGGCCGGCGCCGAGCTGGTGATCAACGCCAGGGTCGACGTCTACGTCCGGCAGCCGGCCGGACGGGACGCCGCAGCGGATCCGGCCCGGATGCAGGCAGCGACGGACCACGCGGTCGCCCGGGCGAACCGGTACCTGGCCGCGGGCGCGGACTGCACGTACCCGATCCTCGCCCCCACGGCCGCCGTAGCGGAGCTCGTGCAGCGGGTCAACGGTCCGGTGAACGTGATGCTCCTGCCTGGCGGGCCGTCACTTGCCGAGCTGGCCGCGCTTGGTGTCGCCAGGATCACCTTCGGCGGCGGGCTGCATGCCCGCGCCGCGAAGGCCGTCAGGGAGATGGCCGCCGCCCTCGCCACAGAACTCTAGTTACACCGCGCTCTAGTCCCACAGCAGCGGCAGCGACTCCACCCCGTAAATCCCTTCCACGCCGCCCAGGACGGCCGGTCCGGCAGTCTCCAGGCCGGCCATCCGGGGCGCAAGGAAGGCGAGCGCCTCCTCCAGCTCGGCCCTGGCCAGGTTCGCCCCCAGGCAGAAGTGCGCGCCGGCGCCGAAGGTCAGCAGCCGGCCGTCGCGGGTCGCGGTGATGTCGAACTCCTCGCCGTGCGCCTGCTCCCTGTTGCCTCGCTCGGCACAGACAGCCACGATCGTTCCGGCCGGGAACAGCACGCCGCGGTACTCGATGTCCTCGAGGCAGAGCCGCGCGGTGAACGGCGTGATCGGCTCAGCCCGCAGCACCTCTTCGACCGCGCGGCTGACCAGTTCGGGCTGCTGCCGCAGCCGTTCCCACTGATCCGGGTGGGCCGCGAACAGCCGCATCGCGTGCGACAGCTGCGCCTGCGTGGTGTCAACGCCCCCGGCGATCACGTTGAGCACGAGGTTGACGCACTCCGCGTGGGACAGCCGGTCCCCCGCGTCCGCGGCGCTCAGCAGGGCGGTGAGCAGATCATCGCCAGGCTGTGACCGGCGCATCTGCAGCAGCGCCTCGACGTAGTCATAGACCTCTTCGGCAGCCCGTTCCATCGCCGGGATCTGGGTCGTGAGCGCCTGGATGTCGAACTGGCGCTGGATCAGGCTGGACCATTCCTGCAGCCGGGGTGCGTCCGCTTCCGGCGCGCCGAGCACAGCCGCGATGGTCAGCGCCGGGTAGGGCCGCGAGATCGCCGCGACGAACTCGCAGCTGCGGTCCGCCTCGATCACCGACCAGAGCCTGCCGATGTAGGCGCGCATGACCGGCCGCCAGCGGTCGGCCGCCCGGGGCGTGAACGCCCCGCCGACAAGCGCCCGCAGCCGCCGGTGCTGGTCGCCCTGCTGGTTCAGGATGTTCGCGTCGATCTGCTCTCTGAGCCGTCCTGACGTGACGCCGAACAGGTCGGCGATCTCCCGGCCGGGGAACGCGGTAGCCCGCGATCGCAGGAAGAACTCCGCAGACTCCCGGTCCAGGACGATGAAGGCCAGCGGCGAGGCGGCCAGCCAGCCGAACTCGCCCTGCCCGGCCACTTCTGCCAGCCGCTCGTGGTAGCTGTCCCCGGCGAGCTCTCCGCCGGTCAGGTCAACCGTGGCCAGGCCGAGATCGGAAACGACGGTCATGGCCAACACCGTCTCGCGTCGGGCGGATGCCGCGCAAGTCCGGCTCTGTCACATGCGCTAGCCAGCCCGCCGAGGCGCGGCCGACGTCAGCGGCAGCCGAGGGTCGACCTGCTCCGACTCCCAGGACTCGCGCACCCACTCATGGACCGGATCGAAAGCGAATGCCATCGATCGCTCGGCCGCCGGGCCCGCCAGCACGTTGAGGTAGTAAAGGTGATGGCCCGGCGCGGCCATCGAGGGCCCGTGATAGCCGTGCGGCACCAGCACCGTGTCGCCACTGCGGACCTCGGCCAGGACGTCGATCTCGCGGTCCGGGCCCGAGGAGTAGACGCGCTGGTAGGCCATGCCCGTGCGACGCTGCGCCTCGGCGATCTCGAAGTAGTAGATCTCCTCCAGCACAGACTCGCCGAGCGCCGCGCGGTCATGCTTATGCGGCGGGAAGGACGACCAGTTGCCGGCCGGCGTGAGCACTTCGACGGCCACGAGCTTGTCGCACTCGAACGCGTCCGGCCGGCAGAAGTTGTTCACCTGGCGGCTGCACTGGCCGGCCCCGCGCAGCTCGACCGGCACGTCGGCGGCCGCGCCGTACCTCACCGGCAGCTGGCGGGACGCCAGCGCGCCCGGCATCGCGAACCTGCCGCCGCCGGCGCTGCCGATGGTGACGGTCGTATCGCGAGGGACGTAGCCGAAATCGGACACGCCGCTGAAGACGCCGTCGCGACCGGTGAGCTCGAGCTCGGTCCCGGCAGCGCTGACCGTGCAGCTGCCGGACAGCGGCAGCACGAGCATTTCCTCTGGCCCGGTCTGCAAGCTCGCCCGCTCCCCCGGCCGAAGGCTCAGCACGCGCAGCGAGCAGAACGTCCAGCCCGCATCAGCCTGGGTGATCTCCAGCTCGAACTGGGCCGATCCGCTGCTGCCCGCAGGCAGGTAGTACCGCGACGTCACAGCAGGCTCACAGCGGTGTCAACGGCGGTGGCCACGTCGCCAACCGGCGGGTACAGCAGACTGCGTCCCACCACGAAGCCGCGGACTGTCGGCAGCGCCAGCGCCCGCTTCCAGCTTCCGAACATAGCCTCCTGGTCGACTGCCGGGTCGCCGCCGAGCAGCAGCACCGGCAGCGTCGACGCCTCGGCGACGCGCTCCATCTCCGCGACGACCGGCAGTTTCAGCCACGTGTAAGCCGAGGTGGTCCCGAGCCCAGCGGCAATCACGACCGACCGGATGACGGCCGCGGGACTCAGGTCGTTGTGCCGACCGCCGGTGTCCCGCATCATCATGAACGGCTCGATCATCACCGGCACGTGCGCGTCAGCCAGCTCGCTCACCGCGTTGCCGCACGCTTCCAGGGTGCTGGCCGTGGCCGGGTCGTCTGGATCCACGCGCAGCAGCATCTTGCCCGCGTCGAGGTTCCTCGCCACGATCGCGGACGGCGAGTAGCAGGTGAACCGGTCGTCCATCTCGAACACCGCGCCCTGCAAGCCGCCGCGATTCATCGAGCCCACTGCGATCTTGTTATCCAGGGCGCCGAGCAGCAGCAGGTCCTCGAGGATGTCGGCGGTCCCGAGCACGCCGTCGACGCCGGGCCGGCTGAGCGCCACCATGACGCGGTCCAGCAGGTCGAACCGGTTCTCCATGGCCATCTGCTCACGGCCGACGCCGAGGATGCCGCGCGCGGTGTGGTCAGCCGCGATGATCATCAGCCGGCCAGTCTCGCCGAGCAGCGGGCGGCGCGGCCTGCTCGCCGCGGCTGCAGCGATTGCGCCCGGGTCGTGCGCTCGCGTCTCGATCAGGCGGCGCCGCAATTCCTCACGCATGTGCATCCTCTCTCAGCAGCGACTGCACCTCGGCTGCGGTGGGCATCGCATCCGAGCAGGCGATCCGCGAGGCAACGATGGCTCCCGCCGCATTCGCGAACGTGATGGTCGCCGCCAGATCCCAGCCGGACAGCAGGCCGTGGCAGAGCGCGCCGCCGAATGCATCGCCGGCACCGAGCCCGTTGACGACGTCAACGCGCACCGGCGGAACGCGAACCTGCCCGTCCCGGTCGGCCGCAAGTACCCCATCGGGACCGAGCTTAACGATGGCAAGCTGCGGGCCGAGGTCCAGCAGGGCCGGAGCGATCCGCGCCGGATCCCTCGACCCAACCGCCACTTCGCATTCGTCGAGGTTGCCGACGACCACCGTGACCGAGGCTATCGCCTGCCTGGCCCACCGCCGGGCCTGGGCCGCGGACTTCCAGAACATGGGCCGGTAGTCCAGGTCCAGGATCGTCGGGTGCTTGCCGTCGCGGCTGGCGAGAGCCGCAAGCGTAGCCGCGCGGCTCGGCTCGGCCGACAGGCCAGTGACGGTGGCCCAGAACACGCTGGCGGCGCCGATCGCCCCGTAGTCCAGCTCCTCGGGCCAGATCTCCAGGTCCGGTGCCTTCGGGAGCCGGTAGAAGTACAGCGGGAAGTTGTCCGGGGGGAAGATCTCGCAGAACGTCACCGGCGTCGGCAGCGCGGCCACGGGCGTGACGAAGCCATCATCGACCCCGTAGCCGCGCAGCGCGCGGTGCACGAACTCGCCGAAAGGATCGGCGCCGGTCCTGGTGATGACCGCCGCCCGCCGGCCGAGCCGGGCGGCAGCGACCGCGACATTGGCAGGGCTGCCGCCCAGGTACTTCCCGAAGGTGGCGACCTCTGCGAGCCCGACGCCGATCTGCTGCGGGTAGATGTCGACTCCCGCACGGCCCATGGTGATGAGCTCAAAAGGCACATCGTCATATGCCGCGTTCGCTGTCACGTGCGGCGACCCGGCGGGCGAGAGCCGCGAACTGAGGTCATGGTTAACAGAAACCACGTTGGTAACGTTTGCGCAAGGCTCGCTAGGGTCAGACCGTGGCGGACATCGACGCAGACGTACTCGTCCTCGGCGCCGGGGTGATCGGCCTGACCACGGCGATCTGCCTGGCCGAGGCCGGCCTGACGGTTGCCATCGCGGCGGCGGAGCCGCCGGAGCAGACCACCTCGGCAGCGGCCGGGGCCATCTGGGGCCCGCATCTGGTCGGCATGGACGACCGAATCGGGCGCTGGGCCGACGTCACGCTTGACCGGCTCGCTGAGCTCAGCCACCCGGTCCTGGGCGCCAGCGAGCTGGCCGGCATCGTGCATACCGCGAGCGGGAGAGCTGCCACTCGCGAGCGCACCGAGGCCCCGCCCGAATTCGCGGCCGGAGCAAGCGGCCTGGCGCCTTGTCCGCCGGCCCAGATCCCGGCCGGCTATCAGTCCGCCTGGCGCCTCACCGCGACGATCGTGTCGATGCCCGGCTACCTGGACTACCTCGCAGGGCGTTACGGCCGGGCTGGCGGGCGTACTAGGTTCCCGGTAAGAGTCGGCACCCTTGGCGACGCGAGGATGCTGGCGCCGTCCGCCAGGGTCATCGTCAACTGCACCGGCTGTGGCGCCCGCGACCTGGTTCCAGATCCCGACGTGACGCCGGTGCGCGGCCAGGTCGTCGTCGCCGCCAACCCGGGCATCACCGAGTTCTTCGTCGGTACCAGCAGTGACCCTCGTGACCTCACCTACCTGTTCCCGCATGGCGACGTGGTGGTGCTCGGCGGAACCGAGCAGCGGGGCGAGGAGAGCCTGGAGCCCGACCCCGCGACCGCCGCGAAGATCCTGGCCGCCTGCGCCGTGATCGAGCCGTCCCTGGGCGGGACGGCCGTGCTCGGGCACCGGGTAGGGCTGCGGCCCGCCCGGACGCGAGTGCGGCTGGAAGCCGAGCGCCTGGAGCCGGAGCAAGACGGCGAGGTTACCGTCGTGCATAACTACGGGCACGGCGGAGCGGGCGTCACGCTGTCCTGGGGCTGCGCAGAGGACGCAGCCGAGCTCGTGCTTGCCGCGCTCGGCTGAGCCCGCCGATCGTCAGGGCTGCCCGTTCAGAAGCCGGGGAAGGTCGCGCGCAGCTTGTCCAGCGTGTCCGCATCGCCCGACACCGAGGACGGCGTGTGCGCCGCGTCAAGCCGCCCGTAGGCGAGCCGGAGCAGCGCCTCGGCCGGCATCGTCACGTGCGGAACGTCGGCGCCGCCCGCTGAGTCGCCCGGCCAGTTCGCCACCGTCACCGACTCACCCGAGGTCAGCAAGTAGTCCCGGGCCGGATCGGTAGTCGTGATCCGCACCGAGAAGGGCTCGGGCAGCGGCTTTCCTAGCCGCGGCGCGAGGAACTGCGGCACATTGTCGATCAGCATCCCGACAGCGTCGGCCTGCACCGTGGCGGCCGGGTCCTGTATGACCGCGACGTCCCAGGTGTGCATCACGTGCTCGCCGAGGCGCATCCGTACCATCCCGGCCGCGTCGAGCCGCATCATGCCGAAGAAGTCCATGTCGATCGCGGCCAGCTGCTCGTCGGTCAGCGCCTCCAGCGTCTCGATGTGCCGCTCGTCCGAGGCCAGCGCGTCGGCGGCTTGCTCATCGGGACTCTTGGCGTTCCACCTGTCCCACACCGGCCCGAACGCCTCGCGTCCCACCGGCTCAGACTCACCCAGGGCGCCAGGCAACATCAGCAGCGCTATCTCGGCTCCGCTGCCGAGGTGTGACAGCACCTGAGCGTTGGTCCAGTCCCGGCAGTATGACTGGCCGCGGACCTGCGCCGGCGTCATCGGCTGGGCCACGCCGGCGAGCCGCTCATGCGATTCGCGCAAGGTCGCGATCCAGGTACGGGGGTCCGAGCTCACGATCCGTGCCTCCTTAGTTATGGAACGGGGCCGTTCCGAATCCCGGCCGCCCGTCCGGCCACCGTTAGGCTCACCAGAATGGACATCGGATTCGGCGCCCCGGTCTCGGGCGCGTGGGCCACACCGGAGAATCTAGCTGCCTTCGCTGCGGCGGCTGAACGCGGTGGGTACTCCTCGCTGTGGAGCTTCCAGCGGCTGCTTGTCCCGACGGGCTCCGGCATGGACGCGGTCTACCACAGCGTGCTCGACCCGATGGGAGCGCTGTCGTTCGCGGCCGCCGTCACCAGCCGCATCCGGCTCGGCGTCGCGCTGATCAACATGCCGTTCGTCTCGCCTGGTTACCTGGCCAAGCAGGCGGCAACGGTGGACGTGCTCTCCGGCGGGCGGCACGAGCTTGGTCTCGGCATCGGCTGGCTGCCGCAGGAGTTCGCCCTCACCGGCGCCGACATGGCCAGGCGCGGAGCGCGGGCGGCTGAGTATGTCCAGGTGCTGCGGACGCTCTGGCGCGGCGGCGACGTCTCGTTCGACGGCGACTTCTACCAGGTCCCGCGCGGTACGCAGGCGCCGGCCCCGGTGCAGGACGGTGGCCCGCCTATCCTGCTGGGCGGTCTCGCGAAGCCGGCCCTGCAGCGAGTGGGACAGATCGCGGACGGCTGGATCACCTCAAGCCGGACCGACCTATCAAAGATCGATCAGCTGATCGCGGTCGTCAGGGAGTCTGCTGCCGCGGCCGGTCGCGATCCGGAATCGCTGCGGGTCATCTGCCGCGGCGTCGTGCGGGCCGGCGAGCCGGTGCCCGGCCCGGACGGGCAGCGCTTGCTGCTCTCCGGCGACTACGACCAGATCCGGGCCGACACGCAGTGGCTGGGGACGCTCGGAGTCAGCGAGGTGTTCTACGACCTCAACTGGGATCCGCAGATCGGGTCGCCTGACGTCGCTGAGGCCGCCGCGACGGCGCGCGCGGAGGAGATCATGCACGCTCTCGCCCCGGCGGCTCGCTAGCAATCAGCGCGATCAGCGAATCCGGGCGATGAGTCCTACGACCCGGCACACCCGCGACACGCTGCAGTACGAGCCGAATGCCCAGACCGCGCTCGAGCGAGGCACTGCTGCCACCAGGAACCCGTTGGTGTTGAAGGACGGCAACGGCCGGAACCGCCTGGTCGTCACGAACCGCTTGCCAGTCCAGTGCACGAAGCTGATGCCAGGGCCGAGAGTCCCGGAGAACCAGAGGCCGCCGTGCTCGTCCGACGCTGCCCAGTCGCATGCACCGCGTTGGCCCGGCAGGTACAGCGGCGTCCACTTGCTGCCATCGAAGTGCATCGCGCACGCGGTCGGATGTGCGGCGGACGCCTCGGCGACGAACACCCTCTTCGGTGACTCGGCGACAATCGACGGACGCGCGCTCGTCCGCCGGACCGCGAGCCCGGACCGCTGCCATGCCGTTCCCGTCCACCGGTACACGTACGGGAGGAACGTGGTGACGTAGCCACCGTGGTGCGGGAGGGCCCTTGTCCGTGTATAGCTCTCGCCGACCAGCCAGACGCCAGCTCTCGAGCTGCCAGACACGTTCGCGATGTTCTGCGCCGCGAGCGGATAACTTGTCCAGGTGGCGCCGTTCCAGTGCGATGTCGCGGTGCAGCCGCGACCTGCATTGCTGCTGACGTCACAGGCCGGGACGTTCCCGCCCCAGATCCAGATGCTGGTGTCGCTGAGCACCGCCATCGGATAGCCGGCCACCGGCATCTGCAGCTCGGTCCACTGGCCGCTGCTCCAGTGCAGAGCCTGGTAGCTGTTCTGGACGAAGAGCCAGAAGTCCGTCGGGCTCAGGGCGAAGATCGCCGTCGGCAGGTCGGCCGCCTCGCCCCGGTAATGCATGGACCGCCAGCGGCTGCCGTTCCAGTGCAGCAGCAGTCCGGTCCCGTGCCTGCGGTCGATGCCGATGGCCCAGGCGCTGTCCGGCCCGGCGGCGGAAACCGCAGTGATGTCCATGCCTGGCTGCCGGTACACGACATGCCATGTCGGCGTGCGTGCCGTAGCGGCAGCGCTCGCTGATCCCGAGCCGACGCCTGTGAGCACGAGTCCAGGGATGGCAAGCAGCGCGGTCAGGCCAGCGCGGATCAATGTCCGTCGGCTCATGAGTCCCCCGAGAAGGAGCAACGTGGCTCGTCAGGACTTGGGATATCAGACTTTAGCTGGAATTGCCAGCCTCGAGCTTGCTTACGCCGGGCCGGCTAGCATCACGCGACGTGAGCGACATGGACAACCCGGCGGTGAGCGTCGTGTCCTACGACCCGTCCTGGCCAGGCCGGGCCGAGGCGGAGCTTCGGACGCTGGCCGATAGCCTGGGGGACCTCGTCCTGCACGCTGCGCACATCGGCAGCACGGCGATTCCGCAGATGGCGGCGAAGAACGTGCTGGATCTGCAGCTGTCAGTCTGGGATCTGGCAGAGGCAGCCGGGGCATTCGACGGACCGCTGGCGGAGCTCGGTTACCTCCGGCGTCCGTACGAGCATGACCATGTGCCCGCCGGGGATGACAGCGACCCGCGGCTATGGGCCAAGGTCTTCTGGCTGCGCAGGAATCACCCCGGCGGCGATGTGAACCTGCACGTGCGCATCGTCGGGTCGCCGAATGAGCGGCTCGCGCTGCTCTTCCGCGACTACTTGCGCGCGCATCCGCCTGCAGTTGCCGCCTACGGCCGGTTCAAGCTCTCGCTCGCCGCGCACCTCGACCTAGCGACCTATACGGACGTCAAGGACCCGGTCGTTGACCTCGTTGTCGCCGCGGCCGCCGAGTGGGCCGCCGCGACCGGCTGGCAGCCGCACGCAGCCGGGTCCTGACGCCCAAGCTCCCGTCATCCGGGCGTGATCGGCTCCTGCAGCTGAGTGACCCACTTGTCACGGTCGTCCGGGCATTCGATGTAGAGCTCGCGCGGGTAGCCAGCAGAACGGAAACCGTTCTCGTCGATCCACCGCGCCAAGGTCTGCACGGTCGGCAGGACGTTGTCCATCGACCCGTGGTGCACGATGGTCGCCGCCTGACCGATCTCGGGCAGGTCGATGATCTCGAAGCCCTGACCGCTGCCTGGATCGCCGTTGACCGGCAGGGTGGCATGGATAACTACACCCTCGCCGTCTGGGGCGTCTTCGTAATAAGCGATCCCCGGGCCCGCCGGGGTCAGTCCTGCCCGGCCGAGCCGCTCGCCCAGCTCACGGTACAGCGGCTGGATGACCGGAGTGATGGATGCAGGCTCAAGGCTCGCAGCGACCGCGGTGAGTTCCGCGACACGGACGGCCAGGATCTGCTTGACCTGGATGTCGTTGGTTGGCATGGCGCCCTCCATCTCGATGATCCGGAGCCTCGCCTCGACCTGCGCCAGCCGGGATGTGTCCGCGCTGATCGCCGATTGCAGCTCGGCCTGGCGCAGCCGCAGCATCCCGCGCAGTTGCTCGATGCCGACACGCTCGTCCAGCATCGCCCGCACCTGCTCAAGGCTGAAGCCGAGTTCCTTCAGCGCGATGATGCGGTTGAGGCGGGCGAGCTGGCCGGCCTCGTAGTACCGGTAGCCGCTGGCCGGGTCGACCCGGGCCGGGTGGAGCAGCCCGGTCGCGTCGTAATGGCGCAGCATGCGGACCGACACCCGGCCGTGCCTGGCGAAGTCTCCGATCGTGAACATGACGCCTCCAACTTGACAGCCTGACACGGTGTCAGGGTCAAGCTGGCTGGCTGTAGCGGCGTCAGCTGCGGCGGCGCTCGGCCGGATCGCTCAGCGCCGGCGGCTCATACCCGCGGTCAGCCGGGTTGAGGTTGACGCCCGGCGGAACGATCTCGTCGATCCGGTCGAGCAGGTCGGCGGGCAGGCCGTCGGCCGGCGCGCCGACCTGGCTCTCCAGGTGCTCCATCGTCCGCGGCCCGATGATGGCTGACGTGAGCGCCGGGTGGCTCAGCACGAACCCGAGCGCGAGATGAATCAGTGACATGCCCGCTTCGGCGGCGAGCTTGGCCAGCCGGTCGGCTGCCTCGAGCTTCCGCTGGTTGCCCGGCAGGCTCATGTCGAACCGATGCGGCAGGCGCTGCGCCCGGCGGCTGGCCGGCAGGTCGCCGTCCTTCCGGTACTGGCCGGAGAGCCATCCGCTGGCCAGCGGACCCCAGCAGATGACCCCGAGCCGGTGCCGCTGGCAGGTCGGAAGGACGTCTGCCTCGATGCCGCGGACGAGCATCGAGTACGGCGGCTGCTCGCAGACGAAGCGCTCCCGGCCGCGCTGCTGGGCGGTCCACTGGGCCTCGACGATCGATTCGGCCGGGAACGTGGAATGCCCGGCGTAGCAGATCTTTCCCGCGCGGATCAGGTCCGACAGCGCCGCAAGGGTCTCGTCGATGTCGGTCGCCGGATCCGGCCGGTGGATCTGGTACAGGTCGATGTAGTCGGTACCGAGCCTGCGCAGGCTGTTCTCGCACTCCCTGATGAGCCAGCGGCGCGAGTTGCCCCGCTCGTTGACATCCTCGCCCATGACGCCGTGCGCTTTCGTCGCGAGGACGACGCTGGCGCGGCGGCCGCCCGTCAGGGCCTTCCCGACGATCCGCTCCGACTCGCCGGCTGAGTACACATCGGCCGTGTCGATGAAGTTGATGCCAGAGTCCAGCGCCCGGTGGATGATCCGCACCGATTCCTCGTGATCGGGATTGCCCCAGGAGCCGAACATCATCGCGCCAAGGCAGAGCGGACTGACCCTGATGCCGGTGGAGCCGAGTACGCGCATGCTCATGTCGCTCACCCTATGGCCCGCTCGTCGCGAGCTAACGCGCAGCTCCGCGCCAACGCAGTCCGCTTATCCTGCCAGCATGCCGACTCCGCAATTCGTCCTCGACCTGCGCGTAAAGGTCGGGCACGACCCGCTGCCGCTGCACGGCATTACTGCGGTCGTCTTCGACGACCTCGGACGGATCCTCCTCGTCCGCCGCGCTGATGACCGCAGCTGGGCGCTGGTCACCGGCTGCCTCGAGCCCGGAGAGCAGCCAGCGGCCGGTGCAGTGCGGGAGATTGCCGAGGAGACCGGCGTGATAGCAGTAGCTGAGCGGATTGTCAGCGTCTCCGCGCTCCCCCTGATGTCCTGCCCGAACGGCGACCAGGTGCACTGGCTCGATGTCGCCTTCCGCTGCCGCGCACAGTCCGGGGAGGCTCGGGTCAACGACGACGAGTCCATTGACGTCGGCTGGTTCGCCGTCGATGAACTGCCGGACATCCACGCGCGGCAGGCAACCTGTATCCAGAACGCACTAGGTCCCGACCAGGGGGCAAGGTTCGAGCTCACCTGATGCCGGCGAACCGCAATGAGAACCGAGACGGCTAGGTCGTCGTTCCGGGCGCCGGGAGCATGCCAAGCTCGATCGCCCTGGTGACCGCGGCGGTGCGGTCTGACACCCCGAGCTTGCCGAACGCCCGGAGCAGGTGCGTCTTGACCGTCGCCTCGCTGATGTAGAGCGCGCGGCCGATCTCCGCGTTGGTCTGGCCGCGGGCGACGAGCATCAGCACTTCGGTCTCCCGCGCTGACAGCGGGTCAGCGGCGGGGCGGCGCAGATGCGAGACAAGCCGGCCGGCCACGGTCGGGCCGAGTACGGTCTCGCCCCGCGCCGCCGCCCTGATGGCGCTGACCAGATCTGACCGCGGCGTGTCCTTGAGCAGATAGCCGGTCGCGCCGGCCTCCACGGCGCGGACGATGTCGACGTCGGTCTCGTAGGTGGTGAGCACGACGACCCTGGTGCCTGGTGCCGTCGCCAGGATGCCCGCAGTGGCCAGCACCCCGTCGCCGCCCGGCATCCGCAGGTCCATCAGCACAACGTCGGGCCGGTGCATTCTGGCCATCGTGACCGCCTCGTCGCCCGATCCGGCCTCGCCGACCACGGTGATGCCAGGCTCGGCCGCGAGCATCCCGCGCAGGCCCTCCCTGACGACCGGATGATCATCGGCGATCAGAACCGTGACCGGATCGGGCGGGCAGTCCGCTGAAGCTGCCCCGTTCCCGGTATGGGGGTGATTGTTGGGGGTCACAACGGGACCTCGACCTGCACCGACGTTCCCTGGGCAGGAGCGCTGCAGACCGCGACCGTCCCGCCCGCCTCGTCGACCCGCGCGCGCATGCCGCTCAGGCCGTAACCGCCGTTGACCACTGCCGGGTCGAACCCGGCTCCATCGTCGGTCACCTCCAGCCCCACGCGCTCGGCGCTATAACGCAGGCGGACCGCCACGCTCTGCGCAGCGGCGTGCTTGCGGACGTTGGCGAGCGCCTCCTGCCCGGCCCGCAGCAGGACGACTTCGGTGGCAGCCGGCAAGCGCCGCCCGGTTCCGTCGACCGAGAAGCTCGCCGCGATGCCAAGCTCGGCGCCTGCCCGCTGGGTGATGCGCCGCAGGGCGTCCTCCAGCGTTCCGGCCTGAAGCTGAGCCGAGGCCAGGCCGCCGACGAGGCTCCGCGCTTCGGCCAGATTCTCCCGCGCGGTCTGCGCGGCCAGGCTGAGCTGGCCCCGCGCAGTTTCCGGCGACCGTTCGAGCTGAGCCTCGGCGGCCTGCACCAGCATCAGGATGCTCGAGAAGCCCTGCGCCAGCGTGTCGTGAATCTCGCCGGCCAGGCGCTGCCGTTCGGCCATCACGCCGGCCTGCCGGCTCACCTCGGCCAGCTCGGCGCGGGTCGCCTCGAGCTGGGCAATCAGGCTCGCGCGCTCGTCGCTCTGGCTGATGATCCCGCCGATGTACCGGCCGAAGGCGGTGGTGAACGCGACGATCGCGACGAAGAGTGCGATCGCGGTTTCCACGCCGTAGATGCTCCGGCTCCAGTAGGCGACCGACGAGGCACCGAGCGCCGTGAACGCGACCGCGGGGATAAGTGCCCGGCGGGCCGGGAGCGCGTGGTAGCACTGCGGGAGCAGCGCGATGGACAGGAACCAGGCGTTCGGCGCCTGCAGGACGCCCACTGCATACAGCAGGACGAGGCCGGTCACGTAGATGACCGAGCGCCTGGTCACGGTGCCCTCGGCCGAGCGCAGGTGCGGGCGGCCGACCAGGAAGTACCACGGCCCCATCGCGGCAATCGCGCCCACCGCGATCGCCGTCCGATCGGCCGGGCCGGTCGAGACCGCGACCGCCGCCAGGACTGCCACGAAGACGATCGCGTACAGGATGTCCCACCGCGGCATGCCACCGTCCCACGCGTTGCCGCTGGTGGCGGCCGCGCCGCAGGTGCGATCCGCCGCGTCAGCCGCAACCGGGGGCACGGCTAGCCGTCCCGGCTCGACCGCCAGCGGAACGTCGTCAGGCATAGCACCAATCCTCCGATAGTCCAGGCCACCAGCACCAGGGCGGTCTGTCCGTGTTGCCAGGCATGCGAGGGCTCGAG
>Ga0335073_10008444_pt1 | contig 14459 bp, 16 predicted proteins | sample Lox_Sample_22_FD_207093 | JGI IMG/M metagenome (GOLD analysis project Ga0335073, IMG submission 207093) | Soil microbial communities from Loxahatchee National Wildlife Refuge, Florida, United States - Lox_Sample_2.2 | ecosystem: Environmental > Terrestrial > Soil > Wetlands | place: USA... | reverse complement strand
CAACAGCTTTAACAACAACCAATCCCAAATTGACCAACAATCCAATCCTTGTGATCCGGACACCTGGGTTTGAAGTATCTTTTGACGTTAAAAGAGATGTATCATGAACATGTCCAGGTCCGTCTTCGCCATGATGATGTTTTCCATCTCCCATGTGTGATCTCTTCCAATTTACTTCTCTAGGAAGTCTCAACTTTTGTTTTCTCCAAGTACCTTCTCTACCAACCGCAACAGAACAGAATCCTCTGCTCGATAACGGAGAATTGACAAACACTGAAACTCTCGATGAAATAAGCGAAGGACGGCGGACAAAGCGAATCTGAAGAAGGATATTGCGGTTGTGATTCAGGCAAGATGCCAAAGGCATCAGCGGGGAGGGGTGAGGAGCAGATTAAGTACTCCAGTCAGTGGTATTTGTTGTCGGTGATGTAGTCCTGACTTTTTTCTTTTCTTTTTTGCTTGGCGAAGTTAAGGGGAATGAATGTGGAGCCAATAAATGCGCGAGGATGTTGATTGCGCATTCACGGCGCAGGGGAAGGCATAGCAAATAGGAGCCTATTTTATATGCGAAACTCCTTACTACACCCCGTTCTTAGTCAAGCAGACCCGTGTCGAGGAACGTCCCTGCCAAGACCAGGCGTATCTCCTCAATGTTCTCGTGGAAATATGATATCTCAATTCGGGACAGATATTTCAAACTACAACTGGAACTGTCGTTGAGCAATCGCCATCCTAACATGATATTTAAGCTCTTCAATACATGCAAACTTTGCCTTGACATAAACATCATAGTAAAGGCCGATAGTGGTAATTTGCTTGAGGATGAACTGACTGAGGAGATCGAGTTCACATGAGCGTTGAACGTCCGCCAGGCGAATGATTGTATGAATTTTTTCTTGTTTAATGCATTCCTCTCATCATCATCCTCGTTCCTCAAGGACAAAATACTCAGTATGCGGACTAAGATGCTAACGAAACGCTGGCGACAATTTTTGTTTGGTTAAGGAGGACATCTTACAAGAGAAGAGGTTGGGTGCACGTGGTTTGATTTCAATCCAACACATCGTCGCTGTCAGACGCGACATATACCACCGCTCACTCTCCATTCCCATAATGTTTCTGTCGGCAAACACAATGGTAGCCAAGATGGAGAATGTCAGATAACGAGAATTCGTCTGTGACCCGGTTTTATTTGCCTCCTAAAAGGAACAAATGTTGTCATCTGACGACACCCTGTTCATTTGATATCCGGTCTATCATCTCTGGGAAACCTCGTCGACAGCGTGGAACTTCAAGCAATCTCGTTCTCTCTCCCTGACGCATCTGTGACAACGATCGCCTGATTAGGCGCGCAAAAAAAGAAAAGAAAAAAGGAGATTAGTTTGTAGTCGTGGAATTAACAGGAGGGATCTTAAGCTTCCCACCGCTGGTACTTTCCATTCATCAAGATTGTTCTTCTTATGCTTTTTTTTGGGGCCAGATCCATACTCCGGATTCTTTCATCTCACGGCGCTGGCTGCTCTGTCCTTCTCTTTTCTTCCCCATCTGACGACTGAATGCATTTATGTGACTTTCCATCTTGAGCTAAATGCAGTCACGTCGTCCAAAGACTTCGGGATTTCTTTCTCCACGGACGTCGTGCATTGTGTTACCCAGTTGATTATGGCAAGAAGAAAGGCGAACGTTGGGGGGGAGGAAGAAGAAACGGTTGCGATCTTCGTATTGTCCTTTAACTCTCGGCTAATACATATCTCAGAAAGTTTCTATGTCGATGCTGAGGGGACAACAATATGGTGGCAGTGGAGGGCCCCTCTGACGAGCGGCTCATATTAGTCCGCTCGTTGGAGGGGTCGGATTTCGGAGAGTTCAAAGGTGAGGTCCTGCAGGCTGCGGCGAAGGTCAAGATTAAAGAAGTGTAATTAAATATCAAAACCGCAATTCAGCCGGAAGAATAAGGGCCATGTACAAAAAAGCTATAAAGCCAGTTGATAGCGCAAAGAGAAAATGTTGAAAAGTACAAAAAACTCCAGGTATCCTAAATCATAGTCTTTACTAGAATCTTCTTCATATGCCAAGCAATTCAAAGAGCTCGTGATTCATCCCCGTCTCACCAATTCTGTCGATGCTTTCAACCACCATTTCCTAATCTTATCAATATCCACCCCACTCTCCATAGCAACCAAATTCCAATCAATAGTCTCCTGAATAGCCATCATCACCAACCGTTTCTCCGAAATACTCAAGTCAGATTCTTCCTTCCCCATACTCAGTCGCGAGGGACCTTGTGATGTCATGTGTGATGCGTAAATCGGCTCAAGATGATCTCCCATTGCCAATGGAGGTGTTACATCCCTCACTGTTGCTTGCGGGGGATATGATTGCACCTGTGGTGTTATACTTTTCTGAGGGGAGACTGTTTTCGAATGTTTCCTTCTAGTTTTGGGAGTCGTTGGACTTCGTAGCGGTGATGATTCGATTGCTATGATATCTGGTGAACTATCCTTTTTCCGTCTGGCTCGCAAGTCATTGGAAATAGAATTATAATCGCTATCTTCAGGATCATAGTTTCTGAGATTTGTAGGAAACGTAGGTAACTGAGTATCCACAGACTAACGAGTTAGCAAAACATCTCTCACCAAGCGAGTGGGGAATGTACCAATGCAGAGTGTAAGGTAGGTTTAATCGAAACAGGCTCGTCATCTATTATAACTTCCTCTTCGACCATCTCTTCCTGCGAAGTCTCCACTTCCTCATCCTCTTCTCTCATACTTGTCGCATTCTCCGCAAATTGACAATCCGCCCCGATCCTCAAACAATTACCACACAGAGAACTCGCCCTTATCGCCACAAAACAAGTATTCCCAATCCCACCTTGTTTACATTGCAGACATGCCTCTGTACTCCTCTCTCCCCATTTATCGATATACTTTATGCGATCTTCGAGCGATGTTGATGTTACAGAGCGCGGCGGTTCGTTTGTAGGACGGAAGGAGTACGGCGCTCCATAGTGCGAGGGAGCCGATTTTTTGGCTACGAGACGTCTCTGTGATTATTAGCGAGGAGGAGGAAGGAAGGTACAGAAGGTTCTGGAGGCATTGAGGTTGTCAAGTTCTCCAGGGGTAGATTCTGGTTGATTCGCTTGCTAAACCATTGGCGATTCAAACAAGGTGAAGCGAAATCAGGTACAAGAATTCAACAAGTAACATAAAACATATCACGAATCGAAAGCGAAAAGAGAAGACGTCCTTATACAATGCGACGAGTGAAGAAAGGCCAGCACCGCTAGTTGGGATCGACGAGACCACCAAAATCCAGCTCCTCATCCCCTAAACCTGTTTAACATATCCAACATCGTCAAAGCTATTCACCATTTTCATCTCGAAAATGGCAGGCCCAAATCTCGAAATCTTCAAAGTATGTCTTTTCTTGATCTGACAATTGACATCCATAGATGGGGGTATACATCATGTTACCGATTGCAGCAATGTACTACTTTGGTCATCCAGATTTCTACGATAACTACGTTCGACAAGCATGTCCCCATCATCCGATGAATGCTGACCTCGATAGTTACACTTCTGGCCAAAACCTGAAAGTCAGCCCCGGATTGTTCATGAGCGAAGTGAAATTAGAGAGGAAGTAGCGAGATTGAGGGAAGAAAGATTGAAAAGGCGAGATGAACGGCTACGAAAGGAAAGTCCTGGTGAGGGTCGAGAATCATAGGTCAGAAACGAGACTCCGTCTCAGCACCTTTCTGCGGAGAGGAAAGAAGTTGGAGGTGCAGTGGCTCAGTTGTTGGCCCCACGGATTATCATATGTACAGCTCTAATCGCGGAGGTAGGAGCTTTCGACATGCAACTTTCATCTGGTCCTCAGTTTTCGGGCATCCTATTCCTATTCTACCAGTTCCCGGAAGTTTATCCATGTTATTCCTTCTTCCCCACCGTACATATTGCCAATGGTATTCGATGACGCCTCCATCTCGAAATATTACAAGGAAGTATTCATTCTCAAATGGGATGATGATGAATACATTCAGACAATGCAATGGCACAGAAAACCGCCATTCGCGAGACGGAATCTGTTATTCTATGAAGTCGCACAGGCAAAAGGCTACAGCTACACCCAGCTATTCAAAGGACTCTCCAAGACGTCAATTCGAAAGATTTTCGGAAATGCTTTCGGCTTAGAGCTCAACTATTGTGGTCCTCTTGCATTGTGGTGGTCGATTCATTGATACAATGCATGTCTAGTCTGGTATTTAGGAAAGATTGGAACTTATTCGGGATACTGTTGTAAAACACATCAATGGGTATGCATTCACGAAGGAGGAAGTACCTATTTACAATTGAATTGCCGATCTACGTAACTCACTGGCCGATGATGGGATTCAAAGACTGGGCAAATAGTAACAATGGTATTAAAGTCAGGCATTCCCAGGTAGTAATATTTACACGCTCACACGTAACAATTTGACAAATTGTGCTCGCTTTCCTTCGGCCTGAAATACCGGCGATGAATCTATCAAGGGGCTCGAAAATATATCGCGTAACGCAAGTTCCCTATCCCATCTCATTATAGCTTATATCTCCAGACCATGGGATGGTTAATCGATTGGTCTAAGTGAAGCTGCTCGTAATAATCAATGCAGGTAAGAAATGCGATAGTCGCAATAAGGCTAACGCGACAATCGTAGTCGCACTTTCCCAATGTCCTTAAACTTGGGAGCAGCACGACTGCATTCTATTTTATTTCGCCTCTCATTTCTGCACTGTTTATCCTTGCGTTGTCACCAGTTTTCAGGGTCTCCACATTCAAGAATGTCTAGAGATGTCTCAAACTCTTTCCTACCAGATGTCACAGACCGCACAGCGTGCGTGGAGTTTTACTTCGAAAACCACTTCAAGCCCGGACCTTGCGATCTAGCGTCTTTCCTGGACCGCGTGATGATGGATTACGACAGTCAGGGTGATGTAGTCGATGATTGGATCTTCAAGAGTATGCGGCCTTTGATATCATTGTATAACACCTGCCTTGATCGTGTCGTCAAAGATTGTCCAGAGAAAAGGGCTGAGGCACTTCCTTTCCAAAGGGTACCTGATTTCTAATTTGTCCTATACTGACTGTGAACAAGGTCATGAAGAGAGGAAGCGATCCGATGGTAAAGGAGATAAAGGAGAAACATCGCAAAAGAAGAGTAAGTCGTTTGAAATCCGGCGGTAACGGGAATGTTCCACCGACTCCCCCGTTGTCATCTCATGCGTCTCCAGACGCCGAAGAAGCAAGAATTGAAATGCAACAAAGAGGTACGGGGATTGCATGTGGTCGAGCTAAGTATTAGATGCGCTTCCAACACCGGCGAATGAAACCACTTCTTCTGGCACTGGTTCTCCCCCCCAGGAAAAGGGCCAGAAAGAAGACGCCCAATTGAAAGAAAACCAGAAAGAAAAGAAAAAAAAGGAGTTCTTGGCAATGCTTGCTAAGGAGAAAATCTCCATCACGGAAGATTCTGTAGAAACATAACGCAAGAACGTATCTAACCTCGTCATCATCGCTAACCGTTCCACAGTGGGAAATCGGGATAAATAGCATCAAACCCAACAGAGAAATTAGATTGGACCCTATCAACGGCCATCAATCTGTTCCCCGTATGGTCCAGGGTATGGTGGTAAAATGTCTTGAGACAGTTTGGCTTTTTGAGCTTCGTCCATACTTTCAATCTATTGCCATGGAATACCAGAACGATCCTTCAAAAGCAGCGGAAGTACACCGAGACTTTCCCTTAGGTATCCGTTCTGCCCTGAATTACAGAGGGGATCGACTGGACGAAATTGGGAATTTCGACAAGTGAGATCTACTACGATTTCGCCAGGCGATGAAGAAAATGCCGAAAGATCCGTTGTGTAAAATCCCCGGGATTGAGCATTTTATTGAGCACTGGGGGGATGAATTGAGGAATCTCACAGCCCACGATTCGAATGGTTCGGCATCTAGCGGGATGTTTGATCTGGATTTCAATGTTCATATTCGCACGGCGAGGAGATGTGTTACTCAGATTCGCTGTTTGCCTAACTCGGACATTCGGGCCGAAGAGATTTTCAGGGAGCTCACAGAACTTGAGAAACTATTACGCGGAGAGTGTGCAGCAGGGACTGCGGAACAAAGCATTGATACAGACAGTGAAGTAAGACCTTGTGAGTAATGGTGCTAACACATAGCCTGAGATGATCGACAAAGCAGAGATTGAGGTTACAACAAGCGAGACCAAGAGAGATGAGATGAAATCAAAGAGAAGGTCGTAAGATTCTGTCAACACAAGACTTATCTAAGGAGACGGCCGAGGAGACGGCCGAGGAAATATCAACCTCTCAGTGTTTTTGAATGAATGACTCACGGATTTTATCTATTGCAGTAGACAGTAAGGAGTTAGTGCTTCCCAGTTTGGCTTTATTATCATGTCCTTGATTGGTTGGTCTAAAGAAGTTGCGAAGAGATGAAGAATTTATAGGCCAGAATTGCGGCGACTTGGGGAAATAAGGTTCATACGACAATCGCAGTCGCCCTTTCGCATCATCCTTAAATAGAACATGCCCGCCTCTAACATTTCATTTCATTGCTCCTCTTCGCATTCCGTCCTTGTCATCAAGCGTCGTTTTCCCCGCGGCGTATCCAACGATGTCAACCTATGTGTCCGAAGCACTCCTTCCAGATCTTGCTGATCGCAACTCCTGCGTCCTATTTTATTGCGAAAACCACTTCAAATACGGTCCTTGTGATCCCGCATCTTTCATCAATCGTTTGATGACAGACTTCGCTACTCAGGGAACTATAGTAGACGACTGGATAATCAACATGTCACCTTTGTATAAATCCTACAGAGCCTGCATAGCACACCTTATGAAACACTATCCCGAAAAACGAGCTGAAGCACAAGTTTTTCAAGGCGTATTGGTCTCAATCTTTGGGGTCTGACTGTGATTAGATTAACATTCGGATCGCACCGAACGTCCAAGCGGTACGAGAAAAACATCGCAAAGCAAGATTGGCTGGTCTGACTATAAACCGGAATTTAGATACGGAATCAGCTAGCCCGTTTGCATCTCAAGTGATTTCGGTCGAGGAGGAATGGGTTAATGTACCAGTGATCGGTATGCGGAGAACAAGTTATCCAGCTAACTACTGAGATGCAGTTCCAACACCTGTCAATCCTGTCAACAGTTCGAATCCTCCGACCGGCAATGGTTCCGTGAAAACGAACAACAAAGATTCAAGGAAACCGAAGCAATCTAATGAAGATAACGACCCGACTCAAGTCAACGCTCTCCTCAAATACCTCAACAAAGAAGAAATCGTTAAAACCGAAATATCTGTTGAAGACCAACGAGAGAAAGTAAGTACCTTAACCAATCCTACTAATCATCCAACAGTTCGAAAGGCTAATCAAAGTTATCAACGGAACAAAAGAGAATAAGCGTCAACCGCACACCGGCATGCGTCAATCTATTCCTGACGAAATTCAAGGCTTCGTAGTCAAAGTTCTTGAATCTATTTGGCTTTTTGAATTGCGTCCCTATTTTCAAACGATTGCCTCGGAATTCAAGCAAGATCCCAAGAAGGCATCGACGACGCACCCAGATTTTGCAAAAGGTGTGATTGCTGCTATGCACCATCCGAGAACATTGAAGAAACTGAATAGTTTTAGTGACTGGGATTTACTTCGCTTTCGCACCGCACTGGAAAAAATGAAGAAAGGTCCAATTCGGAAAGTCAAAGGGATTGATAAGTTTGTAAAAGAATGGAGCAAGTTAAGGAATGCGATGGCTCATGATACGCATACTCCGGAGGGCAATGGGTTGTCCAATATGGATTTGAGTCCTCCTATTTGCACTGCATATGAGAGTGTACCGCAGATTCGGGGTTTGAACCTAGAATCAGATCGTGCTCGTGAGATTTTGAGGGAATTAGACGTACTTCACGACATTGTAAATGGCACTCTGACTGAAATTGGCGGGGTAAGATCTCATAAAACATAGTGCTAATAGACAGGAGGAGTTTATAGAGAAAGCTGAGGCTGAGGAGGTGGACAGGGAGATGAAGACACGTCAGATGAAGCCACGGAACAAGTGAGTGTGAGAGAGCATGTATGCTTTTACAGGGACGAGGAAAATCATGTAGCGACTTGAGTGCTTTGAAATGAATAACTCACTGGGAGTTCATGTATTGCACTAAACAGTATTGGTAGGATGAATAACTCATGGATCTCATGTATTTAGTAGACATTATGGAGTTAGTGCTTCCCAGATTGGCTTTATTATCAAGTTCTTGATTGGTGCATTGCGTTTGTACGACATGACGGCCCTTGATTACAACCCAACACCTCCGATTGGGCGGGACGTCTGTCCGGAGAGCCGGGAAAAAATCTTTCGATTTCATTACACGCGCGCAATATAAATAAAAGTTGTACCACATCGACGACGCACCACCAACTTGTACCTTGTTCACTGACTGACACAAGTCTCAAGACTGCATCTTCAGTAGTCTATCGCTTTTCTGCATCGACATGTTCCCTTCGTGGCTCGAGGTGTTTACACCAAGTAAGAAGAGTGTGTCCGATCCAGAATCCGCGTCTGAGCGATCCAGTTTACTGTCTGGTCCACATGAGGAACATCATTCTCTCAATCCTAGAATCATTTCAGATATTATCCTTGTATATTCCCTTCCTCGTCTATACTCTTGTGACAGTGCTGATTGCAGGGATTGAGTGATGGGTTGACGGTTCCGTTTGCTTTGAGTGCAGGGTTAAGTGCTATTGGATCTGCTAAACTTGTTATAGCTGGTGGATTTGCTGAACTGGTATTCATTCCAAGTCTTTAAATACATTGCTGACTGACATAGATTTCTGGCGCCATTTCTATGGGATTAGGTGGATATCTAGCTGCACAGTCAGAAGCAGATCATTACAAGAGCGAGAAGCGAAGAGAAGAGAGGGAAATTGTGGAATGTCCGGAAGAAGAGGAAGAAGAATGTTATGAAGTTCTCGCTGAATACGGAATCACTCGAGAGGTACTTGTCCCTTGCCACCCTCCAATTTTCCCTCTTCCTGGTTAAATATGAATGTACGATAACTAACGTAAAAAGGCATGTCAACCTCTCCTGGAATGTTTAAAAGCCAATCCACCAGCATGGGTAAACTTCATGATGCGATTTGAACTCGATCTCTCACCACCTCCTTCAGCAAGATTATACCTCTCCGCCCTCACCATCGGAACATCATACTTCCTAGGCGGCCTGCTTCCTCTTATTCCCTACTTTTTCACGCGAACAACTCTCGAGGGATTGATTTGGAGTTGTGTTTTGACCGGGACGATTTTATTTGTGTTTGGTGTTTGTAAAAGTCTTGTCAATTGCAATGAGGGATGGAAAGAGAGTATCAAGTCTGGCATGCAGACTTTGGTTATTGGTGGATTGGCTGCTGGGTCTGCTTTTGGTGTGGTTAGGGTGTTGGATCGTATTCAAGGGTAATTGGATTGAGATAGCGGATCATGTTGCATTGCATGTTGTTAAAATGGGTGTACATTAGGGATGCGGAATGGGATTCTGCAAAGTTATGGGTCATTGGAGAATTCAGCTCTTCTCGTATCAATTGTTACTATGTCCACTTGTTCAATTGTCTCAAAGTTGGTAAGACGGAGCGAGGACGTCTGAATCTCATCTTAACTCCGTGATCTCACGCGCCACAATTGAATTTTCTCCAGTTTTCCATGTAAGTCATTATACAATACATCTCAAGTTTATCCGTAAAAAAAGAAACATCTGAAACGGAGAAACTATATCTGCAGAGGAAGAAGACGACATCTTCCGTCATTTTCGACCGCCGAATGATTGCCTTTTTTGAACGGGGATAAGCTCCCTTTTCGGATAAAGTCTAGATCAGGACAGTCCGAGTGGCTGGATTTAACTCAGTCGCCACCCAGTCGTCCCAGCGTTTCTCGGTAGTTTCTCCACATCTGCCACTGACGTTCGCTGGTCGCTTGACTTGAAGGGTAGGAGTTAATGCATCATGCGGAACATCAGCTATATCCGATTGCCACACCGTCATCGACAACCTTCGTAACCTCGTCTTTTCAGCCCGAGTATTTAACCAAGTAGTCAGTCGCTTCGACACCCAACTCACAATTCAATTCTCAATTGCTTCTGAAAGTCTACTTTCCTCCCCGCAACAAGTCAATTGCCTCTAAACATGTCCATCAAACCCCGCGAAGTGACATTCACAAGCAACCACATCCAAATCGCAGCAAACCTCTACACCCCACACTCCACCACCGCAGAACTCACAAACCGTCTTCCCGCAATCGTCGTCTCCCATCCCTTCGGCGGCGTCAAAGAACAAACAGCAGGTCTCTACGCCACCCTCCTTTCACAAAATGGCTTCATCACACTTGCTTTTGATGCCGCTTACCAAGGTTCCTCAGGTGGAGAACCACGATACCTAGAAGATCCGTCTCAACGAGTAGAAGACATTAAAAGCGCAGTTACCTACCTCACTAGCCTTCGCGAAGTGGATCCGGAACGAATTGGTGCGTTGGGGATTTGTGCTAGTGGGGGATATGTACCGAATGCTGCACAGACTGATAAACGTATTAAAGCTGTTGCTACGATAAGTGCTGCCGATGTCGGAGATTTAATGAGACACGGACTTGGAGGAACACAATCTGTTGAACAATTAAATGCAGCTCTCGAACAATCTTCCAAAGAACGTACTCTTGAAGCACAAGGACAAAAACCTCGTTTAGAACACATTGTTCCCAACACACCTGACGACGTCACTAAGGATACACCAACATTATATGCTGAAGGAACAGATTATTATCGTACTTCACGAGCAGCTCATCCGAATTCCGCAAATTGGTATGTTTTTAGGAGTTTGGATTTGATGGTGCAGTTTCAGGCTTATGCTTTGAATGAATTGATTGCGCCGAGACCGTTGTTGTGTATTGCGGGAGATAAAGCGGATACATTGTATTATTCGGAGAGATGTATTGCTGCTGCTAAAGAACCCAAGGAGTTGTACAAGATTAAAGGGGCTACTCATATTGATTTGTATGATCATTATGACCCTGTTCTTCCAAAGTTGTCGGATTTCTTTGAAAAGAATTTGAAGTAATTGAAAAGTTGGAAATGTATGTGCGAAAGTGATTTGTTGGCTAGGGTTCTCTGTGTTTTCATGTAGGTAATGAACAAAATTCAAAAGGTATATATGGTACCCTGGAAGTAATTCGCGCTTGAGTTCTAGTTCGCAACTACTCTCTTGAGTAGCAGTTTCCAATGGCACACGCGCAACTGTCTAAGCCGCAAGCGGATTCAATTAGCTGGCGTGACGTTGACTTGGCAACCCACTATGTAGCCCCCACCTTTCATCTCGTAAACGTCTTGTAAGTTGTAACCCCCACCTCCCAAGGTAAAGATAAGGAAACTAAAAAGCTTCATCTTCATTTGCAGAGTGTATGGACAATCCTCGTCTGAAAGGCCCCTTAAAGATGGCCCTGCCGAGACTCCACGTGAATTTAATAAATTTTAAGATGTTGGCTCGTGAACAAGGTTGGGATAGGGCCTCACGACGATCTGTCTGTCCATCTATGCAGGTGTGTCGATCTCAGTGTAAATCTTGCATCTGCAGGATATGAAATGTTTGTCAAGAAAGCGCGTCTATGTCTTCATTCTCTCGAACGCAATTTCCATCTCAAGCAGCTATCTTATTTAACTTATTTAGCTATATTCACAATCTTCGCACGCGACATTATAAACCCAGAGATCTGGATTGCAGCGATCATCCTCCTTTTGGCAGTTACACGAACCTCGCGAGACAAAGGAAGGTTTTAGCAGAACTACTTTTGCGGTGAAAGGATCGAATTTCGGTTGCGCGTAGGATTACGTGAATGAATATTTAAGATGTAAACTCAGCCGAGTTCTGGACGGTTGACGGCCATTGCAATTGTAGCGAAACGGTGAATTTGCAATTGCCGTTGTAAGCCTCAATGAATGAAAATGCTTTTTTGCAAGCCAAAGTGGCCACCCCCTTTATTAGAGACGCGGTCACACACAGCCAATTTACTGCTGAAAAAAAGGGAGTACAATACGGTAAAACAGCAAGCTAATTTAAATAATTCAACCGAACAGCCCCTGCTTACAACGAACCGCGAATTATCACCAGCACTTGCAACTTTCGTGGCAAGAACTTCACCAACTCGAAAGACTCGACATCAGAGCACTACTTCTTGAGACTTGTTTCTGGCTCGTATCGTTCGTCTCCAATCTATTTCTCTTGTGGGATAATCGGCTGCTCTCTATTTCTTTTATTTCCCCCTTTTACCCAATTGAGCGAGAGGGACGTGCGCTAAACCACCTCCACTCCCTCTGCACACTACCACCTACCACCACCACCACCACCATCCACCACCACCACCACCCGTCGGACCGGCCATATCAAACACTTACCGGCGTCATTCACAAGTCAAATTTTTCAACTGGCCATCGAACTCAATCGACTTGGCCCTACAATTGATAAACCTCTTCAATTCCTAAATGGCGCAGTTAGGAGCAAAAGTACCTTTCTTTTATCATTCAGGATAAAGATTGATTGTGATAGGCGCAATTTCTACGCGAGTATAAACTGGTTGTTGTGGGAGGGGGAGGTAAGTCTAGTCCTTTTGTGCGTTATGTCTTGTCCCTTGGATTGTCTTGGATGATGCTCACCAGTGTGTGTCTAGGTGTTGGAAAGTCAGCGTTAACAATTCAATTGATTCAAAGTCACTTTGTGGATGAATATGATCCTACCATTGAAGGTATTTCCTCCTTTTCTGATGTCCAGCCGTTGTTTGGGGATTGGAATGACGATGAATTACTTTAAGGGACAATGCTGAGAGTAGATTCATATCGCAAACAATGTGTTATCGATGATGAAGTGGCATTACTAGATGTTCTCGACACAGCAGGACAAGAAGAATATTCGGCAATGCGCGAACAATATATGCGTACAGGAGAAGGCTTCTTGCTAGTCTACAGTATAACGTCCCGTTCTTCATTTGAAGAAATTTCAACCTTTCAGCAACAGATTTTGAGAGTCAAGGATAGAGATTCCTATCCTATCATCGTGGTGGCAAATAAATGTGACCTTGAACATGAACGACAAGTCTCATCGCAAGGTTAGCATTACTTCCTTTCCCTTGTTACTTGCATTGTCCTTGTCACCGAGTGTTTTATGAATGATGGACTAATTGTGTAGAGGGACGGGCGTTAGCAGCTTCATTTGGCTGTAAATTCATCGAAACATCCGCTAAAACTCGCACAAACGTCGACGAAGCATTCTACGGTCTAGTCCGCGAAATAAGACGATACAATAAGGTACCACCACCCCTCATCCCTCTATTTTTGTCGCTTTGACCTTTATTTACTTTGTCAGGCTGCATCTCCATCAGGCGGAAAAGGACAAAACGGGGGTCGTCATCAATTCGAACAAGAAAGCACCGCCGATTCAGGTTGCTGCGGAATGAAATGCCAAATTATGTAAACTACATCAATTCACAACTCACTATACCACCCCCACCTACCCTTTTCCTCACATATCGTTTCCATTACACTTGGTCTCTTTCAACTTATATCCACCGTCTACCTATCAACCTGTCTCCTTCGCTCTTACAGCGGTGCACAATTTGCATACACTTTGGGATTTCATCATATCTTTCTGTTGTTGGGAAACGGAGGCCTTGCTGGCGTTGCAAAAGAACTCCAAAAAACAGAAATTGGGATTTGGAAGATTTTTTGTTTTTTGCTCGAATTGTTCCCCCTTTTTCCGTTTCTCTACCTTACGTTTCTGTATTTTACCTTTATCTCGTCCATACAACTACTCTCCATTTAATAGCCTTGTATTACTTTCTCTTTTGTTTTCTTCGTGTTGTCGTTTGTTTGTGTTTCTTTGTGTTTGTAGGTAGGAAGAAAGGACAGGTAGGTACGTAGGTAGCAAGACTGTTATGATTTGATGGCGATGCTCAAAGTTTCAATGTTCTTCTTCAACGTTTGTTTTATCATTTATGTTCAAGTGTTTTGTCTTCTCGGAGAAATTAATATGGGTTTTGAAATTGGGAAGTTTTGGATTGTAGGTGATAGTGTGATGATAGCTAGGATATATTCATACTTCTCTCAACAGGAGGTTGTTCTCCTATTCTCTACTTTCTCGTGAGTTGAGACAAGAACGCGTTCATCTCAAGGCGTCCATTGGCAGTGGCGGTCCACCACGATTTACGAAAATCAAATGACCACGTCGGTACCTGCGGAGTCCACCAAAAGTCAATGAGACCAACGTCAGGGGACACCACTCGATGCAATCTCATTTCAATGACACTTTCTTCAACTCAAACTAATTGATTTCAAGAACGAGACACAAATAGACAATGTCTCGTTCT
>Ga0335073_10008442_pt1 | contig 14459 bp, 12 predicted proteins | sample Lox_Sample_22_FD_207093 | JGI IMG/M metagenome (GOLD analysis project Ga0335073, IMG submission 207093) | Soil microbial communities from Loxahatchee National Wildlife Refuge, Florida, United States - Lox_Sample_2.2 | ecosystem: Environmental > Terrestrial > Soil > Wetlands | place: USA... | reverse complement strand
GCGTCGCAGACACTGGCGATGAGAGCCAGAACGCTGACCCACTCGCTGATCCCGTCGCGAAACACGACCTGGGTCGCGACGGGCGCCGGGCGCAGGCCGAGTTCCCCCATGACCTGCGATTCGATCGCCGGGTCGATGTTGGAGTAGCTGCCCACGGGCCCGGAGAGCTTGCCGACGGCGACCGCCTCGCGGGCCTGCAGCAGCCGGTCCCGGCACCGGGCCATCGCGAAGGCGAAATCGGCGACCCGGTGCCCCCACAGGTCGGGCTCGGCGTGAATGCCGTGGGTCCGGCCGACCCGCAGCGTGGAGCGGTGAGCCAGGGCGTGGTCGCGCAGCGCCGCGATCAGCGCGGTGGCCTTGGCCAGCAGCAGGTCGGTGGCCTCCGTGAGCTGCAGCGCCAGCCCGGTGTCCAGCAGGTCGGACGAGGTCATTCCGAAGTGGACGTAAGCGGCGGCTTCCCTCGGGACCGTATTGTCGGCCCACGCGGACAGGAACGCGATCACGTCGTGGCCGGTCACAGCCTCGATCGCGGCGACGGCCTCGGGGGTGGGCGGGGATGCGGCCTGCACGGGCGGCACGGAGTCGGCGGGCACGGTCCCGGCACGGGCGTGGGCCTCGAGCACCAGCGTCTCGATCTTGCACCAGAGTCCGTACTTGTGCGCCTCGCTCCAGACGCGCCCCATCTCGGGCAGGGTGTACCGCTCGATCACCCCTCTATCCTGCCGCAACCCAGGACCGCCCGCCGCCGGCCACCCCGGCCCAGCCGGCCGCCCGCCACCCCAGCCCGGCCCAGCCGCCCGCCCCCACCCCCGGGCTCGCGCTCCGCCCCACCCTCGGGCTCGCGCTCCGCCCCCACCCCCGGGCTCGCGCTCCGCCCCCACCCTCGGGCTCGCGCTCCGCCCCCACCACCCCGCCGCACTCCGGTAGGGCGGTCACGGTGATGATCGATGTACCAAAGAGCCCGTTCTATCGGGCCCATCGGTACATTGACGAGGCTGGCTGAGGCCTCAAACTGAGTTCTGGTTTCTCTCCAGTATCAGGATCCCCGCCAGTAGCAGGGCGAGGGCTGCCACTTGTACTTCTAGGGCGACGAAGGCGCCGATCAGCGCCGTGGCGAGGGCGAGCACCGCGGCGGCGGCGCGGAGCCGAACGGGCCCTATCCGCAGCAGCCGCCGGATGGCCGCGTCGCCCGCCAGGAACGCCGCCGCGCCCGCGGCGAGCGCGACGGCCGCCGTGGCCGGGCCCGCGGTGATGCTGCCCGAGCGCCCGATCGCCGCCTGCACGCCGGCGGCCATGGCGACGAGGCCGAGCAGCAGCGGGATGTTGCAGTAGAAGAACGCGCCGAGGGCCAGCGTGATCCGGCGCTCGCTCGACGCCTCGGTGAGCACCCGTTCGGCCTCGTCCTCGTCGCTGCTGCCGAAGACGACCCACCAGAGCGCGGCGGCCAGCGCGAGGCCAAGCACCGCGGCCACGATGATGCGGGCGTCGTCCGCGGCCGAGTGCCCGGCCAGCCGCCCGGCGCCGACGCCAATCGCGGCGACCGACTCTCCGAGCGCCACCAGGATCAGGTCGCTGTGCCGCTCGGCCATGTGCGCCGGGCGCAGGTCGAACAGGTTCTTCGGGTGCACGATGAGCGGCGAGCCCAGCTGCACGGCCAGCGCCACGATCCACAGCAGGTAGCCGGCCGGCCGCTCGGCGCCGCCCGGCCCGCGCAGCAGTCCGGCGAAGATCACCAGCAGGGCCGAGGCGATATTGAACGGCGCGACCCGGATGATGTTCCTGTTGACCCTGAAGTACAGCCAGGCGTGCACGAGCACTACCGCGAGATACCCGAGACCGAGCGCCAGGCTGGCCCCGCCAAAGCCGTCCGGGATCGCCAGCCCGATCGTCAGGAATCCCGCCATCCCGACCAGCAGCAGCAGCCGCTCGGCCGTGTGCACGGGCGGCCTGGCGTTGGTCAGCCACGCGTAGCCCTCGTACATCCACCACAGCAGCCCGAAGATCAGCAGCACCCGCGCCAGGGCGTCCGGCGTGAACCCGGTGGCGAGCAGCGAGGCGAGCTGGGTCAGGGTGAACGCGAAGACCAGGTCAAAGAAGAGCTCGAGCGTGGTCACCCGCAGGGGCAGCGCGTCCGGGTCCGTGCCGGGGCTGGTTCCCGGGGGTGGGGTGCCAGCGGTGCCGGTGCCGGGGCTGGTTCCCGGGGGTGGGGTGCCAGCGGTGCCGGTGCCGGGGCTGGTTCCCGGGGGTGGGGTGCCAGCGGTGCCGGCGGCGTCTGCGCCCGTGCTGGGGGGCTGCGTGGGGGCCTGTTCGGGATCCGGCCGGGTCATGGCCCGGCGGGCACGCACCCGGGCCGCTCGGCGATGTCGCTGCGATACCAGCCGCCACGCATCCGGATTGCCCCGGCGACCCGGTACGCGGCCGCGCGGGCGGCTGCCAGGTCCGGGCCGGTGCCCACGGCGTTGAGGACCCGCCCGCCGCTGGAGACGACGCGGCCGTCGGTGCCGACCGAGGTTCCGGCGTGCAAGATGTAGCCGTCGGTGTCGCGTTCCGGCCCGTCGATGCCCTCGATGTGGTCACCCTTGGCTGGCTCTCCCGGGTAACCCTCGGCGGCGAGCACGACGGCCACCGCCGCGCCGGGCGCCCAGCGCAGCGGGGGGGCGGCGGCCAGGTCGCCGACGGCCGCGGCGTGCAGCAGCCCGCCCAGCGGCGTGGCGAGCCGGTCGAGCACGACCTGGGTCTCCGGGTCGCCGAACCTCGCGTTGAACTCGACTACTCGGATGCCGGCGGCGGTCAGGGACAGCCCGGCGTACAGCAGGCCGGAGTACGGGGTGCCGCGGCGGCGCAGTTCGGCCACGGCAGGTGCAATGACCCGGTCGAGCACCTCGTCGGCCAGGCCGGCCGGGGCCCACGGCAGCGGGGCGTAGGCGCCCATGCCGCCGGTGTTCGGGCCCAGATCGCGGTCGCGGGCGCGCTTGTAGTCCTGCGCCGGGAGCAGCGGCACCGCCCGCTCGCCGTCGGTCAGCGCGAACACCGACAGCTCGGGCCCGTCGAGGAATTCCTCGATCACGACCATGCCGCACGCGCCCGCGTGCGCCAGGGCCTCGTCGCGGTCGCTGGTCACGACGACGCCCTTGCCGGCGGCGAGCCCGTCGGCCTTGACCACGTACGGCGGGCCGAAGGCATCGAGCGCGGCTGCGGCATCGGCCCCGGTGCGGCAGGTGCGGGCCGCGGCCGTGGGGATCCCGGCCGCCGACATGACCTGCTTGGCGAACGACTTCGAGCCCTCGATCATGGCGGCCTCGCGGCCGGGCCCGAAGCAGGCGACCCCCGCTTCGCGCAGCGCGTCGGCCACGCCCGCCACCAGCGGCGCCTCGGGGCCGATGACGACCAGGTCGGCACCGGTCCTCGCGGCCAGCGCGGTCACGCTCGCCGGATCGGCCGCCGCGACCGGGTGGACATTGGCGATCCGGGCGATGCCGGGGTTGCCCGGGGCGGCGTGCAGGCCCGCGACGTCACCGTCGCCGGCCAGGGCGCGGACCAGGGCGTGCTCACGGCCGCCGGATCCAATGACGAGGACGCGCACGGCGGCGAGCCTACCGGCCGATCGCAGCAAGCGGCACGCTATAGGGGTGTGACCCCCGCGACCCGCCGCCTTGTGCTGATTCCCAGATAGGTGACGGTGACAGCGGCGAAGCGGCCCTCGGCGGTGGCCACCCAGAACCAGTCGTTGATCGGCATGACCTGGGCGGCATGGCCGCCTCCGCCGAGGCTGCGGCGGGAGAACGAGATGGTGATCCCCGCGGCGCTGCCAATGAGGCGGCCCCACGCGAGGGCGTGGGGCTGACCGCCAGTGACGGTACGGGTGGCCCCGCACAGGACCCCGGCCGAGAGAGGGGTCGCAACGACGACGTCCAGGAGGGTGCCCGCCGCGTAGATCTCCATGGCCGGCCGCGCGGCGGTCTGCCGGGAAACCCGTACCGACCACGGAGCGCGAAGCAGCTCGCTTGTATCGTGCTCACCGCAGTCTGGCCCGCTGATCCCCCAGAGCACCATGCTGGATGAGCGCTCGCGGGGCGGGCGGCGTTACCCGGCCCGCATCGTTGGGCCTGGCGTCAGATCAGCGGCCGGAGCTGCAGCGTCTGATCGCGGCGCGGGCCCACGCCAATCCCGCACACGGGGGCGCCGATCATGTCCTCGACCGCCCGCACGTACGCCTGGGCGTTGCGTGGCAGGTCCTCGAACTGCCGGGCCGAGGAGATGTCCTCCCACCAGCCGTCCAGGTACTCGTAGATCGGCACCGCGTGGTGAAAGTCGGTCTGCGTCATCGGCACCTCTTCGTGCCTGGTCCCGTTCACGTCGTAGGCCACGCAGACCGGCACCCGCTCCAGCCCGGACAGCACGTCCAGCTTGGTGAGGAAGTAGTCGGTGACCCCGTTGATCCGGGTGGCGTAGCGGGCGATGACGGCGTCGAACCAGCCGCAGCGGCGCGGCCTGCCCGTCGTGACGCCGTACTCGTGGCCGGTCTTGCGCAGCCACTCGCCCTGCTCGCCGGTGAGCTCGGTGGGGAACGGGCCGGCGCCCACCCGTGTGGTGTAGGCCTTCAGGATCCCGATCACCTTCGTGATCCTGGTGGGGCCCAGGCCCGAGCCGGCGCAGGCACCGCCAGCCGTCGGGGACGACGAGGTAACGAACGGGTAGGTGCCGTGATCCACGTCGAGCTCGGTGGCCTGCGCGCCCTCGAGCAGGATCACCTTGCCCTCATCCAGGGCCTTGTTGACGACCAGGCTGGTATCGGCGACGTAGCGCTGCAGCCGCTCGAAGTGGCCCAGGTACTCCTTGGCCGCCGCATCGGCGTCGATCCCGCGGCGGTTGTAGACCTTGGTGAGCACCTGGTTCTTCTCGCGCAGCACGAGCTCGAGCTTCTGGCACAAGATCCCCGGGTCCATCAGGTCCTGCACCCGGATTCCCATCCGTGCGGCCTTGTCGGCGTAGGTCGGGCCGATCCCGCGGCCGGTGGTGCCAATCCGCGAGTTGCCGAGATAACGCTCGGTCACCTTGTCGAGCGCGATGTGGTGCGGCATGATCAGGTGCGCGTTCGCCGAGATCAGAAGGCGGTCGCAGGACACGCCGCGGCTCTCCAGCCCGTCGATCTCCTCGAGCAGCACAGCCGGGTCGATCACCACGCCGTTGCCGATCACCGGCGTGGCCTTCTTGGACAGCACGCCGGCCGGAAGCAGGTGCAGCGCGTAGCTCTCGTCGCCGATGACCACGGTGTGCCCCGCGTTGTTGCCGCCCTGATACCTGACCACGTAGTCAACGTCGTCGCCGATCAGGTCGGTGACCTTGCCCTTGCCCTCGTCGCCCCATTGCGCGCCCACGATCACGATGGCGGGCATCTCATCTAGCCCCTTCGGATAACGCCGAAACCCCTGTCCGCGGCCATGCAGGTGATGCAAGCGCGACAGGGGCTCTTGCGCGTTGATGCTACCGGATGGATCCGTCAGGCGGGGTCGAGGACCTCTGCGGCGGCAGCGCTGCTATCGCGGAGGAACTCGCTGCAGCGCTGCGCCTCGTCGTCCTCGCCGATCGCGGCGGCGGCGAGGCCGAGCATGTGCAGCGAGCGCAGGAAGCCCTGGTTCGGCTCGTGCTCCCACGGGATCGGCCCGTAGCCCTTCCAGCCGGACCCGCGCAGCTGGTCCAGGCCGCGGTGGTAGCCGGTCCTGGCGTACGCGTACGCGGCGACCGGGTCGCCGGCGTCGATCGCGCGTTCGGCCAGCGCGGCCCACGCGGCGCAGTAAGCGGGATGGCGCGCGGCCACGCTTGCCGGGTCGGTGCCGGCCCGCAGGGCGTCGCTTGCCTCGGGATCATCCAGTAGGTAGGTCGGCGGCGGGCCGCCTAGCAAGTTCTCATGGGTCATGGCGCCATCTTGCCCGATAGGTTTATCTGCATGCTGGATGGTGAGCTCGTTGCGGCAGGTAGCGGTGTGTTCGCACTTGGCGGCAATGTGGCGGTCACCCGCCTCGGCTACGGCGCGATGCAGATCACCGGGCGGGGCATCTGGGGACCGCCGCCGGACTCTGCCGAGGCGGTCCGGGTGCTGCGCCGCGCGGTCGAGCTCGGGGTCGACTTCATCGACACCGCCGACTCCTACGGGCCGTTCGTCAGCGAGGAGCTGATCTGCGAGGCGCTCCATCCGTATAGCGGCCTCACGATCGCGACCAAGGGGGGTCTCACACGCAGCGGCCCGGACCAGTGGGGGACCGTCGGCAGGCCCGAGTACCTGCGGCAGTGCGTGGAGATGAGCCTGCGCAGGCTCGGCCTGGACACGATCGACCTGTACCAGCTGCACCGGATCGACCCGCAGATCCCGGCCGCCGATCAGGTGGGCGAGCTGGCCGACCTCCGCAAGGAGGGCAAGATCCGGCACATCGGGCTGTCCGAGGTGAGCGTGCCGGAAATCGGCGAGGCCAGGCTGACGGCCCCGATCGCGTCCGTGCAGAACCGGTATAACGTGCTCGAGCGCCACAGTGAGGACGTGCTCGACTACTGCGAGCGGGAAGGGCTCGGGTTCATCCCGTCCCACGCGATCGCGACCGGCCAGTTCGCGTCGCCGTCCGGCCGGCTGGCCCAGCTGTCCAGGCAGACGGGTATCTCCGGAGTTCAGCTGGCGCTGGCCTGGCTGCTGCGGCGGTCGCCGGTCATGCTGCCGATCCCGGGAACCCGCACAGTGGATCACCTGGAGGAGAACGTCGAAGCCGCCGAGGTTGAGCTGACCGACGAGCAGTTCCGTGCGCTGGCCGAGCTCGCCCCGCCGGTTCCGGCGTTCTGAGCTGGGACGCTTGGGCTAGCGGCGCTCAGCCGATCTGCTTCCCGGCCGACATCAGGTCCTGGCAGGCCTGGACGACCCGGGCCGTCATCGATTCCTCCGCCGCCTTGCCCCAGGTCCGCGGGTCGTAGGCCTTCTTGTTGCCGACCTCGCCGTCGATCTTGAGCACCCCGTCGTAGTTGGTGAACATGTGACCGGCGACGGGCCGGGTGAAGGCGTACTGGGTGTCGGTGTCCACGTTCATCTTGACCACCCCGTACGAGATCGCCTCGCGGATGTCGTCGAGCCCGGAGCCGGAGCCGCCGTGGAACACGAGGTCAAACGGGTTTTCCTTGCCGTACTTCGCGCCGACGGCGTCCTGGATCTCCTTCAGCACCGTGGGGCGCAGCCGGACATGGCCGGGCTTGTACACCCCGTGCACGTTCCCGAACGTCGCTGCCAGGATGTACCGGCCGCGCTCGCCGAGCCCAAGGGCTTCGGCCGTGGCCAGCGCGTCCTCCGGGGTGCTGTACAGCTTCTCGTTCATCTCGCCGGTGACGCCGTCCTCCTCACCGCCGACAACGCCGATCTCCATCTCCATGATGATGTGCGCGGCGGCGCACTTCGCGAGCAGTTCGCTGGCGATCTGCAGATTCTCGTCCAGCGGCACAGCCGAGCCGTCCCACATGTGCGACTGGAACAGAGGCTGCTCGCCGCGCGCCACCCGCTCGGTCGAGATCTGGATCAGCGGGCGCATGTACCCGTCCAGCTTGTCCTTGGGGCAGTGGTCGGTGTGCAGCGCGATGTGGACCGGGTACTTGGCCGCCACGACCTCGGCGAAATGAGCCAGCGCTACAGCCCCGGTGACCATGTCCTTGACCGACTGGCCGGACAGGTACTCGGCGCCACCGGTGGAGACCTGGACGATCCCGTCGCTGCCGGCCTCGGCGAATCCCCGGAGGGCGGCGTTCAGCGTCTGGCTGGACGTCACGTTGATCGCCGGGAAGGCGAAGCCGTGCTCCTTGGCGTGGTCGAGCATCTGCGCGTATATCTCTGGCGTCGCGATAGGCATGACGGCGTTCCCTCTCACTCGGTACGCCACCAGTATCCCGGCTCGCGCCGGGAAAGCAGCGCAGCCCCCCGGGGGGAAGCGCAGGCCGTTCCGCGCTGGCTTAATTGGCGAAACCACCGGATTGCGGCCGGCATTGGGGCCCGAACGCGCCCGGTGGCTTTACCGGATCGCGCAGGTTAACGGGCGATGACGCGCCGGTCGTCTATGGTCAGTCCCATGGGATTGCATGACGCCGACCCGCGAGTGCATTTACGGTACCTGCTGGTCACGATCGTCACGCTGGGTGTGGTCGCGCTGCTCGTGGTTGGGTTCACCGCGCTGCACGCGCTGACCTGAGCGCGCGGCCCTGGCGACTCGCGCGGCCGGCCTGCGCCACTGCTCAGCCCGGCTCTACCTCCGCCATCTCGTAGGCAGCGCGATATTCCAGGCCGCGCCCGGTGACCTGCTGCCTCGCGCCGCGGTCCACGATGACGGCTACGCCCACGACGTCCGCCCCGGCCTCGATCAGCGCGTCCACGGCGGTCAGCACGGAGCTGCCCGTGGTCGATGTGTCCTCGACGGCCAGCACCCTGCGGCCGGCCACGTCCGGGCCTTCGATCCTGCGCTGGAGGCCGTGAGCCTTCTCGGTCTTGCGCACCACGAACGCGTCCAGGTTCCTGCCCCGTGCGCCCGCGGCGTGCATCATCGCTGTCGCCACGGGATCCGCGCCCAGCGTCAGGCCACCGACCGCGTCGAAGTCCAGGTCGGCGGTCAGGTCGAGCATCACCCGCCCGGCGATCGGCGCGGCGCTGCCATCAAGCGTCACCCGGCGCAAGTCGATATACCAGTTCGCCCGCTGCCCGGACGCGAGGACCACGTCACCACGGACAACGGCCTTCGCCTTGATGGCGCTGAGCAGATCGCTACGGTCGGTCACGGCAGCCAAGCTTATCGGCCGTCAATCCCCTGATCGGTGGCCTATAACCGCACGTCGATCTTGATACCGGGAGAGCTGGCTGAGAGATAACCCGTGATCTGCGCGTTATGTCACGACACTCGCGATGCGCTGGTAACGTCTCGCGTCGAGGGGAAGGGCGGTATCGCGTGGATCGTTGCGCGCTTTTCGTGGATGCGAGCTATGTGCTCGCAGACGGCGCCATGGCCGTCCACGGAACCCGTCAGCGCGAATCCGTCTCCTGGGACTACGCGGGCCTGGTCAAGCTGCTTACCGGGCTGTCCCGGGACCGCACCGGCCTGCCGGTACTGCGCTGCTACTGGTACGAGGCGACGGTCGAAGGAAGGCGCACCTCGGAGCACAACGCGCTGGCCGACCTCCCCGGGGTCAAGCTGCGGCTCGGCCGGGTGCGTCCCGGCCGGCGCGAAGGCGTTGAGGCGGGGATGCACCGCGACCTGACGACGCTGGCCAGGAACCACGCGGTGAGTGACGCCGTCATCGTCAGCGCGGAAGAGGATCTGACCGAGGTCGTGGCCGAGGTGCAGGATCTGGGGCTGCGGGTCGTCATCGTGCACATCGCGGCCGAGGGCAACTGGACGGTCCCCAGGCCGCTGCGGCAGGAATCCGACGACATCGTTGAGGTAACCGGCGCGCACCTGAGGCCATTTGTCGACCTGATCTCGGCTGCCGAGCCGTCCGACGCCGACGAGCAGTACCGCAACGGCAGCCATCAGCGGCGCAGCCTGGCCAACGGGCACGGGAACGGGATCGGCGCAGTGACCCAACAGGCTCTGCCTGCTGCGGCGCTTCCCCCGGCGCCGACGATCTACGCCAGCCCTGTGGCCGAGGATTACCAGCGCACATCGGCGGATGTGGCGCAGCCCGCCGCCGCACAGCCTCAGGCTCCTGCCGCGGCACCATCGCCTCCCGCTCCGCCGCAGCCCGCCCACGCTGCCCAGGCTCAGGGTTCCGCCGCGCCCGCACCGGCTCAGCCACAGGCTGCCATGCCGGCGCAAGCTCCCGCGCCGCCGCAGCCCGCAGCGGCGGCTGCTCCGGCCGATGGGCAGGCCCAAGCCGCGGGCCAGGTGCAGGCTCCCGCCGGGCCGCCAGGCCAGAGCGCCGGGCAGCCGCAGGCACCGTCTCAGGCTGAGATCCCGGCGCAGCCACAGCTACCTGCCCAGCCCGCGGCCGTCGCCCACGCCCTGGCCGCGCATGCGCAGGATCCGCCGCAGGCGCAGGCGCCCGGTGCGCAGCAGCCCCCTTCGCTCCCGGCGCAGCAGGCCCAGGCGGCCCCGCAGGCTCAGGCGCTAGCCGGAGCCCAGCCCGTGTCGCAGGCTGCTGGCCCGGCACCGCAGGCTCCTTCCCCCGCTCAGCCGCAGGCCCAGGCCGCGCCGGGTCCGGCCCACGCTCAGCCCCAGGCCGCCCTGCCGCCCCAGCTCCCGCCGCCACCGGCCCCAGCTCCCCAGGCCATGCCGCAGCACCTGGCCGCCCCCACGCCGCCGCCCGGTTACGGGCCGGTGCCCGGCGGGCAGTGGCCGGCTGAAGCCGCCCCGAATCATGGCCGCCAGGGACCGCCCGGGCCTCAGATGCCACCCCAGGCAGGCCAGGGCGGTGGGCGGTTCGCGCCTGGTCCAGGCGATTACCGCGCGCAGAATCAGGCCGGGTCCGCCCAAGGCCGGTTCGGTGAGCTGCCCGCTCCGCAGCAGTATGACGGGCAGGGGCAGGGCCGGTATGCCGAGCCCCCCGCCCAGGGCAGGTTCGCCGACAACTCGGCCCCGGGCCGGTATGCCGAGGGACCGCCGTCGGCGCGGTTTGCCGAAAGCCCAGGTCAGGGCAGGTACGGCGACGCGCCGGGACCGGCTCAGTATCCTCCGGGCCCACCCGCGCTACCCACCCCGCCCGGGGCGTTCGGCGCCGGCAGCGCCGGCCAGATGCCCTACTCGCCGCAGTACCCGGCGCTTCAGCCAGGTCAGCATGGAGCATCGGGCCCGCCCGGATACCAGCAGGAGCAGGGCCCCTATAGCGGGCCACAGTCGGCCGCTCACGCGAACCTCCCGGCGCCGGTGGCCCAGCCCATGGCGATCTCCCTCGCGGACGCCGTGCAGGCCGCGCACGCTGAGGGGTTCGGTTTCGGGGATGCGGTGGCGCGGGACGCGCCGGCCCTGTGGCTGGAGGCGGTCCTGGCCCGCAAGCCCCGGATGCCCTCCGATCTCGAGGCCAGGCTGCTTCAGGGCTCGGCGCTGCCGATTGACTCGCTGCTTCACGACGAGGTCAGGCATTCGCTGCGGCGCGGCTTCTGGGATGCGCTCGAGCGCTCCCGCCGGTAGCCCGTTTCTGTGCGCAAATGACGCGTTGTAGACCCGCTTCCGCCGGGTACCTTACGTAACGTGCCTGTTCTGAGCCGCGAGGAATTCGACGCGATCGAGTTCGACGCCGCCGCTAGTGGCGACCATCAGACCGCCGCACGGCGGATGAGCAAGCTCGCCGTGATCGGTACTCAGACCGATTCGATGCCGCGCTCCGAGGCTTTCCTCCGGGCTGGCGAGCAGTGGCTGATGGCCGATGACCCGGCCGCGGCCGCTAGTGGCTTTCGGCTCGCCATGGCGGACGGTGGCCCAGTCTTCGTGGACCCGCGGGTGCCGCTGGCACGTGCGCTGTTCCTGATGGACAAGGCCGCCGAGGCGCAGTCGCTGCTCGACAAGCTGAAATCCGAAGGCCGCCGGGAACCGCGGATGTGCGACCTCGTCGCCGAGCTGCTGGTGGAGCGGTCTGACCTGTCCGGCGCGCTGGACTGGGCGACGGCGGGGGTCGAGCTGTGCCTGGAGCGCAGGCGCGACGGCGACCCCGCGGCGCAGTCCGAGCCCGGCGCCGGCGCGACCGTAGCCAGCGACGACGCCGAGGCCGAACTGTGGCTGCTGCTGAGCCTTCGCTACCGCATCCGTAACGACCTGGGGCTTCCCGAGGACAGTTACGACGCGCTGCTCGATGAGGCGTGAGCGGCCGCAGACGCCGCTGAGGAGGGCTGCACCGACAGGGCGTCGGCGTCCTCATCGAGATCAACGATCACGGTGTCGCCGTCAATGATCTCGCCGGCCAGCAGCTTGCGGGCTAGCTGGTCGCCGATCGCCGACTGGATCAGCCTGCGCAGCGGCCTGGCGCCGTAGACCGGGTCGAACCCGGTGACGGCCAGCCATTCCGTCGCGGCCGGCGTGACCTCCAGCGTCAGCCGGCGGCTGGCCAGCCGCCGGACCAGCCTGGCCACCTGCAGGTCGACGATCTCGGCGAGTTCGTCAGTGGACAGCGCGTCAAAGAGGATCACGTCGTCGAGCCGGTTCAGGAACTCTGGCTTGAACGTGCCCCGCACCACGTTCATCACCGCGTCCTTCTTGGCCGCCTCGTCGAGCGAGGGATCCGCGATGAACTGCGAGCCCAGGTTGGACGTGAGGATCAGGATCGTGTTCCGGAAGTCGACCGTGCGGCCCTGGCCGTCGGTGAGCCGCCCGTCGTCCAGCACCTGCAACAGGATGTCGAAGACCTCCTGGTGCGCCTTTTCCACCTCGTCCAGCAGGATCACGCAGTAGGGCCGCCGCCGCACCGCCTCGGTGAGCTGACCGCCCTCCTCATACCCGACGTAGCCGGGGGGCGCCCCGACCAGCCTGGCCACCGAGTGCCGCTCGGAGTACTCGCTCATGTCGATGCGGACGATCGCCCGCTCGTCGTCGAACAGGAACTCCGCGAGCGCCTTGGCCAGCTCCGTCTTACCGACGCCAGTCGGCCCGAGGAACAGGAACGATCCCGACGGGCGGTCCGGATCCGAGATGCCCGCCCGCGACCTGCGGACGGCGTCCGAAACGGCCTGAACGGCGCGGGTCTGGCCGACGAGCCGCGTGCCGAGTTCGGATTCCATCCGCAGCAGCTTGCCGGTCTCGCCTTCGAGCAGTCGGCCGGCGGGTATGCCCGTCCACGAGGCCACAACGTCCGCGACGTCGTCGGGGCCCACCTCTTCCTTGACCATCGGCGCGTCGGGCGCCTCGGAGACCTCGGCGTTCTCGTTCGCCGCGGCCTCCTCGATCTCGCGCTCGAGCGTCGGGATCTCTCCGTAGATCAGCCGTGAGGCGGTCGCGTAGTCCGCGTCACGCTGCGCACGCTCGGCCTCGCCCCGCTTGTCGTCCAGGAGTTTCTTCAGCTCGCCGACCTTGTTCAGGCCGGCCTTCTCCCGTTCCCACCGGGCGATCAGCGCGGTCAGCTGCTCCTGACGGTCGGCCAGGTCGGCGCGCAGTCGCTCCAGCCGCTCCTTGCTGGCCGGGTCGGCCTCCCGCTCGAGCGCCATCTCTTCCATTTTCATCCGGTCGACGGTGCGCTGCAGTTCGTCGATCTCCACCGGCCGGGAGTCGATCTCCATGCGGAGCCGGGACGCCGCCTCATCGACCAGGTCGATGGCCTTGTCCGGGAGGAACCGCGCAGTGATGTACCGGTCCGACAGGGTGGCGGCCGCGACCAGGGCGGCATCGGAGATCTGCACCTGGTGGTGCGCCTCGTACCGGCCCTTGAGCCCGCGCAGGATCGCGATCGTGTCCTCGACCGACGGCTCGCCGACGAAGATCTGCTGGAACCGGCGCTCAAGGGCCGGGTCCTTCTCGATCCGCTCGCGGTACTCATCGAGCGTCGTGGCCCCGACCATGCGCAGCTCGCCGCGGGCCAGCATCGGCTTGAGCATGTTTCCGGCGTCCATGGCGCCCTCGGCGGCGCCGGCGCCCACGACCGTGTGCAGCTCGTCGATGAACGTGATGACCTGGCCGTCGCTCTCCTTGATCTCGGCCAGGACAGCCTTCAGCCGCTCCTCGAACTCGCCCCGGTACTTGGCACCAGCCACCATCGCGCCCAGGTCGAGCGCGACCACGCGCTTGTTCCTGAGCGACTCCGGCACGTCGCCGGCGACGATTCGCTGCGCCAGGCCCTCGACCACGGCGGTCTTGCCGACACCGGGCTCGCCGATCAGCACCGGGTTGTTCTTGGTACGCCGGGACAGCACCTGAATCACCCGGCGGATCTCGGCGTCACGGCCGATGACCGGGTCCAGCTTGCCCTCGCGGGCACTGCGGGTCAGGTCGATCCCGTACTTCTCCAGCGCCTGGTACGTGCCCTCCGGGTCCTGGCTGCTGACCTTGGCGGACCCGCGGACCTTCTCGAACGCGGCAAGCAGCTCGTCCGGTCCCGCACCGGCCTCGCGCAACACGGTTGCCGCCTGGCCGCCGTCGGTGGCCAGGCCTACCAGCAGGTGCTCGGTGGAGATGTACTCATCGCCCATCTCGCCGGCCCGCTTCTCCGCGGTGTTGAGCGCGGCCAGCAGCGGCCGTGAGGTCTCCGGTGCGCTCAGCGTGGCGCCGGCCGCCCTCGGCAGCCTGGCCAGCCGGTCGCTGACGGTCTTCAGCACCGCGTCCGGGTCGGCGCCCACCGCCTGCAGCAGCGGGTATGCCGTTCCCTCATTCTTCTGGGCGATCAGCGCGGCGAGCAGGTGCAGGCCGTCGACGCTCGGGTTTCCGGCCGCTGCAGCGGTCCGGACCGCCTCGGACAGCGCCTCCTGGCTCTTCCGCGTGAATTTCTCGTTAGCCATCGTTTGTTTCTCGCAAGTCTGCGGTTCGTCCTAG
>Ga0335073_10008439_pt1 | contig 14463 bp, 9 predicted proteins | sample Lox_Sample_22_FD_207093 | JGI IMG/M metagenome (GOLD analysis project Ga0335073, IMG submission 207093) | Soil microbial communities from Loxahatchee National Wildlife Refuge, Florida, United States - Lox_Sample_2.2 | ecosystem: Environmental > Terrestrial > Soil > Wetlands | place: USA: Florida... | reverse complement strand
GGCTGCTTTCAGCCGCTCCTCGAAAGAGGGGCCTTCGTCGTCGCCCGGATCATCGCTCATATTCGCTCCTGGCAAGCGGCTTGCCGGAAGGCGGGCGCTTGCTACAGGGGGGGTTACAGAGTGTCAAGGATGGGGGCGGGGCGACGTGGGGCGCCGAAGCCCGCGTTGGTTGCCGCTGGGCATCCGCGCGGACGGTAACGACTGGGCAAGATCCCGTGTTTCCAGCGTCCGGCATCCGTGCCTAGCCGGAGGCGGTGACATCCGTTGCGGTGGCAAACGAATGCTGCTGCGAAATATCGCGGCCGGTATAATCCGGCATGAATGCCGTCGCGACGACGCTGACCACCGCCATGACCGCGATATAGACCGCGATCGCGTAACCCGATCCGTAGGCCGCCAGCAACGCGGTCGCGATGATCGGTGCCGGCCCCCCGGCGGTCAGCGAAGCGAGCTGATACCCAATAGAGCACCCGCTATAGCGCAGCCGTGGGGTGAAGCCCTCGGAGATCAGCGCTGCCTGGGGCCCGTAGATCAGGTCGTGCGGCACGAACGACAGAATGATGCCGATGACGATCAACGCCGGCACCAGCGAATTCAGCAGCGCAAAGTAGATGAAGCCGTAAATCCCCGTCAGGATCGAGCCGATGATGTAAATCCGCTTGCGGCCGAAGCGGTCGGACAACGCGCCCGCCACCGGGATCGTGATGAAGGAGAGCAACCCGGCACAGATCAGCGCCGTGAGTATGAAGTCGCGCGGCTGATGCAGCACATGGTTGGTGTAAGCGAACACGAACGCCAGGTAGATGTAGGCCGGCCCTTGCTCGGCACTGCGGCAGAGCATTGACAGGAACACCTGCTTCGGCTGCCGCCGCAGCACCTCGATCGCCGGCACGCGCTCGACCCGCTTTTCATCGATGATGCGCCGGAACACCGGGGTTTCGAGAATGCCAAGCCGGATATAGAGGCCGATCGCGACCATAATGATGCTGAGCCAGAACGGGACGCGCCAGCCCCAGGCGAAGAACTGGTCGCCGGCGATCGCACTGCCGAGCAACACCGCGATGTTGGCAAGAAACAGTCCCGCCGGACCGCCGAATTGCGGCCAGGAGGTGATGAAGCCGCGGTGCTTGTCGGTGCGCGCCCATTCCATCGCGAACAATACCGAGCCGCCCCACTCGCCGCCAACCCCGATGCCCTGGATCATGCGAATGACGGTGAGGATCACCGCCCCCCAGACGCCGACCGAGGCGTAGCCGGGCACGAAGCCGACCGCGAAGGTCGACAGCCCGGTCAGCAAGAGCGTCACGATCAGTGCTGCCTTGCGACCTATGCGATCGCCGTAATGGCCAAAGATGAACGCGCCGATGGGGCGCCCGATGAAGCCGACGAAGTACACGGAGAAGGCTTCCAGCACCCCGATCAGCGGCGCCGAATGCGGAAAGAACATTTTGCCGAATACCAGCGGCGTGACGATGCTGTACAGCAGGAAGTCGTACCACTCGATCGTGGTTCCTACCGTGCTTGCGATGACCGCCTTGCGCAATTCTCTTCGATGCTCGGGCTCGGGCAGTGGAGCGACGCAATCGCTGGTTGTTGTCATTGGGTGACTGCCTCAGAATGATCATTCCGGTCAAGCGACATCCCGGTTGCGGTCGCAGAAGAAATTCGGCGTGTCGCTGAGCAGCCCGGCGTTCACGGCCTGCAGCCGGTTGAGCCTTGCCCGACCGTGACGGCTCAACCGGTGGAACATCGGCATTGACCCGGGCGGTTATGCGAGTTCGGGCACAGTCTCGGTAAAGGTCTCCAGGTTCCCCACGGTTTCGCGGCCGAACGCCAGCGGGATGCAGGCGCCGACAGCGACCACTCCGGCCATGGTGCCGAAGAAGATCGCCGGCGAGCCGGTATGCGAGGCCATTACGAACGGCGCGATCACGCCGGCGAATACCCGGGCGAATGACTCACCAAAGAAATGGCCTCGTCCGCGCAGCGCGGTGGGGAATTGCTCGGACAGGTACATCCGCACCGCGGGGAAGCATGACAGTACGGTGAAGCCGGTGATCACCGTGCCGAGTTCGAACACAACCGTGCCGGCGGGCCCCAGCCGGTGGGCGTTCATCATCATCAGCAGCCCGGGAATCGCCAGCGCGAAGGATCCGGTTATGGTCCAGCGGCGGCCGGTGATCTCCATGATGTAGCCGTTGAACAACTTGCCCGGGATGCTGGCGGCAAAAACCAGTGTACTGAGCCCGAAGCTGACCGCGACGGCCGCGCCCTGATCCACCAGCGCCTTGGGCAGCAGGATGGCGATCAGGTAATAACCGGTGCCGCCGCAGATGCCGCACAGGATGCCGACCACGGTCCAGCGCAACTGGCCGGGCGCGAACAATTTCCGGAACGGTGGCAGCGCCTCGGCCAGGTATTCCGGCGCGGCGCCGAGTTCTGCGACGGTCATCGGCGGCACGCGGTTGCCGCAGCGGCGGATCACAAGGTTCACCGAGGCGACCGCCGCATCCACCCGTCCGCGCCGCAGCAGCCAGCGCGGGCTCTCGGGGATCAGCAACCAGATCAGCAGCGGCGCGATGAACAATGTCACGCCGCCGGGCAGCCCGACCAGGCGGAAGCCGTTAGGGTGATCGGCCAGCACGAAACCGACGAATGGCAGCAGCGTGAAGGCGCTGGCCAGCATGCATTCGTAGATCGCCGCGTAGGTGCGGCGGTGGCGCGCCGGCATCAGCTCCGCGGCGATCGGGAATGGCGCAGAGATGGTGAAGCCGAGACCGATGCCGGTGATCAGGCGCAGGATGAACAATTGCTCGAAGTTCTGCGCGAGCAGGATCAGCAAGGTGCAGAGCGTGCTGAGGATGACGCCGGCCTGCATCACGGCAAGGCGGCTGACACGGTCGGACATTGCCGCCGCGGCGAAACCGCCAAGCACGACGACGAAGGTGGGCCACACCGCGAGCGCGCGAATCTCGTCGGGTGTGAGATGCAGCGGTGCCTTGGCCAGCACCAGCAGCGAGCCGCTGAGTGCCAGGTCGTAGCCTTCGATGAAGCCGACGAAGCCAAGCACGACGATCAGCACGACGTGGTAGAAACTGAACGGGATGCTGTCGAGCTTGCGTCCGAGGATATGGCTGGGCGGCACGCCGCCCCATACCGTGGCAGCAGAATCCATCATGGCCGTGACTCCCTGTGTGACCGGGCGGTTCTGTTGGTCGGTCTTTTTGCTTGCCGCCGAGGGAGGCTATGCGGTGGAGGTCGTCCGAGTCTTTGCTGCTCGGCGTTGCCGCAGATCAATGCTCGGGGCGATTGTTGCGCATCAATAGCCAGCGTTCCAAATTAGGACAGTCCTTATCGATCACGCAGTTTGCACCTGGGGCAATTCGAACGGAGTGCGCGTGGACAGATATCGTATTGCCGGTCGCAATGGCGTCGCGAGGCATAGCCTCCGCGGGGCTGCTGCGGCGGCCGGATGCTACGCCGGTCGCTGGAAAGAGCTCTGGCCGACCTCCCGCTCGCCGAAGTCCTCGACGGCGCCGAATCGGTGGCCTGCCGGGCCGGAGCGTGACAAAATCATGGCATCCGCCGCCAGGCGTTGGCCGACCGGCGGGACCGGAGAAGGAACCAGCGATGCAGGTGCGTCCCGCTACCCCGGCCGATCTGCCGGAAATCCAGTCGATCTATGCCCATCACGTGCTGCACGGCACCGGCACGTTCGAAGAGGTGCCGCCGTCGGTCGAGGAAATGACGGAGCGCTTCGCCAAGGTGGTCCGGCATGGCTGGTCGTGGCTGGTGGCGACCGATGCGACCGGCGTGCTGGGCTATGCTTACTTTACACAGTTCCGCGACCGTTCGGCTTACCGCTTCTGCGTCGAAGACAGCGTCTATGTGCGCGAGGATGTGCGCGGGCAAGGCGTCGGCAAGGCGCTGGTGGCGATGCTGATCGCGGAAGCGACGGCGGCCGGGATGCGCCAGATGATCGCAGTGATCGGCGATACCGGGAATGTCGGCTCGGTGGGCGTACATGCCAGCCTGGGGTTCCGCAACATCGGCACGATGCGCGCGGTCGGAATCAAGTTCGGGCGCTGGCTCGATGTGGTGTCGATGCAGCGCGCTCTCGGCCGTGGCGATGCGGATGTGCCGGCCTGAGTTTGGTCGGAAAGCGTGCCGCATGCTGACGCAGGCGCCCACGCGGCGCGCGCCGCCAGGTCCCGGTGCCGAGCGGCCACTTGTCGAATCGCGCCACGTCAGCGCAGTCAGGCCGGATGTCCGATCGACGCGAAGGTGCATCCCGGCGCTTCTCCGACCCGCGCCTATGGCTGATGGCGGCATACGGCTTCGTATCCGGGCTGCCGCTGCCCCTGTCCGGCTTTACGCTGCGCCTGTGGCTGTCGGACAGCGGCGTGTCGCTCGCGGCCATCGGGCTGACGGCTAATATCAGTCTCGCTTATTCCCTGAAATTCCTCTGGGCGCCGCTGCTTGATCAGTCCGCGCCACCCGGTGCATTGCGCCGCCTCGGACGACGGCGGGGGTGGCTGCTGGCGATCCAGCCGGCGCTGGCGGCCGCGGCGGTGCTGTTGGCACTGTCAAACCCTGTGTCGCTGCCGCTGGGATCGCTGGCAGCCGGGGCACTGGTCGCGTTCCTCTCGGCCAGCCAGGACATCGTCATCGACGCCTGGCGCATCGAGACATTTCCGGCCCGTCTGCAAGGCGCCGCCATGGCCGCCTACGTATGGGGCTACCGCATTGCGCTGCTGATCACCACCACGGTCGTCATCGCCGCCGCGGCTCGCATCGGCTGGCACGTGTCCTTGCTCGGGGTCGCGGCGCTGCTGAGCCTCGGCATGGTCGTCACGCTGCTGGCGCCCGAGCCGCGGACCAGGCTGGCGCCGATGGTGGCCGGATTCGCCTCCCGCATGCGCCGCGCGGTGCTGGCGCCGCTGGCGGAATTCTTCGCCCGCCCCGGCGCCTGGGGCGTCGTCGCCTTCGTCGCCTTGTTCAAGCTCGGCGAGGCGATGGCCGGGATCATGACCGCTCCGTTCTACCGTGCGCTGGGCTTCAGCCAGGACGCAATCGCCGCGACGGGGCCGTTCTCGCTGGTGGCAACGTTGGCGGGCATCACACTGGGCGGCTGGCTGGTGGCGCGGATCGGCGTCGGCCGCGCGTTGCTGTGGACCGGTTGGGCGCAGACGCTGGCGATGGTCATGTATGTCATGTTGTCGCGATCGGCGGGGCAGCATGGCGTGCTGTACGGCACCGTCGCCACCGAGGCTTTTGCACAAGGCATGGCCGATGCGGCGTTCATCACCTACCTGTCCGGGCTTTGCTCGATGGCCTTCACCGCGACGCACTATGCGCTGCTGTCATCGCTGTCGGCGCTCACGGTGCACACGCTCGGAGGCTTCTCCGGCGTGCTGGCCGCCGGGCTGGGGTGGACGCGGTTCTATGTCGCATGCTCGTTCGCGGCGCTGCCGGCGATGCTGTTGATGCTGCGGCTACTGCGGCGCTATCCGCCGGTGGAGCAACGATAGACGACACATGGCGAAGCCCGGCCATGACCGTGTGCGTCGGATCGCGGCGCATACCTGCCGGAAGCCGGAACATTGCCTTTACCGTCCGGATTTGACAACAGTCACCACCCGGCAGCGCGAGATCCATAGCGGGCGAACGCGCATATATCGTCTCCGGGATTGCCACGAACGAGGCCCACACCTTACCATCGCGCTTCCCTGACACCGCGCGAGAATTTTCGGCGTGTCTGGCAAGATGAATCAGGCAAAGCCCTGACCGACGTGAGACCGGGTAATGCCTGGCAACTTGGGAGGTTGTCCAATGAAGTCGGGTCTGTTCGCAAGCGAACCGCTACCACCTGCGGCACGGCGTGCCATTTTCGCCGGGTTCGTCGGTTTTGCTGTGGATTTCTTCGATATCTATCTGCCGGCGTTGGTGCTGGCACCCGTCATGGCCTATTTCGAGCCGAAGGGCCTAAGCTCGACGGCAACCACGACCATCTACTACTTCACGATCGTCGCCACCCTGCTGGGCCGTCCGTGCGGCGCGGTCATCTTTGGTCACTGGGCTGACAAGATCGGCCGCCGGCGCACCACCATGATCAGCATCGTCGGCTTCGGCGCGTTCACCGGATTGATCGCGTTCATCCCCGGTAGCGCCTCGATCGGCACATGGTCGCTGAACCTGCTGATCGTGATCCGCTTTGTTGGCGGCATCTTCATGGGCGGCGAATACACCTCCAACAATACGCTCGCCTTGGAGATGGTGCCGAAGGAACGCCGCGGTTTCGTCGGCGGTCTGATCCAGGGTGCCTTCCCGGTCGGCTTCGCCATGACCACGGCGGTCACCACAATCATGCTCACCATAACGACAAAGGAGCAATACTTTGCCTGGGGCTGGCGCATCCCGTTCATCATCGGGTTCGTCATCGCCATGGTATTCCTGCTGTATTATCGCACCGTGCCTGAATCGACATTGTGGGAGTCGACAGAGAAGAGCGAGATGCCACTGAAGGCGGTACTGTCCGGCCGGCATCTGACCACGCTCGCACAGATCTTCATCATGATGAGCGGCTTCTGGCTCGTGGGTCAGCCCTCCACGCTGCTGCCGAGCATCATGATCCAACAGCTCCACGTGCCCAGCACGATGACGTCGAACGGCTTTCTCGTCGCCAGTATCGGTCTGTTCTTTGCCTTCATCTTCTATGGCCTGCTGAGCCAGATGATCGGCAGACGACGCAGCATCGTGGTTTCGGCGGCGGTGGTGCTGGTGTGCTGCCCCGCCTTGTACTACTTCGCCATCAGCAATGCCCTTTCGGGCGGGTCTCCGCTGGTCACCACCACGTTGTTCGGGATCTTCCACGTGCTGGCCATCTCGCCTTGGGGCGCCGTGACAGTTTACATCTGCGAGCGCTTCCCGACCCACGTCCGCGCCAGCGGCTATGGGATCGGATACAGCCTGGCTGTGGTCATCCCCTCTTTCTCTGGCATCTACGTGCTGTGGCTCTCGCACGTGATCCCGTATCTGTACGCACCGATATTGCTCCTGGGGCTGGCCGGCGTGCTGATGGTCATCGGAGCGCTGCTGGGACCAGAGACACGGGACGTAGAACTGCACCTGCCCGACCTCGGGGTCGAGCCCGTTCCCGCTACGGCGAGAGTCGCAATGCCTCGTTCGGCTTAAGCGCGGCATAGTGGGGCGGCGCGGCTGCCGTCGCCCCGTCCGGTCGCTCGTCTGTTCCGTGATCACGGCAGGTCCGCAAAGCCACCGCCGGGCGTCACGCGATCAGGATTGAACGCCTACAGCGCAGCGCATTCCACCATGCCGATGGTGGAATGCGCGGTGCCGTTTCAAGTGCCCTTTAGCAGCAGCCGCGGAACCGCCCCTTGCCGATGGAGTACCGCGCATCCTGCCGCTCACGAAAAAACTCCTCGTAGCTCATGATCGGCTGGCCCGGATGTGTGGTCTGCCGGTGTGTCACGTAGGTCTGGTAGTCGGGCACACCGACCATCAGCCGCGCCGTTTGCACCACTCGTTCGCAGACCAGCCGCATCCGGCCCGTCGTCCCCATGGTCGAGGCCTCAGTCATCGCCGGCTCCTGCCAACAGGCCGCCGCCGATCTCATGCGTGGTGCTCTTCGGCGTGCCCAGCGCCCTGCGGCAATGGATGATGCCGTAGACCACCATGGTCACCACCAGCGCGGCAAACACGAAGGCAAGTGTTCCATCGACGTAGTCGTTGAACACGATCTGCGCCATCTGGTGCATGGTCTTGGCGGGCGCCAGCACCTTACCCGCCGACACCGCGTCACCGAACTTCCGCGCATGGCTGATGAAACCCACGGCGGTGTCTGGGCTGAACACCTTCTCCAATCCTGCCGTGACGGTGCACAGCACCAGCCACACCGTTGGCACTATGGTGACCCAGGCGAAGCGCTCACGCTTCATCTTGAACAACACCACGGTGCACAGCACCAGCGCGATGGCAGCCAGCATCTGGTTGGCAGTGCCGAACAACGGCCACAGCGTCCAGATACCGCCCAGCGGATCGACCACACCTTGATAGAGAAAGTAGCCCCACAACAGGCAGGCCAGCGCCGAACCGATCACGTTGTTGGCCCACGATTCGGTGGCCTTGAACGCCGGGATCGCGGACCCGACCAGGTCCTGAATCATGAACCGGCAGACCCGGGTTCCTGCATCAACCGTGGTCAGGATGAACAGGGCCTCGAACAGGATGGCAAAGTGATACCAGATGCCGGTCAGCGCAGGCCCGCCGAGGAAGCCGGACAGGATCGTTGCCATGCCCACCGCCAGCGTCGGCGCGCCGCCGGTGCGCGACATGATCGTCGTTTCGCCAACCTGATGCGCCATCTGCGTCAGCATGTCGGGCGTCACCGCGAAGCCCCACGAGCTGATCACCTGTGCCGCATGCACCGGATCAGCCCCGATCAATCCGGCCGAACTGTTCATTGCGAAATAGACGCCGGGATGGATCACTGTGGCGGCGATCATCGCCATGATCCCGACCATCGATTCCATCAGCATGCCGCCATAGCCGATGAAGCGGATCTGCGTCTCGTTCTCGATCATCTTCGGCGTCGTGCCGGAGCTGATCAGCGAGTGCCAGCCGGACACCGCCCCGCAGGCGATGGTGATGAACAGGAACGGGAACAGACTGCCGGCCCAGGCCGGACCGGTGCCGTCGATGAACTTCGTCACCGCACTCATCTGGAAGTCGGGCCGCACGATCATGATGCCGATCGCCAGCAGGATGATGGTGCCGACCTTCAGGAACGTGGACAGGTAATCGCGCGGCGCCAACAGCAGCCACACCGGCAACACGGAAGCGACGAAGCCGTAGCCGATGATGATCAGCGCCAGTGAGGCACCGCTGAGGTTGAACCAGGCGGCGAGCGCCGGGGTTTCCGATACCGTCTTGCCGTAGATCAGCGCTGCCAGCAGCAGCACGGCGCCGAGGATCGACATCTCGGCGATGCGGCCGACGCGGATGAAGCGGCTGTAGACGCCCATGATCAGCGCGATCGGAATGGTGCAGAACACGGTGAACGTGCCCCACGGGCTACCCTTCAGCGCGTTCACGACCACCAGCGCCAGCACCGCCAGGATGATGATGCAGATCAGCAGGATGCCGATGCCGGCGATGGCGCCTGGCACGGGACCAAGCTCCGAGCGGATCATGTCGCCGAGCGACTTGCCGTCTCGCCTGGTGGACAGGAACAAGACGGTCATGTCCTGCACCGCGCCGGCGAACACGACGCCGGCGAGCAACCACAGCGTGCCAGGCAGGTACCCCATCTGTGCCGCGAGCACGGGCCCAACCAGCGGGCCGGCGCCGGCGATGGCGGCGAAATGGTGGCCGTACAGCACGTATTTGTTCGTCGGCACGTAATCCAGCCCATCGTTGTGACGATAAGCCGGGGTCTGCCGCTTGATATCGACGCCGAACACCTTGTTGGTGATGAACAACGCATAGAAGCGGTAGGCGATGAAGTAGATGCACACCGAGGCGACGACCAGCCAGGCGGCATTCACCGGCTCGCCGCGGGTCAGCGCGACAATGCCCATAGCTACGGCGCCGAGTATGGCCACCGCCGTCCAGAGCAATTTTTGCAGTAGCGTCATGACGTCTCCCTTCCGCGGATTCGCGGCGGCGGGAAGGCACCCGGCGGCGGGGAGGATAGGCAAGACGCGGGGATGCCGCGGCGTTCCCGCACCGCGGATCGGCTAACACGGCGCGACAATGCGCTTCGGCATCCGGACCCGCCTTGATTTGGATCAACTTTCCGCGGCGACGAACACGATCAGTGGCGCCGCATGTCGTCACAGTCGGGCGGCGGCAGCCCACGTCCGTCAGTGTCATTGCGAGCGAAGCGAAGCAATCGCGGTCGATCTGCCGCGCGTCACTCGACCCAGGTTGCCTCGCTTCGCTCGCAATGACATGTGGCCGCCGGGATCGAAACGTCAGCATCAGTACACCAGAAGCTTTGCACAGTGACTCAGACCGGATGGCCGGCCCAGATCGTCGCTGCACGCCGGCGGCTCTGAGGCATGCAACGAGTCGAAATCACTGTGCAGCGGTACTAGGTTGGGCGTCCCGCCGACGGCGCGGCACCCAGGGGAGCCCAGCCGAGTGCACTGCTGGTGCTCTCGAGTAATGGCAGCGGCGGGTGGTCTTGCATGCGGCCCTTCACCTCGATCGAGCGGAACCGCCGCGCAGTGAAGCAAGACGAGAAATGCGTTGCCGCCATTCCGGCCTTCACCTTCAGGTGCATCAGGAATTGGCGCGGCTCGCGGATTTCTTCCCATACGCTGGGCAGGAACAAGGCGGCGCGGCCGGAGTCGTCGATGATCAGGCCGTCGATGCCGGGCCGGAGTTGCGCCAGCAGGTCGGCCTCATCGGCGAAGCCCATCGGTAGCGGCGGGGTGAGGACCGAGACCGACAGGTCCAGTCCGGCCAGCTCGTCCAATGCGAGGCGCGGGAAGCGCCAGTCCCGGAAGGCGGCGTTGAATGCGTGCTGCACCACGTCCACGATCAGCGGCCGCGTCGCCACCGCCGAGCCGATGCAGCCGCGCAACTGGCCATTGCGGCGTAGCGTCACGAAGCAAGCGCCTTGGGCGGCAAGCAGGGCGGGGATCGAGGCCGCGTGGTTGATCTCGGCCGGGCGCCCCGTGTTGAAGCCAACGGCGATGCCGGTGCGCACGAGTTGGATCAGGTCGGGACCCAGCACCTCCACCGCGTCGCGTTCCTCGTCCGCCTTGGTTGCCGGCTCCGGCGCGTGCAGCACCCAGGCGCCGTAGCCCACGACGCGGTCGCGCGGTCCGGCGGTGTCGCCGGAATTGCGCAGGTCGAGGCGCTCGATGGTCAGGCCGCGCCGGCTGGCGGCACGCAGCAGGCCGCGCGTGGGGATGGCGCCACAGGCGCCTGTGGTGGTGATCGCGTCGATGTCAAAGCGCTCGATGGCGGCGGCGGTGTCGCTGTCCATCCGCTGGCACGCGTCGTAGCCGAGATAATGCGAGAGATCGGTGGAGACTACGATCAGCGTCTCCGGGCCGCCCCAGAGCATGTCGAGCACCGCGGCCACGGCGTCGGGCGACGCGTCGCCCGCGACGATGGGAACCAGGAGGAAATCGCCCAGCACGTGCTGAAGGAACGGCACGTGGACTTCCAGCGCATGCTCGCGCGTGTAGGCCGCGTCCAGCTCGCCCACCATGGGCAGGCGCCGGATCGCGGCGATCGCCTCGGTGTCGAGCCGGACCGCGCCGTTGGGCATCGCCCAGGCCTCGGCAGTATCCACGGCAAGGCCCCGGAAGCCGACATAGTGCGACGGCCCGAGCAAGACGACGCGGCGGATTTTGCCTCGGGAGCCGGCGAGGCGGGCATAAGCGCGCGCGGCAACAGGGCCGGAGAAGATGTAGCCGGCATGCGGGCCGATGATCGCCTTCGGTGGGGCGCTACCAGTGGGCGGCGCGTTGTCGGCGTCGGCCAGGAAGTCGGCGATCTGCCGGCGAAGGGTAGCGGGGTCGGCGGGATAGAAGGTTCCGGCGACGGCGGGGGAACGGATCGCGGTCACGGCGGGGCCTCCGGGTTGGCAACCGGCATTGCTATCAGGCCCTATAATAGGCGGTCCGGCACCCGGTGCGGGAGGGGGCGTGATCGCGCCCACAAGTGATCAGGCTGCGGCACAGCGCGGCGGCCACCTCACATGTCGCCGTATGCCGATCTATGGTGACTGGGAACGGCGTGGGAGAGAAACGTGATGGATTTTGGTGTGGCCATGTTCTTCACCGACTATGCGATCAGCGCGACGGAGCTTGCCGTGGCGGTGGAGGAACGCGGATTCGAATCGCTGTGGGCGCCAGAGCATTCGCATATCCCCTTGTCCCGCCGCTCGCCGTTCCCGCCGGGCGGGGAGCTGCCGCGCAAATACGCCGAGGCGATGGACCCGTTCGTCTCTCTCACCGCGGCGGCGGCGGTGACGCGGCGACTGCGGCTCGGCACTGGCGTCTGTCTGGTGACGCAGCGCGATCCGATCCAGACCGCCAAGCTGGTGGCCTCGATCGACCAGGTATCCGGCGGCCGGTTCCTGTTCGGCATTGGCGCGGGGTGGAACGCGGAGGAGATGGCCGATCACGGTACGACGGATTTCAAGTCCCGCTTCAAGCTGATGCGCGAGCGCATTGCCGCGATGCAGGCGATCTGGACACAGGAGGAAGCGCAGTATCACGGCGACCTGGTGGACTGTCCGCCGATGCACGCCTGGCCGAAGCCGTGCCAGAAGCCGCATCCACCGGTGATCGTCGGCGGGGCATTTCCTTATGGCGCGCGGCGGGCGATCGCCTATGGCAATGGCTGGATCCCGCACCGGTCGCGGCCGCAGTACGACGATGTCAGTGCCTATATGGCGGAGTTCCGCGCGATGCTGCACGCAGCGGGGCGCTCGATTGCGGATGTGCCGGTGACGGTATGGGGACCGCCTGCGGACCTTGATGCGCTGCGTCGGTACCGGGACCTGGGGATCGCGCGGGTCGTGGTGAGTCTGGAATCGGCAGCACGGGAGTCGGTGTTGCCGGTGCTGGATCGGTGGGCGGGGGTGATGCGAGGAATTTGACGATCCGTATTGCCGGTTTTCCGGACTTTGTTGCCGATCTTGCGGACCTTCGCCGCCAGCGCATATTCGTGACGGATGCCACCAGCTCATTTAGCCGGCGCCGCGAAGGCGGTATGATGTTTCTCATAACGTCCAAGGAAAGCGGCAGGAAGCGTCACAAAGAAATAATGTCGCCGCGTATGGCAGTCCTGTGTCGTCGCAGACCTGACGGGCGCAACAATGAGGCTTTGTGTGACTTCCTTCGACTTGCCTTGAATTTTGTGAGCAATAAAGCATTGCCCGGCCGCGCTGGGTGAGGGGATGGTGGCACGCGCACCCTCTTGCCTCCCCGCCCATTCCAATGCCCAATCCCGCGATGGAACCGACAATCGACCCCATCAAGCTTGAAATCATCCGCGGTGCCATCCGCGCCGCCCAGGCGGAGATGGACGCGCTGCTGGAACGCACCGCCATCAGTGCCTTCATCCGCGAGAAGAAGGACTTCTATACCGCCCTGTTCGATGCCGACGGGGTCATGGTCGTCGGCTCCATGGTGCCGATCTTCGGCGATATCACCGGGCCGGTCTTCGCCCGCTTCCCGCCCGATACCATGCAGCCAGGCGACCTCTACTGGTACAATGACTGCTATGCCTCGCGCGGAGCGGTATCGCATTCCAACGACCAGGTGTTCCTCGCCCCCGTGTTCCACGACGGCAGGCGTGCCGCCTTCGTCATGGGCTGGGCGCATTTCTCCGATATCGGCGGGCTGCGCCCCGGCTCGATCAGCTCCGACACCACTGACATCTTCCAGGAAGGCATCATCATCCCGCCGACGCGCCTGATCTCCGCCGGCACCACCAACGACGCGGCACTGGAAATCTTCTACCGCAATTCCCGCTATCCCGAGACCTGTCGCGGCGACACGCGCGCGCTGATGGCCTCGGTCGAACTCGGCGTCCGCCGCATTGCCGAGATTCTTGCCCGCTTCGGCCCTGACACGGTGGCTGACGCCTTCCGTGCCTTGTTCAATCGCACGCGCAGCCTGGTCCGCACGCGCCTGCGCGAAACCTTCCCTGTGGGAACGCACCAATTCGCCGACGCGATCGATTCCGACGGCCATGGCAACGGCCCGTTCTTCATCCGTCTCGCGCTGACCCGCACGGAGGACGACCGCTTCATCCTCGACACCACGGCAACAGACGACCAGGCGCCCGGTCCGGTCAATTTCCTGATGAACCCGGACGTGCCCGGCATGGCGCTCGGATTGTTCTTCCTCGGCGGCGATGCGGCGCAGGTTTGCAATGCCGGCGGTCCGCGGGCGCTCGATGAAGTCCGTATCCGCGAAGGCTCCCTGTTATGGCCGCGCTTCCCGGCGCCGCTCGGCCTGCGCGGGATGACGATGATGCGCTTCCTCGCGGTGCTGAACGGGCTGGTGAACGTCGCGGGTGGCAAGGCGCCTGCCGCCCATTCAGCCTATGTGGTCATCCTGCTGCGCGGCACTGCGGATGGCGCGCCGTTCCTGATGTCGGACGGGCTCGGCGTCGGCTATGGCGCGCGCCCGAACGCCGACGGCATCGACGCGGTCTATTTCGTGGCGCAGGAGAACTATCCCGTCGAGTTCCTCGAACTCGGCTATCCGGTCCGACTGCTGCGCTACGGTATTCACCGCGACAGCGGCGGCGGCGGAAAATTCCGCGGCGGCTGCGGCGTGGTGCGGGAATACGAGGTGCTGGCCGAGCAAGCGGTGCTGTCGATGCGGATCGACAGCGTGGTGAACCCGCCCTGGGGCGTCGCCGGCGGCAAGGCTGGCGGCACCGGCCGCGCCGTGGTGAACCCCGGCA
>Ga0335073_10008436_pt1 | contig 14465 bp, 16 predicted proteins | sample Lox_Sample_22_FD_207093 | JGI IMG/M metagenome (GOLD analysis project Ga0335073, IMG submission 207093) | Soil microbial communities from Loxahatchee National Wildlife Refuge, Florida, United States - Lox_Sample_2.2 | ecosystem: Environmental > Terrestrial > Soil > Wetlands | place: USA... | reverse complement strand
CGCTCCGGAACAAGCCGAGCGATGCCGGAATGCGGGTGAACCTGTGGGATGGCAAGACCCTGTCGGCATGGATCGAGAAGACCTACGGGGTTCCCTTGAGAGTCCGCCAATGTCAACGATTGTTCCGGCAACTGGATTTTCGCCTGCGGAAACCCCGGCCGGTTCTGGCCAAAGCCGATCCGGCGCGGCAGAAAAGGCATAAAAAAAACTTCGAAAACTGATGCAGGACGCAACCGTCGATCTGTGGGCTTTAGACGAAGTTCATTTTCAGCAGCAGGGATCGCGGTGTCGCATGTGGGTGCCTCCCGAGATCAAAGACCCCGTGGTTTACCATCACCCCACGCGCAAGAGCGTCGGATACTTCGCCGCAGTACGGTTGCGAGATGGGGAGTTCCTGTTTCGTCGCGAGAGCGGAAAATTCAATGGCGAGAGCTTCTGGGAATTCCTGAAAGTGTTCCGGGAGGCCAGCGCGGTCGCGGGCCGCCGGGTGCTGGCCATTAGCGACAATGCCCAGTACCATCGCTGCCAATTGCATCTGGAATGGCGCCTCCAGCAGGCTTCCCATTTCGACCTGGATTTCTTGCCGCCCTACAGTCCCGAGTTGAATCCCATCGAACGGGTCTGGAAACTCACCCGCCGACTCTGCCTTCACAATCGCTACTTCGCATTCCTCGATAGCGTGGTCGAGGCCGTCGAAACTCAATTCGCGGAATGGACTAAACCCAATGACGCCCTTCGGAGACTATGCGCAATTACTTAAGACGTCGTGTTTAATTTCAGCCTGCGCTCGCCAGTGAGATCAACAGCGCGGAATCTGACCTGACCGGCCCCGTGGTCTGCCGGATGAAGATTCGGCCCGGTTCGACGATCCACTGTGAATTTCATGCCGCGGCGGGGCCAGACAAGTCGACGTAGCGCTCGCGGCTCAATTTTCAAGGTTACCGCTTCTGGCACGTCGGACAGAAATGCGTTCCCCGCCCGCCGACCACAATCTTTTTAATCGGCGTCCCGCAGCGCGTGCACGGCTGGCCTTCGCGGCCGTACACGTTGTGCAGGATTTGAAACCACCCCCGCTCGCCCGCCGCGTCGACATAATCGGATATCGACGAGCCGCGATGCTCGATCGCCAGCGTCAGAATTTCGCGAATCGCCTGATGCAATCGCGCCGCGCGAGGCTTGCTCAGCCGCGAAGCCATCGCCAGCGGATGAATCTCCGCCGCGAACAGCGCTTCATCGGCATAAATATTTCCTACGCCCGCTAAAAATTGCTGATTGAGCAGCAGCGGCTTCACCCGCGACTTGCGTGTGCGCAGGCGCTTTGAAAATTCTTCCAGACCAATCTCCAGCGGCTCCGGCCCGAGCTTTAAAATCCGCTTCGGATTCCATTCGATGCGCCCGAACTGCCGCGGATCTTCGTAGCGAAGCACGCCGTGATCCAGTTCAAACCTGCCGTAGGTGTGCTCGGCGCGGGTGCCGTCGAGCAGCAGTTTTCCCGTCATCCCGAGATGCACCACCAGCATCCCCTGATCGAGCGTGATTAGAATAAATTTCCCGCGCCGCTCGATTTTGACGATAGTCCGCCCGGCCACGCGCGCCGCCAGCTTCTTGCGATCGCCCGGCGTGACGAATTTCGAAGTGAAGGACGCCTGCACGATGCGCCGGCCGATTAAATGCGGCTTCAGCGACCGCACCACCGTCTCGACCTCAGGCAGCTCCGGCAGGTTTTTCTTCCTCCGCGGTCGCGACGGGCACGTCGATCAAAATATCGTCGCCTTCGACCTTCACCGGAAACGACGCCAGACGCACCGTTTCATCGTATGTATTGACGCCGGTGCGGCAGTTGTACGCCCAGTCATGCCACGGGCAGACCAGATTTTCGCCGTCGATGGTGCCTTCTCCCAGCGGACCGCCCGCGTGAGGACAAGTCCCTTCGAAAGCCCGCAGTTCACCGCCAAGATTGCAAACGGCGTAAGGCTCGCCGTTCACCACCGCTTCCATGACGCTCCCCGGCGCCAGTTCACCGGGCGATCCCACCTTTACAAAAGGCATAAATTCAGTTTTAACACGCGCTACCATGCGGGAGCGTGAAAAAATACCAGCCGGATGGGATGCCGCCATACATCGTTTGTATGTTCGAATCAGGCCAAAGGAGGGTAATGGCGTGATCGCGCTCCTGTGTGCTCTTCTTGCGGTCCCGATATTCGCGCAACGCCTGGTGCTCACCGGCGGCGCGCAAACGCCGTTCGCTTACTCCGAACGCGGCGATTTCTTTCCCGTCTGGACCGGCGGAGTTCTGCTCGACGTTGGAAACAACGATTCGGCAGCACCGGTCATCCATGTTTTCGACGAGACGGGCCAGGAAAGTACTCCCATCGCGGTCACGATCCCGGGGGACGGTCGCATCCGGATCGACCATATCGCGCGCGGCGCCGATGGCGCTTATGCTTTCACTTCTTACACCTTTTCCCGAACCCCGCGGGCCGCAACCGGAGGCTTTGTCGCCTGGATCCCGCCCGATCATCAGACCATAAATAGGATCAATACCGGCCTGTACGTCCCATTCATGGTCACGATTGCTCCTGACGGAACGCTCTGGACGGTTGGCGTCGAAATAAAGGACAGCCGTCGTGGCGGCGATTCCAGCCAGCACCTGATCCGGCATTTTGATACGAAGGGAACCGAGCTCGGATCTTTCGTGCCGCTGTCGAGCTTCGCGGACGGGAGGGGAGCGGGCCTGACGTACGGCTTGATCGTGTCGAATAAGGATCGCGTGGGCTGGTATGCCCTCCACGCGCAGCAATATTTCGAAGTGACTTTCGATGGAAAGATTTCGTCGTTCGCCGGTATTGATGCGCCGATGAGCGCGACGCATGTCATGGGACTGGCTTTGACAGATAACGGCGACGTGGTAGTTTCCACGGTCAGCGTGAAGACATCCCTCTCGGGAACGAAACGAGGAAAAGCGGGGATTTTCCATCTGGATCGATCGAGCGGCGCGTGGGTTCCGCTTACCATGCCCTCCAGCGTCCCGCAGATCCCTAGCTGGTCCCGGATTTACGGCGCGGACGGAAACAGAATCGCGGTCGCCGGCGCCGGCCGCTCCGGCGGCTGGGACCTCAAATTTTTCGAGCTTCGTTGACCGGCTTCATTCCTCCTGGCCGCGCTTGGGATGCTTCGGCTTTTTCCGTTTCATCTTCGGCTCGATCACACGCGACGCTTTCACCGCGCCCACCCGCTCCCGCGCGATGGCGCGAATTTCCTTTTTCGCATCGAATCTCTTTTTCCGGCGCTTCATAAAATCCCGTGCTACACTACCTGACAAGGAGGCCTTATGTTCCGTTCAATCGGCTTTCCCGAGTTGATCGTGATTTTGCTGGTCGCCATGGTCCTGTTCGGCGGCAAGAAGCTCGCCGACGTAGGCAAAGGACTGGGCGAAGGGATTCGCAACTTCAAATCTTCTTTGAAGGGCGACGAAAACCCTCCGGCGACCACCCACACCGAGGAAAAGAAGCAGGCTTAAGGCTTCCGGCGCCGTTTGTAGGTTAAACCGCGCCTTACCGGTATTTCGAAAAACGAAAACCCCGCGTGAGCCATAAACTCCGCGGGGTTTTTCGTTCTGCCCGAGCCTCGGCCCGGTTTAGTTATTTTTTCACCTTAGGCGGGACGATCGCGTCCTTCACCGCCTTGGCCACGCGGAATTTCACGACCTTCTTGGCCGGAATTTTAATCGCTTCACCGGTCGCCGGATTACGGCCCATGCGCGCCTTGCGGTCCACGCGCACCAGCCGGCCCACGCCGGGAAGCACGCACATCCCGTTCTTCTTGGTTTCGCGCACCGCCATCTCCGCATAAGCGATCATGAAAGACTTGGCGACCTTGTTCGGCACACCCACCGCCGCCGCCAGCTCCTTCACCATCTGCGATTGCGTCATCTTAGCTGCCATATTGCTCCTTTGTCTGATTCTCCCAAATGTACGTTTTTACGGGCGAAAACCCGCATTTGCTAGTTCATGATACGCGATCGGGAAACGTGATGTAAAGAGCAAAATGCAAAAAAACCCCGATTTTTCGCGGGTCCGGCCTGTCCTCACGCGGTCGTCGCCGGCCCTTCCAGGCCCCGGCCGGGAAAAAAGTGGCTGACCGAAGGCGCCTTTCTCAGGGACGGCGCGACGCTTACGGAGCGAGTCGCTGACGGGTTCCCAAAAACCCTGAACACCTCTAGCCGGGTGCTGAAAAAGAGGACAGACGACTCTGTCCCCGCCGGTACGTTATTCATGCCGCGTGTGTCCCCTTTTGCAGCGCCCTGCTAGAGGGCAGTCAACTGGCACAGCGCCCGCCTCAGCGTTTCTTCTTCTTCCGGAAACACCGTCCGCAAATCGAGCACCAGGCGATCGTCTTCGATGCGTCCAATCACCGGCGGTTGGCTCTCGCGCAGGGCGCGTTCGTTGGCGATCGCGTCGCCGGGAACGGCCAGCAGCCACGTCGGCAAAGACTGTTCCGGAGTCGAGCCGCCGCCGGCGACGCTGCGGCCCTCCCGGATTTCAAGCGCGGGAATTTCCCGGCGGATGCGTTCGGCGCGTTCGCGAATTTCTTGCGCTGTTGCGCGGATCATGCGCAGCGCGGGAATGTCGCTCCACCGCTCGAAAAGCATGTGGCGCAGCGTGGTTTCGAGCGCCTGCGTGATCAATTTGTCCAACCGCAGCGCGCGAAACAGCGGATTGCGGCGCACGCGCGCCACCAGTTCGCCATCGCCGACAATCCAGCCCGCCTGCGGTCCGCCCAGCAGTTTGTCGCCGCTGAAAGAAACCAGATTCGCGCCGGCATCCAGGCTTTCCGAAACGCGCGGCTCGGCGATTCCGAACGGCCGCAGGTCGGCGATGCAGCCGCTGCCCAGGTCTTCATAAAGCGGCAGAGCGCGTTCGCGCGCCAGCGCGGCCAGCTCGTCCAGGCGCGGCTTGGAGGTGAATCCCTCGATGTGAAAATTGCTCGGATGCACGCGCATGATCAGCCGCGTGCGCGGGCCGATGGCCGAGCGGTAATCATCGATATGGGTGCGATTCGTGGTGCCCACTTCGCGCAATTCCGCGCCGGAAGCGGCCATGATATCGGGGATTCGAAAACCGTCGCCGATTTCGATCAGCTCGCCGCGGCTGACCATCGCCTCGCCGCCGCGCGCCAGTTCGTTCAAGGTGAGCAACACCGCCGCGGCGTTGTTATTCACCGCGATTCCCGGTTTGCCGGCGAGCCGTTCGATCAGCGGCGCAAGGTGCGAATCGCGCTTGCCGCGGCGTCCGGCGGCGAGGTCGTATTCGAGATTGGAATATCCTTCGAGGGGCTGGAACGGCGCGATGGGCGCTCGTCCCAGATTGGTGTGAAGAATCACGCCGGTGGCGTTGATCAAGCGTTTGAGCGAAGGCCGCGCGAGTTGGGCGATCGATTCGCGGACGCGCGCGGCGGCCTGCGCGGGATCGGTTTCGCCTCCGCCGCGAAGCTCGGCGCGCATGGCGGCGAGCACCCGGCGGGCCTCGGAAACGATCAGCGCGCGCGGCGCTTCGACGTCGCCGAGCGTCGAAACCAGTTCGTCCACCGAGGGAAGCTCGCGCAATTTTGTCTGCATTCAGATTCATCATAGGGGAATCCGAAGACTGCAGCTTGCAGTCTGGCAATATTTGCCTGTGAACGCCGGCTGGCTCAATGCACATCAGTCGCGGCCGCGCTCGGCGCGTTCGCGGCGCTGTGTCTGGCGGCGCTTTATTTCATCCCTTAGCTTTCGGGTGCGCGCGATCGTACACCGCCATCAGATCCGTCAGCGAAACCTGCGTGTACTTCTGCGTGGTGGACAATCGCGCGTGGCCCAGCAGTTCCTGAATCGCGCGCAAATCGGCTCCGTCAGCAAGCAGGTGCGTCGCAAACGCGTGGCGCAAGCTGTGCGGATGCAGCGAGGAATCGCCGGACAAAATTCGCGCGTACAATTTCACGATGCCGCGCGCGCCGCGGTCGGTGAGCCGCGCGCCATGATGATTTAACAGCAGGGCAGGCTCGCCGGACGCGCGCTTCGCCAGATATCTTTTGAGCGCACTCGCCGCTTTCGATCCGTACGGCACCTGCCGCTCCTTACGGCCCTTGCCGCGGACGCGAATCCAGCGCTCGCTGAAATCGAAATCGTCCAGATTCAAGCCGACCAGCTCGCTGATGCGGAGGCCGCAGCCGTACAGCAGTTCGAACAGCAGGAGATCGCGTTCCGGATGCGGGCGTTCGAGGGTGTTCGCGGCGATCCCATCGACCAATGCATTGGTTTGTTCCGCGGTCGGGACCAGCGGAACACGCTGGGGCGCTTTCGGCGTCAACACCAGCCGCGCGGCGTTCGATGGAATCGTTCCTTCGCGCAGCAGGAATCTGAAGAACGACCGCACCGCGGCGAGTTTTCGCCGAATGGTGACCACGCTCAGATCGCGATCGTAGAGCGAACCGAGCCATTCACGCAGCGCCAGCGCGTCGATCTGCGCGGGCCCGGCCGAATCGGCGCCGGGCGGAGAAAAATATTCGACGAATTGTTCCAGGTCCGCCGCGTAGTTGCGCAGCGTGTGTTCCGACGCGTTTTCACGCGCCAACGACGCGAGATAACGGTCGGAAGCGGCCTTTAACTCAGACATGAGCGCACCGCTGCTGATCGAGCGCCGCCAGCGCGCGCCGGCACACTTCGGCGTGGCGCAATTTCCTGTCGCGCGGCGGATTTTCGAGCTTCGGCAGCAGATCGAAGGTGATATTGGCCGGTTGATAATCGCCCGGATCGGCGCCCGAAACATAAGCGCACAGCGATCCGACGGCGGTTTCGCGCGGAAACGCGCGCGGCGATTCCTCCCGCATTTTATCGAGGGCCGCGCGGCCGGCGACCAGTCCCGTGGCGATCGATTCGACGTAGCCTTCGACGCCCGAAATCTGACCGGCGAAAAAAATGTTCGGCGCGTTGCGCAGCTGAAGCGCCGGCGTCAGCAGCGCGGGAGCGTTGATGTACGTGTTGCGATGCACCTGGCCAAAGCGCAGAAATTCCGCGCGCTCGAGCCCCGGGATCATGCGCAGCACGCGAGCCTGTTCCGCAAAACGCAGATGATTCTGAAAGCCGACCAGGTTGTAACTTCCCGCGCGCGCGTTTTCCTGACGAAGCTGGACCACCGCATAGGGGCGTTTTCCCGTGCGCGGATCGGTCAGGCCCATCGGCTTCATCGGCCCGAAGCGCAGCGTGTCCCGCCCACGCCGCGCGATTTCTTCAATCGGCAGGCAGGCTTCGAAATATTTCACTTGATCTTCGGCGATGTGCGCGGGAACGTTTTGCGCTTCGAGCAGCGCGTCGACGAAGGCGTCGTATTGTTCTTTGTTGAACGGGCAATTCAGATAATCGTCGCTCGCGTCCAGCGATTTTCCGTAGCGCGACGCGCGAAACGCGATCGATAGATCGATCGAATCGGCATCGATAATCGGGCTGATGCTGTCGTAGAAAAACAGCCGCTCGCTGCCGGTGACGCGCGCGATCTGCGCAGCGAGCGCGTCGGAGCTGAGCGGTCCGCTGGCGACAATCCAGATTTTTTCGGGATCGAGCGCGGTGACTTCTTCGCGGCGAACTTCGATGCGCGAATCGGATTCGATCGCCCGGGTCACTTCGGCAGAAAACAGTTCGCGGTCGACCGTCAATGCGTGGCCGGCCGGAACGCGGGTGCGCGCGGCCACCTCCAGCAGCAGCGATCCCAGCCGGCGCAGCTCTTCTTTGAGCAGCCATGGCGCGCTCGATTCCTGTTCGGTTTTGAGCGAGTTGCTGCAAACCAGCTCGGCCAACGCCGCGGTTTTGTGCGCCGGCGTCTGGCGCTCGGGGCGCATTTCATAAAGGATCGCACGGCCGCCCGCGCGCGCGATTTGCCATGCCGCTTCGCAGCCCGCAAGTCCGCCGCCGATGATGTGAATGACTCGGTCTTCCATACGTCAGAAATCGGGCCGACGCTTCCATGCTAAAGCGTTTCCCCCGTTTGTGTCGCACGCACTCCTGCGTGCCGCGTCGACTCTCAAGTCGACGCCTGGCGGGGTGTCGATAAGAGTATCGACACGGCACGCACGAGTGCGTGCGCCACAGCATCAGCTTTCTTTGTATTCACCGAAAACGCGGCGTAAACGATCGGAGATCTCGCCGACCGTCGCCAGCGCCTCGCAGGCGGCCAGAATGCGCGGCATCAGATTGTCGCTGCCACGCGCGGCTTGCTCCAGTTCGCCGAGCCGCGTTTCGACATCCGCTCCGCGCGACGCCCGCAGCTCGCGCAAACGCTCGATCTGCAAACGTTCGAGCGCCGGGTCCATGCGGAACGTCGCCGGAGGATTCTCTTCGGCCTGGCGAAATTTATTCACGCCCACTACGATGGTCTCGCCACGCTCCACGCGTTGCTGAAACGCGTACGCCGCGTTCTGAATTTCCGACTGGATGAAACCGCTTTCGATCGCGGCCAGAGTTCCGCCCATGGCGTCGATGCGCGCAATATAATCCGACGCTCCGCGCTCGATCTCATCGGTCAAATTTTCGATATAAGAGCTTCCGCCCAGCGGATCCGCCACGTTGGTGACGCCGGTTTCATTGGCGATGATCTGCTGGGTGCGCAGCGCCAGCCGCGCGGACTCCTCGGTCGGCAGCGACAGCGCTTCATCGCGTGAATTGGTGTGGAGCGATTGTGTTCCGCCGAGCACCGCGGCCATCGCCTGAAGCGCCACACGCACCACGTTGACGTCGGGCTGCTGCGCGGTGAGCGTCGATCCCGCGGTCTGCGTGTGGAAACGCAGCATCATCGATCTGGAATGGCGGGCGCCGAACCGTTCCTTCATGATCCGCGCCCACAGCCGCCGCGCGGCGCGATATTTGGCGATCTCCTCCAGAAAATCGTTATGCGCGTTGAAAAAAAACGAAAGCCGCGGCGCGAATGCGTCGACGTCCAGCCCGGCGTCGAGCGCGGCCTGCACGTAGGCGATCGCGTTGGCCAGCGTGAAGGCAACCTCCTGCGTGGCCGTCGATCCCGCTTCGCGAATGTGATAGCCGCTGATCGAAATGGTGTTCCATTCGGGTAATTCGCTGCCGGCCCAGGCGAACAGATCGGTGATGATGCGCATCGCCGCACGCGGCGGATAAATGTAGGTCCCGCGCGCGATGTATTCCTTCAGAATGTCGTTCTGAACGGTGCCGGAAAGCTTGCGAACGTTCGCGCCCCGCCGCCGCGCGGCCAGAACATATAAGGAAAGCAGAATCGCCGCGGTCGAATTGATGGTCATCGAGGTGCTGACGCCATCGAGGCGAATCCCATCAAAGAGCCGCTCCATATCGGCGAGCGAGCAGATGGCCACGCCGACGCGTCCCACTTCGCCGGCAGCCAGGGGGTGGTCCGAATCCATCCCCATTTGCGTCGGCAGATCGAAGGCCACGGACAGGCCCGTAATGCCTTGCGACAAAAGATAACGATAGCGCCGGTTGCTTTCCTCCGCGGTGCCGAAGCCGGCGTACTGGCGCATGGTCCAGGGGCGGGTGCGGTACATTTCGCGATAAATACCGCGGGTGAACGGATATTCGCCGGGGCGTTCGTTTTCGCTGCTCATGAACGGGAGATTTTCCGCGCTTTCCACATCGAGGTGACGCCGAAATACAGCATAATGATCGCGAAAATCGCCAGGAACACGATGCGGACGGCGCTTTGCGGGTCGGTATTATAGGTCCGGATGGCCCGCACCAGGGAGGGAATCGGCATGGCGGCCAGCACCAGGAACAGGAACCCGATCACCTGGTTCCACAGCGCATGCAGAGGGCGGATCACGCCAGGCAGCACGTGGGCCAGAAAACGCTGGATAAGCCGACCCATTTCGGTTGTATACTCATCTTAACAAAGCGTGAAAAGCGCGGCCGGGAGAAACGTGACGGCGCTGAGGAAAAAGCGCTTTTCCGCCGATAAGCTAGATGGAGGGCTGGTAGCGCAACCGCATCGCCGGTTCCGGCATCAGATGATATGCTGGAGGTGCCAGAACGCCAAGTCGTGCCAATGGGCTTTGGACGGGTGGTTGCACACAGTAATTCGGAGGGTCGCCCGCAAGCGGAGAAAAGAGGAATCACTTGGAAGATCGATTGAAGGAGCTCATGCAGGAACTCGGGAACGCCATCAACGAATCACTCTCGGATTCCGACCGGATCGCCGCGGCTATCGGCGAGATCAAGCGTGCCGGATACGATGTGTTCCTGGTTCTTGAAGCCACCATCGGTTTCAATAAGCGCGAAGACGCGGAAGAAGCCGAGGAGGGTGAAGCCATCGAGCTTAACTCGCCGCCGGAAACGACCCGGCGCAAGGTAGGCAAGATCAAACTGACCTCGCAGGATCAAAAATTCCTGCGGGCGCTGAAAATCGCCATCGACGACGAAGGCCGCTAAGCACGCGTGCTGCTTTGCACGGTGCGCGGCTGCGGCGCGCCGCTCACCCGCAGCGCTGGAAATCTGGTTTGCAGTCACGGGCACGCGTTCGACGTCGCCCGCTCCGGTTATATCAACCTTCTTCAACCGCAGGACCGCCGTTCGCGCCATCCCGGGGATTCGGCCGCGGCACTGGCTGCGCGCCGTCGTCTTCACGATTTGGGATGCGCGAACCCGCTGCGCGATGCGGTGCGTGAAATCACCCAATTGACTCCAAAGGACACCGTTCTCGACGCCGGTTGCGGCGACGGATTTTACCTGGGAACCCTGGCTCGCCGAATTGGATTTCGCGGCTATGGGATCGACATTTCAACCCGCGCCGTGGATGCCGCCGCGCGCCGTTATCCCGAATGCGAATGGATTGTCGCTAATGCCGACCGCTTTATCCCTTTTACTGACGCTGCATTTTCGCTTGTCTGGTCCATCACGGCGCGGATGAATCCGGCTGAGTTCCGCCGCGTTCTCGCCGGCGATGGCCGGCTGCTGGTGGCGATTCCTGCGCCTGACGATCTGATCGAGCTGCGCGGCGCCGGCCGCGACCGCGCGGCGCGAACCGTGGAATCTTTTTCCGGGCAGTTCGCGCTCACGCGTAAAGAGCGCATCACCACCTCCGCGGATCTTTCCGCCGCTTCGCTGCACGACGTACTGGTCTCGATTTATCGGCCGATGCGCTCACAGCCGGTCGAGGCCATGCGTGTCACCTTCAGCCTCGATCTGCTGCTGTTCGCGCCGCAGTAGCCCAATTTGCCGTGGCATAAGCCGCCAGGCTTGTGCTGCTCGCGGCCGAATGAATGCGCCCTCATCAATTCGCGTGCACGGTGGTCACACGAGGCTTCGTCTCGCCGCGCAGCCACACGTACAGCACCGAATCCGGCGCTGGCGGCGCGGGCAACTGAATCGCGAGTTGCTGCTTCACTCCGTCGTCGGCGACCGGTTGCGGCAATCCCGCGACCGGCGTCCCCTGGTCCGGCGTCCAGCCCGCGCGCGCGATGGTTTCCAGATTGTGGCCGAAAATCATGGCGCCGGTCGACCCGCCGTCGGAACTGGTCAAATCGAATTCGTCGATCGCCGGCACGTCGACAACTCGCGCGATCTGCCGCGGCGCCGAATCGCCCAGCGAGCTGGTGATGGTCGCCTGCACCGCGCAGCCGTTGACCCACGCGCCGGTATCGAAGGTCAGGAACAGTTCGTTGGCCGTCAACTGCTCCAGGCGCGTGCTGCCGGATCGCTGCCCCGGATGCACCGTCACCGCGCCGTCCGGCGTCTGTTCGCACTCCAGGCGCAGGCCGCCGTCGGCGGGCAAATGGGCCACGCGCATCATTACGCTGACGGCCAATCCTCCCGGCAGTTCGCCCGGGCTGAGCTGCACCACCGGAGGCGGAAACGGCGAAATGGTCACCTTCCCGATCACCGGACGCGGCGCGACAATGCTCAGCGCATTGGCGATGGTCACCGGCTCATTGCGGTCCGCCACGATCGCGCGAATCGACACGCTGTTGCCCGCCGCCATCCCGGACGGCAGCTTGAACGTCACCGGCCGTTCCGTCCCGTCCTCGGAAGCCATTCCGAGCGACGCCGTTCCCTTCGACAATTCGATTGATTGCAGCAGGTTCAGCCGCTGGCCTTTCAAATCGAAGGTCAGCGACGGCACGTCCTGGTTCACCGTCACCGGCAGATTCGCAATCGACGGCAGCGGCGGCAGAATTTTTACCGCGATGTCGTGCGCCTTTCCGTCCACCTGCGCGATCATCAGCTGGTACTCGCCGGCCTCGGTTCCCGAGGTGTCCACCTGAATGTCCATGTGATCCTGCACGCCCGCGCGCAAACCGGCCGGGAGCACGAACGGCACCGCGCTGGTCGACGCAAACTCGTCATGCAGCTTTTTGATTTCGACCTTGCCGACGAATTCGAAGTCCGCGCCCTCAAGCGTCAGTGCGACCTTGCCCGTGCCCGCCACCAGCCGGTCCTGCGCGGCTGGCGTCAACCCGGCCGACTTGAAATCGGACAACTCGCGCACGGTGAAAAACCCGTTCACCTGAAACTGGTCCCAATCCCAATCCGCCGCCAGGCTATAGCGGCCCGGCTTGACGTCCTTGCCGACACTCACCTCGATGCTTTTTTGATTCGCCAGCACCTGCACGCTCACCGGAATGGCCTTGCCCCGGTCCGGCTGCACCGTCCAGTTGCGCGCGCGATCCAGATTTTTCCAGCCGCCAGGCGGCCCGGTCAGCGGCAGCGGCGAGCTCACTTCGGCGGGCAGTGAATTCGACTTGCCCACGCTGAGGCGCGGCGGCAGCGCGTTGGGAATCCGCACCGCCCAGATATAATTGATGCGCGTGCGTGCCGGTGTGGCCCCCGTTTTTCCGCACAGTCCCAGTGCGTCGTCGGGCATCGCCTGCGAAAACGTCGAGCGAAATTCCGATTTCGGAAACGCCATCGCTCCCAGGTTCATCAACAGCGCCGTTCCACCCGCCGCCAGGCCCACCGGACTCCCGAAAAACATTTCCGCGACGGACGTCGCCAGTTGGGCCGTCTGCCCCACCGGCTGCCCGCCCTGCCCGGCCAGCGGATCGTAGTTCGCCATCATCGGATTCAACGTTTGCAGCGCGACCATCGACTGCTGATTCATCGGCGCGGTCTTGCTGAGCTGCACGTTCATCGAGTACTGCGAGGAAAATCCCTGAAGCGCCGAGCTCACCACCTCCGGCGATTGGTTCTCGCTCAGCGCCGCGATCAGCGCCTCCGCCTTGGCGGTTTTGTCGGCGTAATCGGCCAACTCTCCGATGAGTTCGTCGTCTTTGTCGAGGAAGGCCTCCACCTTTCTCACGCTCATCCCCGTGGGTCCATAAACAAACGCCACCAGCGAGGTGCGCCAGGGCACGTTCCATTGCTGCGGCTTGTCGGCCGCCTTCGGCTCGAAGATCAGCAGCTTGTTCTTTCCCGCGGCTTTTTTGTCGGCGGGAATCAGCACCAGGGTGACGTCGCCTTTGCGCTGCTCGTGCGGGCGCAGCACGGGTTTGTAGCGGATCACGTCGCCTTCGTCCAGGCGGGCGATGGTCCGCAGCGGCAGCGGGTTCTTATTTTTCGGAGAAGAAGAAACCACGCGCAGATCGACCGTCGCCACCGCGCCTCCGGACGCGCAAATCAGCGGAGGAACCGGCGCCGCGATCGCTATCTGGCATGCCAGGAGAGCACCAAGGTTTCGCACAGCCAGTTTCTATTGTACTTTGCCGGCTTCGCCCCGATCCATAAAAAATCTTAAGCATCCGGAGCGCGATTCTTTACTATAATTTGTGTTCAAGTCCTGAGGAGGGAACAAAAATGAAAACGAAACTTTATTATCTGGCCGGATCGGCCGTGATCCTGTTCGGCGGCCTGGCTTTTGCACAACCGCGCCATCCCAATCTCGCCGCTGCCCAGCGCCTGTGCCATCAGGCCTTCATGCGCATATCCGACGCCCAGCAGGCCAATGAGTGGGACATGCAAGGCCACGCTGCCAAGGCCAAAGAATTGCTCGACCAGGCCGAGAGAGAGATCAGACTCTCGGCACAGGCGGCCAATCGCCGGTAATCGGTAGTACCTGAAATCTGCGTTGATTCGGGATGCGCCCCCCGCCATGACTGTTTGAATGCGCAGGTGGGCTTTTGTGGAGATCCTCCCCTTATCGAGGATGTGCCGCAAAGGGCCGATCACTCGCGCTGGAGGTGGGCGAGCCGTCTCGCTTTTCCTCCATCAAAAAAGCGGTGAGCTATTGCGGCCTGTCGAGCGCGCTGCGCGAATCGGCGGGCGTGCAGAAACACGGGCCGCTGTCGAAACAGCGTAATCGCCATTTGCAGAGCGTGCTCATCGAGGCCACCAAAATCGGAGTGATGTACCATCCGCGCTTGCGCGAGATTTACGATCGGGCGCGGGAGAAAGGTCACGCCAATCGCGCCACGCTTCAGGTGGCGCGCAAGCTGGTGGCGTATCTGTTGGCCGCCGATCG
>Ga0335073_10008434_pt1 | contig 14468 bp, 16 predicted proteins | sample Lox_Sample_22_FD_207093 | JGI IMG/M metagenome (GOLD analysis project Ga0335073, IMG submission 207093) | Soil microbial communities from Loxahatchee National Wildlife Refuge, Florida, United States - Lox_Sample_2.2 | ecosystem: Environmental > Terrestrial > Soil > Wetlands | place: USA... | reverse complement strand
TTAGACAAGTTCGTCAGATGAGATGATGGGATGGAGGGAAGTTTTAAATGGGAGGAGCAGAAAGTCAGTGCCTTTGGAATTAATACTGAAGGTTAGGTGTAATGTAATTTAACAAAACGGATTTCTTAAATTCGATACCAAAGACAGAAGCATACAGGAATGATCTCAAGAGGGCGTACAAAAACTGAACCAAGTAGCATAGCAATACACAAACAAGAGACTAAATTCTACGTCCAAGCCAACTGAATGAACCCTCCGATTGCCTAATCCAACTTGACTCAGTCTTTTTCAGATCGTTTCTTGATGGACGGAGTGTGGACACTTCTAAGGCTTGAGATATCCTTGAGGTGTCATTGAAGGACCTCGGGGGAGACTAGGCCACGAGCGCTGAGGTACAGGGACTGGCTGAATATAGACAGGAGGTGCCCAGGGATAAGGAGGAAATTGGCTAGGAGGAGATTGGTTGGCAGGATTGTTGTGCGGAGGATATCCTTAACAAGGTTAGCCTGGTATGAAGTAGAAGGGTGAGTTGTACCTTGAGGCAAGGGAGCGCCTTGGGTTGGAACTCCAGAGTCAGCTGGTGCAGGGGGTGCCCTCGGACCAGGAGGCAAATGAGGTGTTGCGGGTAAGGTTGGACGAGACATGCGTATCTCAATCGAACAACAATGATTGTTGAGAGAAAAGAGGAGGATGAACCCGAATTGTAGAAGAAAAGGTAGTAATGCGATATGTAGCGGTGAGAGGTATTTGGAGCTTGATAGATTGAGATTGTCCGACGAGGTAGCGTCAGATCGTGTGTAGCGGGGACCGAAGCGTGTACGGAATTAATTATAAAACTGCACGTCGATCACACTTGGAAGAATACGACCGACGGTTGGTTTAGTTGATTGAGGTAGAGAAGAGTACTTGTGTTAGTCGAGATGGATGGTCTAGCTTGAAGGGATTCTGGTTCCATCCCTTTATAGGAAAAGGGGGAAGTGCAATATCCACTGTTATGCCGTTTTTGCCGGATGCGATATCGTGTGACTTAGCCGCTACGAACCGCGCTGCGGCTTGTAATTGGTCAACCTAAAAACAATTTTTCTTCGCGATTTTCGCTTTTCTTGTGGCTGGTGCGTACGCACGGCGCCTTAGGTGGGTTGACGCCCAAGCACCGACAAGTAACTCTCCTTGTCCAGTTCGCCTTTGCTGTGGCTTGTGTTGGTGTACCTGCCAGACCCCCACAATGTCAGAAGGAAACTTCGCCACTTGCGTATGCCATGTGTTTCCAAAATGAAAAGTTTCTTGAGATGGAAAGACAACGGGAGTACCAGTTAGCGATCTTCATAGAATGAGTCTCCACCAGTGGCTCAAGTTAGGGCACAACTTCTCGTAGCGAAACAACCTTCGGAGCTTGAGCCTCCACAATACACAACACGTTTGTGCACAATCTATTGCAAAACTCTATGGACTCTAAACAAGACATCCTGGGCCATGACAAGGAATTCCGACCCATGTCAAAAGACTATGACCCCTTAGCACGACGTTTCGGCCATTGCAAGACACTGGGATACATCGCAATGCATTACGACCCATACAAAACTTTGTGTCCTTTTAACAAGACGATTCATGAGGACTGTTGGAGGCGGTAGTTGAGTGGCAAGACCCAGGAGTGGGACGTCGAGAATGTGTACATAGTACATGTGGGTGCGGCTCACATTTCCGCAGCGTCATAAGGAACTTGCCACTTGCCCGTTCCAAATGAAGTCGTCCTGAGGTGGTTGGTGGTAAGTACACCAGAGCGTACACTTGGTGTGGATCTTCATTTGGAATTCTCCCTTAAGACTCAATCTTCCACCAAGCGTCGAAATCGGAGCACAACTTCCGTCTAGACACCTATCAAGGTCCAGACGGTGATATCGAGTTGAGACAGCTTTTTGCAATCTTTGGGTATTTGTGAATTGTTTTCAAATGGATACCTCGACAGAAAAGGTTTCGAAAGTTATTTGTATATGTAACCCACGAGAACGCGGACCTATCTATATTCAGCCAGCGAATACAGACACCAATTGCAAAATCATAATTCCTATATTCCGTTCAAGCTCAAACATCTTCCTCCCAAAACACCCTCGCATCTCAAAGTGAAGCAGATTTTGCCTTTTAGGCGCTTCCAAGGCCACTGGATACCATTTTTGGACTTGGAGGAAGACCAACAGCTGAAGATTGGGGAGAAGGCAGTTGTTGAACATGAGGAACTAGGGCAAAATGGTGCATGTGCTGAAACGCAGTTTCGGGGAATTGGACATTTGAGATAACTGGAGGTAGTCAGATCTCTTATTTATCAATAAGATGAGGATTCGTACCTTCGCCCACATCGCTGAAAGGTTGCGGAGCGGAGAGTTGTTGAACATGGGAAGGGGAAGGTAGGGGCATGTTACCCATGACCTCGGATGGGAGGCTAGGACAAATGTACTGAGAAGGAGGTACTTGCTGAATATAGAAAACTGGGGAAATGGGACATCGAGTCCAGTCTTCAGTTATGGTGGTGTGGGCGAGGCCAGGGACTTGTGGAATTAGTAAATGCAAGATATAAGAGGGCAAACTTTGAGTCAGACCAGGGACACGGGGTGAGCCTGGACCCGGAGGGAACCGAGGTGTTGTATAAAATGTTGGAGACAACTCCATCTCAACTCAAGAGGATGTGGCTTAGGGGCCGACGGACCAGGGCCTCGTGTCAAATGAACTGTCCGCAGGAAGACAGTTGCTGGTGACGAAACTGGAAGGAGAGAGAGAATTATGTTGAGGAATAGCAGATAGGATTCGGAAAGAAAAAGTGTTCCCTTTTGCACTTGCAATGGAGCTCTTGCCTCTGACCAAAAAAGGATGTATGTCTCTCTCAAAAGGAATTGGCACAAGAGTGAAAATGGTGGTTCTCCGTGATATGAGCCGTCCATGCATCTTCTTATAGAGTGGAAAGTTCGCAGTGTGGAATTCTTTCCTTAAAAAGATGAGACTCCTTCTCATGTTAAACCAATGGGCCACTTTTAGACTTTTCTTTGCCTCACTTCATGCGCCGACGTCATCATACAGAACCATGACAAGCCATTTCAATGATCCATGCGCTGGATGGCGCCGTTCGCCCGCTTGAAAAGGGTCGGCCAGAGCTTATTCCGAATTCCGACGGATTTCCAAAGCAGCAGAAAGCGTCGTCCCCATTGGCCTCATAGCGCTCTTTGAATGGCGAATCGCCGCCAAATAGGTTTTTGAACCGTCATGGATACTTTCGGCCCCATTCTTTGCTTTATTTCGCATTGGAATTCCCACTCCGTTTGTGTTTCTACCTCCCACCGCCATTTCCCCAGTCGGATGTGCCCATGAGGTCCGTGGACCCGGTTCTCGTAATCCTCATTTCCGGAGTTTATCCGTGTTGAAAGCCTAAATTGATAATCCGCGCTTGGCACTTCCGAATTGGAGGTAAGTCACATATAGTTATGCAGTAAAAAGGACGTGATGAGATATCTGATCGACATTTCTCCAATCTGAATTTCTAATATGCGTTAGAAACCGAAAAATTAATCCGTTGAAATGTGTATAAATGTGTATCTCAAGACAATGCAAGACTGCGACGCCAACTCCCTCCGCACTGCCCTTTCCCCACGCCACCATCCCCTGAGAAATAAATTATATTAAACCTTAACAAGCCAAAACTCTCTAACCGAGCACGTGGAATTATCCATTTCAGTCCCTGGCACTGGCGGTATGCATCCCAATCTGCACTTACCCGCAACCTCTTTTTATCTCCGAGTCCGAAGTGGAGAAATTGCCAACTATCTGCATTTGGGTTGGTAGTTCACCCCACGATATGTTACGGTCGCGCCTAACGACCGGCAGCACGTGTGGCTATAAACGTACTCCTAGGAAATGCAGGGATGAGGTGCATCTCACAAGACGCAAGAGATGGTTTGGGAGGAGAATTTTTGGTAGGCTTCCTTTTTCTCTATTCTACAGGTTCGCTAACGCAGTCCCTTATTTAGCTCCAAGGAAGTCGCTGGTCGAGTCCGCAAACCGCGAATGAGGCGCGGACAAAAGCGCCTACGCCTGTTGCGCACCTGGTCGTAGGGTGGGTGAAGTCTGCTGCGTTATGTCGTAGAGGTCAGAGATATGATGTCTTGCAGTTTGAATTTCACTCTTTACAAGAACTTGATATCGACGCCAACTCGACTGAAGACATCTCCCCATCTCAACACCAGAGTATCTCTTACAAAAAACCATCTCCCATCTAGAACCCATATGTGGCAAGTTCCCTTGAAACATCAGAAGCCTTTTTGGCTTCCGCAACTCGTTCAACATGAACCTTCTTCTTGGCATAGTAGGCCGCTGATTTAGCTTTACGCCGCTCTTCAAGTTTCTCAACAACAGATTGATATTTCCATCCATTCTGAAATCAGCATTCTGTCAGAAACTCAAGTACCTCTGCTGAGATTCTTCCAACAGTACAAGACTTCCTTCCAGGCTTCAATCTTAACACTCGTAATGCCTGCGGCACCGCCATCCTCTTCTGCTTGTCATATGGCGGTGGAATTCCCTCAAATACTTTCAATCTTTCCAACGCCGCTTCACCTCGTTTTGTCTTGCGTGGAATCATTCCTCGGACAGCCTTGTAGAATATCCTTGAAGGAGCCCGGAAATGGAACGGTCCCTGTTGAATTAGGTACAATGTTCTCAAATGATAGTTACCCGTGTAGGATTGTAACGACATCGTTTGCGGAGATATGCATGGAACTTGAGTTTGTTCCTGAAGAATTCTCCTGAGATGTTAAGTTCCTCACAACGAACGACAACGATGTGTTGTCCATTGAGAATCTGCTTCGCGACAGTGGAGGCAAGGCGACCTGTAATTAGTGCTGATACAAAAGTCGACATACCTAAAAGGTGTCCTTTGCCGTCAATCACAATGGTCTTCTCAAAGGTCGACATCTTAGCGTGTTGAGACTTGACGACTCACGAGACTGCTCCAATTGGACGAAGCGAGTCACAGTATTTGCCCTATTCGCCAAACCCTAGATTGTGAGCTGGATTTGCGTGGACGCGCAATCAGGAACTCCCGTAATACGTCCAACTCGATACATATCAGGATGAGCTACGATCGAGCTCTCTCCGTTTTCTCGCCTGGTAACCACTTGTTCTATCTCATGACTAACAATAAGATGGCCATATCTTCCAAGTAGAATATGCCGGTGAAGCTGTCAAACGAGGATCCTCAGCTGTATCTTCTCACTCGCTGCGAATTTCTAACGATATAGGTTGGAGTGCGAGGAGGCTCAATTGTAGTCCTTGGCGTCGAAAAGAAAACAGCATTAAAACTTCAAGACACTCGAACCGTCAAGAAGATTGCTCTACTAGATACCCATGTATGCTGCGCCTTTGCTGGTCTCAATGCCGATGCACGAATTCTCATCGATCGAGCTCGAGTAGAAGCTCAAAGTCATAGACTTACTGTTGAAGATCCTGTTACTGTCGAATACATCACAAAGTACATTGCTGGTGTGCAACAACGATATACGCAGAGTGGTGGTGTACGTCCCTTTGGAATTTCAACTTTGATTATGGGATTTGATCCTGCTGAGAATCAACCGAAACTGTATATGACGGAGCCGAGTGGCATTTACAGTGCTTGGTAGACTTTCTACGGAAGAAATGGCTAATTGTCTAGGAAAGCGAATGCTATTGGAAGAAGTTCAAAGACTGTCAGAGAGTTTCTTGAAAGGAATTACAAGGATAATATGTCGCGGGATGAAACTATCAAATTGACCATCAAAAGTCTTCTTGAAGTTGTGCAAACTGGAGCAAAGAATATTGAAATTGCTATTCTGGAGAAAGGAAAGCCTGTTGAGGTATGTCGTATGATTTCTTTGACTAATGCTAGGTTCTCGGATTAGAGCAAGTTGAGGAAGTGGTGAAGGAGATCGAGGCTGAGAAAGAGGCTGAAGCTGCGAGGAGAAGAGCTGGAAGAGGTGGAGCTGGTACTGGAACTGCGTCTACTTCAGCAGCCACGACCGCCCCTGCTGCATCTGTGAGCAGTGGCATGGATCCTGGTGCTGATGCTGGTAGCTAAAGGTGATCAAATTGAATACTTTTCACTTAGCCGTAATTCGAGAGCAAATATACTTCCATTACTAGATGTTGACACATGATTTATTCGACTATCCAAGCGCGCTCAAAACTAATTGCGCTACCTCTTCCTCCCCTGCTCTAACGCTTAATTTAAGTGTAACTCCACTTCTCTGACTGAAGACCATCTTTGCCAATGCCACGACTTTATTTCCGGCTATCGTTTGCCCAGATAATTTCAATGTATGTGACGTCGCTGAAGTCGGATTATCGGTGCCTTCAAGAGGTTGTAAAGAAAGCAAATTAATCAAGGTGGACGTTGCTTCTGTCAATTAGCATAGATTGAGAATCAGATACGCACCTTGAATAGATTTCAATGAACTCAAAACAAAGGTATCGCTAACTTCGCTATCGGCACCAAGGGAATCCCATGATCCTTGGAAATTGCCAATATACGTAGGAAGGAAGTAATCTCCTGCACCCAGTGAGAGGGCTTCAACTTCATATTCGTCATCGTATCCAGTCTCTTCTGGTTCACCAGTATCTGGATCGACTTCCTTTGATGTGAACTTGAGGACATTACTGAATGTCGCCACGTCAAATTTAGTAGAATCAGGTCGTGTGAAGGAGACATAAATTGTTCCGGGTGAAGAATTTGCAATAGCTTGCGCAGGGATAATAAAGTCCTCTGTAAGTCCAGATTCCTCATCATCAGGTGTCGATAACACAGAAACATCTTCAAGAACGGTATCAGGAAGCGAATTGGATACGTCAAACTAGTTATTAGTCAGACTCTCTGAAAGTGGTACCTGTAAGACAATGTGTTCTTTGAAAATGTGCTTGACTGCGGTGACCGCGTATTCTGTCTCCTTCTCCGTCAATTCCTCCGGTTTCAAGCTGCTCTTCAGGACTGCTCCAAATTCCTTGAATTCGGGTATTTCGCTCAACGCCTTCGCATATTTCTGAGAGGCTAATTCAATAGAAGCGGAGGTTGGTTGAGCAGCTGCCTTAGGTTGTTTTGCAGTCGCTGCCGGAGCTGGCGCGATTTCATGCAGAGCACGAAGCGCCTGCGCATCGGCTTGTTCTTTAGTGATAATCGGGACGTCACTCAGATCGAAAGGTTTCGAATAGTCTTCAGAAGAGATGTAAAGAACAAGTTTGTGTTCCAGCACGGGAAGCGAATATATAGAATCTATTGTAAGAAAATGTACAATTGAAGGACGGATCATACCATTTCTGATAAATTTGGCCTCTGCAGCTTCGTTACCGAGGAGTTTGAGGTTTAGTGCAGCCCGATCGCGAACTTCATCTTCAGGATCATCCAAACACCTTGTCAAAAGAACTTTAATACTTGCTTTGGTATTCGCATCCACGGTAGTGCCTGATCCAAACTTCGCCAAAGCGGTGACGGCAGCGGCTCGCACAATCGCATTCTCAAGGACCACGCGGTTATAGATATAGCGAATATATTTCGAGGGTTTTGAGGTTTTTGGCCCTTCGCTTCCAAGGAGATGCAAGATCCTGACGGCAAGATTACTATATTCGCAATCCTCAATGAATTCGCACAAATGCATCAAAGCTATAGGTTATAGATGTTCAGGAGAGGAAAATACCTTCTTCGCGGCAATCAGGAATATACTTGATCATATCGAACATTGCTTCAACGACAGCTTTTTTGAATTCGAAGCCACCTTCGTCACGAAGAACGCCTGCGAGAAAACCAAGCATAACAGCTTGCTTATTTGGGAATTTCAAACTCAGACTCCTAATCGCTTCAACGATAGTCACTTTAAACTCATCAGTTATGCTTCCCATGAATCCAGTGATATCCTTCATAAGACGATCGACAGAGGCTTCATTTCCAGTCTTTAGGAGAGTGGTGATGGCGTAGGTGGCTATAGATCGATTGCTGTCCGAGATTAAAGCCTCGATGTCAGGATTCAGAGGATTGACGAGATGAGGATGCGTTGTGGCGAAATTTTGAAGTATTCGAATGGCCGTAAAGCGACCGATGTAGCGTGGAGAAGTAAGGAATAGCTGTAGAACTTGGAGTGCTGCAGCAACTTCTTTGTCGGTGACGTTGTCCATGGAACAAATCGCCCGTGCGGCTTCGAAATTGACCATGTCACTCTTGTGTCGAAGCCAGCCTTCAAGTAACTTGTGCATCGGATCTCTCATACTGTTTGTCAGTAAAGAAAATGAAAAAGGATGGCGAACTTGGGATCTTCTTTCATCACTTTAGAAGCGAAACGGATTAACATGACAACAGCCTGGGGGCTCTTCAAAGTTGTAGTAGATCCGCCACGAACACTTTCTTGTCCAAATCCTCCCGAAAACTGTTGAATTATCTTCGTGACCGCCATTCGATCTTGCTGTCTCATCAGATACAACAATCCCAAGCCATGGTATTGAGTCATGAAGCTGGCTGAAGAAACCACGGCACTAACAGGGAATCCGGAAGATCCACCTGTTGTAGTCCATGCTTTCGCAGAAACAATTGAATCCTGAGCTTCACTTGCCCAACGACGGACGGTTTCTCTGCCGATTGGGTACAAGTGATATGCAGAAACTAAAGCAGCCGAGGAGACAGGAGGTGATTTATCGACTATCGCTGTTTTGATGAGTCGATCGATGGCTTGGACTGTTGACGCATCAATGATTCTGCATAGTGCTCGAATGGCGTTAGGGCGATAGACAACATCTGAAGTTGTGGTACAATCTTTCACTGCATCATCAGTAGCGTACAAAGCAGGTAATGACTTATGCTCGATGTTATCATGATGGTGTCTTCAGCAATTCGGGAAAGATCCTTGATAACAACATACACCATTTGACGTAACGATGCCTAACATATTAGAATACAGGCTCGTAAAATATGTTTACATCTTTATGCTGAAACAATTTCGTTATTCCAAAGAATAAGTCGGTAGCTTCCTGAGTAGTCCAAAGTTCACCACTATCCATCAAGGCTACACAGCGTTAGTATCTATCAGGATTTCCGGCGTAGGTTGAGGTAGATACATTTTATTCTTGTGAGAAGAATTCGACATTTCCTGGGTTGAATTGGAGACGCGTTGAATGCACGAGCATCTTGGAAGACTTGCGTTTTATCGAGGTGGAAGAGCGCGACTTTGTCTTCGTCCTTTTTGTCGAAGTTCATCGTGGATACTCAGTACAGGCGATAGAATCAAGCTGACACAGGCGACACCCAAGACACTATCAAGGAATCAAGTCCTGGGAATGTAATGGAGGGAGCGTAATGAATAGATTGAGGTCGTGATGGCTTTTTTGTTCAGTGTCAGCAAGGCAGTTGATCGAAAAGACTGCCGGAAATCTTGAAAACGACTGACGTGGCAGTCAAAATTGGAGAACACGTTCGTGAAAATCCAAACCATCTAGGCAAGTTCACCATCTTCGTCAGTGCCTTGCCTCTTCCTTATCCTCGGGCGTTGAATTCGGCTCACAGACTGACTATCAATGGTATTCCATTCCCTCACTGAACCTCCATGTTGACCTTCCTTTAGGTCAAACGCACAGAAATCAAAAGGCTCTTCTCAAGCCGCTCCGATCGCGTAAAGGCACTCGACTTTCATCCTTCTGAGAATTGGATTCTATGCGCCTTGTATAATGGAAAAGTGCACATCTACAACTTTGATACACAATTGTTATTGAAGACTTTCGACATTACAGATGTCCCCGTTCGTGCTGGTCGTTTCATCGCTCGCAAGAATTGGATTGTCACAGGGAGCGATGACTTCCATTTGGTAAGGACTCTTTTCAAGCAACGTTGGTTAACTGACTTTCAGAGAGTATTCAATTACAATACCCAAGAGAAAGTAACGGCTTTCGAAGCCCATCCAGAGTACATCCCGCAATGTTTAATCTCCAAGAATTGATTGCTGATGTGTTAGTTACATTCGATGTATTGCTATTCATCCCACTCAATCCTTCGTACTGACCGGTTCTGACGACATGACTATCAAGCTCTGGAATTGGGACCAAGATTGGAAATGTGCTAGGGTATTCGAAGGCCACACACACTATGTCATGTCTCTCGCTATCAACCCAAAAGACCCGAACACATTTGCATCCTCTTGCCTCGATCGTACCGTAAAAGTTTGGTCCTTCACCTCCTCCACAGCGAACTACACTCTGGATGCCCATGATAAGGGAGTCAACCATGTCGACTACTACCACGCCTCTGATAAACCCTATCTCATCACAACAGGCGACGACAAATTCGTCAAAATCTGGGACTACCAAACGAAAGCTTGTATTCAAACCCTTGAGGGTCATACTTCGAACGTGAGTTTTGCGTGTTTTCATCCTACACAACCAGTGATTGTGAGTGGGAGTGAAGATGGTACTGTCAAAATATGGCACGCCAATACGTATCGATTGGAACAAACTTTGAATTACGGATTGGAGAGGGCATGGTGTTGTGCTTATTTGCAAGGGAGACAGGAGATTGGGATGGGATTTGACGAAGGCATCGTTGTCATTAAGATGGGAAGAGAGGAACCTGCCATCTCCATGGACGGAACGGGGAAAATCGTCTGGGCTAAATATTCGAATATCGAAACGGCAATCCTCAAACCCGCTGGTATTACACACTTCGTTATTGTGCAATTGCTAATGATAGAAAGTGATCTCAAAGACGGAACCCGGATAGCTCTCTCGGTCAAGGAACTTGGGTCGTCTGAAATTTATCCTCAAACTATCATCCATTCTCCAAATGGTCGATTTGTTGTTGCTACAGGAGACGGTGAATACATTATCTACACTGCTCTCCGTCTGAATAACAAAGCATTCGGTGCTGCACTCGACTTTGTCTGGGCAAGCAACAGCAACGAATATGCAATCAGAGAAAGCACAACCAGCATTCGGCTATATAAGAACTTTAAAGAACGTCCAGATGTATTAAACGTTCCATTTGCAATGGAAGGATTGTATGGCGGCCAACTAATTGGAATCAAAGGTCAAGGATGGGTGTGCTTTTACGATTGGGATTCCGGTGCGCTTGTACGACGAATCGATGAAGTTCCACAGAATGTAGTCGCCCACGCTGCCCATTACTTATTTTAGGTTTATTGGAGCGATAATGGAGATCTTTTGGCAATTGCAACTGAGGAGACTTTCTACGTTCTTCGATTCAATAGAGATGCTTATCTCGAATCTGTTGCCGCCGGGACTGCTGATCCAAACGAAGGTGTTCAGGATGCCTTTCAAGTCGTAGCGGAACTAAACGAAAAGTAGTCTCCTACTTGTCTATCAAAGGCTAACCGTCTAGAGTACAATCTGCGAAATGGGTTGGTGACGTATGCATATACGCAACATCAAACAGACTACAATATGTCGTTGGGGAACAAACTTATACCATTACACACATTGATCCAGGCTATTATCTCCTCGGTTACATTGCCCGTGATGGACGTGTCTATCTTGCAGATAAGGATGCCAATGTCATTTCATATGCCTTGAGTCTTGCCTTCGTCGAATATCAAACTTTGGTACTTCGTGGTGACCTCGATGCTGCAGAAGAGGTCCTCACAACTTCTGTCCCTGCCGACCAAATGCCGAAAGTTGCTCGATTTTTGGATGGACAAGGCTTGAAGGAGAAAGCGCTTGAAGTAGCAACAGACCCGGAACAACGGTTTGATCTTGCCTTGCAAGTCGGAAACTTGGATGTTGCTTCGTCGCTTGCCGAAGGTACGATGATCTGATGACAAGTCTAACGTGATTAGAAGCGAAGAGTGATTCAAAATGGAAACAAGTTGGTGATGCGGCGTTAGCAGCCTACAATTTAGCACTAGCGGAAGATGCATTCAAACGAGCCAAAGACCTCGGCTCTCTACTCCTCATCTACAGCGCAATCGGATCTAAAGAAGGTCTCAAATATCTTGCAGAGCTGGGTCAGGAGCTGAGTCAGTTCAACATAAGATTTACTTGTCAATTAGCATTGGGAGATTTAGAGGGCTGTATTGATACCCTTGTGGAATCTGGACGATGCGCTGAAGCTCTTCTCTTCTCAAGGACTTATAAACCGAGTTTAACAGCTGGAGTTGTGGAGAAATTAAGGGGCGAGCTGGTTAAGAATGGAAAAGAGAGAGTGGCAAAAACGATTGCCTCTCCAGACGGAAATTTGGATTTGTTTCCCGGTTGGACTGATTATCTCGAAACTGAACGGTCTCGCGAAGTCTCGTAGAACGAGCGTATAATGAGAATTTATTGTAATGGAATGGGCATTCGAAGACAAAACACGATCTTGAGGTGAAAAGTAGATGTTGAATAGTAAATTGAAGAACAAATCCAATTGCGTTCCAGCTTATTTAACCCGTTGTGATAACGCTGGGCAGGCTTCTGAGATATGGGTCAAGAGATTCCAATGGGCAGCAATAAGTCGTGACATATCTGATATACTATGGAAATGTATCGCGATGTGTGCACACGGACTCCTGCGCTATCTACTCCACGAATTTTACTCCTTGACTCACTCTCCTACGAACTTCCCCCGAGCGCTGCCTAAATCGATAGCGCATGAATGTCTTTCTTGTTAAAGCTGTGCATTAGACAAAGCAGTTAAATCAACTGATAGTGTGAGCGCAGCTCAGATCCAGATGGCGCACAAAAATTTTCACCGAGCAAACGGACGTTCTCTCATGTAGTTCACTACTAGCCAAACTCAAACTAACTCGGCTGAGGTACAGGCTCGTTATTGTTCCCTTCCGGCACAACTGGGAAATGCACTGGCGTCTCCAAATCAAGTTCATGTCCCATGCGCATTAAATACGTTTCCCAAATCTCAATCAACTGCAAGTAAGCTTTCAACCGTAACAAACGAAATACCTCTTTCTGTCCCTCCACACTTGCTTCCAAGAATGTTTCCACACTAGCTTTAAAATCCTCAACCTTCTCCTTCTCAAACCTATCCAACTCAATCTTAAGTCTCTTGCCAGTCTCGTCAAACTCCAATCTCAATTGATGAACCTTCTTCTCTGCGTCCGCCAAATCAGCATTAATTTGCGCCAACCTATCCCCTTGAGTTTTCGCCTGCCTCTTCACCTTGTCCAAATAAGCTTGTCGTTTCTGGTGTTCTGCTTCTGCAGCTTGCCACATCAACCATACTTTTTGACGTGCTGCGAAGGCAGTTTTGATCGATCCTACAGTGCGGATGTATTCTTCGACTGTGGCGCCGAGGGTAAGGACATCTTGTTGCGCTTGCCGCTCATGGAGTTCTCTGATTTGGGTTTGTAATTCTGCGAGGGACGAGAGGGATATGCAGAGAGAAGCATCTAGTTCAACTTCTGAAAGGGAGAATAGTGAGTTTCCAAATTCGCCCGTCGCTTCAGCTAGATCTACAAAGTCAGCTCCCGAAGAAGCAGGGAGAGTAAAACCTTTTCGTTGCTTTACGATTGTATCAATGGCTTTTGACCAGGCTTTGAATTGATTTTCAAGGGCATCGACATAAGCCCTTCGATCTTCAAAGAACTTGAAAGTCAGATTACTTACCAACGGGATCGTACTTCATCTGTTTCTGGGATTTTACCGCCACTGCCTATCCCAATGGTGCCCATGAATCCTTTAGGATCTGCAGTCGCAGTTGTCTTCTCACGTTGCTTGACATCAACATTAAAAGCATCTGATTCAAGGAATAATTTGAAATCGACATCACGCTGTAATAAAGGATGTTGAGCAATCTTATTAAGCATTCGTTCCAAAGCCTGTCTTCTGGCTTCTATAAATTCATCTTGAAAGCGACCTAGCATTAACCAAACCAGTGCGGCCGCCATACCTATTTGTTGTTTCTCGGGAGGTGGGGGAACGACAATCCCAGGATTGTTATTGTTGAGTTGAGTGTACAGCCAAACGAAATCACGGTACCTCCTATTCACACTAAAATCCTCTGTCTTGAAAGCTTTGGAATTAGTCTTTGTGTGAACTTTATATTCTGTATGACTTCCTGTAATGTTTCCAATTGTAGTGGGATCTCCGACAGTGATATGAAATGAGGGCGGTTGAGCAGCTTGTTCAAGAGGCACGCTCAATTGTCTCGATATCGGGGGTTGTTGAGACAATCTAGAAGAGTCGGGGATATCACTCTTAATCTCAGCAAAGGTAGCCGGGGGAAGCCGTGTTGCAGCACTGGTCGACGAATCATCCTTTGCTGGAGGAGGAGGGGGCGTCGAAATTTCGGGGGCTGATTCTCCGAGTGGTCCGAGTGGATCGGATTCTAGATCTAGGTTTTCGAGTTTCGAGACGACGGATTGGGTTAGACGGGAACCCGGTGGACGACGACGGGAAGTAATTGGAGAGATTCGGGTTGTAGGAGTAGACGAAGGTGTAAGCGAGGGTTTAGATTGCGTGCCGTGTGTGCGACT
>Ga0335073_10008433_pt1 | contig 14468 bp, 16 predicted proteins | sample Lox_Sample_22_FD_207093 | JGI IMG/M metagenome (GOLD analysis project Ga0335073, IMG submission 207093) | Soil microbial communities from Loxahatchee National Wildlife Refuge, Florida, United States - Lox_Sample_2.2 | ecosystem: Environmental > Terrestrial > Soil > Wetlands | place: USA... | reverse complement strand
GTCGTCTTCCTTCCAGTACGCCTGGTCACCGAAGACCTCGCGCTCTTGCCAATGCAACAGTTCGGGAAGCTGAGTGATATCGGCTACCGCCGCATCGGTCGCACGCACGGTGTGGACGATACCACGCTGGTCGGTGCCGATATGCAGCTTCATTCCGAAGTGCCAATTCCTCCCCTTGCGGGTCTGCTTCATCTCGGGGTCGCGAGTCGCAGTGGCATTTTTGGTGGAACTGGGCGCCGCGATAATGGTGGCGTCCACGATCGTTCCCGCACGCAACAACAGACCGCGCGCTTCGAGCAAGCCGCCGATCGCGTCAAAGATCGCGCTGGTAAGCTGGTGCTGCTCCAACAGATGCCGAAAGCGCAGGATGCTGGTCTCATCCGGTACCACGTCGTCGCCCAACTCGACCTTGGCGAAGCGCCGCATCGACTCGCTGTCATAGATCGCGTCTTCGGCCTGCGGGTCGGAAAGGTTGAACCACTGTTGCAGAAAGTAGATGCGCAGCAGCTTCTCCAACCCCAGCGGCTGGCGGCCGTTACCCGCTTTCGGATAGTGCGGCTCGATCAACCTAATCAGACGCGACCATGGAATCACCGCGTCCATCTCGGCCAGAAACCGCTCGCGCCGCGTTACTTTGCCCTTCGCGTTCCACGCCATCGACGCAAACGTGCGCTGATCACCCATCCCCTCACCTCTCCATCCATTGCTCAGCCGCACTTACTGTACACGAATCGGCCAACTTGTTCAGAGGTTCCCTAGGCGCGGAACGCTTTGCATCGATTGCTCGCGCATACCTGGCCTCATATCCCTCCACAGAACCATCAGTGCGGTTGCTCGGGCGCGCATTCGCGTCGTTCCTTGAAGGCCGAGATGATCTCCCAGCTTACTGCGCAGCGATCGCGCGCCTGGAATGGGCGATTACCGATGCGTTCGACGCCGCGGACAGCACGGCGATTGATGCGGGTGCGCTGAGTGAGATTGTAGTTGATAAGTGGGCCGATCTGCGTTTCGCACCTATTCATGCCCTTTCACTTCTCGTCGAACAGTGGCCGATTCAGAAACTGTGGCAGGGCGAGGAAGGATGCTCTCTCCCGCCGCGGGAAACGACCATCTGCGTATTCCGCGATCGCGACTACGAGGTTCGACATGTGGAGCTCGACGCGCGCGAGGCAGAGGCTATGAAGACGATGCTCGCCGGTGGGACTCTCAGCAGCATCTGCGCGACCTACGAGGACTTGCCGCCGGATCAGGCGGCGCGCGAAGCCAGCCTCGTACTTGTGCAATGGTTATCCCGTGGCATCATCGCAGGGTTTGCCACGGATCTAGATCGTTGATCTCCACGGACGCGAGGACGATGAGGTCATCAGCGTTGATGGTTATGCCACCATCGAAGCAGCTCGCGCTTTAGTTCGGGCGGGAAAGGCGCATCGTCGTGCTGGTAATCAGAAACGCGGCGAACCAGCTCGCGAGTGAGCATCAAGGTTCGTATGTACGCGGAGCATTTCTTGCAGTGTGCGAGATGCTCTTCAAGCCGCGCGATCTGCATCCTGGTGAGTTCGCCGGCTTGCCAATCGCCCAGCGCTTTGACGAAAGCGCGGCAATTCATCCTAGAAGACATCGTTCAACTGAACGCTACTGGATTGCTGTGGCGCTCGATTCCTTGGCGGCGCGCGAATAGCTCGAGCGCGCCGCAGTTACGCATGCAAAATCCTTGGCGAACACCAGGTCAAGGCTCCAGTCGAGCGCGACGCGTATTTTCTTTTCGAGCCGCGGTAACTTCGACAGGTAGATCGTCCTCCACAACCACCACGCGATAAAACCTGAAAAGTTGAGACCCAGGATGCGCGCAACTCCCGCGCGACGTCCGATTGCAGCAAGCTGCCCCAGAGTCGAAAAGCGAAACTCGCGCGTCTTTGTGCCCGCGAGCGCAGCGGCTATGTTGTCTGCGGCGACGCGTCCCTCGCGCAGCGCATGCTGTGCCGTAGGTGGATGAAAGCCTCCGTTGAGACTTGGAACGAGTGCACAGTCTCCAACAGCCCACAGGTTTTCGTGGCCTTTCACACGCAGTTGCGGATCAACTTCGATCCTGCCCGACTTCGTTGCGAGTCCGATTTTTGCCACGAGTGGGTTGGGCGCGATGCCGGCCGTCCAGACCAACGTATTGGCCTCAATCGCCCCTCTGGTCAATTGCACTACGCCGCGATTGACGCCGGTAACACGCGCGTCGGTTACGATCTCGATTCCGCGCGCGCCGAGTTTGCGCTGGGCGTAGGCGCCGAGTTTCGGGCCCAGTTCGGTAAGCACCGTCTGGTCGGGAGTGACCAACACCATCCGCAGGTGTCCCGGATTGAGATTCGGATAAAACTTTATTGCCTCTTTTACGAAGTCATTGATCGCGCCGAGCGTTTCGACTCCAGCAAAACCGCCTCCGGCGACCACGAATGTAAGGAGGGGCTGACGCTCGCCGGCGGCGCACTCGGAGTTAGCCTCCTCGAGATGTGTTATGATGCGGTTGCGCAGCTCGACGGCGTCGGTCAGCGACTTCATGGTTACCGCGAACTCCGAGACGCCCGGAAGATCGAAAAAGTTCACCGACGATCCGAGCGCCAGGACGAGGTGGTCGTATTCGAGTTCATGAATGTGATCGTTGAGGCCGTGTGCCGCGCGCACGCGTTTGCGGTTTAGATCTATCGCTTCGATATTGCCGACAAATGTGTTGACACGGTGCAGGAGCTTGCGTAGCGGATTGATAATCGTGCTGAGCTCGAGGTCGCACGCCGCAACTTCATGGAGCATCGGGGTAAAGAGGAAGAAGTTGTCACGCGTAACCAGTGTGATCGCGACGTCGTGATTTCGCCTCAGCAGTTTTTCGAGACGTAGCGCCGTGTAAACTCCGCCAAAGCCACCGCCGAGGATCAGTATTCGCCGTGTCGCCATCGTTTGTTCGCTTCGAGTCGTGGTTCGAATCCCAATGAGGCGCTTTTGATGCCGTGAGTTGTATTGCGTTTCTCGATTTCGACGATTTACTGCCAGCAGCCATGACGGTAGCGTTCTGCCTGGAAATCCCGTATGAGCCGGACTGAAGACAACCGCCCGTTGCCCGATGCGGTAGCCTTACGTGAGATAGTCGAAGGCGTTGAGGCCGAAACCGGCGAACAGTTCTTTTCCTCGCTCGTCTATCGCTTGAGTTCAGCGCTTGCCTGCCAGTACTCGTTTGTAACCGAGCTTCATCGCGAGCGCGGCACCTTTGAGACCCTGGCCGCATTCGGCAGGGGCGAGTTGCTCCCAAACTTCGAATTGCCCATACGCGGCACGCCTTGCGAGCGAGTCTTGGATGGAAACGTCGCCCACATCGCGGAGAACCTTCAGCAACTCTTTCCAGATGACAAGGGCCTGGTCGATTGGGGCGCGATCAGCTACTGCGGAGTGCCGCTGCTGAATGGCGAGGGCAGATGCGTTGGTCATCTCGCAATCCTCGACGACAAGCCCATGCTCGACGGATGGCGAATCATTTCGGTGCTGCGCATTTTTGCCGCACGCGCGCGCGCCGAGCTCGATCGCCTGAGGGTGGAGGCGGCACTGCGTGAGAGCGAGTTCCGCTACCGCGATCTTTACGAGAACGCTCCGCTGCCGATCGTTTCATCCACGCCCGAAGGCCGCTTTGTAAAGTGGAACCGCCGCTTCGCGTCGTGGAGTGGCTACACCGATGAAGAGTTACGGAAGATGTCGCCGCGCGACTTCTATCCCCGCGACGAAGGCGACGCGCAAGGAATCGCGGAGGTTCGGCGGCGCTGGCTCGAGCGCCAGAACTTCGAGATGGAATTTCGCGTGCGACTGGCAGGCGACCGCGTGGCGTGGGTTCGCGGCGCTATCCGGCCGATCTTCGACAAGGCCGGCAACGTGGTGTTGTCGGAAGGAATTCTCGCCGACATCACCGATCGTAAACACGCCGAAGATGAAGTCCGGGCGAACGAGGACCGCCTTTCGCGCGTGATCGGGTCAGCTCTGGACGCCATAGTCACGTTCGATCAATCACTGACGATCGAGCTCTTCAACGAAGCCGCGGAGAGGACTTTCGGCGTCGCGGCCAACGAAGCCGTGGGCACTTCACTCGATCGCTTCCTTACCGAGAGCTTCGCGAGCGTGCTCAAGGACTCGATCGCGGTGAGTACGGAAGGCGGCCAAGGCCGCACGTACGTGTGGGCTCCGGGAGGATTGAGCGCTCGGCGCGCGAACCGCAGCGAGTTTGCGATTGAAGCCACGATGTCCAACGTCCTGGTCGGCGGTCGCCAGCTCTTCACGCTGATCCTGCGGGACATGGATGAGCGCCTGCGCGCGGAAACCGAGATGCGCAACCTAAGCCTGCAGAACGAGTACCTGCAGGAAGAGATCAAGCAGAGCCACAATTTCGAGGAAATCGTCGGACAAAGCCGCTCGCTGGGCGCCCTGCTCGACGACGTGAAGCTCGTCGCGGCGACAGACTCTTCGGTGCTTATCCTGGGCGAGACGGGAACTGGCAAGGAACTGATTACGCGCGCGATTCACTCGAGCAGTGCGCGCAGGGATCGCCCGCTGATCAAGGTGAACTGCGCCGCTCTGCCAGGCGGGCTGATTGAGAGCGAGTTTTTTGGGCATGAGAAGGGAGCGTTCACAGGGGCGAGCGATCGCCGCCTCGGGCGCTTCGAGCTTGCCAATGGCGGCACGATCTTCCTCGACGAAATCGGCGACATGCAGGCGGAACTCCAAGCCAAGCTGCTACGCGTTTTACAGGAACACGAGTTCGAGCGCATCGGAAGTCATCAGACGATTCGGGTTGACGTTCGCGTGATCGCCGCGACCAATCGAGACCTGGAAAAAGCTGTGAGAGACGGCAGCTTTCGCAGCGACCTCTACTACCGCCTGAATGTCTTCCCCTTGCGTCTGCCTCCGTTGCGCGAGCGCGTTGAAGACATTCCGCTGCTGGTGCACTACTTCGCCCGGCGTTATGCAGCAAAAATTGGCCGCTCGTTTGGGCGCGTTTCCGCCGACACGATGGATCGGCTCGTCTCATATCCCTGGCCGGGGAACATCCGTGAACTGGAGAACGTTATCGAGCGCGCGGTTATTCTCTCGCGTGGTTCCGAGTTGGAAATCGCCACCCTGGTGCTACCTGGCGGCGTCGGAGCGCAAGGTCCAAAATCTGGAGCGCGGGCCGAGGTCGATCCGCTTCCGAATTTGAGCGGCGACGGCTACGGACGGTCACTCGAAGACATGGAGCGTGCTCACATCGTAGCCGTTCTGAAAAGCACCAACTGGCGGATCGAGGGCGCGGGAGGTGCTGCCCAAGAGCTCAAAATCAATCCCAGCACACTGCGGAACAGGATGAGGAAGCTCGGGATCCGTCGAAGCACCGAGGGCATTTGACGGATCCGCCATATGCGGAGGCGCGTCCTTTCAGCTGATCGCCTGCGCTTCCAGCATTCTCAAGGGCTTTTTTTCTCCCTCTCGATGGTACGGTCGTTGCCTTAGGGTCGGCCATGATCCGTATCAATGAAACGCGTCAAGATTGTTCGACTGAGCTGAACGTCGAAGGCCAACTGACCGCCGCTACGGCAGGCGAACTCGCATCTGCATGTTCGGCAGTCTTCGATCGAGGGCACGATCTCAGCCTGACGCTGGGCGGCGTCAGTTATTCTGATCGAACCGGGGCCGATGTCGTATGCGATGCGATCGCGCGAGGCGCGCAAGTTTCGGGATGTACAGGGCTGCTCGAACAGATGATCGCTATCGCGACGCGCCACGAAACGGTTCGGATGAGCGACTCCGAATTGGTTGCTCGGCTGTGCGCCAAGGACGAGCGCGCTTACGAAGAAATGATCGACCGATTCGGCAAAAGAATGCTGGCTGTCGCGCGCCGCTTTCTTTCCAGCGAGGACGACGCTCGCGACGCCGTCCAGGAAGCATTTGCTTGCCTGGTCGAGTCTATCGACGGATTCATGGGTGAATCACTGCTATCCACCTGGTTGCATCGCATCGTCGTGAATGCCGCATTGATGCAATTGCGGCGGCGCAGGCGCAAACCAGAGTATTCAATCGATGGGCTCCTGCCAGAGTTCGACAGGAACGGCGACTGGGTCGCGCATACCGGCCCACTCAGCATTTCAGCCGATCAAGTACTCGAGCTCCGTGAAAACCGTGAACTCGTCCGGCGAGCGATCGCGCAACTGCCCGATACCTACAGGACCATCCTCATTCTTCGCGACATCGAAGAACTTGACAGCGAAGAAGTCGCCAAAATTCTGGGAATTACTTACAATGCGGTGAAACTCCGGTTGCATCGAGCACGTCAGGCGCTTCGTACGCTCCTCGAACGAGAGATGTATAGGAGCGCACCGGTTTCTCCGTTCTTGGCGAGAGGGTAAGCCCACCAACGACTAGTGCCTTGTGACACTGAAACCCCATCCCCAGACTGAAGTGCCAGAGGTCCGCCCCTCGCATTCTGTTCTGGTTGTAAGCGCCGGAGAGAAAATCCCTCAGTGGAAGGCCACTGGATAGTCCGGTCGCCGGAGTAAAACTCCATCACGAGATAGCCTTCAACCGCCGAGGTTGGAGGCGGAGGGATGAAAGGCGTGGAACTGTACGGTGAGGTACGGCGAGCGGTTTACGTGGAGGGTTTGAGCCGGCGCGAAGCGGCGCGGCGATTCGGGATCGACCCGCGAACGGTGGCCAAGATGCTGGCATTCTCGGTGCCGCCGGGATACCGGCGCAATGGACCACCGGCGCGGCCGAAGCTGGACGGGTTCGTGGGGCTCATCGATCAGATTCTGGAAGAGGATAAGGCGCGGCCGGCCAAGCAGCAGCATACTTCCAAGCGGATATTCGAGCGGCTGCGCGACGAACACGGTTACGGGCGGCGGGATCACGATAGTAAAGGACTACGTGTACCAGCGGCGGCTGCGGTCACGCGAGATGTTCGTGCCGTTGCGCCACGATCCTGGGCACGCGCAGGTCGACTTCGGAGAGGCGGTGGCGGTGGTCGGCGGAGTGGAACGGAAGATCCACTTCTTCGCGATGGATTTACCGCACAGCGACGCCTGCATGGTGCAGGCTTACCCGATGGAGAGCAGCGAGGCTTTCTGCGAGGGCATCGCGTCGGCTTTGAGTTCTTCGGCGGTGTGCCGCGCTCGATTTTGTACGACAACACCAGGCTGGCAGTGGCGCGCATCCTGGGCGATGGCCGGCGGCTGAGGACGCGGGTCTTCAGCGAGTTGCAGTCGCACTATCTGTTCGCCGATCGCTTCGGCCGACCGGGCAAGGGCAACGACAAGGGCAAGGTCGAAGGATTGGTGGGTTACGCGCGGCGCAACTTCATGGTGCCGGTGCCGCACGCAACCAGCTTCGCCGATCTCAATGCGCGACTGCTGGAGTGTTGCCGGCGGCGCTTGAACGACCGGCTGCGCAGCCACGATGAGACCGTCGGAGCGCGGCTCGGACGCGACCGCAGCGCCTTCCTGCCGCCGCCCGCGGTTCCTTATGAAGCGTGCGAGAAGTGCGCCGCGCGCGTCAGCTCGCTGTCGCTGGTGCGCTATCGCCGCAATGACTATTCGGTGCCGACGGCCGATGGCCATCGCGAAGTGCTGGTCCGCGGTTATGTGCACGAAGTCGTGATCGCCTGCGGTGCTGAAGCGATCGCCCGTCATCCGCGATCGTACGAGCGCGAGGACTTCATCTTCGATCCGCTGCACTACCTGGCGCTGCTGGAGCGGAAGATCAATGCGCTGGACCAGGCCGCGCCGCTGGTCGGCTGGAGCTTGCCCGAGGAGTTCGCCACGCTGCGCCGTTTGCTCGAAGCGCGCCTGGGCAAGCCCGGCAAGCGCGAGTTCGTCCAGGTACTGCGCCTGATGGAAGTGTTCCGCACCGACGATGTCGCGGCCGCGGTCAGAGAAGCGATCGCGCGGGGAGTGATAGGCTTCGATGCGGTGAAGCACCTGGTCTTGTGCCGCATCGAACGACGGCCGCCACGGCTCGACCTGAGGATCTATCCGTACTTGCCGCCGGCCACGGTAGCCACCACTTCAGCCCGCTCCTACTTAAGCCTGTTGGCTCAAGGGACAGCGTCATGAGCGATACTCCGCAGTTGCTGCTCACCCATCACCTCAAGGCCCTCAAGCTCCCGACCTTCCTGCGTGAGTACGACAAGCTGGCCCGGCAGTGCGCTGCCGAAGGCGTCGATCACGCGCGCTACCTGCTGCGTCTGACCGAACTCGAGATCATCGACCGCGAGCGCCGCACTATCGAGCGCCGCATAAAGGAAGCAAGGTTCCCCGCGGTGAAGAGTCTCGACAGCTTCGACTTCACCGTCATCCCTTCGCTCAACAAGACCCTGGTATTGGAGCTGGCACGCTCCGAGTACGTTGCGCGCCGCGAGAATGTCATCGCGCTGGGCAACAGCGGCACCGGCAAGACTCACATTGCGCTCGGCCTCGGACTGGCCGCCTGCCAGAAGGGCCTCGCGGTCGGCTTTACCACCGCCGCGGCCCTGGTCAACGAACTTCACGAAGCCCACGATGAAAAGCGACTCCTGCGCCTGCAGCGCCAGCTCGCCGCCTACAAGCTGTTGATCGTGGATGAGCTCGGCTACGTGCCGCTCTCACAGACTGGTGCCGAGTTGCTGTTCGAGGTCTTCAGTCAGCGCTACGAGCGCGGCTCGATCATCGTCACCAGTAACCTGCCCTTCGACGAGTGGACCGGCGTGTTCGGCTCCGAGCGGCTCACCGGTGCGCTACTCGATCGGCTTACCCATCACGTCCATATCCTCGAATTGAACGGCGACAGCTTCAGGCTCAAACACAGCAGAGCCGAGATGGCTGACAATCTGTCTCCTCAAGAACCCGGATGAGCCCCGTCCCAATCGACTGCGCCCATCACAAGCTCCGAGTACTGGTGAGGGGGAGAATTCCCATGAGCGTTAACCTAAGCTCTTGATAGTACGCGAGAGTTCGGAGTATTCCTCTGTGCATGGTGGAAACGGCGCGGGCGGATGAGTGGAGGGTAATTGAGGGGCTGCTGCCTCAGCGATGGCGCGAGGCAGCGCGCGAGATGGGCGCATTCAAGCGTGCGCGATACGTCATGGATCCGGCGCAACTACTGCGCCTACTTTTGTTTCACGCGGTGAATGACGGCGGGCTCCGCCAGACGGTCGCACAAGCGCGCGGCAGCGGGATCGCGACGATGTCGCAGGTGGCATTGTTCAAGCGCCTGAAGACCTCGGGAGCTTGGCTGGCGTGGCTGGGTGCCGAGCTCGCGCGGAGATTGCGCGAAGAGCCAAGATTGCCTGAAGCGCTTCGGCCGCGGGTGATAGACAGTACGACCGTGCAAGGGCCGGCTAGTAAAGGGACGGAATGGCGCGTCCACTACTCGCTCGATCTGGTAGCACTGAACTGCGATTGGGCGGAACTCACCGACGTGTATGGAGTCGAGTCGCTGGAGCGCACGCCGATCCGCAAGGGAGACGTGTTGCTGGCCGATCGCTACTATCTGCGCCCCGCCGGCATCCGTTGCGTCAGCGACGCGGGTGCCTATGTGTTGGTGCGGATGGGCTGGCACCACTCGCAGATGCTCGGCAGTTCGAAGCGTCGATTCAACGCACTGCAGCATGCTCGGCGGCTTGCGGTTGGCAAAGTGGGAGCGTGGCCGGTGCAGTTGCTCGTGCCAGGAGGGAGCCCGATCCCGGGTCGAGTCATCACCACCAAGTTACCGGCTCCGATCGCAGCGAAGGCCGAACGTCGCGCGGCAAAAATTGCTGCCAAGAAGAGCCGTCAGATCGATCTACGCACTCTGCAGGCGGCGCACTTCGTGATGGTCTTTACCACTCTGCCTGACACGATACTGGAGGCGACAGAAGTTCTCGAATTGTACCGCTCCCGCTGGCAGATTGAACTGGCCTTTAAGCGACTCAAACAGTTACTCAAGCTCGGGCGTTTGCCGCATAAGGAGCCGGCCGCCGCGCGGGCCTGGATCCTTGCTAAGCTAGTCGTCGCATTACTGCTCGAAACTCTGTATCGAAATGCCCGAACTGTTTCCCCCTGGGGTTATCGCATCTCCTTCGCGGTGCGGCACTCAGCCTGAACCACCGCCCAGTCTATGGCGCTGGACGGCGGTTCTCATCCATGCGCTGCGTCAGGCGTTATGTCCTTGACCCGGACTGCTCGCGCTGTTTAACGCGACCAAGCGCGGCGATCTTTTACGGACGCTCGACGAAGGCCCGCGGATGCGCAAACTGCAGCCTGTCAGGCTTCGCGAACTCCTGAAAACATGGATCTTAGGTTAACGCTTATGGGAGAATTCCCCCTCACACTCACCCTGAACCCATAGCCATCGTTCAGATCGTTCCCACCCTCTTCACTGATGCATTTTTACTCCGGCCCGCTGATGTACTTTTGCTCCGGCGTTGACAGAATTGATCCAGACGAATACCGACCGAGCACTTGGCTCAGAGGACACGAGGAGCAAAACACCCAATTACTGCCGATAGAAACCGATGATCGCAGTCGTCTGTTGAGTGATGCGAATGACGGAGACTCAACAGGAGCGTTCAAGGCGAATGCTGAAGAACGCACGGACAATGATTTGGCCAAACTCCCGCCCCCGTCTTCACCCGTGGTTGTCGTAGCCCCATCTATTGACACTTCCGACATCGAGAAAATTCAGGAAAAACAAAACCAACCGGAGACGCCTAACGCTACGGACGAACGGGCCACGATACCGATACCTGACCGATACTCCTCATCCGACGTACAAAACGACCCCACGTCAATTCCGACTCAGCCACGAGGCATAGTGAGCAGAATTTTCGATCGTTTTCGCTAGTCGCTAATGATTCGCCGACGAATGGAATCTGGCGCTGAAGTCTGGATCGTTGTAGCCGATGTCTTTTTGGGTTTCCTCGCTGTTGTGCTGCTCCTTTCAATCAAGCCCGTTTTGCGTCTGAAGAACTTGAATCCGACTGTTCGATCTAAGGAACTCGAGGCTCCGCTTAAGGAATCCCTTCGTGCTTGCGAACAGGAATTGAAGAAATACAAGATCAAAGTCGCTGAACTGGAGCACGAGCTTGAAGCGCTCAAGGGCCTGCGTTCACATCAACGTCCGACGTGCAAGGAGAAAGGCCTTGCAAGTGGGAATTTATTCGACGCTATCGTACTGGGGGCAGATCAACTGAAAATAGGCGCCACAACATATGATGTCGATGATCTAGAAGACATTTTCGCGAATCCGATCGCAATTGCGGAAAAGCAAGGCTGCGTCCAAACTGTACGCGTTTCTTGCGAGCGAACGATCGACGCTGCGGAATGCATCAGCGTAGAGCGAGCGCTCGCTAAGCATTTTATTGTCGAGCTCAATACCGCACCGTGATGCATCGATGCTCTGAGAAGCAACCCTTTGTGTGAAACCAATCGATCACGTCGATCATTCGCTCCCCCGATTCGCCTGTTGTCCACTGAAAATTGTCGAAGCTCAACGAACGCCGTCTCACGGAGCTGATATACCATTCGCCTCTATGAATCGGGTGGTCCTCGTGCAGCAATAATGCTGAGCCCAAAGGCATATTGGGAAAAAACTGTTAAATTGAGCTTTGACACACTTTTGCAATTGCTAAAATTTAGGCCAAGATAGCTACGGTCTGGAGCAAGGTCGACCTCGCGAAGGATTCGGTAAGCGACGAAACACGAAATGGCGCACCGGTGTATGCAGATTGGCAGGCTGGGTTGTCAACTAACGCGACGAACCCCATGTGGCGAGCGGAACTTCACTGGGAACTAACCATGCAAGAAGCTCTGGCACTGCGATGAAGACGCTGGGACAATTTCTCATAGAAAGGCGCAAGACACAGGGTCTCAGCCAGAAGGAGTTTGCGGCGCTGATCAAGAACCGCGACGGCAAGCCGATATCAGCCACGTACCTGAATTACCTCGAACACGACCGAGGCAAGCCGCCCGATTATCTGCTCGATCAATTCGCCGATGTGCTCAAAGTGGAGCGCGACGTGCTGTATTTCTGGGCGCAGCGGATGCCGCCCGACATCCAGCCAGGCGAAGCAAACGAAGACCAAGTGACCGCCGCGTATCGCGCCTTCCGGCGTGAGCTCAAAACAAAAGGAGGGGGGAAAGGTGGCAAGAAATCATGAAGATGATTCCGGACCGCAGCGGCCGCTTTCCCGAACGGCCCTACTACACGACCGACGAGCTCGAGATCCAGTGTGAGCAACTAATCGAATCATTTCTCGTTGGCCGATACGGACAGTTCGTTATTCCGGTGCCGACGCAAGCGCTTGCGGTGATGATCGAGGACGAAGCCGCCAAGTTCAACATGCTCAGCGATCTGAGCGACGAGGGTGACGAAGTTCACGGCGTGACCGACTTCTTTCCCGGCAAAAAACCTGAGGTCAGGATCGCGCGCGAGCTATCGCATCAATTCTGGCGCGAACACCGCCTGCGCAGCACTCTGCCACACGAGTACGGTCACGTGCATTGGCACACTTGGCTATATGATCGCTATTGCGATCGCGGCGAGCGCCACAAATGCCTTCGCGGCGAGATCCTGCCTGGAAACGCCGAGATCGATTGGATGGAGTGGCAGGCCGGCTACATTTCGGGAGCGTTGCTCATGCCCAAGAGCCGAGTCGATCGATACGTCAATGCATTCTGCGCGAAGCGGTCGGTCAATGTCCCGTTTGAAACCGAATCGGTGGACGGCCGCGTTCTGATTAAACTCGCGAGCGAACTGTTCAACGTATCGGTGGAAGCAGCTAACGTGCGGTTGCGTCAGCTCCGCCATCTGCTTTCGTAGACAGTTTCGATCGAGAGGCGCTTGACATGCGCCTCTCTTTTTTGTACAAAGATTTTGCAATCCCAAAATCCTAGAGTTACTTCACACCTCTGATTGCACCTGACGCTAAGCGACCGATTGAGGTTAAGGCGGTCATGAAGCAAAGCCACGATCAATTCCTGTGGCGACGGGCAGCAGAGCTCCTGGATATCGAGCGTCTTCTTGTCGGCGAGCCGCAGGAGGTTTCAGGCAACTATGATGGCTCGTCTTCAGATTGCCCGCTATTCGCGGATCTTGGGACCGGTGCAATGCGCGCACTTGACGTCTCACTGCCCGCTCGGCGGGTGGAGGCCGGCATTCGTCTGTTGGCTGCGAGCGCTGGCAAAACGATCGAGCGCGACGATCCATTTCTCAATCTGATTCTGCCCAACGGCGCTCGATTCTCGGCGTGCCTCCCGCCAGCGTCCCACGGACCGACTTTTTCGATCCGCATGCACTGGCGTCCGATTCGGCCGCTCGCGGAATTCATCGGCGAGCCTTCCCAGCTAGATGCTATCGACCAAGCGATTCAGCAGCGGGACAACATTGTGGTCGTCGGCGCGACCAGCGCGGGTAAAACCACGCTGCTGAATGCCTTCGTTGGTCGTCTGATTGATCTCTTTCCGCAGGAACGCCTCGGAGTAATTGAGGACGAACCCGAACTCCAAATCGAGGCGCGCAACTGCATACGCCGGGTCGCACACGGCAAGGCGAACATGCGCCGGCATGTTCGCGAGATGCTCCGCATGCGGCCGGACCGAATCATCGTGGGCGAGGTGCGCGGCGGCGAAGCGCTCGATCTGCTGAAGGTTTGGAATACGGGACACTCGGGCGGATTCACGACTCTGCATGCGAACAATGCCCGGGCCGGGCTTCTCCGTCTGGAGAGTCTGACCGAAGAGGCCGGCGTCGCAGCCAATCCACGCCTCATCGCCGAGAGCGTCAATCTCGTGATTTTCATTGGCCGCCGTCCGGACGGTACGCGACGGATTGTGGAGATGGTGCGGGTCGAAGGCTACGCACCGGACGGCGGCTATCAACTCAGACGCATCGCAACCGCCGAGGAGCATGCATGAAATGAACTCCCTCCGTTCTCTTATCGCCGTCTGCGTCGCATTTCATGGCGCGCCGCTCCTCGCGCTGAGTTCGCTCGTATTTGCCACCTGGGCCATCGGCGATCTGGGTGATGGATCGTCTTTGCTGGCGGTTCTCCTCATCGCCGCGATCTTTCTGATGTTCGCGATCCACATCGCGTTGTTGACGCTCGGTTCTTAAGGAGGTCGAGTCATGCGCAAATCAATTTTCATCGCATCACTACTGGTCCTGAAGGCAGCACCGGCTTTCGCTTACACCCCGACCGGCCTTCCGTGGGATGGACCACTGACGTCGCTGATCAATGGAATGCAGGGTGGTCTCGCACACGCGATGCTCGCGGTCGGGATCATCGTCGCGGGAATCGGATGGACGTTCTGGCAGGAGTTCGGGCCCGCAGCGAAAGCGCTGGTCGGCGTGATCGCGGGCGGAGCACTGGCGGGCGCCGCGCTAGAAATCATGACCTATCTCGGTTTGGCCGCGGTGATCCACTGATGCCTGCCAAGGTTCATCTATCGATGGTCAGAGCGCCA
>Ga0335073_10008432_pt1 | contig 14469 bp, 16 predicted proteins | sample Lox_Sample_22_FD_207093 | JGI IMG/M metagenome (GOLD analysis project Ga0335073, IMG submission 207093) | Soil microbial communities from Loxahatchee National Wildlife Refuge, Florida, United States - Lox_Sample_2.2 | ecosystem: Environmental > Terrestrial > Soil > Wetlands | place: USA... | reverse complement strand
GCGGGTTGCCGCATTGATCTCTTGCGCCCGGGCAGCTACGGTGGTAAGTACGAGACACGTAGCGGAGGTTCCGATGCTTTCTGCCGCAATCGCGACTGGCCTCGTCGTTTTCTTTGTGGGCGTGCTACGCCTCTGTCTTCGGCACTCGAAGCAGGACTCGCACCCTCGCCCCGATTCCTATCTTGAAATGACGCCCCGCTCCCCGCTCGGCCGCTGGCGCTACTAAGCCGCCAGACTGCTCTGCGCTGTTCCGAGATCGGCGACATTGCCGTGGCGCGCATTTGAGAGCCTTCCTACAAGAGGTGTTCGAGCAGTGGCTTGACCTGGTATATACTCTCGCGCGGACCGGGCCACCCCCACGGGGCTCCGGCCCAGGCGGCGCGAAGCGGTGAAGGCGCTTGGCGCGGCAACCCGTCGTTGCGAACGACTGAAATTCAGCGATTTTCTAGGAGGCACCAGATGAGGAAGTTGGTACTGGCTTTTGGACTGGCCGCGTTTCTGGCGGTCCCGGCGCTTGCGGCGACCACCACCTGGACGCTCGATCCGAATCACACGAACGCGCAGTTCACCGTTCGCCACCTCGGCATTTCCAACGTGCAGGGCGAATTCACGAAAATCGCCGGCACCGTGGTGCTCGACGACGCCAACCCATCGAACTCCAGCGTCGACGTGACGATCGACGCGAACTCGATCGATACGCGCGTCGCCATGCGCGACAACGACCTCAAGAGCGAGCACTTCCTCGACGTCGCGATGTATCCGACGATCACGTTCAAGTCGACCAAGGTGGCGAAGACCGCCGACGGCTACACCGTCACCGGCAACCTCACGATTCGCGGCGTCACCAAGGAAGTCACTCTCACCGTGGGCGCGCTCAGCGATCCGCGCAAGGACCCGATGAGCCGCACCGGCGGCTCTCGCCGCGGCGCTGCCGCTTCCCTCACGATCAACCGCCAGGATTTCGGCGTGGCCGCCGATCCGGGCATGGTCGGCGACGAGGTGGCGATTCAGATCGATCTCGAGATGACGGCGCCCGCAGCGCAGTAGCGCGGCGGCCGCTTCGTCACAACCCATCTCCGCACAAAACGGGCCCGGAGGCTCACGCTTCCGGGCCTTCGATTTTCTTCAGCTTCGCGCCGCCGAGCGAAACTCTCTCCACGAAGTACACACCGATCAGCACCAGCGCGCCGCCTAGAATCAGCCGAGCCGTCGGGCGCTCGCCGAGAAACGCGACCGAAAGCAGGATCACGACGAAGGGCTGCATGTAGTTGATCGTCGCGACGCGCGAGGCGTCGACGTATTTCAGCAGCCAGTAAAACAGCGTGTACGCCAGCACCGAGCTTCCCACCGCCATGTAGATCATGCCGCCCCATCCCGCCCAGCCCACCGCGCGCCAATCGAGGACGATTCCCTGCCGCGCGGCCACGGGCAGCAGCATCACCGCAGCGGCGACGGTGATAAACGTGTTGAAGGAGATGGCGTCGTATTTCGCCCTTCGCGAGACGTCCAGAAGTCGCTTGCCCAGCACGCTGTAAATCGCGAACCCCACCACGCTGATGAGCGTGATCGCATCGCCCACCATCGCCGACGTCTGGCCGACGACTTTGCGCTCCGTTTCAAGCAGCAGCACGCCGATGAACGCGAACGCCATGCCCGCGATCTTGGCCGTCGTAAACGCCTCCAGCTTTAGCGCGCGCGCGAAAAGCAGAATCATGATCGGCCCGAGCGCGATCACCAGCACCGACCGTTCCGACGTGGTGTACTTCAGTCCGGCGGTGTAGAAACCCTGATTCAGCACCACGCCGAGAAACGCCAGCAAAGCGAACGTCCAGAAGTCGCGCTTATCGAAGCGCACGCGACGCGGCCGCGAAAAATGGATCGCGAGCATCAGGATCGCCGCAAGCTCGATGCGCAGCGACGCGAGTGTCACCGGGTCCATATGCTGCAGCGCGATCTTGCCCGCCGGGTAATTGACCGCCCACGCCAGCAGAATGAATGCGAACGAAGCGACCAGCAGCAGCGCGCTCGGCCGACGCGGCGCCCCGGCCTCCGGCGTCATCAGCGCGCCGGAACTCTCGATGCTTTCAGTGGGAGTCAACTTCTACTCGAGGACCTCGCGACGCTGCGTCAGCGACTCGATCCGGTCGACGCGCGGCGTGTATCCAATGCCCGGCCCGGAAGGCACGCGGATCGTCCCCTGCGGCGAGACTTCGACCGCCGGCTCGATGATGTCCTCCGCCCAGTAACGCTTGCTTGCGGAGACGTCGCCGGGAAGCGAAAAATTCGCGAGCGACGACATCGCGATGTTGTGCGCGCGCCCGATGCCGGATTCGAGCATGCCGCCGCACCACACGGGAACTGAGTTGGCCTGGCAGATGTCGTGTACCTGCCGCGCGGAAGCGTGCCCGCCGACGCGCCCCAGCTTGATGTTGATGATGCGGCAGGCGCGCAGCTCGATCGCGGCGCGCGCGTTTTCCACGTCGTGGATACACTCGTCAAGGCAGATCGGCGATTCGAGCTGGCGCTGAAGCGCCGCGTGCGAGTAGATGTCGTCGTGGCCGAGCGGCTGCTCGATCATCATCAGGTGATAGCTGTCAAGCTGCTTCAGCAGCGGCGCGTCCGCCAGCGTGTAAGCCGAATTTGCGTCCGCCATTAGGCGGATGCTCGGGAAGCGCTCGCGCAGCGTGCGCACCGGCTCGACGTCCGTTCCCGGCTTGATTTTGATCTTGATGCGCTGGTAGCCCGAGGCGAGGGCCTCTTCGACTTTGGCGACCAGCTTGTCCATGCTCGGCTGGATGCCGATCGAGACGCCGCAAGGAACTTCCGCGCGCGTCCCGCCGAGCAATTTCGCGAGCGGCACGCCCTTTTGCTTCGCCTCGATGTCCCAGAGCGCCGTTTCGAGCGCCGCCTTCGCCATATTGTGCCCGCGCACCTGCGCGAACATCGTCAACGCGTCCGACGCGGACGCGATTTCCTTGCCGCGCACCATCGGCCACAGATAATCGCGCAGGATGTACCACGAGGTTTCCGCAGTCTCGTACGAATAAAATGGATTTTCGCCCGCCGTCGATTCGCCCCACCCGCTCACGCCGCCGTCCGCTTCGGCCTCGACCAGCACGATACGCCGCAGTTGTTGCGTCCCGAAGCTCGTCTGAAAAGGTGAGAGCAGCCGCAGGTGAATCTCGCGCAGCGTGACTTTGTGGATTCTCATTCGATCCTTGATCCCCGCGTAGGCGCCATCTTCTAGTCCTCCCTAGGGGGTCGGAGCTTCAGCTCCGACATCAGGACGCAACAAATCCGTGGCTTCAGCCCCTGAAGACACTCTGGGGCTTCGGCTCTCAAACTTGTCATACGGCTTCTAATGTTCCGGCACCGCCGGCAAATGCAACCCGGCGATTCCCGCGCTCGGCTCGAGAATATACGCTGCGACTCCATTACGCGTGTGGATACCGGTCGCCGCATAGCCCTTCGCAATCGACGCCGCGAATTGATCGCGCACGCGCGACTGAATCTCGGTCGCCGCCGCAAGGTCCGTGTCCCGGATGCGCGCGAAATCCGCGGGAAACTCAATGCGGACAGCCGCCTTGCTGACTGGCGTGGGATTCCCGGCGATCAGCGACTTCACGCGTTCGGAATCGAGCTGCCACTCAGCCACCAGCCGGTCCGTCGGTAGGCTGCCGTGCAACGGGCTTTCGGTGACGCCGTAGCAATTCGGAATCCAGCGCCGCGCCACTGCGCCGAGTCGCATCAGGTTGAAGTGTGCATTCTTCGCCTCGAGCGGGTCGAACGTCCACTCCACGAGGCGGATCCCGCGACGCAAGGCATCCTCGCGCTGAAAAAGCTTCAGCCGGCGCCCGATGCCGTAGTCGCGGAATTCCGGCATTACCGCGGTCATGTGCGAGTGCAGAAAAGTCTCCCCGCCGCGCACCCCGATCAGCGCCAGCGTGAACCCGAGCATGCGCTCGCCGTCGAACGCGCCGAGCACCTGCCCGCCGGTGTGATGCGCCACCACGAAAATCGACGACACCACCGAAATCTCCTTGCCCCACGTGGCATGCTCCACCAGCACACACTTCTCGAATTCGTCGAGGGTGTCGCAGTGGCGTACCACGATCTCCGGAATGGCGCGCGGCGGGCTCATTTTAGGTGAAAGAAAGTATACGGGATTTCCCGCCAAGTGCAGCCGGCTCATCCCGTCTCACAAACGCCGAAAGTGCCTTCGCTATTCCTGCGGCTTGCCTCCGGCGAAGAGCGCCAGCTCGCGCCATTTCCAGTGGCAATCGACTTCCGCAAACCCGATTTCGCGCAGCCACGCCATCTGGGTTTCGAGGTCGAGCAGCTTGTTCGACGGATCTTCGGCCTCCCAATCCAGCGCTTTCAGAAAAGCGCCGTGCAACCGGGGCGTCGGCGAGGCAACGTGCTCGAGATTGCAGAAGACGCCTCCCGGCGCGAGGATCTCGAATATCTCGGCGTACAGCGCGCGTTTCCGATCGTGCCGCAGGTGATGGATCGCGAAGCTGGAAATCACCGCGTCGAACGCGCCCATTGCCGGGAGCGCGTTGTCGAGATCGTGCGCCACAATTTTCACTGCCGGGTCCGCGCCGAAGAGCTTCCACAGTTCCCCGAGCATGGTCGGCGAAAAATCCAGCGCCACGAATTCCGCTCGCGGGCGCGCCGCCTTTACCAGCGCCAGCAACCGCCCCGCGCCGCTCCCCAAATCGAGAATGCGCTTCGGGCCCGGCGGCATGAATTCGAGCAGTGTGGCCTCGCCCTCCACGCGATGCGGAACCGAGTCGACGCGGCGAAGATAGTCGAGCGCATGTTCAGGTGACGACCACAGATTCACTTCGGGCGACGCTGTCATGGATCGGCACCTCCAAATCCATTAGGCGCCGCGACGGCCTCTCGCGTCCAATTTATACTGTTTCACGAGGCTATAAGCCGGCTTATGAGCGGCCTATCCGATCTTTGACGAACGATTCTGCACTTTCGATTCGTCCCACAGCCTTTCCATCCGCTCGCGCGACACGTCGCCAAGCCGCGCGCCCTCCCGGGCAGCCGCCGATTCCATCCACTCGAAGCGTCGCTTGAACTTCCGGTTCGCGCTCTTCAGCGCAATCTCCGGATCGACGCCGAGAAACCGCGCCACGTTCACTCCGGTAAAAAGCAGGTCGCCGACTTCTTCCTCGATCTCCTCGGAAACGCGCGCGCCTCTCGCAGGCAGCCGCAGCGCTTCCAACTCGCGCTTCTCTTCGTCGATCTTTTCGAGAATCTGCGCGACATTCTCCCAATCGAAACCGATCTTCGCCGCGCGTTTCGTCAATTCCATCGCCTCGAGCACTCCCGGCAGCGACCGCGGCACATCCGCCAGAATCGAGTCGGCGGCAGGAGGCTTCCCTTTCTCCGCCCGCTCCTTGCGCTTGATCTCTTCCCAGTTCTTCAGCACCTCGCCAGACGTCTTCGCGCTCACATCGCCGAAGACGTGCGGGTGCCTCCGCACCATCTTCGTGTGCACCGCTTCGATCACGTCCGAAATCGCGAACGCGCCCGCCTCCTCCGCCAGAATCGAATGAAACACCACTTGCAGCAGCAGGTCTCCCAGTTCCGACGCAAACTCGCGCGGATCGCCGTGCTCCATCGCATCGAGCGTCTCGTAGGCCTCCTCGATCAGGAAGCGCCGCAGCGACGCGTGCGTCTGCTCGTGGTCCCAGGGACAGCCGCCCGGCCCCCGCAGCCTTGCCTGCAGCGCGACCAGCTTCGCGAACCACTCGCCCGCCGCCCGGTCCCGCGCTGTCACCTTGATCTTGGCCCGTGGCGCGAGCGCCGTTTTCCGAGCCTTCTTCCCTGCTCGCCCGCGCGACGCCTTCCGTCGTTTCGCCATAAATGCCGCCCGTCCTCTCTCGAAACACGCCAATGTACAGGCCCTCGCGGCTCGCCGCAACCGCGCGCCTCCCTCTGCGACCGCCATGCCGGGCGCTCGCTTGTGGCCCAAACAGGCGGGTGCTAGAATTTCACTTGGTTCGTCGCAGTTCTGAGGACATTACGTGCCCGATCCCAAGCAAGACGAAGGCTTCAAGGTAGTCGACCGCCGCCTCTTCACCGAAGACGGCGAACTCCGCAAGGACGCCGTCGAGCAGGAACGCCGCGACGAAGAAGCCGCCGCGAAAGCGCACAAGGCGGCGCCACCTGCGCCATCGTCGAAATCCAATCCCGCTGCCGGCGCCACCCCGGCGGCTCCAGTCGCAGCCGACGGAGCCGGGGCCGACGCGATCGCCCCTTCGCGTAATTTCCAGGTGCTCGTCGACTTCCTGACGCGCAACGCCGCCGCCATGCTGGGCGGCATGGCCGATCCGCGCACGGGCCAGCCGTTCCTCGATCTCGAGGGCGCGCGCGAAATGATCGACATGCTCGACGTCCTGCGCGAAAAGACGCAAGGCAACCTCGCCAAGAGCGACGAAGATCTTTTGGTCGAAGTGCTGGGCAGCCTCAAGCTGACGTTCATGGAAGTCTCAAAGGCCGCGGCCGAGGCGATGGCCAACAAGGCCGTAAAACGGTAGCCGCAACAAACCGGCAGGCCACGCGGCGCGGCCAAACCTTGGGTCGGATTCCGGTGCGATTCGCAACCCTTCCTGCGATTTCATGTCTTCACTTCAACTGACGGTCTTGGGATCGGGCACGTCGATGGGCGTGCCGACGCTCGGCTGCCACTGCGCCGTGTGCGAATCGCCGGACGCGCACGACAAGCGCACGCGCCCTTCCGTGCTGCTCGCCTATGGCGGGCGCAACGTCGTGATCGACACGACGCCCGATTTTCGCTACCAGGCCATGCGCGCGCACATCGACCGGCTCGACGCCGTGATTTACACGCACGCCCACGCCGACCATATCCTCGGCCTCGACGATGTTCGCCCGTTCAACCTGAAGCAAAAAGGTGTGGTGCCGCTCTACGGCTCGCCGCAGACGCTCGAGCTGTTGCGGCGGCAATTCTCCTACATCTTCGACGAAGCGCCCGCCGAAAGCACCGTGCCGCTCGTCGAACTTCACGATATCGACGGCCCATTCGATCTTTTCGGCGCGCGGATCACTCCGATTCCGGCGATGCACGGCTCGCAGCCCGTGCTGGGCTTCCGGCTGGGAGCGATGGCGTATCTCACCGATTTCAGCCAGGTGCCCGAAAGCTCGAAGACGCTGCTGCGAAATCTCGATCATTTCATTCTGGATGCACTGCGCTACGTTCCGCATCCGACGCACTCGAATGTCGAGCAGTCGCTCGCGCTGGTGGCCGAGCTGAAGCCGAAGCACGCGTGGTTCACGCACATTTGCCACGACCTCGGCCACGCCGAGACCAACGCTCGCCTGCCCGAAAACGTGCGCCTCGCATACGACGGGCTCCAATTCGAGGTGCCGCTCTGATGCCCTTCGCCATCCTTCATTCCGAGGAAGAATGGGCGGCGCGCTTTGATCAGCATCATTCCGCCACCGCCGTCACGGTCGGCAATTTCGACGGCGTCCATCTCGGCCACCAGCAAATTCTCGCCACGATCCGCGAGCTGGCCCATCAGGTCCGATGCAAATCGGCGGTGCTGACGTTCTTCCCCCACCCGGCGCGCGTCCTTCGCCCGGCCGAGGCGCCCCCGCTTCTGATGACGCTCGAGCAGCGCCTGGCCGCGATCCAGGCCCTCGGCATCGACGCCGCCTTCGTCCTGCCCTTCGACCTGCAGCTCGCCGCGGTGAGCGCCGAGGATTTCGTGCGCCGCTTCCTGGTGGAGAGAATGCACGCGCGCGCGGTGCTGGTCGGCGGCAATTTCCGCTTCGGGCACCGCCAATCGGGAGACGTGAAGCTGCTCGAGGAGCTTGGCCAGCGATGGGGATTCACGGTGAAGACGCTGCCGCCCGTCGTGAAAGACGGCATCGTGGTCTCGAGCACCGCGATCCGCGCAGCGCTGCGCGAAGGACGCGTCGAGGACGCGCGCAATCTTCTCGGCCGGCCGTACGCGCTCGCCGGCGAAATCCGCACCGGCACAGGCCAGGGGCGCAAGCTCATCGTCCCGACGCTCAACCTCGCCACCGAACAGGAAATGCTGCCCAAGAACGGCGTCTACGCCACGGAAGTCACCCTCGGCGAAAAAACCTATCGCGCCGCCACCAACGTCGGCATGCGCCCCACCTTCGACGGCGCGCGCATCACCATCGAATCGCATCTCTTCGATTTCAGCGAAAATCTCACCAGCGGCAAAATGGAAGTCCACTTCTGGGCGCGCCTGCGCGACGAACAGAAATTCCCGGGCCCCGACGCCCTGCGCGCCCAAGTGCTAAAAGATATCGACGAAGCCCGCCGCTATTTCGCAGCCACGCGCGCCTAAAGAGCGTGAGCCTAATGATGGTGGCGGGAAACTGAAGACGCGTCGTGCCCCTTCGCGCGGCACTCGTCGCAGATTCCGCCGACTTCCGTGCGCGCGATCGTGATCTCGATCCCGCAGTCGCGCGCAATCTGCTGCTTCAATTCCTCGTAGAGCGGGCTTTCGACCTCGCGCACTTTCCCGCACTGAATGCACGCCACGTGGATGTGGTCGCGCGGCCCGTGACTCTCGTAGAAGTGGCGATGCCCGCGCAAATGCAGCAGGTCGAGCTCGTCGATCAGCCCCTGGCGCTTCAGCAGGTCGAGCGTGCGATAGACGGTGACGCGCGTGATGCCTTTGTCGATCTGCTGCGCGCTCGCTAGAATTTCCTCGGCGTCCATGTGCCGTGAAGCCGATTCCATCACCTGTACGACGACGCGCCGCTGCTTCGTCAGCCGGATGCCCCGCTCGCGCAACTCCCGCTGCAGGCTCCCGTCGGACTCCTGCGCGTTGATGCGCTCGCCGGTGGAAACGCGATGTGGAGTGCTGGTCGACATAGTGTGAACGTCAGTATAGCAGAAGAAATTCGCCGCCCGGCCCGCAGGAAAAGGGCTCCGCAGCGGGGCGGAGGCGAAGCCGGCAGGCCTAGCGTCCGTGCCCTTGGATCACGCGCAGAATATCGCTGTACATCACGAACGCAAAAACACTCAGCAGGAAGACCAATCCCACTTGCACAAACCGTTCCTTGAACGTCAGGCTCAGCTCGCGCCGCAGCAGCCCTTCAATGGCCAGCATCAGCACGTGGCCGCCGTCAAGAATTGGAATCGGCAGCAAATTGAGCAGCCCCAGATTCAGGCTGATCGCGGCCGTCAATTCCAGCAGCGTCATGGGACCCGACTTCGCCGCCTCACCCGAAAGCTGGACAATCCCGACCGGCCCCGCGAGATCGTGGACCGACACCTTGCCGTTGAAGAGGCCCACGAGCACGGTTCCGATCTGCCGCGTGTCATACACCGTTTCGCCGCCCGCATCCCGGGCCGCGGTCAGCAGGCCGTGCCGCTGGTAACTCGCGGAAGGCCGCTCGACGCCGACCATCCACGCCATCTGCCCGTCGGAATCCTTCTTCTGCTCGGGCGTCACCGTCATCGGCAAATCCTGGCCGCCACGCTGAATCACGAACTGAATCGGCTTGCCGTCCGAATTGCGGATCTGATCGACGAGCGCGCTCCACGTATCAACCGCTTTGCCGTTAATCGACACGACCAAGTCGCCCGACTGCATTCCCGCTTTCGCGGCTGCCATCCCCGGCTCCACCTCGCCGACCCGCGCAGGAAGCGTTCCGACGAAAAGGTAGATTCCCCAGAAAATCAGAAAGGTGAGAAGGATGTTCGTCGCGGGACCCGCAATCGCGATCAGAAATCGCTGCCACCGCGGGCGCGATAAAAATTCATACGGAGCGCCGGTGCGCTCTTCCACCGGGTTGTCGCCGGCCATCCGCACGTAGCCGCCGAGCGGCAGCGCGCTGATGCGGTAATCCGTGTCGCCGCGCTTCACTCCCCACAGGCGATTGCCGAAGCCGATCGAAAACACGTCCACGCGCACGCCGCACAGCTTCGCGGCGATGAAGTGTCCCCATTCGTGGACCAGAACCAGGACGCCCAGCACGACGGCGCCCGCGACAATCGCACGCAAAAAGCTAAGAGCTTCCATGGACGCTTGACCCGTTGTATGGATTTCTCAACCGATGAGCCATTCTACAAAATTCAAGCTCGTTTTGAAACGCGCTCGCCGCCCACCCATACCAAAGCATACCCAACCGAAACGTGCCGCGCAGCGCTCAATTGGCCGCGTGTTTCCTGCCATGCCCCGCGAACTTCTTCACCTCGGCCCGCGCCAGCCTTCGCGCTTCCCCGTCCGCCGCGATCACGTCGCTGATGCTGCCCAGCCTTGTGCGCGGCATCTGTTCGAGAACGCTTTCGACCACCGCTGCAATTCCGAGGAACGGCAGCTTCCGTTCCAGAAAAGCGGCCACCGCGATTTCGTCCGCGGCATTCAGCGCGCAGGGCAAAGGCCCGCCGCCGCGAATCGCCGCCTTCGCGAGTTCCAAACACGGGAATTTCCGGGCCGGGACTTCCCCGAAGTCGAGCTTTTTCAGCCGCGCCCAATCCAGCTCACAGTCGTTAGATGCGATTCGATCCGGAAAAGTTAGCGCGTATTGAATCGGCATGCGCATGTCCGTGGGGCCAAGCTGCGCCACGATCGATCCGTCGACGAACTCCACCATCGAATGGATCGTCGACTGCGGATGGATTACCACTTTGATCTTGTCGAGGCCCACGCCGAAGAGCCAGCACGCCTCGATCACCTCAAATCCCTTGTTCATCAGCGTGGCCGAATCGATGGTGATGCGGCGCCCCATGTTCCAGTTGGGATGCGCCAGCGCCTGCTTCGGAGTCACTTTGCCGAGTTTGGAAACGGGAGTCCTGCGGAAGGGTCCGCCCGACGCGGTGAGGATGAGCCGCTTCACTTCGCGATCCTCGCCGGCGCGCAGGCACTGGTGAATCGCGTTGTGTTCGCTATCGACCGGCAACAACGTCACGCCATGCCGCGCCACCGCGGCCATCACCACTTCGCCCGCCGCCACCAGCACTTCTTTGTTCGCGAGCGCAATCTCGCGGCCCAGTTCGATCGCCTTGTACGTCGCCGGCAATCCCACCACGCCGACCGCCGCCGACACCACCATCTGCGCCTCGGGATGCGTCGCCACGCGCTCGATGCCTTCGGCTCCGAAAACCACTTCGGGGAGCGCGGCGCCCGGCTTGCCGGCCGCTTTGCCGCGGGCTTCCTTCAGCCGCGCGCAAAGTTCCGCGGCGTCGGCCTCTGTCGCCACCGACACCAACGTCGGCTTGTGCCGCAGCGCCTGCTCGGCCACCAGCTTCACGTTTGAGCCCGCCGCCAGCGCCACCACTTCGAATCGCCCCGGCAGCGAATCCACCACATCGAGGCATTGCCGCCCGATCGAGCCCGTCGAACCCAATATCGCGATTTTCTTCATGCGCCCGTAATTCTATCGACGTTTTTAACAATTTGCGAACGAGCCAGCCGCATTCTTTGGACGCCGATGTCGAATCCAGCAGGCTTCGAAAACGCGGCGCTTGGCGCGAGTGACGGATTGTACAGCACTCGTCATAGAACGGTTTCCCCGGATCCCGTGGTAGGTTACGATCGTGTCATCTCGCTTTTGCGTAATCCTTCGGAAGGTCTCAATGGCCGATTCGACACCCGCGGCAAGCCGCTTCACTTGGAGAATGCCGTTGTGTGCAGCGTTGGTCGTCATCGCGGTTTATGTTGCGATGGCGTTCTGGGCCGAGGACTCCGAATTCTTTGTGTCGATCTTGTTCGTGGCCCCCGCTCTCGTTCTGGTCAGCCTCGGCTTCATCATCTTCGCGGTCACACCTGGGGGCCGCCAGAGCCGCCTGACGCTACTGTCTACCGTTCCTGTTTTGTGGCTGACGGCGGTCGCTATGTTCCTTGTGGTCCAGAAATACGACTTCGCCATCCGCACGACGACACGCTGGCTGATTTGGTCCCGCAAATACAAGGCCGAGGTAATGGCAGACAGGCCTTCGAAGCCCGGATATTTCAGGCACATCGAGTGGGATGGATGGGGAATCGTCCCCGCGGGGGATACCACTGCCTATCTGGTTTTCGACCCGTCCGATTCGCTTTCCGCCGCGGCGAGGAGCGGTCGCCCAGGAAAGTATTACGGCATACCCTGCGAAGTACCCGAGGTGAAGCGCTTGGAAAAAGAATGGTATGCCGTCGTCTTTTATACCGATGAAGACTGGACGCATTGCAACTAGCTTCTTGGGGGGACTTCAAGGCTCATTCCAATGCCAAAGGTGCTACCATCACAGCCATCGAGTCGGCCCCGAATATTCCAGGAGGCCTGCCCACGATGGCCACGTTGCAGCCGGCCCACGCACCGCTGGGAACGGAAGCCGCCGCTTCGTCTGCCGCGAAAGCGGACTTTCGCTCGCGCCATGCCGTTCTCGTCCGCATCACGCACTGGATCTTCGCGCTGTGCTTCTTCGCGCTGCTGATCACCGGAATCGAAATCCTGATCTCGCACCCGCGCTTTTATTGGGGCGAGACCGGCAACGATCTGACCAAGCCCTGGCTGCAAATTCCGATCCCGGCCTCGCGCAATCTCGTGCCCACCGGCTACGGCTACACTCTGCCCGACGAAAACGGCTGGAGCCGCGCGCTCCACTTTGAAGCTGCCTGGGTCGTCGTTTTCACCGGCCTGCTCTATGCCATCTTCGGCTTTGTCGCGGGGCACTTTCGCAAGAACCTGCTTCCCACCGGCGCCCATCTCTCCTGGCGTTCGCTCTCGGCCGCGGTCGTCGACCATCTGAAATTCCGGCGTCCGCACCCATCCGAAGCTTTGTCCTACAACGGTCTCCAGCGCCTCGCCTATCTCTTCGTGATTTTCATTCTCTTCCCGCTGATCGTCTGGACGGGCCTCGCGATGTCGCCCACGTTCACCGCTGCGTTTCCGTCGTCCGTGATTCTGTTCGGCGGGAAACAAACCGCGCGCACGATCCATTTCCTGGCTTCCATCGCGCTCGTTCTTTTCCTAGCTATGCACATCCTGATGATTGCACTCGCCGGGTTCTGGAGCCGCACGCGCGCGATGATCACCGGCCGCGCCGACACCGGCGCGCCCATGGAGCGCTCATGACCAACACTTCGCGCCGTAAATGGATTTTCGGCGGCCTCGCGGCTGCGGCGGGCGTCGCCGGCCTCGATGTCGCTGCGCGTCTTGCCGGAAAATACGGCCTGATCCCGCCGGATCACGGCGGCATCTACGGTCCGGGCGAAACTCTCAACTACGCATTCCAGCGCGTCTTCGCGCGCCACTCGCTCGCCCGTGAATTTCCGCCAAGCATGATTTCGGCGCGTCCCTTCCCCAACGAAATCGCTCCCCCGAGCGACGCTTTCAAGCGCCTGCAGGCCGGCGGCTTCGCCGATTGGCGGCTCACCGTCGACGGGTTGGTCGACCGCCCCGCCCTGTTTTCGCTCGATCAGCTTCGCGGCTTCCCGCGCAACAACCAGATCACGGAAGTCTCCTGCGAGGAGGGTTGGTCGTATGTCGCGCAGTGGACCGGCGTGCGGCTCTCGCACGTCCTGAATCTCGCCGGGGTCCGCCCGCAAGCCCGCTACGTCGTCTACTTCTCGATCGAGCCCGAGTGGTGGGACAGCATCGATATCGACGAGGCCATGCACCCGCAGACGTTTCTCACCTACGGCATGAACGACGCCGACCTTCCCGTCGGCAACGGCGGCCCGCTGCGCATGCGCGTCCCGCGCCAACTCGGCTACAAGAGCGTGAAATTCCTCACGCACCTCACCGTCACCGACGACATCAAGCGCTTCGGCAAAGGCCTCGGCTCCGCCGCCCCCGAAGCCGGCTACGCCTGGTACGCCGGCGTTTGATCGCCCTTTCGGCGTCTGACGAGCGAAAATGGAAATAGTAAGAAATTATATTGCGACGATGATCGCACTTCTGGCCCCGGTCGCTTTGATTTACTCCTGGGTTTTCTACGTGACCAAACTTCGCAAGGACCCTCCTAATTGGCGAAGCCGACTGACCCTTGTCTCGCTTCTCCTAACGACTCTAGGAGCCGCGCTCTTGCCGGCGATGATAGCTCTCGAGCCGAAAGCAAATTGGACCACCTATGCAGGCGTGCCCCGGCAGATTGATTTCGAGGCGTCCTGGGCAAAATTTGCGGTTCGAAGTTTGGCCGCTGGATTTGTACTCTGTTTCTTTGGGCGCCCGCGTTTGATTGCGCCCCTGGCGCTTGCCTCCGTGGGCTGCATCCTGTTTTGGTTCGCCATGACCGTTCGCTGATCCGCGTGAGTCCTCGCCGCAAGGGCCTCGCAAGTATTGATGACTTATTTTTGCGGCCTATCAGTGATAAATTATGGGCGCTCGAACCCCGACAACTGAGGAGATGCCATGATCCGGATCATGCAGAAGCTTGCGATTGTCGCCTCTGCGCTCGCTCTCGTGCTTGCCTTTGCGTCGTTCGCGAACGCGCGGCCCGCGCCCGAGCGGCATGCCAAT
>Ga0335073_10008431_pt1 | contig 14470 bp, 13 predicted proteins | sample Lox_Sample_22_FD_207093 | JGI IMG/M metagenome (GOLD analysis project Ga0335073, IMG submission 207093) | Soil microbial communities from Loxahatchee National Wildlife Refuge, Florida, United States - Lox_Sample_2.2 | ecosystem: Environmental > Terrestrial > Soil > Wetlands | place: USA... | reverse complement strand
CGGCAGGCGCCACCGCCATCATTCAGCCAGGCGGCTCGGTCAAGGATCAGGACGTCATCGCTGCGGCCGATCGCCTCGGAATCGCCATGGTCTTTACCGGGGTGCGCCATTTCCGCCACTGAAACCGGCCGGCTCGCTGCTTGTCTGGCGCCGCAATCTGCTTCCGAATCCACAAACGGTGCAAACAAATCCGCGCCTGGTGCAAACAATTGAGTACTATTCTCCAATTTGGGGCACTCCGGTGCCCCACCGCGACTAATCACGGGTAAAATCGTCTTTACAAGTAGGCGGATCTCCCGGCAATCTGCCCGTGCATCGTCGTTTGCTGGGAGCACAATGGGTCAGGTTCGCTTCGAAGCGAAAGGCATGGGTTTCCCTAGAATGATGAAATCAAAGCATTTGCTCCACACTGTAGGGTTGTCGATCGCGGCCCTTCCCCTCTTCGCCGCTCAGGCACTCCTCGGCCAGAATGCCCCGCCCCCTGCAAATCCTGCTCCACCTCAAGCACCTGCCTCCAAACCCGGCGACGATGCGGTCGCGCAATCCTCCAACCGCGCCAAGGCCTACTTCCACGCGGCCATGGCCGACATCTACGAAGAAGAAGCCGTCAATTCAGGTCAGCCCGAATATGTCACCCACGCCATCGAAGAGTACAAGGCAGCTCTCAACGCTGATCCCAACTCCGCGGAGTTGAGTGACGCTCTCGCCGACCTCTACTTCCGCACTCCCGGCCATCTTCACGACGCCGAAGCCACAGCGCGCGGACTGCTCAAGACCAATCCCAACGACATCGACGCCCACAAGCTATTGGGACGCATTTACCTCCGCCAGCTCAGCGAGGCGCAGAACTCTGTTTCTTCTTCGTCGCCCAACGGCAACGTTCTCGATCAGGCAATCTCCGAATACCAGACCATCGTCTCCCTCGAGCCCAAAGATGTCGAAGACCGCATGGTCCTGGGCCAGCTCTACACCGTCAAGCACGAGCCGAAAAAGGCTGAAGAGCAATTCAAGACCGCCCAGGCAATCGAGCCGGATTCCGAAGACGTCGTCCTCAATCTGGCGCGCCTCTATGCGGAGAGCGGCGACATGGAACACGCCGCCAAGGTCATCGAAGATGTTCCCGAATCCGATCGCACCAGCAAGATGGAGTTCACGCTCGGCGCCACCTACGAGCAACTGAAGCGCAACAAGGATGCAATCGCTGCGTATCAACGCGGTCTCGACATCGAGCCCGGCGATGTGCGCACCATGGGCGCCCTCGCCCAGGCCCTTCTTAACGACAACCAGCTCGACGCCGCGATGAAGGAATACCGCGACCTCGAAGATGCCGATCCCGACGACACCGGCACCCTCGTTCACATCAGCGAGATTCAGCGCCGGCAGGGCAAGTATGAAGACGCCCTCGCCACCATTCGCAAGGCTGTGAAAAAGGAGCCTGACAACCTCGAGGCCGGCTACAACGAGGGCCTCCTGCTCGACATCCTTGGCCGCTACGACGAATCCGCGCAAGTCTACGAGCACATGGTCGATCAGACTTCCCACGCCAACGGCGCCTACACCGCCGATGAGAAAAACAATCGCAGCATCTTCCTTGACCGCCTCGGCTCCGTCTACCACGAGCAGAACAAAGTGGACCAGGCCATCGCGGCCTACCAGAAGATGATCGACATGGGCGGCGACTCGGCCCTCCGCGGCTACCAGGGTGAGGTCGACACCTACCGCGATGCCAAGCAATTCGACAAGGCCGTCGAGGTTTCGCGCAAGGCCGCCGAAACCAATCCCAAGAACATCGACCTGAAGCTGATGCTCGCCGGTGAGCTCGCCGATGCAGGCAAGCCTGATGAAGGCATCGCCATGGCCAAGGGGCTGCTCAAAAACGACAACTCCGACGACGACCGCAAAGTGTGGCTCGACCTCGCGCAAATGGATACTCGCCTGAAGCGCTGGAAGGACGCCGAAGATGCGCTCAACAAGGCATCCGCGCTGACAACCAAGAAAGACGACCGCATTTATCTGCTCTTCCTTCGCGGGGCATGGGCCGAACGGCAAAAACACTTCGATCAGGCTGAGGACTTCTTCCACCAGGCCCTCGACATCGATCCCGACAACGCCATGGTCCTCAACTACCTCGGCTATATGCTGGCCGACAAAGGCACGAAGCTTCCCGAGGCTCTGAAGATGGTGCGCAAAGCCGTCGAGCAGGAGCCGATGAACGGCGCCTACCTCGACTCGCTCGGCTGGGTCTACTTCAAGCTCGGTCAGTACGAGTTAGCGGAAGAAAACCTGCACCAGGCCGTGGAACGCGATCAGACCGACCCCACGGTCCACGAGCACCTCGGCGACCTCTACGAGAAGACCGGCCGCATTCGCCTCGCTGCCGCCCAGTGGGAGCTTTCGCTGAACGAGTTCTCTCACTCCGCCGCGGCTGACGTCGAGCCCGCTGACGTAGCCAAGCTGCAACGCAAGCTCGAGAGCGCCCGCGTCAAGCTGGCGAAAGAAGAAAGCATCACCGGCGCCCCCAAGCCCGAATAATCGAGCGCCTGCACCCATCACGCAAAAAGGCCCACCCCGCGAGGGTGGGCCTTTTGCTGACCTCGATTCGCTTCCGACACTGGAACTCCCGCAGGAGCGCAGGCAATTCGCTCCGGCCAGCCCAGACCGCGCTCACACCGTCTTTACTTCGCCTGTGCCGCGGCCGCCAGGTACAGATCCACGTTGTTCTTATCCACCAACGACGTTCCCGTATCCACAAAAACCGGGTACGGCGAAAACGGATCCGAAGCATAGTCCTTGCCCAGCTGCGCCGGCGGCGCGTGGAAGATCTCGTCCAGTGCCTTCAGTCCGTAATAGCCCATCGTGAATGGCTTCTGCGCGATTGTCGAATCAATCGTTCCGTCCTTGATGCTGTTCAGCGTTTCCTGGTTCGCATCCCAGGCAATCAGCACCCGGTCTTTCGCGTTGGCCCGTTTGATCGCGTCCGAAACAGGCTTGCCGCCCGCCGACTCCAGGCAAACAAAGGCATCAATCTTCTTCGGCCCCGTCTGCGTCAGCAGTTCCTGCGCCTTGTCGAATGCCATGCTCGCGTCGCTCTTGATGTCCACCACGTCCACTATCTTGATCTCCGGCCGCGTCGCCAGCACGTCTTTGAAGCCCTTCAGGCGCTCCTCGATGTTGGGCTGACCCGCCAGCGTGAAGAACACAACATTCCCTTTCCCGCCAAGCTTCTCCACCAGTCGGCGGCCGCCCACACGTCCGGCCTCCAGGTTGTTCGTCCCGATGAAGTAGAGCCGGTGGCTCCCCGCCGCGTCCGAATCAATCGTGATCACGGGGACTCCAGACTGGATCGCTGCGTCGATCTCCGGCTGCAGCACGGAAACATCCGACACCGAAACCAGGATCCCCGCCGGCTTCACCGCGACAGCCTTCTGCATAGCCGCGAGTTCGGCCTGCGGATCATAGTTGTCAGGACCCACCACCTTTGCGGTCACCTTGAATTGAGCGGCCGCCCGGTTGAATCCCGCCGCTGCGGTTTGCCAATACGGCAACGCCGAATTCGCAGCCACCAGATAAAACACTTCTTTGTTCGAGTGCCGTTCGCACCCCGTCGTCAACCCAACTCCCACCGCCAAAATGGTGAGCGCAATCCGTTTCATTGTTCTCATGGTTGCCCCCCTGGTCCGGACGTGAAAAGTTTGCGGAAAGCACGGAAGAATGCCCCGTGCCGTAACCCCTCCAAGAAACGGCAGGATGGTACTCCCCACCCACCTGCATTGTCCAATACTTACGCACGCAAAGCTTTATAGCACTTCGCCTCGCAACCGTTGCGTGATTTCCGACACGATCCACCCGTTCCGAAGGGGCCTGCTCTGTCGGGATATATCCTTTTCACAGCCAGACGGCTCCGCATGAAGGTCGACTCTGTCCTCAACCCACTTCCCGTTGCCATTGCTGTCGCTGAAGACGGACCTCTCGCGGCACGCGTCCATTCCGAGCCGCCCCATCCTTACCGCACCCCCTTCGCCCGCGATGCCGCCCGCGTCTTGCACGCCCGCGCCTTCCGCCGACTCGCCGGCAAAACCCAGGTCTTCGCGCGCCTTCCTGACGATCCCCCCGGCGACCACTTTCGCAGCCGTCTCACCCATACCCTCGAGGTCACGCAAATCGCCCGCACCCTCGCGCACGCTCTTGGCCTCAATGCGGCGCTCACCGAGGCTCTCGCGCTCGCCCACGACATCGGCCATCCGCCCTTCGGGCACGCCGGCGAAAAAGCCCTCGACCGCGTCCTGCGCGCCCATGGCCTCAGCTTCGACCACAATCTGCACGCCCTGCGCATCGTCACCTGGTTTGAAGAACGCTATGCCTCTTATCGCGGCCTCAACCTCACCCTCGCCGTGCGCGAAGGCATCATCAAGCACTCCCGCGATTACTCCGCCGCCGATCATCCCGATCTCGCCGAGTATTTCCTCGACGAGCTCCCCCCGCTCGAAGCCCAGCTCATCGACCTCGCCGACGAAATCGCCTATCTCACCGCCGATCTCGACGACGGCCTGGAATCCGGCATTCTCACCCTCGACGAGGTGCGCGCTTCGGTGCCGCTCTTTCGCCGCTACTACGATTCGGCTCTTCAAGCCTATCCCGGCGCACGGCCCAAGCTCGTCATCAATGAAGCCCTGCGCGGCGTCCTCAATGCATTGGTCAGCGACTTGCTCGCCGAAATCCGCGCCCGCATTGCGCAAGCCGGCGCCGCAACCCTCGAAGACATTCGCCGCCTCCCCGCCCGCGTCGCGTCTCTCGGTCCCTCCACCGAAGCCGAGCGCTCCACCACCAAGAGATTTCTCTATCAGAATTTCTACAACTCTCCGGGAATGGAAGAAGCGCATCGCCACGCCGATCAAGTGGTCGAAGAATTATTCGCCGTGCTCATCAACGATCCCGGGTTGCTTCCTCAAGATCACCACGCGCAAATTACAGGGGAAGGCCTCGCGCGCACGGTCGCCGACTATATCGCCGGAATGACTGACGCTTACGTCGTGCAGCTCTGGTCGCGTTGCTGCCGTTGACCGGCCTGATCCTCGTAGGGCAACTCGTCCGGCGCCACACCCACATAGTCCGGTGCCGGATCTTCGCAAAAGCGCACCGCGCCGATCGTCTCTTGCCCCTCGAGAAGAGCTCGGCAGATGCGGTGCATCCCATCCATCACGCGCCCGTCTGCGGAGAGAATCACCGGATGCGCCAGGTCGCATTCCGCGATGAGGCGCGCATGACCCACAAGCTCACGGCAAGTCATCCGGCTCCCGGGCTCGCCGCTCCAATAAGCCTCGTCGAGTTCGCGAATCGCAGTCAGCGGCACTTTCGCCACCGGAAGCGCGCGCGACAGCTCGATAAGCCGGCGCACATCCCACGCAAGCAGACCCTTCGCAGACCTCCTGAAGTGGTACTGCCCGCGAACCATGCCTACTGCACCGTGCCTTGCGGCCGCAGCCGGCGCAGGTCCAGCGCACACTCCACGGCATTCTGCGCGCTTAGGCGCAGATTGTCCGTTGCCGCCCAGATCCACACCCGGCTTGCCTCCGCGGGGTTCCGCGCACCCGGGTCGGGCCTCAGCCGCACCAGAACATCGTTCTGCCCCGTCGCCGCGAGGTTCGATGGCGAATCCGTATCCTCGAGCACAAGATCCAGGTGGTCTCCGCTCAATGCCTCTTCCAAAGTCACAATCTCGGCCGGCCGCTCCAGCTCCAGTGCAATCGAAAACGTGTGCCCGTGAAAGACCGGCGCCTGAATCGCCTGCAGCGACACCGGCGGCAACCGGTTTCCGGCCAGGTCCGCAAAGTGCCGCCGCACCCGCGCCTCCACCATGCTCAGGCTCACGGTCGCATTCTCGCCTAACCCCGAGAGCATATTGTAGGCAGCCTGCGCATCGTAGATCGCCCGCGGCAGCGTCTGAAAGCTGAGCAGGTTGATCGTCTGCTGATGCAGCTCGTCCATCGCCGCGCGCCCCCACTCGCTCGCAGGCACCAGCAACGTAGCCGCAACGCTTCGAATCGGCGCGCGTTGCTCGATCCGCTCCAGGATCAGCACCAGCGCCAGCGCCGCCGGATGCGCGGGTACGATCGCCGGCGTGAATAAGTCCGCGCTTCCCGCATCCGCTCCTACCCACGGCGCCCTCACCAGCACACCCGCTTCCTGGTCCAGCGCCCCCGAGAGATCCAGCACCGACGAGCCCGCCGTCAGCGCCTGCTTCCAGTGCTTTCGCGTCAGATCCGCCGACCCGCAAAAAAACGTGAAGTCGGTGCGGTCAAATGCTTCCGCGTCGATCGGCTGGACAAACGTCACTTCGTCGCCCACCTGGTCCAGTTGACCCAGCGCTTCCTGCTCGTCCAGCAGCACAAAACTCGCCGCCGCCAGCGGCGAATCCGAGAGAGACTCTTTCAGTTCTTTGCCCAGCAGCGTCGATGCGCCGGCGATTGCGATTTTGTACAAGGGGTTCCCTTCTTGAATGGCTGGGAATTACGAGTGTGAGTGCGTCGCCGGGCCCGGCTCCGAAGCGCCCGGATGCTGCACCACCGCCTGCGCGGACCCCGGATGCCTGCGGCGCCGCGACCACGAATAAGCTGCCCGCGCCCAGATCCCCGAAAACATATACCCCAGGGCCGCGCAGAACAAAACTACCTGCGAATAACGCAGAGTCACATAGAGCACAATGGAAAGCACGAACAAAAGCTGGAAGGGATGACTCCGCGTCAGGTTGATCTCCTTGCCCGACCAGAAACGCCACGTGCTCACCATCAGGAATCCGCACAGTCCCACCAGCAGCAGCCACAGGATTGCCACCCACCATGCCTCGATGGGATAGGCATTGAAAAAGTGCACCGTCGCCGCAAGGATCCCCGCCGCCGCCGGAATCGGCATACCCACAAAATACTTCCGGTCCGACCGCCCCGGATTCCGCGGCTGCGCATCGTGACTGATGTTGAAGCGCGCCAGCCGCGAAGCTCCCCCAATCAGATAGAGAAACGAGATGAACCCGCCCGCCTGCAGCAGATGTTGATGCAGCTGCACGTTCACCGAGTCCGGCAAAAATGAAAATCCCCAGATGTACGCCAGCAAACTCGGCGCAACCCCGAACGTGATCACATCGGCCAGCGAATCCAGTTCCTTGCCAAAATCGCTCGCCGTGTTCGTCAAGCGCGCAATTCGCCCATCCAGCGCGTCAAACGGGATCGCAAACAAGATCGCGATCGCCGCCCAGTCCAGGTGATTGTGCGCATCCCCGTTTCCGCCGATCGCGGCAATCGTCTGCGTAATTGAGAAATAGCCCGCCCCGATGTTTCCCGCGGTAAACAGCGACGGCAGCAGGAACATGCCGCGGCGCAGCCGAGCCTGTGCCCGTGCCCGCGCCATCTCGGTCCCGTTGCCGTTCATGCCCTGTTCTCCGCCGGCATCGCCGCCAGCACACTCGCTCCCCCGCGCACCCGCTCCCCCACCTTCACCCGCAAATCTGCCTCCGCCGGCAGAATCACATCCACCCGCGAACCGAACTTGATCAGCCCCACCCGCTGGCCGCGCTCCACCCGGCTCCCTTCGCCGAAGTTGAAAACGATGCGCCGCGCCAGCAGTCCCGCGATCTGCTTGAACGTCACTTCAAATCCATCCCCGCGCACCGTCACAATGTTCTGTTCGTTGCGGTCGGCCGACAAAGGGTTCATCGCGTTCAGATATTGCCCCTTCTGATAGCGCACCGCCGTCAAAACGCCGGCAATCGGCGACCGGTTGACGTGTACATCGAAAACACTGAGAAAAATGCTGATCCGCTGACGAGGACCCTCCGCCGTCGCAATCGCCACCGCCTCGGTCACCAGTCCGTCGCCCGGAGACACAATCAATCCTTCGCCCACGGGGATTTGCCGTTGCGGATCACGGAAAAACCAGAGAAAGAATGCTGCCAGAAGGATCGGGAGCGCCGCCCATGCCCAGCTGTGGGTTGCCCAAACCACCACAGCGGCGACCAAAAGCAGGCTCAACCCGTATATGTAACCGTCACGAACCATGGTCCCTAACGATTATACGGTTGATTTGGTTCGGAGTTTGCTGCTGAGACAGGAGACAGGATTACCCGTGAACGCGGCTTTCACCGCCGTTTAACCAATCGCCTGCAATGGCCCGAACCTGTGCCTCTACACCGCCACCGCTGCGCGGTGTTCCAGTGCGTAGATCAGGTCCTTGGCATGGAGTTTCAGCTTCTTCAACCGCACTTCTTCCAGTTGCTCGTCCTGGGAGAGATACGGCTTTTGAATCAACTCTTCCAACCGCTGAGCGTAGCGACGATGTTCTGCTTGCAGGCGATCAATTTCTTCACCCAGCGTGGAATCCTTTATCTCGTCCATCAATACACCCCCGACAGTTAAAGGAACATTTACATATAGCTCTCTTGAAGGACAAAGGGCAAGCGGGAAAGCAGAACAAACTTCCGCAATTGTGGATTTTCGAGGTCTAAATTCCACGCTCTAAGACTCCAGCCGCAACTCCATCAGAACCGCATCTTCAACAGGATCAGTGTAATAGCGAATCCGACGCCCTTTCTCCACAAACCCGGTAACCCCGTAGAACTCCCGTGCCGGCTGGTTCGATACCCGCACCTCAAGATGCATCTCCTCGGCTCCCAACGACCGCGCCCGACCCGCAACCACGTCCAGCAACCGTCGCCCGACTCCCCGCCGCTGAAACTCCCGCGCCACGGCGATCGTTTCAAGCTCCGCTTCGGGTACCGCCAGTCCCGCAATGGCGAATCCCGCGATCCTGCCTTCCACCTCCGCCACGCAAGCGAACCGCCGCTCGCCGGAGGCCGCCGCCTGATACGCTTCGAACGGCCATTTCGGAGCGCCTTTAAGTTCCGCCGCAATCTCTGTGACTCGTCCCAGATCCGCTGCCGCCATCGGCCTGATCCGCACATCTCCGCTCAGCGTCATGTGCGCCTCGAACCCGCCGTGGCCGCTTCCCCGAAAATCTCCGCATCCGAGCGCCGTAGATAGTTCCCATCCAGCAGCGCCAGGTCCGCAAACTCTCCGGCCAAAAGCTTCCCCCGCGCCAGCGAGAGCGCGTCTCCCGCCGAGGGCGCCTCGACTCGCCGTACTTCCACGCCCGGCCACGCTTCACGCATCACGCTCGCCGCCGCATCGTCGCAGACCGCGATCTCCCCCGGCTTGACATCGATCGCAGAGAAATCCGCCCCTCCGGCGAGGACCTCCCGCGCCTTCTCGCCCACCCGCAAAAACACCTCGTGCCGATGCGCATCCAACGCCGCCCAGGACACGCCCGCCTTCCACGCCAGCACTTCGAGCCGGGACACCGCAGCCACCGGAATCTGCCCCGGTTCCGCCAGCCCCTTCACTGCGCTCAACCCCACTCGTACGCCCGTGAAACTCCCCGGGCCATGCACCGCCACAATTGCATTGAGCCGAGCCGCCTTCATCTCGGCTCGTTTCAGAAGCTCCCCCACCGCCGTCACCAGCGTGGCCGAGTAGCTCCGGCCTGCCAGTTCGATCTGCTCCAGCAGCTCCACACCGTCGCCCGTCAGCCGACCCAGCGCAACCGACCCCGAAGGCCCGCACGTATCGACACCCAGAACTACTGCGCCCTCGCGCAGCCCCGCCTTCGAAGCAGACATCACCACCGTCATGTTCCTTTCAGGATGACACACGTCTTTCGAGGCTCCCAACGGCTTCGCATCTCCGTTAATCTGGTGGAGGCATGCACCGCAAAAGCGGCTGCCCGACGCCGGATCATACCTAACAACCCTAAGGACCAGCATTGGCAGCTGCGGCGACAGCATCCTTTCACGACACCTGGCGGCCCCGCGCCAATCCCTGGGCCATCGCCGTCACCGTTACCCTCGCCACGTTCATGGAGGCGCTCGACACCTCCATCGCCAACGTCGCCATGCCCCACATCGGCGGTTCGCTCTCCGCCAGCCCCGAAGAAGCCACCTGGGTCCTTACCAGCTATCTCGTCGCGAATGCCATGGTGCTGCCCATCAGCGGCTGGATCGCCAACCGCATCGGCCGCAAGCGCTTCTACATGACCTGCGTCGCCATGTTCACGGTTGCATCGCTGCTCTGCGGTCTCGCCCCCAGCCTGCCCATGCTCGTCTTCTTTCGCGTCCTGCAAGGCGGAGCCGGCGGCGGCCTCCAGCCCAGCGAGCAGTCCATCCTCGCCGACACCTTCCCTCCTCAAAAACGCAGCATGGCCTTCGCGGTCTACGGTGTCGCCGTCGTCACCGCTCCCGTCCTCGGCCCCACCGTCGGCGGCTGGATCGTCGACAACTACAACTGGCGCTGGATCTTCTTCCTCAACATTCCCGTGGGCATCATTTCGCTCTTCCTCACCAGCCGCATGGTCGAAGACCCGCCCTACCTCGCCGAAATTCGCAAGCGCCGCGAAAGCATCGACTACTGGGGCCTGGGGCTTCTGATCGTCGCCATCGGCTCTATCCAGATCATGCTCGACAAGGGCCAGGAAGATGACTGGTTCGGCTCACGCTTCATCTGCACACTCGCCGCGACCGCGACCATCGGCATGATCCTCTTCTTTTGGCGCGAGCTCTCGATCCAGCATCCCGTGCTCGACCTCCGCCTCTTCGGGCGCCGCAACGTCGGCATGACCCAGCTGGTCATGTTCATGGTCGGCGTCGCTCTCTACTCCTCCACCGTCCTCATTCCCCAATTTCTCCAGGAGATCATGGGCTACTCCGCCCGCCAGGCCGGCATGGCCGTCTCTTCCGGCGGCCTCGTCCTCATGGTCCTCTTTCCCGTTGCCGGCGCGCTCGCACCAAAATTCGATCCGCGTCGCCTCGTCTCCATCGGCTTCGTCATCACGACCTTCGGCCTGTGGCGCATGACCACCATCAATCCCAATATCAGTTTCACCATGGCCGTCAGCTGGCGCGTCTACATCGCGCTCGGCCTGCCCTTCCTCTTCATCCCGATCAACACCCTTTGCTATGCGGGCATTCCCCAGGAAAAATACAACGAGGTCAGCGGCCTCACCGCCCTCATGCGCAATCTCGGCGGAAGCGTCGGCATCAGCTTCGTCACCACCTTGCTCGCGCGCCTCAGCCAGAAGCATCTGGCCTTTCTGGCCCCCCACGCATCCGCCGGAAATCCAGCCTTTGAAACCATGCGCTCCGGTCTCGCTGGCGCCTGGATGCAGCGCGGCTGGGCAATACCCGACGCCGTCCACCAGGCTGGCGCCCAGATCTATGGCATGGCCCAGATCCAGGCCCGCCTCCTCGCCTACGTCGATGTCATCTGGGTCATGGTCGCTGTCACCACCATCCTCGTACCCATGCCCTTCCTCATGAATCGCCCCAAGAAAACCACCGGCCCCACGCCTGTCCACTGAGGCCGGCAGCGCGAAACGCCGGGACACTCTGCGGCTCCCGTCCTGATCCCTATTCCCGGTTGCCTCCCCGTCTCTCTCACACCTTCGCCAGCGCCTGCTCCAGGTCCGCCACCAGGTCCTCTTTGTCCTCAATCCCCACCGACAGCCTTACGAGGCTATCCGTAATCCCCACTGCCTCGCGCTCCGCATCCGTCAGCGAAGCATGCGTCGTCGTCGCCGAGTGCGAAGCCAGCGACTCCACTCCCCCCAGCGACTCCGCATTCAAAAACACCTTCAGCGCCCCAAGAAACCGCCCCGCCCGCTCGCGCGTCTCCAAGTCAAAGCTCATCATCGATCCGAATCCGCGTTGCTGCTTCTTGGCCAGCGCATGCTGCGGATGGCTCTTCAGCCCGGGATACGCCAGTTTCTTCACCTTCGCCTGCGTCGCCAGAAACTCCGCCACCGCCAGCCCATTCTCCTCGTGCTGCTTCATGCGCAGCGGCAAAGTCTTGATCCCGCGCAACACAAGGAAGCATTCGAACGGCGACAGGATTCCCCCCGCCGCTTTTTGCACCAGCGAGAATCGCTCCTTGTGTTCCGGCTTTGACCCGATCAGCGCGCCCCCCAATCCATCCGAGTGCCCGTTCAGGAATTTCGTCGTCGAATGCATCACGATGTCCGCCCCCAGCGCCAGCGGGCTCTGCAGCGCCGGCGACATGAACGTGTTGTCAACGCTCACCTCCACCCCGCGCGCATGCGCAATCTCCGACACCGCGGCAAGATCGGTCAGCGACATCAGCGGATTGGTCGGCGTCTCCACGTGAATCAGCTTCGTGTTCGCCTTGATCGCCGCGCTCACCGCGTCCAGCTTCCCCGTATCGACATACTGAATCTCGATCCCGTAGTGCTGCACGATCAGGTTAAACAGCCGTGCCGTGCCGCCATACACGTTGTGCGAGCAGATCACATGATCGCCCGCGTGCAGCGTCGCCACCAGCCCGTAGATCGCCGCCATCCCGCTCGCGAACGCGTGCCCGCTCGTGCCCCCTTCGAGCGCCGCCAGCGCCGCTTCCAGCCGGTCCCGCGTGGGGTTCCCGGCACGCGAGTAGTCCCAACCCTTGTCCGTGCCGATCCCGGTCAGCTCAAACGTTGAAGAAAGGTAAATTGGCACGTTGACCGCGCCGGTGAGCGGGTCGGGATGCTGGCCCGCATGCACCGCAAGTGTCGCGTATTTCATCTCAGACATGTTGTTGTTCGATTGCTCCCGCCTCTAGCTTACCGGGGCGCGCTACCCCTACAAAACCGTCGCCAAAGACAGCTCTTGCTCTTTCTGACCCTGATACCAAACACCGGTCATCTCCGAGCCAAGAATTGGGCAGGTCCGGGGTTCCCGCAGATTGCTCTTCGTCTGCGGGGTGGAGGTTTCGCTTCTGAGACCTGGGATCCCACGGATTCCGGCATCAGTTCCATCCATGTACCTCCGCGTCATGAGCACTCACTGGATACGCGGCGCCATGATCACCCTCAATGGCCTCGTCATTTTTTGGATGGTCGTCCAGAATCTGGCAGCCGGCAATCGTACAGCGTCGTAGAGTCTGCTCTTCTACTCGTCCAGCTTGAAGATCTTCATCTGCACCAGCTTGGCAATCGTCAGGTTGTGAAACCCCCGTGCCTGCATGCTGCGAATGAAATCCGGCGTGATCTTGAAAATCCGAATCTGGATAAGCTCATCCAGGGTCGGCTGATATCCCAGCGCCCGGATCTGCCGTACCTCCTCGGGATCCACCTTCTGCACGCTCAGCGCGACCACCTTATCGGCATCCGGTAGTTCATAGCCGAGCGAGGTAAAGCCGCGAATGTACTCCGGCGTGACTTTGAAGATGCGCAGCGCAAGCAGGTTGTCGATCGTGATCCCGCCAATCCCCGTGTCTTTGATCGACCGCGCCCATGCGCTTCCCACGCCGATGAATGCATTGGCCATCAGCTTCTCTGCGTCGTAGCCCCTGAACCCCATCTGCGCCATGCGATCCACGAATTCAGCGTCCGGCGTGAACGTCGCATCGCCCCGCAGTTCCCCATCAAACACCGTGCCCGCGCATACAAACGTTCCCGGCTCGGCCGCGAACGTCGCCGTCAGGTGGGCGCCTTCGCGCGAAAAATCGCTCTCCGTGATTCCCGTCAGTCCTGTAAACGAATTCTGAAAGCTGTTGCCGCCGCACCACCGCCTGTCGCCGCAGTCGTCGCGATCGACGCTCAAGCGGAATTTGCCCGCTTCATCGCTCGGCTCAATCGCGCAGCGCTCATGCAAAGGCGCCGGCGTCGTCTCGGCCCGCAGCGCAAGAGCCGCGCCACCCAGGATTATGGCCACCATCGAGATCATTGCAAGCGTTCCCGCTCTTCTTGCTGTATTCATCGAAGCCCCCCGTCCACGCAAATTGCGCACAGCTTTCCTCTCGCACCCAAAGACCCAGGCGCAGTCTGATCCCTTTCCTGTCGCATGAATACAGCCGACGAATCGCGCCCCGCCGCCTGAACCATCAAGCGGCGATCAATCCCGCGCGCTTCTCATCCCGGTGCGCCCCTTACCGCTCGCCGCCTTACCTATTTCGCCGACTCATCATCCAGCAGCCCCGAGATACGCAGCTTCACCAGCTTGTCAAAGGTGAGATTGGTGAAGCCATGCCGCTTCGCGTCCGCAATAAAATCCCCATCGATGTGAAAGATCTTCGCCTGCACCAGCTTGTCTACCGTGACGTCGCTGTACTCCTGCGACAGCTGCTTGGCAAACTCCGGGGTCACGCCCTGAACACGCAGCGCAATCACCTGATTCGTGTCAAGATGGCCGAATCCCGCCGCCTTCATCCCTGTCAAAAACTCCGGCGTCACGTTGAAGATCCGGAATGAGATCGCCTGTTGCACATTCTCGATCGCGAATCCCTCGCTCTTCAGCTCGTTTAGATATTCCGGCGTCACGCCCTGCACCTTGCATGCCACCAGGTCGTTCGCCAAGAGTTTGCCGAAGCCGGCTTGCTCCATCCCGCGAATGTACTCAGGCGTCACGCCTTGCACCTTCATCGCGACCAGTTCATTCGCC
>Ga0335073_10008430_pt1 | contig 14470 bp, 11 predicted proteins | sample Lox_Sample_22_FD_207093 | JGI IMG/M metagenome (GOLD analysis project Ga0335073, IMG submission 207093) | Soil microbial communities from Loxahatchee National Wildlife Refuge, Florida, United States - Lox_Sample_2.2 | ecosystem: Environmental > Terrestrial > Soil > Wetlands | place: USA... | reverse complement strand
GTTTTTCCCCTGCCGGCGATCGCACCGCGGTGGCTGGCTGTATCGACCCCGCGCGCCATCCCGCTAATGATCACCAGTCCCTGCGCGGCCAGATCGCAGGCCAACCGTTCTGCCATCCCCGTTCCATAGGGAGTGGGATGACGCGTTCCCACCATGGCGATGCCAGGCTGCGCCAGAGCCTCTGCGCTCCCGCGAACGTAAAGGACGAGTGGCGGGTCGTAAATCTCTTTGAGCCGTTTCGGATAGCCCTGGTCGTCCATGGAAATCACGACGGCGCCGTGTTCTCCGGCGCGGGCAATTTCCTCTCGTGCCAATTCTGCCGACTTGCCCGTGGCCAGTGATTGCGCCGCCGCCACTTGAATTCCGGTACCTTCGAGTTCCGTTAGCGACGCGCGAAAAACTGCCGCTGGACTGCCGAAATGTTCCACGAGTTTGCGGCCGCGCGTTGGGCCAAGCCCAGGAGTGAGGGCGAGGGCCAGCCACTCCAGAACGCTGGTTGCCGAAGGGGATGCGGTAGCAGAGAGGGGCAATGGAGCCTCCGATCGCTTCAACCCAAGATTCGCGGAATGTACTGGGCTCGGAAAATCCTTGTCAAGGCAGGCCATCACAACCTCCTGTTGAAATCTCTGTTTTGTTAAAATCAAATAGAAATGAGGCGTTTGCGCATTTCTGCGATTTCCTTTCTTAATACGGCGCCGCTGATGTGGGATTTTGAGCATGGCGATGCCAGCCGCGACTTCGACATCTCCTACACATTGCCTTCGGCCTGCGCCCGCGATCTGGAAGCTGGAACCGCCGATATTGGAGTCATTCCGGCAGCCGCTTATGCCCAGATCCCGGGTCTGCAAATTCTGCCGGGAGTGGCCATTGCCTCGCGGCGCGCCGTGCGTTCCATTTTGCTCGTGAGTAAGGTCCCGACCGAGAAAATCCGCACCATCGCTCTCGATACGTCTTCAATGACCTCAGTGGCGCTGACCAAGGTATTGTTCGAGAAATGGCTGGGCGGCGGGAGATTTTTCACGCCGATGGCGCCCAATATCGAAAACATGCTTGCCGGGCACGACGCCGCCCTGGTCATCGGCGATCCTGCGTTGCAGACCGATCGCAGGCGCTATCTCACCGTCGACCTCGCCGAGGAATGGATTCGCTACACGGGCAAGCCGTTCGTCTTCGCCTTTTGGGCCGTACGTGGCCAGGCGCTGCGCGAGGCAGATTCCTCACTCGATTTGCCCGGAATTTTCCAGAAGTCCCGCGATCACGGCCTCGAACCCGCAAGTTTGCGGCAAATCGCCCGGGAGCGTGCGCCGCAGCTCAAACTCAGCGAAGCCGAAGTAGAGAGCTATCTCACCCAAAACATTCACTATGAACTGGATTCCGGATGCCTGGAGGGTTTGCAGCTGTTCTATCGCTACGCAGCCGAAATCGGCGTCCTGCCGGCTGCTCCGCATTTGCATTTTCTGGAAGGCGTGCAGGCGGCCACGAACTGAAATCACAAGCCATTCCACTCGCCGAAGAAATTCAGTTTTCTTCCCTGGGCCGCATATCTCCCGTGCGGAGATAGCGGCTGTGCCAGCTCAGAGATTCGGTCAGCAGATGCGGCGTATGTTTGCCGTATGACAAACGCTCTGCTCGCTCCAGATAGTCGAGAAGCATTGCGCGGTAGTCGTCACTGGCGCACTTCTCGATAATCAGATGCGCCCGCTGGCGGGGCGACAGCCCCCGCAAATCGGCCAGTCCTTGTTCGGTGACCACCACGCTGACGTCGTGTTCCGTATGGTCTATATGCGAAACCATGGGCACGATCGTGGAAATCGTTCCCTTCTGCGCCGTTGACGGAGCCATGAAGACGGAGAGATATCCGTTGCGCGCGAAATCGCCCGAGCCGCCAATACCGTTCTGTATGCGCGATGCCATCACGTGCGTCGAGTTCACGTTGCCATAAATGTCGGCCTCGATCATGCCGTTCATGGCAATTACACCAAGCCTGCGGATGATCTCGGGGTGATTGGAAATCTCCTGCGGCCGCAGCACGATCCGGTCCCGGTAGCTGGCCATGTCGGCATTCACCTCGGTCAGTGTTTCCGGGCTCAGCGAAAATGCCGTGGCCGAGGCTGATGTCATCTTGCCCGATTTCAGCAGGCGCACCATGCCGTCCTGAATCACTTCTGTGTAGGACGTCAGTCCTTCGAATGTGCCTTCCTCGAGACCGAAAAGCACGGCATTCGCGATGTTGCCCACGCCCGATTGCAAAGGCAGCAGGTTTGCCGGCATTCGGCCTTTTTTCACTTCCCAGCTGAGGAATTCCAGAATATGTCCGGCGATGCGCTTGGAAGCCTGATCGGGCGCTTTGAAGGCGCTGTTGCGGTCGGGTGCGTCTGTCAGCACAACCGCCACAACCTTCTCAGCAGGCACTCTAAGATACGGTGTGCCGATGCGTTGGCCGGGACGCACGAGAGGAATGGGTCCACGATTGGGCGGCGGCTGCAAACCGTAATAGATGTCGTGCATGCCCTCCAGTGCCGCCGGCTGCCAAGAATTGACCTCCAGAATCACGCGCTCGGCCTGATCCACCCAGGTTTTATTGTTGCCAATGGAGGAGCTCGGCACCACCCGCCCGTCTTCCAAAATGGCGGTGACCTCGATCAGAGCAACGTCCAGCTTCCCCAAGAATCCGTACTCGACAAACTGAGCCACATGGCTCAGGTGAATATCCATGTACTCCATTTCGCCGGCATTGATGCGCTTGCGTGTTTCCGGATCGGACTGATATGGCAGCCGCAGCTGAATGCCCCCCGCCATCGCCAGCGCGCCGTCGAGTTCCGGCCCGGTGGAAGCGCCCGTGAACACGCTCACCTGAAACTTCTGCCCGCGGAAATTGGCGTCCGCGATCCTGCGCGCCAGTTCCATCGGAACTGCCTTCGGGTAACCCGATCCCGTAAAACCGCTCATCCCCACCTGATCGCCCGAGCGAATCAGCGCGGCAGCCTCGTCGGCGCTCATGATCTTCTGCGCCAGGTTAGGGTTTAAGACCCGCATTGTGGTTGTGGGGGAAGGTGCGGTTTCTGACACAGTCGCCATGGTGAGCGCCTTTCGCTAGCCGAGAACAATCCTTGCTCAACGCTATCGGCGCGGATTTCGCCGGTCTGTGATTTCAATCACAATGTGGTGTGCTACGGCCCAATATTTAAGCATCCGCTAAGAGCGGCTTCAGGCCTGTAGAGAAGCGAATGGCGCAAACCCGCGGGTTCCGCGTTAAACTCCTCCACACCGCATGATTTTCTATCCCCACGCCGTGCTGGCAATCCCCATTGGACACCGGTTACGCCATCTGGGTGGGGTGGGACTCCTGCTCCTAGGAATCGCCGATAATTCACTGGTCCCGCTCACCGGCAGCATGGACGTGTTCACTATCTGGCTGGCAGCCCGCCATGTCGAGCCCTGGCCCTACTACGCGCTGATGGCGACCGCTGGTGCTGTCCTGGGCGGCTACATCACGTACGGTTTGGCCCGGGAGGGTGGAAAGGAGGCGATGCATCGCAAACTTTCGCAGCAATCGGCCGCGCGGGTTTCCCAGGCATTTGAACGCTGGGGATTCGGCGCCGTCGCCTTGCCAGCCCTGATGCCGCCGCCATTTCCCTTTGTGCCATTTCTTTTGGCGGCAGGCGCGACGCAGTATCCCCGTAAGAGATTCCTCGCGGCGCTGATAGTTGGGCGTGGAGTTCGCTATACGATTCTCTCCGCCCTGGGATTCATCTATGGCGGGCACGTGCTGCGCTTCTTCCGGCAATACTATGCGCCGGCCCTGGGGATATTGATTGGACTGGCGGTTGTTGGAGCCATTGTGACGATCTTCCAGTATTTGCGACATCGCCGGAGGCACTCATCTGTCCGCGCTTCATGATTTGGATCAACTCCGGTTTGTTCGCTAGAATCAATCAGATCATGTCGCTGACCAAATCCCAGGCCCTCGACCTCTTTAACTCCGACGATCTCATAGGCATCGGCATGGAAGCCGACGCTATCAGGCGACAGAAGCATCCCGAGGGCGTGGTCACCTACATCATCGACCGCAACATCAATTACACCAACTTCTGCACCGAGTACTGCACCTTCTGCGCCTTCTACCGCCCGCTGAAGGGCCCCGCAGCCAAAGAAGGCTACATTCTGGACTTCGACACCATCTACGACAAAATCCGCGAGACCGTCGAACTCGGCGGCACCGGCGTGCTTATGCAGGGAGGCCTGCATCCCGACCTCAAAATCGACTGGCACGAGAAGATGCTGCGCGGTATCAAGCAGCGCTTCCCGCAGATTCACCTGCACTGCTATTCGGCGTCTGAAATCATCGCCATTGCCGAATACAGCAGCCTCTCTATTCGCGACACCATCCTTCGCCTGCGCGATGCCGGCCTGGACTCCATCCCCGGCGGCGGCGCCGAAATTCTCGACGACGAAGTCCGCTACAAAATCGCCCGCCTGAAATGCCTCACCGGCGACTGGATCAATGTCCACCGCACCGCGCACCAGATCGGCATGCGCACCACTGCGACCATGATGTTCGGTGTCGGCGAGACATACGAGCACCGCGTCAATCATTTTCAGGAACTCTACGACCTGCAGGAAGAAACCGGAGGCTTCACCGCCTTCATCCCCTGGAGCTTCCAGCCCCACAACACCGCCCTCGGCGGCCGCCACTGGGACGAAGCGACCGCCGTCGAATACCTGAAAGTCCTGGCCATCTCGCGCATCTTTCTTTCGAACTTCCTCAACGTGCAATCCAGCTGGGTCACGCAAGGCCTAAAGGTCTGCCAGATGGGCCTCCGCTTCGGCGGCAACGATGTGGGCTCGGTGATGCTGGAGGAGAATGTTGTGCGCGCGGCTGGAGTGACGAATTGCACGACTGAGGAAGAGTTGCGGCGGATTATTCGCGACGCGGGATTCCGGCCCGCGCAGAGGGATACGCTGTATCGGCAGTACTTTCTGAATTAAGAGGCTAGAGTGTTTAGTTCTCGACAAAAGGCCTCTACTTCGCCTTCTCCTCCGGGTTCTGGTCAGATTTCCTGAGCCGCTTACGCTTTACAATAAAGCGGTCTAAGTCATGCGCGAAATGATGCAGAAACATCATGGCCTCCTCGTCTACGGGACCACTTAGCATATCAGCGAAAAATGGACCATGCGTTGTCATCTTTAGCGTATTTGCGAGCGTCTTACGCGCCCGTTCTATGGCCACGGGGTCGTCAGCCTCGATTGCTCTGTACAGCTGAACGCCGAGCTCATACAACCAAGGGAAATCATCCCGGAGCGAGCTAAATAGTATAAGGATTGGAAGCCCTGCCGACTCGGGCGACTCCCTGAATGCCGGATGGTGAAGCAACTCCTCGAACATCATAGGATGAAATCGCCGCCGCCGTCGCATGCGACCAAACTGCGAGTCGGGGCCAAGCTGCCCCGCGACTCGGGAGGGCAGGTCACTGACGAGGACTTTTATCTCTTCGAAAAATTTCGCGACTGATGTTTCCTCCGGGCGCGGTATTTGAGGGCTTTCTTTCTTTCGGTCCTTAAGGAGAGCAGCGACAGACTCGCGGAAGGCTTGGACCTGCCGCCGAACGGCTTCCTCCCTCGGAGCCGCTTGCGGGTGTCGTCGGATGAGCTGCAAGACCAGCCCTGTTATCGCGTTCTCTTCGTCTGGAACATTTTGGAATTGGGCAAAAGGTCCGGTTGCGGCCTCATCCAGAGTGACCCCAAAAGCGATCCCAAGCACACGTTCATTTGCCCCAAGCTTGCCCTTAGCCACCCCTGCCTCGTAGAGAATCCAGGGTCGATTGATGCTATGCGCTGTTAACAATGCAACCACGTCGGTCGCATCGTCGAGTTTTTGCATGATGGCGCGGTACCACTCCTGGCCATATTCGATTCCGGCGGTCCCCTTCCGGTCTGACGAGCGAAACGACTTCAGTATGCCGCCGCTTGCATCAGTGAGAAGGTTACTAAATGCTTCCGCAAGATCCGCGTCTCTCGTGTCATGACTAATGAACACGAGAGGATTCTCAGTGGGAGGCCGCTTTGGCGCCGGCGATGGCTGTGACTCAATTGCCGATACGGATTTCTTGCGAGACATCTGACCACCAATTTTTCGCGAGATAGACTAGCACAACCTGCATATAATCAAACACCTTTGTATACTGCCTTCCTTGGCAAAAAGCGGGTTCCTCACCGAGCCTTCGACTCGATTCGGAATGACATCACTTTTAGGCTTAGGTTCGTTCGTGAATTACGATTTCTAGACTTTCGTAAATTACGATTTCTAGACTGATGTCATTCCGAACCGGTGCGAAGCGGCGGTGAGGAACCTGCTTTTGCCCTAGCGTCGATCCGAACAAATCCTGTCATTCCGAATCGGGCCGAAGGCCCGGTGAGGAACCTGCTTTCGTTTGCACTCTCATCACGGCCGGCCGTCCCCACTCGGCCGCCAAATCCTCCCAGGTCGGATTGTTCTGCACGATCAGAGCGACTTTCTTCTCGCGCCTCCACTTCTTGATCTCGGTCTCGCGCGCAATCGCGGCCGCCACGCTGTGAAACACTTCGTAGCACACCAGCCGATGAATTCTGTACTTTCTCGTAAAGTCACTCGCCTCACCGGCTCTGTGGCTTAAAACGCGATTCATCAGAAATGCAGTCACGCCGACGTAAATAATGCGGCTTCTGCTGGCAAGAATGTAGACGTAGTAAAGCTTTTCTGCCATCACGCACCCAATAAGCAGCAGGTTCCTCACCGAAATCTTCGGCTCGGTTCGGAATGACATCAGTTTGGTGATCGGACAGAATGGAAGCTGTGACGATGCTCACGAGGCATCTGTGGAAATATGCGTGACAGCCGATAATTCTGGGTTGACGGACAGCCGGTGGCGCGTTTCCCTACACGGCCGCCGAAACACAAACGGCCCCGGATTTCGGGAGCCGTTCGCGACAGCGAGTAACTAGTTCCCTGCCACGGTACAAAATCATTATCGAAAGAACCATCCGATAAATCAAGTTACTTTAAGGAGGGTCGTACCCTGCCTTACGAACCCTCCACTTGTCCCTGAGAGACAATCTTCCCGAAGGAAGGTGGACCTGAAGGGATTCGAACCCTCACCGTTTCCGTGGCAGGGAACTGTGCTGCCATTTACACCACAGGCCCACGCCGCAAGCTTATGTCTCTCCGCCGTTCTGGTGAGCGCCAGCTGCGGAAAATTTTCTCATTTGAGTTTTGTTTCGGGAACTTCGCTACTCAGCTGAAGATGCAAACGGCCTCGGACACCCGAGGCCATTCGCGGCAGCAATCGCCGCGGCTACGCTATGAAATACTCCGTAGTAAACGAGCCGGCGAATTCTGTACTTTCGCGTGAAGTCACTTGCCTCACCGGCTCTGTGGCTTAGAACGCGGTTCATGAGAAATCCGGTCATGCCCGAATAAATGGCGCGGCTACGGCTGGCTAGGATGTAGACGTAGTACAGTTTTTCCTTTGGCATTCGTGATCTCCGGTGCAGACAGCAGGTTCCTCACCACGGCCCCGCGGCAGTTCGGAATAACATCAGTTTAGATCGCCTGGCGATAGCAAAGCTGTGACGGTGCAACACACGCGATCTGTGGAAATGCCCTCCCAAGCGCGAGGAAGTCGGCGCGATTCGCCGGCCGATCTCTGAAGCCCCAGCAACACACCAACTCACAGTTCAACCCATCACGCATGAGCGTGATTCAACTCACATCTCCTAACCTTTCGCAAAACTACGGTGGGGATACGAATCGCTGTTGGTTTAGCGCTGATCGGGGCGTGATGATGGCGAGGTCGCGGTTCCGGTCGCGCGAGACATGGCTCGTCGCAGTGATCGATATAGCAGGCAACTGATACGAGAAGCAAAGCAATCCTAGAAAGAAAGGGGCAATCGTGTTTCAAGTCGGGGACGTAATCCGCAATCGAATCACGCGCGAAGAAGGCCACATCGTACGGGTCGTAAACGGTTCTGACATCGAACAGACAACCGGCGCCGATAAGCCTGCCCAGGGCTTGGCTTATGTGGTATTGCTTCCGTCCAATGGGCACTGGCGGGAGAGAGAAGTCTTGTGGCGCGACTCCGCGGTCGATGCTGCCGAGAGGGGCTCCGGCAGCTCTGCTGACGAGACGGGTATCGGGGATTCCACAGAATCGATGGCCTGAGGCTTTATAGCATCGTCAAGGCCTTTTCTCTTGACGCTCTGTCAGGTCCACCGTTTGGGGGGTGGTCAGGCCGGAGCTGGGCACGAGCAGCGAACGAACCGGCCTTGCTGCGTCAATCAGCGGCAGCGCCTTGATTGCCGGGGTCGTCCGTTGGCTTGCGCCTTGAAATGCGGTTCGATGGCAACCCAGCGTCACGAATCTTATAGAGCAGCGCCCGGTAACTGATGCTGAGAGCTCGCGCCGCTTGTTTGCGGTTCCAGTGATGGTTCTGCAAGACTTTGAGGATGATCTTGCGCTCCAGCTCGCGCACTGCCTGTCGAGTGAGTTTTTTCAGGGAAATCTCGCCGTCCAGTGGAATCTCGGCGCTGAAAAAATCTGGCGCTTTGGGCTGCAGGTCGCTGGAGATAACCTCTTCGCTTCCCAGGATCACGTACCGCTTCATCAGATTCTCAAGCTCCCGGATGTTTCCAGGCCAGTGATACTTTCGTAAGACTGCCATCAGCTCACTGGAAATCGGCTTGGCCTTCGCGTTGAACTTGCGGTTGTAATATTCGAGGAAGTATTGCACCAGATCGGGGATGTCGGCTGCGCGATCCCGCAGCGGTGGAACGTGGAGGTTCACCACGTTGATTCGGTAGAACAGGTCGGCACGAAAGCTGCCGTTGTCGATTTCCTGCTCCAGCTTGCGGTTCGTGGCACAAACCACGCGTACTTCCACCTTCTTATCTTCCTGCGCGCCGATTCGGCAGAACTGGCCGTCCTGCAGCAACTGCAGCAACTTCGACTGCAGAGAGAGATCAAGTTCTGAAATCTCATCCAAAAACAGCGTTCCGCGATGCGCCATTTCCACCCGGCCTGGTTTTGTGCCGAAGGCGCCGGTAAATGCGCCCTTCTCGTAACCGAACAGTTCGCTTTCCAGCAGGGTTCCGGGAATGGCTGGGCAATTCACCTTGACCCACGGCCCGCTCCTCCATGGAGAAGCCGCGTGGATCATGCGGGCGATGATGTCCTTCCCTGTGCCACTCTCACCCTGGATGAGCACAGGCACATTGGCGCCAGCCAATTTCGTCAACCGGTCGCGGACGGTCTGCATCAGTTCGGTGCGTCCGAAGACGACCGATTCGGGAGGCACTTCCCCTAGCGGTTGAATCAACGAGCTGACCGGGTTGGAGTTGCTCATAGCCATCGGGCTAAGCGTGATTCAACGTTGATGTGCAGACGGTTTCACAATCGGACGATGCACCCCTGGAGCCAAACCCCCAAGCGGAGACTCCCCTGGCCACCAAAGTTACACTATCTTATTGAAGAAAATAAACTTACCAAAGATGCTGAGACGTTCGACGGGGTAATGGCAAACGGAGGAAAAAGCCTCCAATTGGATAGGTTGGGGTATGAAATACTTTTCACACGGAAGAAGCCAGTTTCCTTCGGCCCACCGGCGGTAACAAGCGAGAAGTAACCAGAGGTTTGGAAAACTCCAGCCCGCACAGGTTGTAGCCTTCGGCATGTTCGAGGCGTAGAACCTTAGCCCGAATGTTGCGGGCAGCCTTGGGCAGTGGAGTTGATGCCGCGAGTGGAGAACTGGGTATCTGGAGCGTAACCCGCGCCAATGACGGGAAAGCACGGCGCAAGGCAACCAGCATGCCGCCAGCGCTGACGTTTAGCGCCGTGGTGAACTCCAAAATCTCTCCTTCGCTGCCTTCGCGGCCGCGAATGAAAACCGGTATCGCCAAGGGCAACCGCGGCCACCGGCGACGCTCCGTTCCTGGAATTCTCCGCTGCAAATATCCCTCTTTCTGGCGCTTTAACCTTGTGTTTCAAGCATCTTAGGGGCCACATTACAAAAACAAGCCGGGCCATTCACCGAACTTCAGGGCGCTCCTTCGGTGTTTCACCCCCAAAGTCACAAAATCACGGAGCTTTTCCCTGTTCCGTGGCTCACGATGGCGAAGGACCAAGGGCTAGAGGCGTTAGTCCCATCCGGGAGATAAGTGCAAGGTTTTGCTACACTTGGGAAATGAACTTGCATTTTTCATTGACAACTTTCAGACCCCAGCTTACGATCACAAAACGGCATTCTTCGCTGACCAGTTGAGTGCTTTCCCTCCCCGCGTCTGACCGCGATGCAGGTTTCCCTATGGCTACTGGGCAGAAGAACATGCGGATAACCGATCCTCGCGAGGGCCCCGTTGACCCCCTGTCGGCTGCACCCGGTAACGAGAATACCGATGCGAAGGAATTAGCCCGGGCGTACGACGATCTCCGCGAGCGTTTCCAACGCACCACCAATGCCCTGGCTTCCGCCGCCCATGATCTGAAAACTCCGCTGGCCATTCTCAACGGATATGTCGATATCCTTCAGAGCGAGAAACTCGGCCCTTTGAACCAGCGCCAACGCGAAGTTCTCCACGACATGCAAGCCAGCGGAAAGCGCCTGCAGCAATTCATTCAGGATTTCCTCACCTACAGCGCTCTGGAAACAGGCGGCCTGAAAATGCAATTCGAGATGGGCGACATCAATCAATGCCTCTCGGAGGTCTGCCGCTTATGGTCGGGCCGTTTCCAGGAAAAAGGGCTGGCTCTTTACTTTCTGGCTAACGATAAGCTGCCGTTGTTTCCCTTCGATTCCCCAAAGCTGGAGCGCGTAATTTCAAACCTGCTGGAGAACGCCTTCAAGTTCACACCGCAGGGCGGCACAGTTTGGTTGCACGCCGAACCTCACATGTGGGAGCGGCGAGCTGCGGCGCAGCCGGCGACTTCAGGAGAACGGCGGCGTCAGAATCTGGCCCAGCCGAATTCAGTAAAGGTCAGCGTCTCCGACACCGGACCTGGGATTCCGCCGGAATTCCACCTGGAAGTGTTCGACGATTTTTTCCGCCTGCCCAGCAATGAGAGTCAGGAAGGCATGGGTCTGGGACTGGCTATCGCGCGGCGGCTGGTTAACGGCATGGGTGGGAAGATCTGGGTGGAAAGTGATCAGACCGGCTCCAAGTTTTCCTTTCTCGTTCCCTTGAAAGCACCCATCAACTCAACCGGTAAGGGAAAACAGCGATGAGCAAGGCCTCGAATATTCTGCTGGTGGATGACGAACCCGGGATGCTGCGTTACATCCGGACTCTGTTGGAAGTTGACGACTATAAGGTGGAAACCGCATCCACCGGGGAAGAAGCGCTGAGCCAGGTGGAAAAGGGCCTGGAGCCGGATCTGGTGCTTCTCGACGTCCTGATGCCGGGAATCGACGGCCTGGAGACTCTCGAGCGGCTTCGTCAGATGAAGCCGGGGGTGAAGGTGGTGATGCTGTCGTGTGTGAGCGATACGCGTAAAGTGGTCCAGGCGATGCGTCTGGGCGCGCAAGACTACCTGACGAAACCTTTTCAGAAGTCCGAACTCGATGCAGTGCTCGACCAATGCCTGGGCCAGGGAAAAGAAAATTTTGCGGGAGAAGTCGAAGAACTCAACGATGATGTTTTCTTCATTGCCGCCAGCCCTGCCATGCGCAAGATTCGTTCGCAGGCCGCTCTGGTAGCCCATGTGGATATTCCGGTCCTGCTCCTGGGTGAGAGCGGCACAGGCAAGGAAGTACTGGCGCGGTTGATTCACAAGCTTTCCCCGCGCGCTCATCGCACCTTCCTCAAAGTAAATTGCGCCGCCGTTCCCGGAGATCTTCTGGAGAGCGAACTTTTCGGTTACGAACCCGGTGCATTTACCGGAGCGACGCATTCCAAACCGGGGAAGTTCGAGCTGTGTAACAAGGGGACGATCCTGCTCGATGAAATCGGTGAGATGCCGCCTCTGTTGCAGGCCAAGCTGTTGCACGTGCTTCAGGACCAGCAGTTTTCGCGGCTGGGCAGCCGGTCGGTAATCAAGGTCGACGTGCGCATCCTGGCGGCGACTAACATCGACATCCCACAGGCTCTTGCGACCAAGCGGCTGCGCGAAGACCTCTACTACCGCCTGAACGCATTCACCCTGCAACTGCCGCCCCTGCGCAACCGCAAGGAAGAAATTCCCATCCTGCTGAAGCACTTCATGACGCGGATGGCGGAACGCTACGCACGCTCTCCGTTGCCCCTGTCGTCCCAGCTGCTGGAGGCTTGCCAGGCCCATCCCTGGCCGGGCAATCTGCGTGAGCTGAATAACTTTCTGAAACGCTATTTGATTCTGGGAGACGAGAAGCTGGCCGTAGCCGAACTACAGCCTCGCGATGACGGCACTGGGGGCGCCCGCAGCGACTCGCGCAGCCGAAGCACTGAGGCAGGCGGAGGATTGAAGTCGCTGGCCCGCAGCGCCAAGGATGAAGCCGAGGCTGAGGCAATCCGGAAGGCTCTGGAGCAGACCAACTGGAACCGCAAACAAGCGGCAGCGTTGCTGCAAATCAGCTACAAGGCCTTACTCTACAAAATCCGGCAATATGGCCTCGCCGAGACCAAGTCACACCACAAGCTCTCAGCCGGGGCTTGATTCCCAGTTCAGCTCCCAGCTCGTTTCTACTGCACGGTTAGGTTGCAGGTCGCAGTATGGGTTACAGAACCGGAGGTTGCTATGACGTTGATGGTATACGTACCTGGTTGCGTACCGGCGGCCGCTATCTGTTGTGTACTGCTCTTGCAGGCGGGTTGAAGGAGGATCAGCGTACCTACCAGGAGTACCAGGAGTCCCCCGAAAATGCGTTTCCGACTTCCTTTACCGCGGGTTCCGAGCCCAACAAACATGAGGCCCGGGAGTCCTACCCAAAACACGTAATATAGGCTGTGGTTCATCTTCAGGTTGGCCGTCGGCTGGGTTCGCGCCGTGGTGGCCAGGCTGAGCGTGGTTGAGACCGGGCTTTGTCCTGGCGTGAGTGAACTGGTTTGGAAACTCGCGGTCGTCGCATTGGGCTGGCCGCTCGCACTCAAGGAGATGCTGGTGGAATAGACCGGGTTCGGGGTAAGGGTTACGGTGTAAGTCGCGGTTTGGCCGGCGGAAACCGGCTGGCTGCTGGGTGCAACACCCACAGAAAAATCGGATGCGGTAAAGGGCGCCTGCGCGGTGTCGTTATTAGGATTCGGGTCACTGTTGAGAGACGAGGATACGGTGGCCGTGACCTGGTAATTTCCGGAAGCGCTGGGAACCACGTTGAATGTTATGGTTGCGCTCGCGCCCGGCTGCAGCGAGTCGACCGTGCAGGTAATGTTGCCGCCACTCACCTGCGTCGTGCAGGTTCCCGTGGTGGCGCTAGCGCTTTTGAAGGCAACACTGGAGGATGAAGTCGATCCGGTAACCACGACGTTCGTAGCTAGATCCGGACCGTTGTTGATCACAGTAAACTTGGTCGTGACCTGATTCCCGGCGCCCACCTCGCCTATGGGAGAAACCGTTGGGGCCACACAGTTCATACATAAATCCGCAGCCGTACCCAGCTTCGCGAAAAACTCATTGCTGGCGCCGTTGCGGGTGGACTGCAGCGGGTTATCGGTGGGGAGATTGGTAGAGTCTGTGTCTCCGGCAAAATAAGTATTGGTGTTGCGGTCAGTGGTGATACTGGTACCGCGGTCGTTTCCGCTGCCCCCAAAATACGTGAGGTAAGAGCCGATTCCCGTCTGCCCGGCGACAGTGGCGGTGTCAATCCGAGCAAAGAATGCGTCCGTCTGTGTCCCGCCGCCGGTGCCGTTCAGAACGCTCTGCAACGCCCCGGCAGTAACCGGCAGGTTTGGAGAATTGGTCGAGCCGGTCACCAGCGCCCCGCTGGCTGTGTCGACGGAAAGGGCCAGGCCGTTGGTCGTAGAGCCGTCACTCGTGTTTCCTCCGATGTAGGAAAAGTAGGTCAGGTTCATATTCGTGGAACTCGGGTTATTGAAACGGCCTACATAGGCGCATGTTCCCCCGCTGGCCGGTGCACACGTGGACTGGAAGGCCGCCGTTCCGGTGGGGACGATGAAGTCGGTGGAGTTCGTGGTCCCGGTGATGTAGACGTTAGCCGCGCCGGAATCAATCGCCACGCCTGTGCTCGAGTCCGTGCCCGTGCCCCCCAGGTACGTGGACCACTTCAATTGTTGACCTTGCACGGTGTTGGGATTCAGCTTGGCCACGAATGCGTCGGCATTCGTGGTAGACGTAGTGTTCGGGCATGTCACAGGACTAGTAATGACCGTGGGCGGCGGGGTATCGAGACAGGGCTGATAGGCATTGAGAATGGGAAAATCCGGGGGGCGTCCAGTTCCGGTGAAAACAAAACTGGTCGTTCCCGAAAAATAGATGTTGCCCGACGCGTCTACTGTAATGCCTCCACCCAC
>Ga0335073_10008429_pt1 | contig 14470 bp, 11 predicted proteins | sample Lox_Sample_22_FD_207093 | JGI IMG/M metagenome (GOLD analysis project Ga0335073, IMG submission 207093) | Soil microbial communities from Loxahatchee National Wildlife Refuge, Florida, United States - Lox_Sample_2.2 | ecosystem: Environmental > Terrestrial > Soil > Wetlands | place: USA... | reverse complement strand
GCGCGGGAAACTCTGACGCATTGTGAGATTCGAGCGGCTCTTTCGGGCCTTCGAATTCGATGCGAAGGTTGACGCGCTCTCCCGCGCTGACGTAGGTGGGCATTGCCGTGATGGGCGTGATCCCGGTCGGCAGCAGAGGCTGTCCGACCAACGCGTTGAGCAACGTGCTCTTGCCGCGCTTGAACTGCCCGAGGACCGCGACTCGTAGCCGTCCTTCCTCGATTCGATCTCGCACGTCGTTGAGTTTCGACAGGGTGGTCCGCTGCGCGGGGATCGGATCCGGCAGAGAGGCTTGGGCTCTCTCGATGAGCGCGGTCAGGGAAGACATTGCCGCCTCGAAACCGGTCTCTCGCTTGCGAGGTCAAGCGCAGCGGCGCCCAAGTCGAGAGTCGAGGCTGGGGCGGTTTCGATTGTCGCGGAGAACGCCACGCAAACTCCTCCTGTCCGTCAGAGACGTCGGGAGGAGTTATCAGCCAACGGGGCGCTTGAAGGCGAACTCCATCGCCCTTCCGAGGGACGGGTACCCACGATGCCCGGCTCTGTCAACGCCGCCCTAAGGTGCGGGGCTCTGCTCGCAGGGCGTTGGGGCAAAATTACTCTAGACGCCGCTCACGGCGGCGCGAAGCGCGCTTTTCTGAGACCCGTCCGTCTCCAAAGCCGCCTGCCATGACACCACACAGCCGTTGGGCGCCAACTCGCACAGTTTGCGCTTGATCGGCGCCGCCGCGGCCGATTCGTCGAAAAACTCTACGATGGTGGGGGGGTCAAGTTTCGCCCTCAAGACGTCGCCGACGTTCCCGAAATGCCGCGGCTCCGGCGCTCCGGCTTCCGGATGGAACGACGAGGTGGAGAGCCCATGGACATGGAGGTCGTCGCGTAGGAAGCGCAGAACCTTTTCCATCTGCGCCTTACGCGCGCTGTGGTTCGCGGCCGGCAGATAAAGGCGAACCATGGTCACTTGAGTTTCCATTTTCAGTCCTCCCTTGCAATGATGCGCGATCGCTGATTTCTCAGCGGGCTCCGCGTTGGTTCCGCGCTTCGCATGCCTTCAGAGCTCAATTCCGATAAGGAGCACGATGAGCAATGCAATAAGAACGTAGGCGGCGTACGCGTTCACGTTCCCGACATGCATGCGCCGGACCAACGTGGCGGCGGCGCGCAAGGCGTCCACCGGCGGCCCAAGCATCAGGCGGTCGACTACGGGCTCCTCTCTAACTTCGCGTCTGATCGCGGTCCGAAAGTGACGGGCGATCGCCTCCGTGGATTCCTCGGCGGCGGTCGGCCGCAGCAACCCCTGAAAGACGACGCGCACCGGATTAGAGAATCCCGTCGCCGTGTAGGTGATGCTGGGCCAGAGCCGCTGTATGCCGCCGTCCCAGGCCGGACGTCGATCGAGACTGCGTTTTCTGGTGACCGCGTTAAACACGAGAAAGATCGCAGCCAGGAGAACCGCAAGCATGACAGCCATGTAGGAGGTCGACATTGCGAAAACGACGGGATTGCTTTCTTCGCCGCGGTGTAGAACGACGAGGCCTCGTCCCGGCAGCGCGCGTGCGCCGACATTGGCGCCCAGGTCGTGAAACTCGGAAAGGAATTCCGGCTGGAGCGCCTCTTGCCGCTGCGCCGCCTCTTCGAAGAATGGCGGCACGAGCGCGGCAGTTGCGCTCGCATGAGCGAGCGGCGACGCGGCTCTGTCCAATCCGGGGATCACGTAGGTCGGCGCCGTTCCGAGCGCTATGCAGGCGGCAGCCAGAAGCGCGAGCGGCGCGAGCGCGCTAGAACGGCTTTCGACGGCGCGAGCCGCGCCGTCGGATCGCGGCATGCCAAGGAATCCCATGGAGAACACTTTGGCGAAACAGGTGACGGCGAGGCCGGCGGTCAGGGCTAAAAGCGCGCCGCAAACCGCAAACGCGACCTTGATCGGAACAGAGGCGAGGAGGGCGGACCGCAATATCGTCTGCAGCGTCAGCCATTCGCTCACAAAGCCATTGAGCGGCGGCAAGGCGGAGATGGACAGCACGCCGACCAGGAACAAGCCGCTCGTCCATGGCATCCGACGCGCAACGCCGCCGAGCCGATCAAGGTCGCGCGTGCCGGCGCCCCCCTCGACGGCGCCGCAACCCAAGAAGAGGAGCGCCTTGTACGCCGAGTGATTGACGAGGTGGTAGAGCGCGGCGACCAGCGCGATGCTGCCGATGACGTGATGATCGGTAGCGAGAAATACCATCGCCGCGCCGAGACCGGCCGCGACAATGCCCATGTTTTCAACGGTGCTATGGGCAAGAAGCCGCTTCATCTCCGCTTGAATGGTCGCATAGAGAATGCCGACCAGCGCGGAGATGCTGCCGACCGCCAAGACGATGATCCCCGGCCCGGGCGCCGTTATGGGGAGGAGATCGAAATTGAAGCGCATAATGCCGTAAATGCCGAGATTGACGATCACCGTCGACAATAGCGCCGACACGTTAGTTGGCGCGACCGGATGCGCGAGCGCTAGCCACGTATTGACCGGCACAAGCCCAGCTTTCACAGCGAAGCCAAAAAAGGACAACAGGAACACGGCCCATCTTAGGCCGTCGCTCAAAGGCGGCTGAGCAGCCTTCAAAGTGGCGAAATCGAGCCCGCCCGCGGTCGCTCCGAGCAGGAGAAACGCAATCGCAACCGCGATCACGCCTGCTTCACTCATCGCCAGCATGATGAAAGCCGCGCGAGAGCTTTCCGGATTTTCATAGTCGTAAGTCACCAGCAAATAGCTGATGATCGACATCGCCTCCCATGCAATCAGGAACGATATGGCGTCAGCGGCGATGAGCGTCAGAACGACCGAGGCGAAGAGTCCATGATAGAGAACACTGAAATAGCGCAGACCGTCATGGGCGGCGTATTTTTTCAGATAGGCGCCAGAAGATAGCGAGACGGGCAAGAAAATTGCCCCCGAAACAAGCAGAAAGAGGGCCGAAAGCGGATCCGCGCTGAGCGCCATCGTTCCCAAGTCGAGAACTGACCAGAGGTTAACGCGCCAAGCGCTCTCGCCGAGCAGGAGCGAGCCGCCGGCCGCCAGAACCATAAGCGACGAAATCGCGCCTATCGTGGCCAGGAGGCGCGGGGCGGCAGGCGCGGGCGCAAAGAAGGTCGCGACGGCGCCAAAGGCGCACACGATGAAGAAGGCAATGAAGAGGGGTGCCGCGTCGCTCATTGTCCGGACCGGATGGAACCGCGCGCCTCCGACACCCGAGCCATTGGCGGCTTGCGCGCCACCAGAACGAGAAGGCCGTGGAGAATCGCAAGAGGCGGCGGAGGGCATCCGGGAACGGTGACATCGACCGGAATGATCTCGCCAACGCCGCCCGCCGAACTGAAGCTCGGACCAAAAACCCCGCCGGAAATCGCGCAGGCGCCGATCGCTATGACCCGTTTGGGCGTGGGCATGGCGTCATAAACCTTGCGCAACGGAAGCCGCATCGCGTCGGATACCGGGCCCGCAACAAGCAGCGCGTCGGCGTTGCGCGGCGTGGGGGTAATAAAGAAGCCGAGACGATGCATGTTGTAATAGGGATTGTTCAGTTGACGCGCCTCGCTCATGCAGGCCCCGCAAGCGCCGGCGTCGACAAATCGAATGTGCAGAGAGCGGCCAAAGGCCCCTTCGAGCGCGCGGCGCGTCGTTGTCGTGTCGTTTGGGTAGGCCGCCCATTCGTAATCCTGCTTCCAAGGAAGTCCGGCTTTGCTCCGGCCGGCTGCGCAACGAAAGCAGTGAACGCATTTGCCAAGATCGATCGCCACTGCGGCGCCGCTGCGCGCAATCGCGCCGGTCGGGCAAGCTTCGACGACGGCGCTTTCGTCCTCCTGCGCCAGAGGCGCGGGGAGAGGCCTGCCCGGCGTCACACCATGCGTCGCGTCCTCCGTCCCGGGGTAGCGCGTGGTCTTGATCCCGGTGCGCAATCCTCGGAGGACCCAATTCGTCATCTCTCGTTCCTAGCGATCGCATTCGGCGTTGGACAAGCCGAAGGTGGCGAGAATGATCGGGAAGTCTTGAAAGGCGAATTTTTCCGCCGCCAGGTGAAATCCGTGCCAATTCGGAAACGACGGCGGGGTCACGCGCCAACGGGCGACGGCGCCGTCCTCTGTCAGTCGAACCCAATGGAACGCGGCTCCGGACGGCGCTTCGACAGCTCCCAGCGCAGCGCGGGCGCGCATTCGCGTGAGCTTGGCAGCCAGCTGGCCGGCCGGCAGATTGGATAGGATTTGACCGATGATCAGCGCCGACTGCTCGGCTTCGAGAAAGAAGACACGAAGCCGAGCGTAGCCGTCGCCCTCTTGCTCGGCCGGCGCGACGAAATCTACGCTATCATAGGCCGCATAGGGACGAAGCTTGCGAATGTCGCCCTTGAGACCCGACGCTCGTGCAATCGGTCCGACGAGGCCATAAGTGAGAGCGGCCTCAGGCGACACGACGCCAACCTCCTCCAAGCGATCAAGGAAACTGCTCGAGTAGCGTAGCAAGCGATGCAGCTCTCCGAGCCTTCCTCCGATCTCCTTGACGCAGGCGGCGAGGCGCCGGGTTTGGGCGTCGTCAAGATCGCAAACCACGCCTCCCGGAGTCATTACGCCGAACAAATAGCGATGGCGCAAAAGCTCGCCGGTCAACCGAAGAAGCTCTTCTTCGACGAGCGAAGCCTGGCTGGTCGCAATCGCCAAGGCCGTTGAATTGCAAATGCCTGCGATCGACGCGGCGTGATGACGCAATCGTTCGAGTTCGGCGTAGAGAGTGCGGAGCGCCTTCGCTCGCGGCGGCGGCTCGATTTCGCAAATCGCCTCGACGGCCTGACAAAACGCCAGCCCATGGGCGAAAGCCGACGCGCCCGAGAAGCGCTCCGCGAGAAGCAGCACGCGGTCGATCGTCTGCTCTTCCGCGATCTTCTCAACGCCGCGATATTTGTAGAAGAACCGCGGGATCGTGCGAACGACATCTTCGCCGACGGTTTCGAGCAGGAAATGTGAGGATTCAGCGAAATCCGAGAAGATTGGCCCAATTGGCATGGCGAAGCTGCCCGGCTCGAGGAGCGCCAGCGGCGGCCGCCAGGACGCGTTCGAATTACGTTCGCCGCGCCACGCCTTGGCGCTGAAGGACCGTCGCATCGGATTGACGCCTTCCGGCCAATCCTCGTGCAGGACGAATTCGCCGAGTCGCGGATGTCCCTCAAAGCGCAGCCCAAAGAGATCTTCCGCTTCGCGCTCATGCCAATCGAAGGAAGGCCCGCGCGATAGGGCGACCAAGGACGACGTCGTCTCGCCTGCTGCAATCCGGGTCTCGACGAAAAGCCACGGCTCAGCGCTCTTGGGATAAAAAACATAGGTCAACAGAAAGCCGGCGGGCGCTTCCTCAACGACCTGGGTCGCCAGCGCGAACCCTCTCTCCTCAGAGATCCATTCGCAAAATTCGCGCAAATCCTCCTTGGCGCACTCGATCTTGAGGACCGCCGCCGACTCAAGGCGTTTGACCAATATCCGCCCCTTCCAGCGGGTCCATAAAAGTTCCGCGGCGTCGTCTAACCGGCGAGAGGCTTCGGCCACGTCGTTCATTGTCGCCTCAGCCTCCCATGGCCGCCGCGGCCGCCCGAAGCAGCCCCTGGAATATCGACGGGAGGTAGACGCCGAAGACCACCAGAGGGACGGCGGCGACGATCAGAGCAATTCCGCAAGAAACCGGCGCGACGGCGGTCGCGGTATCGGGGCGCGGAGCGCCGAATGTCATGCGAGTGACATGAAACAGGATCGAGCAGAACGCCACGACGAGGAAAAAAGCGAGCAGGCCGATGACCAAATAGTGGCCGCCGTCGATGCCGGCCTTGAGGATCATCAGTTCGCTGATGAAGATCGCGAAAGGAGGCGCGCCTGCGATAGCGAAAGCGCCAGCGACGAAGGCGAGGGCGGAGAACGGCGCGTATTTTACAATGCCGCGAATGGCGGCGATCTCCTGCGTGCCGAAAATCGCCGTCAATGTCCCCGCTGCAAGAAAACAGAATGACTTCGCTATGGCGTGCCCGGCCATCTGATAGGCGGCGCCGAGGTGGGCCTCCGCGCCGCCGAGGCCCGCCGCGACGAGGATGATCCCCATGTGCTCGACAGTCGAGAACGCGAACATCCGCTTGAAGTCCCGCACATAGACCAGAAGCAGCGTTGCGATCGCGACAGACAGTAGCCCGAAGCCGATGAACCAGGGTCGCGCGTCGAGAGCGGCGGCGCCGCCGACCACAGGGAACAGCCGCAGGATCACATAGAGCACCACGGTCGTCTCCACGCCCGATAAAAGGGCGCAGATCGAGGCCGGCGCCTGGCTATGGGCGTCCGGCAACCATGTGTGCATGGGGACAAGGCCGACCTTCACCCCGAAGCCCACGAGAATGAACAGGAAGGCCGGCCAGAGGAGCGAGGGAGGCATGCGCGGGGCGGCGCCGACCAGGCCGACCCAGGTGAACGGCGGCTCGCCGGCGACCCGCGATCCCCAATAAAGGATGAGAAAGCCAAGCAGGGCGAGAACCGCGCCAAGCGTCGTCAGCACCACGTATTTCCAAGCGGCTTCGAGCGCCTCGGGCGTGTCTTCAAAGCCAACGAGGAACGCGGAGAGCAACGTCGTAAGCTCGACCGCAACCCACATCAGCGCCACATTGGCCAGGAGCGGCACGGCGAACAGAGACATCAGAAACAGATTGTAGAGAACGTAATAGCTCTGTTCCTTTCCCGGATCGGCATGGCGCGACCGCAACCGGATATATCCCCAGGAGAACACGGCGGCGGTTGTCCCGACCATGGCGACCAGCGCCACGATGAGCGCGCCGAGCCCGTCACAGGTCAGCCAGGCGCCGGCCGCGTCGAAGGGTCCGAACCGCGCTACTCGCATTGACACGACGACGGCGAGCACGAGAACAGCGATGGCCGAGGCCAAGGTGATCGGCGCGACGAACTTCCGACCGAAAGGCGACCAACAGAGAGCGCTGGCCACCGCGGGCAGCAGAATGATCGCTGCAAGCTCCATCGCTTAACGCTCCCGCAGAGACGACAACGTGCCGACCGCAGTGGTTCCGACTCGCGCGTGGATGCGGCGCGTCAGCAGGCCGACGACAAGCACGACCACCGGAACGTCCACCGCAGCCGCCAATTCGGCGATGACCGGCAGATCCGGCACGATCGCGACGCCAGCGAAGAACACTCCGTTTTCGACCGCGAGCAGTCCTAAGAGCTGCGGAACCGCCTCGCGCCTGACCGCCACGGTGAAAACGCCGAGCAACATTGCGGCTATGCCCAGGGGAAGGTTCACTCGAGCGAATGGGGCGTCGACCGCGCCGAGAACCGGATTTGCGATGACATACGCCAGGACGACCAGCAGCGCCGCAATCAACAGAGAAGCGGGAATATTGAGAACCCGTTCAATCTCCCGGGTGCGATAGACTTCGGCGCTGACCGTTCGTCGCAGCACCCACGGGATCAGGATTGTCTTTGTCCCTATGGTGATGCCTGCGACGGCGAAGAGATGCGGCGAGTTCAGCGCAACGCCAAGGAGCGCCGCCGAGAGCGTCAGAAGAAGCGATTGGGCGATGAAGAACTGAAGCGACGCCAGCACCTGGCGCGTCGCCAGAACGCCAATGGCGGTCAACAGGAACAGCGCGCCCGTCAACGCATCAAGCGCCGAGATGACCGGAAATGGCGAGCTGTTCATCCCCACGCGGTCAGATCTCCGATAAGCGCGTGATCATCGCAATGACGGCGATGACGAAGGCGGCGCCGAGAAACTCGGTGATGCGAAAAAGCCGGAGCTTGGCGAGGGAGGATTCGATGTAGACAAGGACGAGAACGAAGCCGAACACCTTGAGGAGGACGAGCGGAATCGCCGCCAGCACCTCGCCTGCGCCCATTCCATGCGCCAGTCCCCAAGGGGTGACGAGCACGTTGAGGAAGATGAGAACCAGGATCATCAGCTTCATGGCGCCCGCCCATTTCATCAGCGCCGCGCCCCGTCCCGAATATTCCAGCGATTTCGACCGATCGATCATCGCAAGCTCAAACGCGCCGGAAGGACTGTCGACCGGAATCCTTCCATCCTCGGCCAAAATCAGCATCAAGAACGCGATCAGGAGCAGGATATGCGACGGCTCGAAGAAATTGGCGATCGGCGAAACCCAACGTGTTTGGACGATGTAAGGAATGGTTGAGCCAGCGACGAATGAGACGGTCAAAAACACGACAATGAAGACAGGCTCGGCAAGAAACCCGACCATTCGAGTTCTGCTCGCGCCCATAGGTCCATAGGGATTGGCCGTATCCACGGCCGCCAGCGTCGAGAAGAACCCGCCGAGAGCGAGAACGAAACCTCCGCCCAGCATGTCGCCCATGAAGGCGAAGAATAACGGATAGCGGGTGAGCACCGGGATCAAGAGCGCGACAAAGACCGGCGCGGCGAAGGCGACATAGGGCGCCGCTCGAAAGATCCAGGAGCTATAGTCTGAAACGATCTCGTCCTTATGCAGAAGTTTCCAGAGATCGCGGTAGGGCTGGAAAATGCTCGGCCCGGCCTTGGATTGGAGATTTTCTTTGAGCCGGCTGGTGACGCCCTCGACCAACGGTGCGATCGCGATCACCACGACGACCTGGAGGAGATTGTAGAGGATTCGGTCGACCATGGTCAGGCCCGCGATCCTTGCGCGCTGGCGCGCAAACATACCGGGCGCGCGCTTCTGGCCTCGCCGTCGACGGCAGGGCCATGACGCTGGTCAAAGTCAAAGAGGAATGCGTTTGCGATGACTCTCATCGCGCGCCCACCACCCTCGCTGAAACATCCCACGACCCACCCCGCGGTTTCGTCCGCGAAGCATTCGCAGGAGTCATCAGCCCAAAGTGGGGCGGTTGAGGCGGACTCCATCGCCTCCTATTCAAGTAGCTCTATCATTCGGCGGCCAAATTGCCAAGTCATTGGCGATCAACGTCTCCCATTGGCGTTGACCCGGCTTCAGCGGCCAATGCGGCGCTGACCGCCGTGAGAACGCCCAAACGAAGGCGCGCTGATGAGGAGACGTAAGCCGCCGGGAGGGAGGCCGTTTCGACCTTCTGATGACGCCCGACTTCGCATTTGCGACGCTCTCGTCGCCTATGATAGATTTCAAATCTGAACACGGAGATGAGGTTCCTCTGCCAATGCCCTAAGAGGGCTGATGACTCCTACGCGGGAGAAGAAAAGCCCGGTCATTCTGCTGACGAGCGAGGGCCGCCCCTGGACTGAGGGCGGCTTTCGCGCGTCGTTTCGAAAGGCTTGCATCAAGGCCGGGATCTCCGGGCTCACCTTCCACTATCTGCGCGGCGCCGCAGTTACACGGCTGGCGCTGATGGGGGTCGAGGTTCCGGAGATCGCTGCGATCACCGGCTACAGCCTCAAGGACGTGCACGCGATCCTGGACGCTCACTATCTGCACCGCGATCCTAAGTTAGCGTGGAACGCGATCCGAAAGTTGGAGATTGGCTATCCGCGGAGGGCTTCCGATGCGGGTGCGTGAGAACAAAGGATGCGTCGATTTTGCAAACCAAGCCGCAAACCGCGATTTTGAATCTGCGTCCGTTCCGCGAAAAGCTCAATTAAATCAATGGCTGCCCTTCTTGGATACTTATCGAACCATGTGCATCGCTCCGAGTCCTGATTTCCTGCAGGCGCTTGAGGGAATTTCCGCCCTTCGGGTGGCCGCCTGATTTTTCGGGGTCACCGCCCAGCAGACGCCCGGAGTCGACGTAGAGCGGACGTGGCGGAGCCCGGTCTTGGACGCCTCAATTGGGCGGAAAGCGTCCCTGCGGTGCGCGCCTCAGGAAGAACCGGATTGCGCGGCAAGGCGGCCGTTCCAACGCGAGTGCGAAATAGGCGTCACCACCTAAAGCGCCACTACGCAAAACGCTCCCGATCGGCCTCTCTCATTCGCCGTGTTGCGACGACGAACACCGCGGCGTTCACTTTCTGAGCAGCTGGACGCGAATTTCGCGTTTCAACACTTTGCCGATCTTCGAGCGCGGAAGGTCGGGCCAGACATCGACCTGCTTCGGCGCCTTCACGCTCCCGATTTTCGCCTTGACGAAGGCCACGATCTCGATGGGGTCGGCCTGGCGGCCCACGTGGAGCTGGACCGCCGCGCAGACGCGCTCGCCCCACTTATCGTCCGGCAGGCCAAAGACCGCGGCGTCCATGATATCCGGGTGTTGCCGCAGCGCGTTCTCCACCTCGATCGAATAGACGTTGAAGCCGCCGGTGATGATCATATCCTTAGCGCGATCGACGATGAAAAGATAGTTGTCGTCATCGAGGTAGCCGATGTCGCCGGTGTGCCGCCACCCGAATTGCGAAATCTCCGCGGTGGCGTCGGGGTTCTTGTAATAGCCCGCCATGGCGAGCGAGCCGCGGATGACGATTTCGCCGCGATCGCCGCGCGGCAGCAGCTGACCGTCGTCCCCCATGATGGCGAGCTGAACGAGCGGCGTCGGCCGCCCGGCCGAACTCAGCCGTCCGCGTGCGACAGAGCCGTCGGCGTTGAAATGGTCGCGCGGCGCCATGGTGGAGATCATCATCGGCGCCTCGGTCTGGCCGAAGAGTTGGCCCATCACCGGACCGATCTTGACCAGCGACTCCTCCAGCCGCGCGGCCGACATCGGCGCCGCGCCGTACCAGAAGCATTGCAGCGACGAACGATCCGTCCCGGGCAAGGCGGGGTGCTCAAGCAGCATGTAGATCAACGTCGGCGGCAGGAATGTGTGCGTTACGCGCCGGGTTTCGATGAGCCGCAGGAACTCGCCTATATCCGCCTTCGTCATGATGACGATGCGGCCGCCAAGCGTCATGATTGGCAGGCACAGCACGCCCGCCGCATGGGTTAGCGGCGCGAGCGCGAGATAGGTCGGACGCCCCTCGAAAGGATAGCTCATCAGCGTGAGCGCCGACATCGCTTCGAGGTTGCGGCCAGAGAGCATCACGCCCTTGGGCTGCCCCGTCGTGCCGCCGGTGCCCGCGATCATGACGATGTCGTCGATCGGCGCGACCTCGATGAAATCTTCACGCTGGCCGCCCAGCCATTCCTCCAGCGAAGGGGCGAAGGAGGTGCGGTTGTCGAGGCAGACGAGCGTGGCGAGCTTCGGCAGGTCAGGGATCATGCGCTCGACCAGCGCCTCATAGGCGCTATGGAAGATCAGCGCGCGGCAGTCGAAAGCGTCAAGTACATAGCGGTTCTCGGCAGCCTCGTTCCGCGGATTGATCGGACACCAGACGGCGCCCGCGCGCGACAGCCCGAAAACGCAAGCGAAGGCGACAGGATGGTTGCCCGAGAGCACAGCGACTTTCTCTCCGGGTTTGATCCCCGCCGTCTGCAGCGCCCGCGCCACGCGATAGGTCAACTGCTGGACCTCCGCATAGGAGAGGTCCGCCTCGCCCGTCGTGAAGCACGGCGCATCCGGGCCGAGAGACGCGCCCTTATCGAGATAGTCGATCAGTCGCATTGGAGGGCCTTTGGTTTGGTGCTGGAGCCGCCGTCATCCGGCGCTTTGCGCCGTCCTCCCGAGCGCCCTCTCGGGCGCGGGGAAGGATGCTTCGGGTGAGGATGGCTCCTCGCAAGCAGGGGTCGCGCGCAGCAGCTTCCAACAAACGAGCGTTGTGCGCTTCCTCACTCCTGCATGGTGACGACCGGGTTCATGACGAGCCCGAAGCTGCGCAGCTGGCCGAGCAGCGTTTGATGCCCGAAAGCCTGGCAACCGGAAGCGAAGCCGACGCGGTTCGGGGCCTGCTGCGTCAGATGATAGGCCGCATAGGCCTGCAACATGCCGGTCTGCTTGTAGTTGCAGTTGCCGTGAATGACGACGTGCTTGCGGCCGAGCGGGCCCGAGGCATAGACCGAATCCACCGACGTGTTGATGCGGGGATTTTCGCGCGGCGGCATCGAGGCCTGCAGGGTCGCGGCGATCTTGCCGAGCTCCTGCTCCTGCTGATCGAGCGGCAGCGGCTTGATCTTCTCCTTCACCATCTGGGCCGTCGCGACGACATTTTCCATCACGGGCCGCGCGAGCACGCCGCCCATCGCCTTGCAGTTGGCGACGCGTGGATCGTTGCGGAACCAGACGGGATGGGCGGTGCCTCCCCACGGCACAGCGATCGCGGTCTCATGCTGGCCGGGAACCACGACGTCGGCCCTCGCGACGACATCCCATTCCAGGAATTTTTTCTGTTCCATGTAGTACCAGTTGGCCTTCAGAATCGTGAAGATCGTCTGCGTCGAGGCGTAGGTCGGAAAGCCCTTCCAGAACACAAGGATGTCGAGCGTATCGAGACCGTGCGTCTCGAGCGCGATGTTGGCGGCGATCTCGCCGGTCGTGTACATCTGTGCGAGGTTCGGCGAAAGCAGCAGACCCTTCTTGGCGAAAGCTTCGCCCCAAGTGTCCGCGCATTTGAGCACCCAGTCCTGCTCGCCGGTCGTATCCGTGTAATGGCAGCCGGCGTCGAGGCAGGCCTCGACCACCGGGTCGCCGTATTTGATAAACGGACCCACCATATTGGACACGACCTGCGCGCCGCGGAAAAGCTCGGCTAGCGCAGGCCGACTGTGCTCGACCTCAACGACCTCGCAGTTCGCGGTCTCGACGCCGGGAATCTTGTCCACAACATCCTGCACGCGCTTCTTGTCCCGTCCGGCGGCGATGAACGGGATGTTGTATTCGCGTAAGTATTCGCACACGAGCCGGCCGGTGTAGCCGGAGACGCCGTAAACGACGACGGGTTTCTTGTCGGGCATAGCTTTCTCCCTTGCCGTAAGTTGTCGTAAACGAGGCGGACGTCAGGTCCCCATTCCCCCCTCGACCGGCAGGCCGACGCCGGTGATGAAGCGCGCGGCGTCCGAGCAGAGGAAGACAACGGCGTCCGCCATATCAGAGACCTCGCCAAGGCGGGCGAGCGGCGTCTGTTCGATGACCGAGCCGACCGCCGCCTCCACGCTCGGGAAAAGCCCCGCTTTGACGACGTCGCTTGCGAGCTGCATGCCCATCTCGGTCGGCACGAGGCCCGGATAGATGCAGTTGACGCGCACCCCGTAGCCGAGCTTGCCAGATTCCGTCGCCGCGATGCGCGTCATCCGGTCGACCGCGGATTTCGTGCCGGAGTAGCCCGCGATCCCGGGGAAAGCGATAGTGGCCGCGACCGACGAGATGTTGACGATCGCGCCGCCCTTGCCCGCCGCGCCCCCTGGTTTCATGGCCCGGAAGGCGTGTTTCATGCCGAGCCCGGCGCCCACGATATTGACCGCACACATGCGCTCGAGGTCGGCAGCCTTCACGTCGATCACGAGCGAGGTGATCTCGACTCCGGCGTTGTTAATCAGGATATCGAAGCCGCCGAGCTCGGAGATGGTCTCGGAAACTGCCTTGATCCAGCTCGATTCCTGGGTGACGTCTAGCGGAACGAAACCGGCCTTGACGCCTTTGCCCGCAATCGCCTTGGCGGTCGCTTGGCCGCCGTCGGGCAAGATGTCGCCGATCATGACCGAGGCGCCGGCGTCGGCCAGCGCCTCTGCCATGCCCGCGCCGAGCCCGCGCGCGCCGCCCGTTACGAGCGCCTTGCGGCCCGTGAGGTCGAATTTGCCCATGTGATTCCTCCCGACTTTTCTTCCTGCGTTGAACTTTAGGCGGCGCGGATGCGTGATTGCCGGCGCGGGGCGTTGAACCTTGCGTCAGGCGGTCATGCCGCCGTCGACGACCAGATCGGAACCGGTGACGTAGCTCGCCGCGTCCGAGGCGAGGAACACGACGGCGGCGGCAATTTCGTCGGGGCGGGCAAACCGCCCCATCGGAATGCGGGCCAGGGTCGCGGCCGTGGCCGCTTTTGCGACCTGTTCGCCAAGGGCGGCGAGCGCATCGGAGACCATCTGCGTCTCCGCGAAGCCCGGGCAGATGCTGTTCACGCGAATGTTGTAGCCGGAGCGCGCGCAAAGAATGGCGGTCGACTTGGTGAGGAGGCGCACCGCCCCCTTGCTGGCGTTATAGGCCGGCAACGCGGCGTCGCCGATCATTCCTTCGATCGAAGCGACGTTGATGATCGAGCCGCCACGCCCCTTCATGCGCTCGACGCCGATTTTCGTTCCAAGGAACATCCCGTTGAGATTGACGTCCAGCGTCTTCGACCAGCGATCGAACGTCATCGTCTCGATCGTCTCGAAATGCCCAATGCCCGCGTTGTTGACGAGGATATCGATCGCGCCCAGGCGCGCGACTGCCTGGTCCAGCACCCGATCCCACTCCTCGGGCTTGGTCACGTCCTGGGCAAGGAAAACGACATCGTCGCCTAGCGAGGCCGCCGCGCGCGCGCCTTCGGCTTCCAGCCGGTCCGTGACTGCGACTTTCGCGCCCTCGGCCCTGAAAGCCTTTGCGGTGGCAAAGCCAAGCCCCCGCGCTCCGCCGGTCACAAGGG
>Ga0335073_10008428_pt1 | contig 14474 bp, 12 predicted proteins | sample Lox_Sample_22_FD_207093 | JGI IMG/M metagenome (GOLD analysis project Ga0335073, IMG submission 207093) | Soil microbial communities from Loxahatchee National Wildlife Refuge, Florida, United States - Lox_Sample_2.2 | ecosystem: Environmental > Terrestrial > Soil > Wetlands | place: USA... | reverse complement strand
CCAGCGCCTCGCGGATCTCGGGGTCGCTCGGGCGGGGGTTTCTCCGCAGCAGGTCGTGGCTTGCGACGATCAGCCCGGGTGTGCAGAAGCCGCATTGCACGCCACCCGCTTCGACGAACGCCCGTTGTACCTCGTGCAATCCGTCGCCGTCGCCGCCTGAGATCCCCTCGACGGTCACGACGTCGCGGCCCTCGGCCTGCGCGGCGAGCACCAGGCAGGAGCACACGACCTGTCCGTCGAGGTAGACCGAGCACGATCCGCACTCGCCCTGCTCGCAAGCGTTCTTCGACCCGGGGAGACCGAGATGCTCTCGCAGCGCGTAGAGCAGGCTCTCCCCCTCCCAGACGCCGTCGACCTCCCGGTGCTCGCCGTTGACCGTCAGCGTCAAACGCATCGATACGCCTCCCAAGCCCACGTGAGCGTGCGCCGTCCGAGCACACCCAGCGCGTGGTGCCGGTAGCGGGCCGTCCCGCGGACGTCATCGATCGGCCGCGCAGCCTCTTCGACAAGCCTGCCGAAGTTCGTCAGTGCCATCTGGGGAATCGGTTCGCGCATCGACCAGAGGTCGTGTTCTTCGAGCACGCCCGCGATGAACCGCTCGGCGTCGGTCGCCCGGATCGGCGTCGGTCCCGCGGAGCCGATGCACGCGGCGACCTGGTGGCGCTCGGGCCAGATCGACAGCGCGAGCGAGCAGACCGCGATCACCATTGCGTTGCGGGTGCCGATTTTCGAGAACTGCTGTGGGCCACAGGCGGGCGCGATGTGGAACGCCGCGATCAGCTCGTCGTCCGCGAGGCAGTTTTGCTTCGGCCCGGTGATGAACTCGCCTACCGGGATCCTCCGGGTACCGGCCTTGGACGCGAGCTCGACCTCGGCATCGGACGCGAACAGCGGCGGCAGCCCGTCGCCGGCCGGAGACGAGGTACCGAGGTTGCCGCCGACCGTGCCGCGGTTTCGGATCTGGGGCGACCCTACCGTGCGCGATGCGATCGCCAGCCCGGGCAGGCGGTCGCCGAGCTCAGCGATCAGCCGGGAATACGTGACTCCCGCACCGACGCGGAGGCGGCCGTTTTCGGGTCCCCACTGGGTCAGCTCTGGGATCTGCGTGAGGTCGAGGATCACCCGCGGCCGGCGGCGGTCGAAATTGAGCTCGACCATCAGGTCGGTGCCTCCGGCGATCGGCACCGCGTCAGGATGTGCCGCCTTCAGCTCGAGGGCCTCGTGCCAGCTGTCGGTTTGCAGGACTTCCATGACGCGAGCGATTAGTCTCGCGCACCGACCCCTCTCCCGGCAACGCCACGTGACTGACTCCATTTCGTACGCCGCCGTCGTCCTTGAACGCTGCGACCTGCTCGCGGGCTTCAGCGAGGAGGACGGTCGCCTGACGCGCCGGTTTGCGACGCCGGCGCTCGGCGCCGCCTCCGACGCAGTGCGCGGCTGGATGGAGAGTGCGGGGATGACCGTCCGGCGCGACGCGATCGGCAATCTCGTCGGCCGTCTCGGCGATCCCGACCAGCGGACGTTGCTGATCGGCTCCCATCTCGACACCGTCCGCGACGCGGGTCGCTATGACGGGATCCTCGGGGTGCTCGTCGCCGTCACGTGTCTCGAGCGACTGCGCGACGAGCGGCGATCGCTGCCGTACGCCGTCGAGGTGCTCGCGTTCGCCGATGAGGAGGGCGTTCGCTTCGGAACTGGTTACCTGGGGAGCAGCGTCGTCGCCGGCCGCTTCGATCCCGCAGGTCTGGCTCTGCCCGACTCGGACGGCACGACGCTGGCCGACGCGGTGCGCGCGTTCGGCGGCGATCCGGCCGCTGTGGCTGACGCCCGACGCGATCCCGCCGATCTGATCGGCTACTACGAGGTCCACATCGAGCAGGGCCCGGTCCTCGAGGCCGAGGGGGTTCCGCTCGGCGTCGTCACCGCGATCTCCGGCCAGACCGGGGGGCGGATCGTATTCGCCGGCGAAGCGGGACATGCGGGCACGGTCCCGATGAGGCTGCGACGCGACGCGCTGTGCGCCGCGGCCGAATTCGTAACCGCGCTCGAGGCGATGGCCCGCGATCAGGACGGCGTCGTCGCGACTGTCGGAAACGTCGACGTCGAGCCCGGCGCGAGGAATGTGATCCCGGGCCGCGTTGTTCTCAGCCTCGATGTCCGCCACCCCTCGGACTCGGTCCGGGAATCGGTCCTCGCGCGCTTGCGTGAGCGCGCCGACGCGATCGCGAGCGCCCGGGACGTGGAGTTCGAGTGGCGCGTCGGGAAGGGCACTCGAACCGTCGCGACGTCGAGTGCGCTTACCGAGTTGCTTGCCGAAGCGGTGGCTGCGTCCGGCCATTCCGTCGTCCGCCTGCCGAGCGGGGCCGGCCACGACGCCGCCATGGTCTCGACGATCGCCCCGATCGCGATGCTGTTCGTCCGCTGCGCCGGCGGCATCAGCCACAACCCGGACGAGTCGGTCACCGTCGACGACGTTGCGGCGGCGATCGACGCGACGACGCGGTTTCTCGAGCTCCTCGGATGAGCTTCGACCTGGTCATCCGGGGCGCCGTTGTCGTTGACGGCGGGTCGTCGGGCCGGCTGGATGTCGGCGTGGCCGATGGGCTGATCGCTTTCGTCGGTCCGGAGCTCGCGGGCCGCGCGACCGAGGAGATCGTCGCCGACGGGTTGTATCTGTTCCCGGGCGTGATCGACGGTCACGTGCACATCAACGAGCCCGGCCGCGCAGACTGGGAGGGCTTCGACACCGGCACACGGGCGCTGGCCGCCGGGGGTGCGACGGCGGCGATCGACATGCCGCTCAACGCGCATCCGCCGACCGTGACAGGCGCGGCATTTGACGAGAAGCGCCGCTGTCTGGAAGGGAGCGCGCTCGTCGATATCGCGCTATGGGGCGGCCTCGTCCCGGGGGGCGTCGAGGCGATGGACGAGCTTGCCGGTCGTGGGGTCGTCGGCTTCAAGGCATTCATGTGCTCGAGCGGGATTGACGACTTCGCCGGGGTCGACGACCTCACCCTGTATGAGGGGATGTGCCGCGCGGCATCGCTCGGGCTACCCGTCGCGGTACACGCCGAGAGCGAGGCGATCACCGCCGGCCTCGCGCAGCGCGCGCGTGCCGCTGGACGCACGGCGATGCGCGACTTCGTCGCCTCGCGCCCCGCCGTCGCCGAGCTCCAGGCGATCGCACGCGCGATCACGCTCGCCGAAGAGAGCGGCTGCTCGCTCCACGTGGTTCACGTTTCGACCGGACGCGGCGTGACCCTCGTCGCTGATGCACGCGCTCGGGGCGTCGACGTCACCTGTGAGACGTGCCCGCACTACCTGGTACTCACCGAGGAGCACGCCGAGGTTCTCGGCAACGTCGCGAAATGCGCGCCCCCTTTGCGTGCGCGTGAGGAGAGTGAGGCCCTGTGGCGGGCGCTCGCGGACGGCACACTGCCAATGGTCGCGTCCGACCATTCGCCGGCGCCGTGGGCGCTGAAGAGCGGCGACGACGCGTTCGCCGCCTGGGGCGGCATCTCCGGTTGCCAGACGATGCTCGCGCTGCTGTTGACCGAGGGCCATCACGCCCGCGGCCTCGACCTCGACCTCCTCGCGCGGGCTACCTCGCGCTACGTCGCTCGCAGATTCGGGTTCGGCGCCAAGGGGCGCGTCGAGCCAGGCGCCGATGCCGACCTCGTGCTCGTCGACCTGGCCGCTTCGGACAAGCTGCGGGCCGAGGACCTCCAATACCGCCATCGCCACAGCCCGTTCCTCGGGCGGACGCTTGGCGCCCGCGTGGTCCGGACGCTCGTGCGCGGCCGGACCGTGTTCGCCGACGGCCGGATCGTCGGTCCGCCCTTCGGGCGCCTGCTGATCCCAACAACCAAAGAAATGGAGAGCGGATGACAACGTTGTCGATTACCGCCGGCCCCCACAGCTTCAGAGCCCGCCTCGAGGAGGAGCGCGCACCTAAGACGTGCGAGGCCTTCTCGAAGCTGCTGCCGTTCGAGCAGAAGGTGATTCACGTGCGCTGGAGCGGTGAGTCGACCTGGATCCCGCTGGGTGACTTCGACCTCGGCCTTGGCTTTGAGAACCACACGAGCCATCCCGCGCCGGGCCAGATCCTGCTCTACCCGGGCGGCTTCAGCGAGACCGAGATCCTCCTCCCATACGGCGGATGCATGTTCTCGAGCATCGTCGGCCAGCTTGCCGGTAACCACTTCCTGACCGTGTTCGAGGGCGACGAGAACCTGCGGCCACTCGGCGAATTGACCCTGTGGCACGGGGCGCAGGACATCGTGTTCGCTCGCGAGTGAGGCCGTGCCCAACCGGCGGCGTCTTAGTTCGGCGAGTGTTCAGCCGGCGAGGTCGAGTTCGGCGAGGTATCGCGCTCGCGAGACCTCGTCCAGGAACGCGGCTTCGAAGCTGTTGCGCGCGAGCTGGACAAGCGCCGCGTCATCGAGCCGCAAGGCCTCCGCGACCCCGGCGAGATTCTCGCCGACATATCCGCCGAAGTAGGCGGGATCGTCGGAGTTGACGGTGGCACACAAACCGTGCTCGAGCATCGTCGCCAGCGGGTGCTGCTCGAGCGTGTCCACGACCCTCAGCTTGACGTTTGAGAACGGACACACGGTCAGCGGGATCCTGTCCGCGTCGAGGCGCTGCACGAGGCGGCGATCCTCCACGCAGCGCACGCCGTGATCGATCCTCTCCGCGCCGAGCACATCGAGCGCTTGCCAGATGTAATCGGGTGGCCCCTCTTCGCCGGCGTGGGCCACCGCTCGGAACCCGGCGGTGGTCGCGCGCTCGAAGACCTCGCGGAACTTCTCTGGCGGATTCCCCACCTCGGCAGAATCGAGCCCGACGCCGAAGATCATGTCCGTGTGCGCGAACGCCTGCTCCAACGTCGCCATCGCGTCGTCGGCTGACAGATCGCGCAGGAAGCACATGATCAGGTGCGAGGTCATCCCCGCGCGCCGGGCCTCGGTCAAGGCTCGACCGATTCCGCCCACCACGGTTTCGAACGCGACGCCGCGGGCGGTGTGGGTCTGCGGGTCGAAGAAGATCTCGACGTGGCGAACGCCCTGCGCACGCGCACGGGTCAGGTAGGCGGCGGTGAGCTCGTAGAAATCTCGTTCGTGGATGAGCACCGAGCATGCCCGGTAATAGACATCCAGGAACGACTGGAGATTGCTGAAGCTGTACGCGCGCCTGACCGCTGCCGCGTCAGCGTACGGAAGCCGTACGCCGTTGCGCCGGGCGAGCTCGAACATCAACTCGGGCTCGAGCGTCCCCTCGATGTGCAGGTGCAACTCGGCCTTCGGCAACGTCAACGGATCGATCGTCAAGCGAGTCCCCCCGGAGCGCTGAGCGGATCAGTCGCCGTCAGCCGCGTCGTGCACGACAAGGACGGGAGATGATGCGTTCTTGACGACGTCCCTGGAGGTGCTGCCTTCAAATCTGGCGCGAAGTCCGCTCAAGCCGCGAGAGCCGACGACGATCGTTGCCACATCATGGCTCTGGGCGAACTCGACGATCGTGTCGGCGACGCTGCGGACGCCGACCGCCGCGAACGGTTCCGCATCGAGCCCCAGCGACTTTGCAAGCTCCGCTCCCTCGTTCGCCACCGATTCGGCGTGGCGACGTAGCTCGTCTCCGATCTGCATTCCGGCGGAAGGATCGAACATGGGGAGCCCGGTTGCATTGGGCGCGGAGGCGGCGGCCGCGTTGGCGAGCGCCGCCTCCCATACGGTGATCAAGAGCGTCTTCCGAGGCCGTAAGAGCTTGCCCGCGACCTCGACAGCGTGGCGCGCGGCGGCCGAGCCATCGAACGCGATCAGGGTTGGACCATCCTCGAGGCTCATGCGCGGCAGCATACCCGTGGTGCGTGCGCGGCTGGCTCAGGCGCGGGGACACGGGCTGGCTCAGGCGTTGCGGAACTTTCTGACCGCGAGCGGCACGAACACCACCAGCAGTCCAACGAGCCATGCGAGTGCCCCCAGCGCCGGACCGAGGGCATGCCCGTGGCCGACGGTCAGGTCTCGCGCGGCGTTGACGGTGAGGCTCACCGGATTCACATCGGCAAACGCGCGCACGGCCCCGGGCATCGAGCTGGTCGGGACGAATGCCGAGGAGGCGAACACCAGTGGGAACACCCAGATGAACCCGACCGACTGCGCGGTCTCGGGGTCGCGGACCGCCAGTCCCACATACGCGCTGATCCATGAGAACACGTACGCGAACGCCAGGACGAGGGCAAATGCCAGCACCACTTCGTAGACCGGCTGGCTCGGCCGGAAGCCCACCGCGACCCCGATCAGCAGCATCAGGACCAACGTGAGCGCGTTTGTCACCAGGTCGGCCGCGGTGCGTCCGACAAGCACCGCCGACCGCGCGATCGGCAGCGACCGGAAGCGGTCGACGACCCCGGCCTTCAGATCCTCCGTGAGCCCGAGCCCGGTCGTCAGCGCGCCGAAGATCGCCGTCATCACGATAATTCCCGGCATCAGGTAGTCGACGTAGCTGATGTGAGGAGCCTTGATCGCCCCTCCGAACACGTAGCGGAACAGCAGCACGAAGATCACCGGCTGCACGAACAGGTAGACGACGTACATCGGGCGGCGAAGCACCTTGCGCAGCTGGCGCGTCGCCATCACGCGGCTGTCGGCCGCCGTCTCGGCCAGCGTAAGGCGACGGCGGGACGGGATTGCTTGGGCGGTGGCGCTCATCACGCGGCCTCCTTTTCGAGTATTTCTTCAGTTGGTCCCTTCTCGGCGGGGCGGCCGGTCAGGGTCAGGAATACGTCGTCGAGCGTCGGCTGATGCAGCTCGACGGATGCGATCTCGAGCTGCCGGGCGTCGAGCCTCCGCACCGCCTCCGCCGACGCCCGCGGGTCCTCAATGGCCAGGCGGATCTCGCCGTCGGCGGCGTCGACGTGCGGCTGCTCGGCGGCACCCAGGCCGGCGAGCGCCGCAGAGGCATCATGCGCAGCGGCGCGGTCGGCGAGGCGGATGCTGAGCACCGTTGTGCCGACGGCCGCCTTCAGCTCGGACGCGGTGCCCTCCGCCGCGATCTGGCCACGGTCGACGACCGCGATCCGTTGCGCGAGCCGGTCCGCTTCGTCCAGATATTGCGTCGTCAGCAGCACGGTCGTTCCGTCCCGCCGCAGCTCGTCGACGATCCGCCACAGCTCCTGGCGCGACCTGGGATCGAGCCCGGTGGTCGGCTCATCGAGCAGCACGACCGGGGGCCGTCCGATCAGCCCGGCGGCGAGGTCGAGCCGGCGGCGCATCCCCCCGGAGTACGTCGCGACGCGACGGTCGGCGGCCTCGACGAGGTCGAACCGCTCGAGCACGTCCGCAGCGCGCCGGCGGGCCTCCGCTGTCGGCAGCCGGTAGAGGCGCGCGATCATCTCGACGTTCTCCCGGCCGGTCAGCTCCTCGTCGACCGCCGCGAACTGGCCCGCCAGTCCGATCCGGCGCCGGACGGCAAGCGGTTCGCGGACGACGTCGTGGCCGAGCACCTCCGCCCGGCCGCTGTCTGGAGCGAGCAGCGTCGCCAGGATCCGGACGAGCGTCGTCTTCCCCGCTCCGTTCGGGCCGAGTAGCCCGAACACGGTGCCGGCGGGCACGGACAGGTCAAGCCCATTGAGCGCGACCACGTCTCCGAAGCGCTTGCCGACGCCCTGGACCTCGATTGCATTACTCATGGTCCCTCCCGGCCGAAAGCAGCTTGTCGCTTGGCTGCGCCTCGCGGCGGATCGTGATGTCCCCGAACCCCGTTCTGGCGCGTACCTCGACCTGCTCGTCGGCTGACCCGGGACCCTCGCTGGCGTCCAGGCCGTTATTGACGTGGCCGTAGCTCGTGTCGAGGTCGAGCCAGGCGGCAAGACCGTCGGCGATTCCGACGTCGATGTGCCCGTTTGCGGTCTCCGCGACGAGCGATCCGCCGTGGATACTCCCGACGCGGATGCGGCCGTTGGCGGTCTTGGCACTGATCGCGCCGTGCGAGTGATCGACATAGATGTCGCCGTTTGCCGCCTTGACCTGGAGATCGCCGCCGACCTCGCCGATCCGGGTGTCGCCGTTGGAGTTCTTGATCACCGCCGAGCCGTCGATCTGGCCGGCGCGCACCTCGCCCGTGGCGCTCGCGAGCTCGGCGTCCCCGGTCACCCGCTCGAGCGTGATGTCGCCGGCCGTCGCCAGCTTCACGCGCGCGGCCTGGTCAACGGTGATCGCGCCAGCGCTGCTCTTGAGCTCGCAGCGTCCGAGCGAACCGGTGCAGCGAAACCCGCCGGCCACCGTGTGGCCGCTCAAATCCGAACCGGCGGGCAGCTCGATCTCGACATCGATCGAGCCGCCGTCGCTGCGCGGGCTCCACTCCCGCAGCCGACGCGGCGACTTGACGAGCAGCCTGCCGTCGGCGTACTCGACGCGCGTGTGCTCGGCGGCGGTCACGTCGTCAGGCCTGGACGTGTCGCTTGGCCGTACGTGGACGACCGTGTCGGCGCGCTCGCCGGCGACGACGCGGACGTCCGCGACGCGCAGCTCGAGCACGACGGAGATTGGTTGTGGGGTTTCGAAGTGAGGCATTTCGTGTCCTTTTGAATCGTTTGGTTGTCTCGTCAAAGTTCGTTTTTGATGGGGGTGGCGCCGATTACCGTCCCCAGCCCGTGTAGCGCTGGCCCGAGCGGGCCGTCCGTTGCTCGCGCTGAGGCCCGGGCTGACCGCGGTCGACGGCCGCCGCGACCGCGCGCACGAGCCACGCGTTGATCGACAGGCCCTCGCGGTCGGCGCTCTGCTCGACCTGGCTCTTGAGCTGGTCTGGGAGGCGCAGGTTGATCCGAGCCGTCCCTCCATCTCCGGCCGTGGCCGCGGCGGCGCCTGCGGCCCGACCTGCGGTCAGCTCCTGGCTATCGGTCTGCTCGCCCGCCGTCTCGGCCGGTGGGACCGCGACCACGAACTCCGGCTCGCCTCCGCGCAGGCGCAGCTCGACCGAGCCAGGCGCCAGCTCGCTGGTGATCTCGGCCGACGCGGCCGAAAGCGCGTCCAGCAGGGTCAGTCGCACTGCGGATTCGAGCGCGGCCGTCAGCCGCTGCGCGAGCGACTGCGCCTCGTCGCCGCCGGCGGAGGCCGCCAACGCCAGCTGCTCGCGGAGCTTGTCTACGTACGGGTCTAGTTGCATGGCACCATTCTGGCACCACTATGGTGCCATGTCAAGTGCCGTTGTGATGTCGTTGTGGCGCTGCCCTGGCGCGGGTTCGCGTTGTGCGAGGGTTGCTCGCGAGGTTCTCGCCATGCGGAAGGTTTCGGCGCTCGGCCGCGTCTTCACGCCGACATGGCGTCACGCTGCATACGGACCCACGCGACCGCGGAGCGCCCCTAGGTGCGACTGGTCGGCCGGTACGAGATCCTGCGCGAGATCGGGCGCGGCGGCATGGCGATCGTGTATGCCGCGCGCCAGCCGGACCTTGACCGGCAGGTCGCGCTCAAAGAGCTGAGCAGCTTTCACGCGAATTCGGCGGAGTTCGCGCACCGCTTCCTGCGCGAGTCACGGCTCGCGGGCTCGCTGAACCACCCCAACATCGTCACCGTGCACGAGTACTTCGAGGACGGCGGCACGCCGTACATCGCCATGGAGCTCGTCCCCCGCGGGTCACTCCGTCCGTATGTGAAGCGTCTGTCGCTGGCCCAGGTCGCCGGCGTGCTCGAGGGCATCCTCGCTGGGCTCGCCCACGCCGAGACGGCCGGGATCGTGCACCGCGACCTGAAGCCCGAGAACGTGATGGTGACCGCCGACGGTCGAGTGAAGATCACCGACTTCGGCATCGCGCGGGCACGCCAGCGCGCCGGGACCCAGTACGTCACCGCCACCGGAATGACCGTTGGCACGCCCACCTACATGGCGCCCGAGCAGGCCATGGCCGGCGAGATCGGGCCCTGGACCGACCTCTACTCCGTCGGCATCCTCACCTACGAGCTCATCCTCGGCAGCGCGCCGTTCACCGACTCGGACACGCCGGTGGCGATCCTCATGCGCCACGTCAACGAACGGGTGCCCTCACCCGTCGAGGTCGAACCGACCGTCGACCTCGGCCTGTCGGAGTGGATCGACTCGTTGCTGGTCAAGGATCCCCGCCTCCGCGTCCGACACGCGCTCGACGCCTGGGAGTCGCTCGAAGAGATCATCGTTCGCCTCCTCGGGCCGCTGTGGCGGCGCGACGCGCGATTGCTCGCCGATCACTCCGCCGCGGTCGTGGCGGATCCCCTGACGCCCGCACCGTTCGAGAGCCAGCCGTCGATCAGGACCCCGACCCCGCAGCCGCAGCCACGAGCCGTCCCGGATGCGTTCATCACCTACGACCCCGGCCGTCCGGCGGCTCCTGCCGAGCGAGCGCCGGAGGCAGAGCCGGAGGCAGAGCCGGAGCCGGAGCCGGAGGCAGAGCGGGAGGCGGAGCCGGAATCGGTGACGGAGCCCGAACCCGAACCCGAGCCGTTGCCCGAACCCGGGGCCGCGGTGGCGGCACCCGAGCCCGGGGCCGCGGTGGCGGCACCCGAGCCCGACGCGGAACCCGAACCCGAACTCGGATCCGGATCTCAGCGCGAACCCGAACCCGAACTCGAACTCGAATCCGAACTCGAACCGGAAGTCGACACGGAATCTATCCTGGAGTCCGAACCCGAACCGGAATCCGAACCAGTCGCCCGGAGACCGCGGTCCGCGAGCGTGCTCGTCGCCGCCCTGCTCGCCGCGGTCGCGGCGGCCGTGGGCTTCATCGTCGCGCCGGGCTCACACTCCACACCAACCCCATCCGTGACCCTTTATCAGACCGCCTCTACGGGTCACTTCTCGATCTCCTACCCGAGCGCGTGGCGCAGAGCGGCCTCGACCCAGCCCGCCACGGCATCGCTGAAGCTGGACGGCGGGCTGGAGCTCGTCCCCAGTAACGCCGACGGGGCCGCACTGATTGTCGGCACCACGCGCACGACCGACGCGACGTTGCTGCCGACTGGATTCGCCGCGACCCTCATCTCCCCGCCGCAGGGCACGCCGGTCAAATTGGGCAGCTCGATCTATCGCCGCTATCTGAACCTGCTTCCCCGGGCGGCCACGGCGCCCGAGACCGTCTACGCCCTGCCCACCACCGCCGGGACGGTGATCGCCTCGTGCGTCGCCCCAAGCGCGAACCCGACGCTGTTCGCTGCCACGTGCGAGCACGCCGTCGGCTCGCTGCGGGTCGAATCGGCCACGGTCCTGCCTCTGACCGCGAATCCGACGTTCGCGAGGTCGCTCGCCGGCGTCATCGAAACCCTCAACGCCGCCCGCACAGCGGACGGACGTCAGCTCGAGGCAGCCAAACGCCCGGGCGACCAGGCAGCCGCCGCGCGCCGGCTCGCGCTCGCCCACGCCGCCGCCGCGACCGCCGCCGGGCGTTTCGCGCCCGGTCCGATCGGCGCCGACGCCAACGTCGCGATCGTGGCCGCGCTGCACCAGCTTGCCTCCGCTTACTCGTCCCTCGCCGACGCCGCCGGACACGTCGACAAGCGCGGCTACGCCGCCGCCACCAAGGCGATCGGCCAGGCCGACGCCGCACTCGGAGCCGGATTTGCCCGGCTCCGCCAGGACGGGTACTCAATCGCTTGAACGCCCGGCGGTACTAGTTGCCGCCGTGGACCACCGAGCCGCCCCCGCCCGAGCTGCTGACGACACCGCCGGACTGTCCGTGGATCACGCGCGACGGCGGCGTCTGGGGCGCCGGCGGCGCGGTCGGCGGCGAGCTGAGCCCGGGCGACGAAACGGCCGGCGCGATCGCGGTAGGAGTGGTCGCCGGTGACGCAGGATGACGGTTGACCGGCGTGCGCCGGGGCTTCAGGGCCGGAGTCGGAACGTCTCGCTGGAGCGCCGGCACGGTGACTTGCGACGCCTGGATCGAGACTGGCGAAGCCAGGGAGGTCGCGGTTTGAGGGCTCGAGCTCGATTTGGTCGCCATTCCCAGCCCGAAGGCCCCGATGAACAACACGCCCGCGGCCGCGGCCGGGAGCAGGCGCCGGCCGCGCCACCGCGGCGCCCTCTCCTCTGGGCGGGTGGGAAGCGGACGCTTCATTACTGCGCTATGTGACGGAGTTCTTCTCAATGTGGATGTCCGATAGTTCGTCGTAGGTTCCGTGCAGGTTCGCGCCACCGCCGTAGTGGCTGCTGGCCCAGTCGCTGTTCGCGATCGCCGCTATCTGCTGATCTGGGCTGTGGCCGACCGAGTTCAGGATCGCGCGAATGCTGGGGCTCGCTCCTCCCCACTCTCCTTTGAGGAACTTGGCGCTTTGCTCCGCGGCGCTGATCGGATCGCTGAACGTCTTGTCGAACGCGATCCGCCCCGCGCCGCTGTCGAAATAGCCGATGTTGAGCCAGTTGAAGTTGGATGCCGCCTCACGCCCCTGCGCGGCGCTGCCCGATTCCTCGGCGAGTTCCCACGCCGCCACCACCCGGGGGTCGAGTCCTGTCAGCTCGGCGAGGCGCCCCGCGAACTTCTGCTGCCCGGCGGTGAGCAGCGACGAGCTGACCGTGATCGGACTACCGGGTATCGCTGCCGCCGCCGGCGCCGCCGCCGCCTGGTCGACCAGTCCCGCGCCGGCCGGCTGCTCCACCGGCGGCGCGGCCACCCCCGCGCTCGGCTGCTCCTGGATGGCGCTCTGGGCGACCTCGACGGGCCGCGGGGACTGTTCGAACAGGGGCGAGCCAGGGCTCGGCTGCACGGCGGGAAGGAACTGAACGGTGGCGCGGACGTGCTGGTGTGACGCCGGCCCGTTGAAGGCGGCCGCGCCGGGCTCCGGCGGCGCCACCTGCTGGACCGGGGGCATCGCGGCGTTCGCCGGCGCGGGTGCGTCGGCGACCGGCGCGGGCGCTCCAGCGACCGGCGCGGGTGAGCCAGCGACCGGCGCGGGTGAGCCAGCGACCGGCGCGGGTGAGCCAGGGACCGGCGCGGGTGAGCCAGCGACGGGCGCGGGTGGCTCAGCGACGGGAGTGGCCGCCGACGCTGCCGGGGCAACACCGCCGGCAGGCGGCTGCACGCCCGAGTAATCCCACACCCCGGCAATCGAGCCAGGCGTACCCGCGGCGTAGTCGGGCCGAACCACGCCGGTCACCGAACTCGGCGAGTACGTGGTCTCGCTCACGTTCGACTGTCCGGTGTTGCCGGCAATCGTGTGAACCCCGGCGGCGTCGACCTTGATCACGACCGCGACGTGCTCCGTGCCCCCGAAGGTGACCAGGTCGCCGGGCCTCGCCTCACTCACCGGGAGCACGCCCTTCAGGAACGGCGGATCGCCGTTGCGAGCGAGATCGAGAATCGAGGCCACAGCGGCGACGCTGTGAGGAACCTTGAGCCCGGCCGCCTCCAGCACGTGGCCGGCGAAGATCCCGCACCAGGGGGCGCCGTGGAAGCCGAAGTCGGCCTCGAACTTGTCGAGTTGGGGACCGAGGTTGCTACCCGCGCTCTCGGGGAGCTTGCCGATCATCGCGTGGGCGTACGCGAGCGCGGCATCGACCCCCGAGCCGGGCGTCGACGCAGCGATCGGCGCCGGCGCGACCGACGACAACGGGACGGGCTCGGACGACGGGGGCGCGAGATTGCCCGCGGCCGGTTGGCCCACGCCGACTTGTTCGGCGGGTGCCGCGACTTGTTCGGCGGGGGCTGGAGCGACCTGGCCGGCCGGCGGTGCGGTATCCGCGACCTGCCCGGCCACCGGTGCGGAACCTGCGGCCTGCCCGCCCCCGCCGGCCGGCGGCGAGTCCGTGCCGGGCATTTCGAACGCCAGGTGCAACCGGTTCGCCGCGCCGTCGGAGAAGAAGCCCTGTGAACGGATCGGCCAGGGAGTGCCGATCTCGCTCGGCCTGACGCTCGGATCGAGCGCCGCGATCTCCGTCACCAGGTCGCGCGCCGCGAGATTGTTGGGTCCGACCGACTGGCCGTCGACGGACACGATGTCCACTGCCTGCACGTGCACCGGATCGCTCACCGCCTCGAGCTGACCCAGACCGATCGAGTGGTTGGCGAGCGCCGAGTTCAGCACCGACACCAACCGCGGGTCGGCGCCACCGCCGGTCAGGAACGCGCGGACGTCGGCCGTTGCGGACAACCGGGGACTTTCGAGCAGCGCGGTGGACCCACCGATGCCGCCCATCCCCGCGGCGTCGACGACTCCGCCGGCGCCACCGCCCACCGCACCACCGGCGCCACCGCCCACCAGGCCGCCGCCACCGCCCGCCCCGCCGGCGCTCGGCTGGTCCGGCCAGACCGGAACGACGCCTCCCCCGGCGGGTTGCGCCCCCGGGTCCGGAGGCGCCGGCGCGGGCGCGGCCGACCCGGCGCCCGGAGCCGACGGAGCGCCGGACGACGGCTGCAGTGCCGACGGCGGCCCGGACGACGGCTGCACCGCGGCCGGAGCCCCGGACGACGGCTCGGGAGTCACGCCGGACACGGACTGCGGAGCCGCCGG
>Ga0335073_10008427_pt1 | contig 14475 bp, 20 predicted proteins | sample Lox_Sample_22_FD_207093 | JGI IMG/M metagenome (GOLD analysis project Ga0335073, IMG submission 207093) | Soil microbial communities from Loxahatchee National Wildlife Refuge, Florida, United States - Lox_Sample_2.2 | ecosystem: Environmental > Terrestrial > Soil > Wetlands | place: USA... | reverse complement strand
ATACGGGGAGAAAATATAGAAACCTTGAAATTTATATTGTCGCAACTCAAAGTTGATGAGCGCTTGGTTGGAGCCGTATTACCGGATGTGCTGAAGACCGACTCAGAGCAACTTTATACACCACCACAAGCACACAAGCATGTTATATTACATCAAATATAGTCTGAGCGACATCGAGAATACTTTCTAGGGAAGAGAAGTTGATCCTTTTGTGGAAAAAAATTGGACATACAGAACTCTTGTGGAAGACCTACGTTGGAGATACGCTCGTAAACGTTGCATCAACCACCTGCTCTATCCATCTTGCTGCGTATTTGCTTGACTGCGGAGCGAACATCAATCACAGACGTGGCTTGACGTACTTCACACCACTTCACCACGCAGTAAAGCATAATTCAGCCGACGCCGCGGAGTTTTGCAGATTTCTCCTACTGAGAGGAGCTAATCCACATGCCGAATGCAAAGCTTTCAGAAACCGCGCAAGTACGAGAATTCAAGACGAGATTGGCGCTAAAAACATTTCAAAATGGTTGAATATGACCTGGGATGAACTTGTTATCAGCACCAGAGAAGAAGCGCAAAAAGCAATTGAAAGAGCTGATATGATTTCTCAGGACGGGATGGACTCTTCACTCGAGGATCCTGTATCCGAGAAGAGAGCAGCAGAAGCTTATGCAGGATTGAGCATATGTAGCTAGAACTTGGAAAAGGGATAAATTACCCTCCTATAAGGGCTCTCGGTTGACGATGCAGAATATAACAATATCATGATCTTGATTACCCGGTACCTAGCGCTGAATCGCACCATATAGAAAGGATAGTAGTAAGTGAGCCTCATTTGCTATTGCTGGCCATCCTCCCGCAACAGAGCCTCTACTTCCACACCGTCGCGATAGGGAGCAAGGCAAGAACTGGCTGCATCTCGTCTGCTCAGCTGCACGCTCACCAACCCGCTACAGCGGGTAAAGAGAACATAAGGGTTTTGGTTTCCTCCTCTCGTGGGGGCAACGCCGTAACTTCGTTTAAATTAGCCACCTTTTTGGCTCCGCCATAGTATCCTAAGAAGCATGAGCAAGGTTAGAGCATGCCTAAATAGAACCTCAGCGCGCTTGTGCCGTGCTTGGGTTTGCCATGAGTTAGGAGGATAAAGCAGGCATCGATCAGGTGACGGCTGGCGAAGGTATTACGTCGAGATTAGTGTGCTATAACAGCCAAGATCCTTCATGAAGAAGACGATCTCAGATCTCATTCTGCCACCCATCACAGGGAAACGTATGTGCAAGTTGTATATCCAAGCTCAATTATCTGACCTTACGCTAAGTTGTCGCCTGCGCCGTCGTCGAATTCCCGCTATCGGCCTGTGGCCCCGCTTCCGCCTCCAACTTCTCTATTTTCTTCGTATTTATGCCTCTTTCGACAGGTAGAACCGTGCCGTTGAACTTCAACATCGTAAGACCAAAGCGAGAGCGGACTCGGGGTTCCCAGTGTTCAGGGATGCGTTCCTCAGTGAGTATGGGTGTGAGGTCCGAAATGGAGCCGCCGAAGATGGTCAGCATGGTCGAAGCACTGGATGAGGTTATTGGTTTAGCACGAGATCAAAAAGAATGCGAAAGCAACTCACTTGGAACTGCCAAAGACATTGTGGAAGAGGCTTTCCGTGTAATCTTTATTCGTCTTTCTCGCATTCACTCTCCTCTTGGACAGAGCTCGTGAGAGGTCTGGGATAGTCAGGAGCGGAGACCCATCTGGCATCGTTCCAGTAGCTTCTTTCAACAAGTCATGTACGAGTTGCAAATCTGGTTTCCCTTGGTCCGGTACCAGAGCAAAGTCCTGTCTGGTGAGACTCGCATCATGCTCAATAGCGTTATGCAAACTCAGCTCCGCCAAATCAAATCGGCCAGTCGAGTACGATCGATTGAGGAAGTCAGCAGAGAACTTTGGTACGAAGAAGCAGAATGAAGCAGCAAAATTGAAGGTGTGCCGGACTTTGGTGTTGAGCTCTGTAAAGGCGATGTTCTTTCCGTCATGCGGTAGTATGCCATGGTTCGCCATCGCATTCAGCATTGGGCAGCTTGATCTGGAATCACCTTCTTTCGGAGGAACATATTCGGGCCAAGTGAGGTTGTGTCCAGCTGCGTCCCTGGGAACAACCTGACCAGGCTTGAGAGAAGGAGTCAGGATGTTGAGAACGAAGAGAGAAAAGTCCCAGGAAAAGACGTAAATGTTTGTGAAAAAGCCCGAGATTTGCTTGAGGACGCCCATTTTCAGTCGCTTGAAGCTTGTACGCGGAAAGTGTAGTCAAACAAAGAAGATCTGCCGCAGACGTTGTGGATTACAAGATTGTTTTGCTGTGGATTCCAGAAGTTCACAAGCCCAGCTAGGTGAATATCGTAAAATAGATTGAAAGGAAGATTGCGGAGTGCGGCCGCATGTTAAAAGAGGGCTGCACTCAGCCAGCCACCTGCGGGTGCGCTGGCGCGTTGACGACTTGACAGAATAAGTAAGGGTTTGCATTACACGACAGCATTGTAGGATGGATGCAAAGTCTAATGGAGTCCTGATTGGAGAGGCTCAATGCTTGCCCAGCGGAATGAAGCATTGAAGCTGCTAGACGTGTGGCTCTGCCGCCGATCGACGGGCTGGATCTGCACTTCCCGTCCCATCGTGCCCGCGTGAGCTTGCTTTCAGCTGGTGGCTCTGGCTAGAACAGCTAGCTTCATTCGAATGTCCTTCAGCTGCGTAATGCTGTCAATTTGATCAGACTTGGAGATTAAAGTGGACGGCTTCGTTGGAGCTCCATGAGCTGTCTGCCGAGTAATGGGAACATCTACCTAAAGGCGCGGTGATCCAAGACGAAAGCAAAAGCTGATCTGCGCGATCTGTTACAAGTCCGGGTTTGGATGGCATTCTGGAAGTCCGAAGCGGTCAACCAAAGGACGGAGAAGCGGAGATTCCCGCTACCTACGTAGTACGGTACGGTATATTTTCAGTCGCGCAGGGGACAGACGTCGCCCCTTCGCAGCTGCATATGTTTGATGCAGCTCTGTAAATCGCCCTAAGAGGAGCAATTACCATGAAATTGGTTGCTTGGGCGCAATAATTGAATGATGCGGTTTGAAGCTCAAGTCCAATCGAAATGAGACGTGCCAGCGACACTGTATCATAAAAGAACTACAATGCCATATGGTACCAGCTGTGATCAAAACGAACCATTCACAAAGATTATAACCGCCATATGATTAAGCGATACTCTAAAGCTAAGTATTGCAGTTTCAGCCGCGGACACCGCTTCGCTCTCTTAATAGAGTTCGCTGACTCCTAACACACTGCTATCGTAAATCACTGCTTCGCTGGGACCTTACCACAGCCTTTTCAGCGTCTGAGAACAAGACAATTCGGCCTGTACACTATCCCACACCTTTATGTTACAGGATCTCTAGACGTATCAACAATATTTACAGTCACGATGTGCACGAGATCATGTGGCAATGATTAGAGTAATGCCTATCGTAAAGCCGCAACAAACTGACTTCAAGTCCTAACGTACAGCCACTAGAAATGCATCTTCGTAGCCACAATGGATTCTCATTCATAGCGAATGCAAGAGTTGCATATTTCCTTGACAGTTCCCTGACATCTACGGAATAGCTCGTCGAGCTAGCATGATGATATCGTGGTCTACCAATCGGAGGAATTTCTGCATAGAGGTGCTGGCCAATTGCATAGTAATCTTCTTGATCGGTCAAAGCAAGTACCTTTGCGAGCATGATCGGTGTAGACGATACATTTGACGATAGCAAGAATTAAATCTCAATCGCCGAGCGACAGTTGGCACTATGGCAATTCCCCAATTTCCGCAAATCCCATTCTTGAGCGCTAACCTTGGGTACAAAATTTAGAGAAAGGGTTTTGTATTCGTATGTCCATTTATTGATACTCCTCCGAAGTCTCCGAAGGAGTTGAGAGATCCCTTTCTTACAGTAGAGGCGCTCCTTTCCCTAACTACAAATACCCGATCGTACGTTCCTTACGCCAAAAATTCCTTTGATGTTGTGAATACCTTACTAAAATGTCCTACAATAGCGCAAAATGCAAGCAACCGTTCGCTCCTCGCAACTCCCCGTAGACGATTTAACGGGCGACCGGTTTCTTAGTGATGATCGGATAGCAAATCGGCCACTCCAACTCCATGAACTCAGTCCTGAAACTCTCGCAGCCGTGCCATCCACCAAAATGCTCGATCGATTTCTCATTCCATCTCGCGCATCCCCGATAACAGAGCGACTATTCGACCTCGGAAACTCTGTTAACACGAGTGTGAGGCAAAAAACCGACCTCTGATCAATCCTGACACCAAAATTTTCTATGCAGCCACGTGGAACTTTAAATAAGATATATTGGACGTTATGGCAGGAGCGGTGGCTTGGATGAGGCATCTACGGGTAGACAATTTGGGACTCGCTGGCTGATTCGGAGCGTGGGATCAACTTTGGTAGAGGTTCAATTTGGATCTCAGCTGATTTACGGTGAATGAGAGCAGCACATGCAGTTCTTGTAATACCTTGCTCCTTGTGCCTAACGTGATAACGTACATAAGAACCACGAATAGCAATCGAATTGTTACTTCCACTGCTCTTTGAATAATTGGCGGACCCAGCAGTCATTCGGCTGTAGGTCGTCATTGCCTTCTTGACAGTTGACGGTATCTCGAGTGTAGGACTCTATGGAGATGTTAGCATCGAATCAGTTATAAATTAGTCTCTTAGCACCTGTATCTTTCAAGTACTGTACTGCCTTCCTCAGATAATCAACAGCTCCGTCGTCAAGATTTTCGCGAGTCTTCAGCTCCTCCATTTTCTTATCAGCAACAACAAACGGAAGATATCCTTTCAGGATGCCTTTGAAATGATGCAGCATGTTCTGAGCGGAATAGCCGTACTCTTCAACTTGAGCTCGGATTATGTGGCTTACCTGAGATGCTCTCATCTGCAACGAGTATTAGTTCTCAAAATGTCTGTGAAGCTAACTCACTCTTACCGTGAGTTCTTGGCTTCTCAGATATCCTGTAGCCTCTCCGTGTATATACTGGAGATGACACAAGATAACAAAGTAAGCAAGAAAGATTTCGTACCACGGTTTCGGATCAGGTTTGAAGATTCGCCACTTCAGCTCCGTGATTATAGCCCTCTGATCAGCATTCAACATGTTCAAGAGGACAACATTGATCTGATGCGACATTGCTGGTGGGACTGGCCATTGACCAATGTACCCAGACTCTGCACCATCCACGTAATTTATTCCTAGGTTCTCATCGCTCACGATGGACCACCAACCGGCTGCGAGGATAGATGTAGTGCATATGTTGAATACGAGCTGTAGCAATCGGGTTTTGTGCTTCTTAATATACCGAGCTACTTCTGCAAATGTCAGAGCTGCAAGTTCGTGCGTGATGCTGTCGATCATATATTTCTCCACAAGTGGGCGCGTTTTGACAACGTACTCTTCGACCCTCCTTGCCAGTTCATTGGTGTCATACATCGCATACGGAGGTAGCTCAACAGTAGTAACTTTACCACTGGTTTGCCAGCTCTCGCTGATAACGTCTCCGAATCCAGGCTTGAATTCATGAGAGTCAACTTCGATGTTCGGAAGTTCGAGGTCGCCTTGCCTGGGTATTATCCAACGCAAAGTGACGACTTTGGGTGGAAGCGACGTATCACACCACAAATATGATCGAAAAGCGATCTGGAGTTGTCCGAACCGACTGCTACCTAGTCTTTTATTTAGAAGGAATATGAAGGATCACTGCAGCTACTTACCATGTCGGACTATTGCCACATTATCCAAGTCGTCTCGATAGCATGGCTCAAGATATTTACGAGCACTATTCTCGACTTTCAAACATTTCCTGCATGGGTTGCCACCATCACACTGGAAGGTTGTCAGTAGCTGCAACTGAGCTTGTAAGTATATGCGGTTGGGTATCCATACTGCAACTTTGTAAATGCGGCACCGTAAACATACCCCAGTCTTTCGCATCAACTTTGTCTTCTTTCTTTCTTCTGAGGTCAATCCTCTTCTCCTTTTTACCTTCTTCGCCGCTTGAGGAGCTGCCGTGACTTGCACCGTGCCACTCGGTCTGGGAGCAAGCTCTAGAAGCCGAGGACGCACAATTTCTTGAACTGCGAACAGCTCTCTACCCTTGCAGATGGTGTGCGTCCGCTGGTCAAGTGAAGTCGTCGAGCATCTTGGCAAATCCTGGCCTAGGCTTATAGGAGAATTATGAAGGGAAAGGAAATTCGCTGAAACGATGTCTGAAACTCGTGGTTCAGACGAGTTAATTGCCAAAATCCTTTCCGACGTGCCATCTGAGCCTCCGACGCCGTTGCTTACAACATCCCATGAGTTACCAGATTGGGTTCCGGTCGAAATGGTAAGCTGGCTGGGGTTTACCAGTGTCAAGGCTTCAAATGTTTCGTGTGAGACTGCGGCGTCTAGGATGCCAAACTGGATGTTAGGCTGCAGTTGCTCGGCTGATAGTGGCCGCTCGGTGAGGCAGTGGCCGGTCAAAGTCCAATGAGGGTCGATGAAGTCAGAGAGGTGAAAATCTGATGGTGGCTCCCCAGGAGTAATATTACCGACGTTGTCATTGATGAGCAGATTCGTGGTTGGGATTACCAATTCGTGTCTTGAATTCAAATCGTCGGCCAGCATTTCAAAGTTTTCGTCTCCAAGACCAGCAAAGTCTTCAAGATCGGCAAAAGACTGGATTTGAGGCCCTTCGGTTGGCCAAAGTACAGACTCCGAGCTGCTTAATCCGGCGGGCATATCCAGTGATGGAAATGCTTGGGAACTCGGGCTACCAAAGTCAAGATTCCAAAGCTCGGACGGCTCAGCTGCGGCGCCCGGACTGACCGTACCAGCGCCACCGCCATGATCATCAAATCTGTCACTGATGCCAGGTTCCTCCACGGAGGCCACGCCGTCTAATAACGGTTATTCAAACTGCATACGGTAGTTACACCTTTGTGGGGCGAGCGTTGGAGTGGGCTGAATGATTCAAAGGCCAGCTACTCACTGGTGGCTGGTTCACGGGCGAAATCGTCGCCCCCATCGGGCGCCCGAGCTCCTGGGCCGGAGGAAGCGGCTGCTGCGCCTTGCGGTGTAGCAGTGTCTCCCTCGTCCTCCGCCATGTAGTTGATTTAATAAGAGAGCAGCAGATTTGAACCTCGAAAGTTATAGTGTTGTACAATCAAGTGCGGCCACTCGAATCCTTGAGATACTCGCCCGACTTGTGCTGCGCAACTGAATCAGCGCTTCGATTGGACGTCGGCCAACTTCGGAGCTGCGCAACCTCCTCACCGATCAGCGAGTTCTACCAATAGCAACCACTTGGAATTCTGGACAGTTTCGGGTGCTAAATGCCTGATCTGGTACATATCAAATACTGTTATTGCGTTCGCAAAAGAATTTTCATTACAATATCAGTTTCTTTCACTCTATTGTTTCGGATTGCATCAGCTCGAGCGCCGCGGGCCTTTTTCATCCCCGTTTTCAATTCCCAGGACTACTTTTTGCTATTCGTGTCGGCTTCAAAATATGCCTCTCAGTTCACCGTACCTTAGCTTCCAGGTTAAACTGGTATCCTGAGAAGCAAGGAACCAATCTCGGCCATTCCGTGCATCCCCCTTAGACTCCGAGTTCATTTTAGCGGCCCAGATCACGTGCAACATGTGCTTGATCTCAAACAATGAATCACCACGTCTAGCACGATTATCTGATGTTAGCAGGATTGGCGTAGTGGCCGCTGCGGGCTTCCATCATACACCAGTTTCCCAATCCCAACGCCATTGGTGCAATAAATATCCCAGAGATACCATGGCGAACTACCGGGTTGAGTATCAACTCGGCATTCTCGATCCCAGCATGATTGTTATAGTTGTCGAGGACACCATCAAGATGGACGAAAACGACTCCGTCTACGACGCTCTAAAGGAAATTTGTCCCCCTCTTCCTGACGATAGAAGTGAGAGAGTCATCGTGGGAGTGGCGAGCGTGGACGTGACTAAGTCGTCATGGGACGTACATTTCATGCCGGAAGGTTTGTGCATCATGATCCTGATCGAAGCACATGCGTTAAATGTCAATTGGCCCAGCTCTTGATCAACAGAAACCTAATCCTGATCCCGATGACTTGGAACGAGACAAGGACCAGGAGGTTGTTGCTGCCTTCAGGAAAGCGAAGAATCTGGCCAAAGAGAGGTGCTTCCAGAAGCCATATTCTGCGATTGAGTGTCGGCTAACCCATGGCACCAGGTGGTTCTCCAATCGATTAGAACTTTCTTCAATTGCAGTACACCCGGCATATTGGCGTAGCGGCCATGGCACCGCGCTTACGAAATGGGTCATGGATCTGGTAGATGCTTTAGGAGAAGACATTGGAGTCTCCGCATCGCCGATGAGTAGAATCTTATTCCAGCGTGCTGGTTTTCAGCTCGCAGAACTCGTAAAAATTCCAGGCTGCCGAAATCACCCCGATCCAATCGACCTTTGGTTCGGCGTGCGCGACCAGAAACGAGAGGGCTTCGTTCAAAAACCAAGTTCTATTCCTCTATGACCCGGTCCACATTTCGTATCACAACCAGCGAGGCGCGATTCACCGGTATCTCGTGCATTTGCAAATCGCTGCGGTATCGCTGTTGTAGCGCTCTATATCAAATAACACCTGTTACATTATCATCCAAAGGGAATCGAATGCCAAATCGCCCCACATCTTCACCCTGGACAAATTGAATGTTTTCATGTTGTACAACTTGAGTTATGTGGCTAGCGTCGCAAGGCAATCGCCATTTACGTCTGACCGAAATACGCCTTGCAGATAACTTCCAGCAGCATTTCGCTCGCCAGCATCAATCCATGGTCAGAAGATCACTTCATGCCTGCAAAAATTAGGGCATAGATTCCGGCGTGTCTTACTTTTCGAGAATTGTGTACATCTACGCTCGTGTGAATCAGCACATCCTGGTTCAGAGCATTGTGTGCTATGGTATAAAGCATAGCCAGTCGAGAGGATGTGTAAATCGTAGTTTCTACAAGAATGGCTCTCCTTGTGGATCATCACAGGTCATTTCCAGCACCGCAAGCATCCCCTTCCCGGCGTGAACGCCAGCCTAGCCTAGCTGAACATGGCGAGGCAAAGGTTTGCACTCACACTCGTGCAACAGATGCTGACAGGCTTACCGAATTTCCTCCTGTCCTTAATGGCCCATTATGCTGGGATGCCACCACATTCTGTCGTCAGAATTGTGTGTTCGAAATGAGTGCTCGCAACATCCATGCTGTGGCATCAGCAGTGGCTAGCTTCAAAGGTAACAAGCCTCGTCTTTGCCTTAATTTATAGTTTCTAAAGGCGCGCGCTAGCACTGAATCTTCCCATTGCGATGGTACAACCTGATAATTTCCCACTGCCTGAGAATCTTGTTCGTAGGCTCAGGGCCATCAGCCGCAAACTCCATCACGGTGATGGCATAGCTGTGTTACGAGGCTTGGATCCAGCGCAGTATTCTGATGAGGATAATGCTATTGCATACTGCGGGTTGGCCAGCCATGTTGGTTCCCTTCGCTCCACTAATCTGCTGGGAATGTCTATGAGTAAGTGAAATGGTTCGCAATCTATGTTATGACCTGTTTTCTTACCACCCTTTGCTAGACCACATTCGCAACGCTGTCCATGATCTAGTACCTACTGATCGTGAAGGCATAACGCTTTATCCATCGAAAACGGCCAATCACAGTGTAAGTCTCGAACTTGGTAAATACGACCAATGTTGACAACTGCGCATAGAAATACCATGCAGATAGAGCTTATGGGGATATCCTCGTCATGCAAGTAAAGGCCAAAGCTATATCCGGTGGGAAGCAACGCTTTGCCAGCTTCTACAGCATTTACAATCGTCTCATGGAAACCTCACCGGAGACTTTGAGAGTATTAGCCAAAGATTTCGTGTTCCCAACTCTTGACTTAACGACTTACAATCCCGAACCGATAATCTTCCATCATGATGGCAAGGTTATAATCCAGATGGTTTACAAGCCTTTCGAAGAAGATCCGAGCTTGATCTCTAATGTTCAAAAGGAAGCTATGGCATCTGTGGAGCAGGTTGCTAAAGATATCGGGATCGAGCTTGACAGTCAAGTTGGAGACATCCAATTTGTCAACAACTATGCCATTCTTCATTCTCGTGACAAATTCGAGGATTCGGCTGAAAACAATCGCCATCTCTTAAGGCTTGGGATCCGAGACCCCGAAAATGCCTGGAATGTACCTCACAAGTATGAGAAGCTCTTCAATCAATCTTTCAATGTACCGCTGGAGAAACAAAACATTCCTGTTACGGATTTTGATCCTTGGAGAGCAACTGCAACACAAACTTGGGACCATGGTTAAAGGGAAGCAGATTATGCTGTAGAGTTTGGGCTTCGGAGAAGGATGCGGTCGCTACAGTGTATTTGACTTGTTTTTGATATTCCAACCCTGGCTATTTCCAATTAAATTTGAATTATGCACTCCGCGTTCTAAAAGATTATGATTCGTGATTTCCGTAATATATATAGTGGCCTTGATGTACTTTTGCAACTTTTATTCCTACATCAATGAGTGCGAGCACGGAAGTAATACAAGATCTTCGAAAGAATCGCTTTTGACCGTGGAGATGACCTACAGCAAATTAAGCATATTCATGTCTAGTAGAATTACAGCTTGGTAGAAAATAGTACCCGACCTTGGGAAGATGGGCGAACTTTGGGCGAAGGTATTCTACTTCTGTAAGAAGAGGCTACTGGAAGCCTAGGCGTAGTAAGAGAAAGAGAGATAGTGGTGAGTAGTGGGCGATTGGAGCGTTAATTAGGTAGTGAAAGAGGGCGCGCGACATTCTCTGGAGGTACGATTTCTCCAAGGCAGAGCAACGCTCCACGACACCGGCTGGACAGCACTCCAAGCCTCCTGATGCTTTTGGTTCCTTCACCAACAGGCGCTCTGACATGGATATTGCTTCGACATACCGCAAGCTACACGCCATAAAATAGGATAACGTGCCTCAACGCCAGATCAGGTGCGGAATTTCATCGTCACTGCTGGTATTACCACAGCCGAAAGTTTATACCGCTCAGTCTTGAGCATTTGCGGAATAAACCAGTCAGCGAGGGAGGATCCAGCGTTGCGGCAATGGGCTGAAGTGGTCGAATTCGAGAAAAGCGTCGTCGGAATGAGACAAGGAGTCTCGGTGCTACGTCGCCGACTCAGTCAAAGCTCCGAACGAACGCTTACCCATTCTCGACCTTTCATCTCTTTCAGTGTCAGACGTGTCATCCATTACATTCGCTTCTCATTTGCTAGCCCATCCATTGCTCTTGCATAACAATACGGCCGGAAGAAACGATAACAACGTGGTGGCATCTTCGCTAAAGATCTCACCTGAGCCAAACTGTGCCCTACCGAGGCAATATTGTTACGTGTTTTAAAGAGCAGCCTACGGCCATTTAGACGCCATTCAGACTGCAACTGGTAACAGAGGTTTAAAGCGTGAAATCGTCAAGGCTGGAGCTTTCAGTGTTCTATTTGCTATACATCAGGAACTCGATTGATCGAAGAAACTAGGACAAGGATGAGTGACGAAAAACTAACTCTGGACTTCGACATTGTTATCGTCGGCGCAGGGATTTCTGGTATCAATTTTGCCTATCGCCTTCAGGAACGGAATCCAGAGCTCAGTTTCATCATTCTTGAGGGTCGTGATGACATTGGTGGCACATGGAACCTCTTCCAGTACCCAGGCATTCGATCAGACTCTGATCTCTATACATTCGGCTTTCCATGGCGACCATGGCAGGAACGTGCATCTATCGCTGAAGGTGACAAGATAATAGCCTATATGCGTGAATGTATGACCATGTACGGTATTGACAAGAGGATCCACTTTCGGCATCAAGTCAAGTCAGCAGACTGGTCGTCATCCGAAAAGGCCTGGACGCTATCACTGAACGCAGATGGCAAAGACACAGCCATGAAATCACGCTTCGTTCTCATGTGCACCGGCTACTATGACTATACCACACCGCTTCAGACCGTGATCCCAGGCCTCGAAAACTTCAAAGGACGCATCGTACACCCGCAATTCTGGCCCAAGGACCTTGATTACGCGGACAAAGACATGGCCATCATCGGTTCGGGCGCGACGGCAATCACACTGCTACCGGCGCTGGCAGAGAAGGCGCGGCACGTAACGATGGTGCAGCGATCGCCGTCGTATGTACTCTCACAGCCGCGCGAAGACGGGCTGGAGCGACTTATCCGGGCGTGGGTGCCAACGCGCTGGGTGCACGCCGCGATTCGTTTCAAATGGCTTGCCGTGCCGTTCCTGTTCATCAACTTCTGCCGCCTACTACCGGGCACCGCAAAGTCCCTGCTCCAAAAGGCCACCAAAGCTCAGCTCCCACCGCAGCTCACCGTCGACCCGCACTTCAATCCCCGCTACAACCCTTTCGAGCAGCGCATGTGCTTCTGTCCTGACGGCGACTTCTACCGCGCGCTGCGCAAAGGCAAGGCTAGTGTCGTGACTGGCCGAATCGACGCTGTTACCGCGAATGGCATCAGGCTAGATGACGGCAGAGAGATCCTCACAGATATCATTGTCACGGCCACGGGCCTGAAACTCCGGATTGCCGGCGGCATCAATCTCACGGTCGACGGAACGCATCTCAATCCGAACGAGAAGTACATGTGGAAGAACATCATGCTGGAGGACATGCCGAACCTGTTCTACGTCATCGGCTACGTGGACGCGAGCTGGACTCTGGGCGCCGATGCCACCGCGCAGCTGGTCTGCCGTATGCTCAAGGCCATGGCCAAGAAGGGACAGCTTGCTGCGACGCCGCGCATGGACGCCGCGACCAGGGCGCGCGGCCATGACCAGCCCATCTTGAAGCTGACTAGCACCTATATCGCGGCTGCCAAGGATACGTTGCCGAAGGTCTGCGATCAGCCACAGTGGCAAGGACGCACTACTTATTTCCGCGACATATGGGAGGCCTGGTTCGGCAATATCAACAAAGGCATCGTGTATAGCGCATAGAATGCTAGATTTTGGAGTTTTAGGACAGTCGCGATGGATGAAGCACTGACGTCGCATTTGGGCCGTAGAAGTCAAGACATTGGTTCTTCGGAAAGTGGTGTACTTTTAGATGATTTTGTCTGGAGGTTCATTTAATTTACATGGCAAATCGTCCATCGCTCCTAAGAACTTTTCTAACAACCGCTCATACAGGTATCTTTTGCTGAAATCGTTACAGACACATCAAGCAATTATCTCCTTTCAAAATCGTAATACATAAGAAGGCCATAAGTAGTCGGGTATACGAAGCCTTCATTACCGACAATGAAAGGTCGGCAATCTATCATCCACGTGACATCGTCAGGCAAGAAACTTCTTCCTTGCTGCAGCCACCAAAGCTCGGCCTCATCCGCTTTGGGTTCGAATGCGAGTTTTCATTTCGTGATAATGTGGGTCGCAGATTGGGGCCGGGTGTTTTCGCGCGTGACCAGCCGGTCTCGTGCGATTTGGGAGTTCAAGGCGGAGTAGCTTCGCTTCAACGATTTGCACCCCTCGGGGTAGTGAGACATGGAGAGTTAAACTTTCGGCAGTTGGATTATTGAGTTCATTGCTTTCACTCAGCTTCGAAGAGAATCATCGATTGCGTCTTTTGCTTCCGGTTGTGAAGCGTCGTAACTTGGTCTTAATTGGCGATGGTGGTGACGAGTCGCGTGGTGTTGAGCTGCCAGAACCGCTTGCGCTTGCGCTTGCGCTGGAATCCGATCGTCGGCGCATTTCGTCGAGAATAAGGTCCAGCGAAACATTGCGATCTGAATTAGTGGGCAAGGCGGAGTCATCGAGCCATTCGGTGAACTTTGATGAAGACATTTTCTAGTTCAAGTGTTGACTGTAGGTTGATGAGTGCCTGCGGATTGGAAGCGACAGTGTAAAGTAAACGATAGACTTCCGAGATGTTGGAGGAAAATTTCCAGGTGGAGACGACAACGGCTTTGTAGACCCGATCCGAAATTGTAGGATGCAATGTATCTGATCGGCCTGTAAGAAGGGCAAAACGTTTTCGTCGGTAGTGGTCTAGAATTCAAGGGGTCGGGACGCATGGAGCGCCTGTCAAAGATCACTCCAAGGGTCCTGCGGGGGGTTGAGGAGATGGAGGCAATCAATCAAAGGAACCGAGTTTTGATGGCGGACTTTAAATCCAAAACCGCACCAAGAGTCCACGAACGCCCGGCCGCAGCAGTCTGAACGGCATGAGAGTCCCACCTGAGGCTGTCCGGTGACGTCGTTTTCTCCAAAGCAGCTCAACGATGAGCCGTGAACGCCGGTTGAGGGCCACAACGATAGTGTGACTGCTGGTGGCTTCAGATCG
>Ga0335073_10008424_pt1 | contig 14475 bp, 9 predicted proteins | sample Lox_Sample_22_FD_207093 | JGI IMG/M metagenome (GOLD analysis project Ga0335073, IMG submission 207093) | Soil microbial communities from Loxahatchee National Wildlife Refuge, Florida, United States - Lox_Sample_2.2 | ecosystem: Environmental > Terrestrial > Soil > Wetlands | place: USA: Florida... | reverse complement strand
CGCTGTCCAGCAGATGCGCCTTCTGGCTCGGAATCGTCATGTCCTTGATGGAGATGGAAATTCCGGCCTTGGTCGCGAACTCGTAGCCGATATCCTTCAGGCGGTCGGCGAAGATGACCGTCGATTTATTGCCGGAGCGGCGATACACGGTATCGATCAGGTTGCCGAGCTCCTTCTTCTTCATGGTCTTGTTGACCTCGGCGAAGGGGAGCTCGTCCGGAACGATCTCATAGAGCAGCACGCGGCCGACCGTCGTCGTAATACGCTCGTAGACGGGAACTGGCGGCTGCTTGGACTTGCCCTTGCCGTTGGGCGCGGCAGTCTCGGCGCCTTCGGCCATCCGCGGCGTCATGCGCACGATTACCTTCGCATGCAAATCGACTTCGCCGTGATCGTAGGCGATCCGGACTTCGTCGGGGCTCGCGAAGAACTTGCCGTCGCCCTGCGCCAGCGGCTTCTCGCGCGTCATGTAATAGAGCCCCAGCACCATGTCCTGGGTCGGCACGATAACCGGCTTGCCCGACGCTGGTGACAGGATGTTATTGGTCGACATCATGAGCGCGCGCGATTCGACCTGCGCTTCGATCGAGAGCGGCACGTGCACCGCCATCTGATCGCCGTCGAAGTCGGCGTTGTAGGCGACGCAGACCAGCGGATGAAGCTGGATGGCCTTGCCCTCGATCAGCACCGGCTCGAACGCCTGGATACCAAGCCGATGCAGCGTCGGCGCGCGGTTGAGCAGCACCGGATGCTCGCGGATAACCTCGTCGAGGATATCCCAAACGTCCTTGCCCTCTTTCTCGACCATCTTCTTGGCGCTCTTGATGGTCGTGACGTAGCCCTTTTCCTCGAGCTTGTTGTAGATGAACGGCTTGAACAGCTCGAGCGCCATCTTCTTGGGCAGTCCGCACTGATGCAGCCGGAGCTCGGGGCCGACGACGATTACCGAGCGGCCCGAGTAATCGACGCGCTTGCCGAGCAGGTTCTGCCGGAAACGTCCCGACTTGCCCTTGAGCATGTCGGAGAGCGACTTCAGCGGACGCTTGGACGGACCCGTGATCGCGCGGCCGCGGCGGCCGTTATCGAACAGCGCATCGACCGCTTCCTGCAGCATCCGCTTTTCGTTGCGGATAATGATGTCGGGCGCGTTCAGCTCGATAAGCCGCTTCAACCGGTTGTTGCGGTTGATAACCCGGCGATACAGATCGTTGAGATCGGATGTGGCAAAGCGGCCGCCGTCGAGCGGAACCAGAGGACGCAGATCCGGCGGAATGACCGGCAGGATCGTGAGAATCATCCACTCGGGCTTGTTGCCCGACTCGCGGAACGCGTTGACGACTTTGAGCCGCTTGGCGACTTTTTTCCGCCGCGCCTCGCTCGCCGTAGATTTCATCTCGGCGCGCAGTTCTTCGGAGAGCTGATCGAGACCGAGCTGACCGAGCAGGCCGCGCACGGCCTCGGCGCCCATCTCGGCCTTGAAGCCGTCGGCATACTGCTCGCGCGCCTCGCGATACTTGCGCTCGGTGAGGAGCTCTTTGTATTGCAGCGGCGTCTCGCCCGCGTCGGTCACGACGTAGCACTCGAAGTAGAGAACCTTTTCGAGTTCCTTGAGCGTCATGTCGAGCAGGGTGCCGATACGCGAGGGCAGCGAGCGCAGGAACCAGATGTGCGCGACGGGCGCGGCCAGGTCGATATGACCCATGCGCTCGCGCCGCACCTTGGACTGAATAACTTCGACGCCGCACTTTTCGCAGACGACGCCGCGATGGCGCATGCGCTTGTACTTGCCGCAGTTACATTCGTAGTCCTTGGTCGGCCCGAAAATCTTTGCGCAGAACAAGCCGTCGCGTTCGGGCTTGAACGTGCGATAGTTAATCGTCTCGGGCTTCTTCACCTCGCCATGCGACCACGACCGGATCATTTCCGGCGACGCGATCGAAATCCGGATCGCGTTGAACGCCAGCGGGTTCTTGGGCTTCTCAAATACGCCGAAGAGATCTTCCATCTATAACTCCCTGGGCTTCGGCCCCTATGCCCTTTGCGGCTGCTCGAGCAGCTCCATATTCAGACACAACGACTGTAGTTCCTTGACCATGACGTTGAACGATTCCGGTAGTCCGGGCTCGAGCGTGTTCTCGCCCTTGACGATCGCCTCGTACATCCTGGTCCGTCCCGCCACGTCGTCGCTTTTAACTGTCAGCATCTCCTGGAGCGTGTAGGCGGCGCCGTAAGCTTCGAGAGCCCACACTTCCATTTCTCCCAGCCGCTGACCGCCGAACTGCGCCTTACCGCCCAGCGGCTGCTGGGTGACGAGGCTGTACGGGCCAGTCGAGCGGGCGTGGATCTTGTCCTCGACCAGGTGATGCAATTTCATCATGTACATCACGCCGACCGTGACCGGCTGCTCGAAAGAGAGTCCGGTGCGGCCGTCGTAGAGCGTCGCCTGTCCGCTCTCGGGCAGCTCGGCGCGCTTGAGCAACTGGAAAATTTCCTCTTCGCGCGCGCCGTCGAAAACGGGTGACGCGGTATGAACTCCCGCCAGCGCCTTTCCTGCGAGTTTGAACACGTCGGGATCAGGCAGGTCGTCGATGAACTCGTGGCTCTCCTTGTCCGGATAGACTTCCTTGAGCCGCTTCTTCATCTGGGTGACTGTCACGCCCGCCTTGAGATCACGCTCGATTATGCGGCCAAGCTCACGCGCCGCCCATCCGAGATGCGTCTCGAGGATCTGGCCGACGTTCATCCGCGAGGGCACGCCGAGCGGATTGAGCACGATGTCGACCGGCGTTCCGTCGGCCAGACACGGCATATCTTCCTCGGGCAGGATTCGTGAGAGCACGCCCTTGTTGCCATGCCGCCCCGCCATCTTGTCGCCAACCTGGAGGCGGCGCTTGATAGCGACAAACACCTTGATCATCTTGATAACGCCCGGTGCGAGCTCGTCGCCCGCCTTCAGGCGCTCGACCTTCTGGCCGTAGTAGCTCTGCACGGCCTCGACGTTGGAGGTCATCGCAGTGATCGCTTGCTGCGCTTCGGCCTGCGAGGTTTCGTTCTCGACGCGGACGAGACTCCACATCGTGGGCGTCAGGTTTTCGATATCTTCCGCGCTGATCGGATCGCCCTTGGCGAACAGCTGATGCCGATCGCTCGGGTCATCAGACATGATACGCGCGGCGAGCTTCTTGCCGCCCAGGATCCGCTTCAGCTTGCGCAGCGTTTCCTGGCGGATGATGCGGATTTCCTCGCCCTCGTCCTGCTTCAAGCGCTCGGCCTCGAGCACTTCGATTTCCTGCGTGCGCTCATCCTTGGCGACGCCGCGGCGCGAGAACACGCGCGCATCGATCACGGTGCCTTCGACGCCCGGCGGCACACGCAGACTGGTGTCGCGGACTTCGCCCGCTTTCTCGCCGAAGATCGCACGCAACAGCTTTTCTTCGGGGCTGAGCTGCGTCTCGCCTTTGGGCGTGATCTTGCCGACCAGGATATCGCCCGGTCGAACCTCGGCGCCGATTCGGATGATACCGCTGGTGTCGAGATCCTTGAGCGCTTCTTCGCCGACGTTCGGAATATCGCGCGTGATTTCTTCAGGCCCGAGCTTGGTGTCGCGCGCGATACATTCGAACTCCTCGATATGGACCGAAGTGAAGAGGTCTTCCTTGACGACGCGCTCGGAAATCAGGATCGAGTCTTCGAAGTTGTAACCGCCCCACGGCATGAACGCGACCAGCACGTTGCGGCCGAGCGCGAGCTCGCCCATGTCGGTCGAGGGACCGTCGGCCAGCACGTCGCCCGCCTTCACGCGCTCGCCTTTGACGACGATCGGGCGCTGGTTGATGCAGGTGTTCTGGTTAGAGCGCTGATACTTGATGAGGTTGTAGATATCAACGCCCGCATCGCGCAAATCCTTGCTCTGCTTGTCGGCGCGCACGACGATTCGCTCCGCATCGACGCTCTCAACCGTACCGTCGCGCCGCGCGACCACAGTGACGCCCGAGTCGCGGCCGACGGTGCCTTCGAGGCCGGTGCCGACCAGGGGCGCGTCGGTCTTGAGCAGCGGAACCGCCTGGCGCTGCATGTTCGATCCCATGAGCGCGCGGTTGGCGTCGTCGTTTTCGAGGAACGGGATAAGTGACGCCGCAACCGACACGAGCTGGTTGGGCGACACGTCCATGTATTGGACATCCTCGGCGCGCGCCATCGTGAACTCGCCGCCGATTCGCGCCGACACTTGCTCGGTCTGGAAGCGCCCGTGCGCATCGATCGGAGCGTTGGCCTGCGCGATGACCTTGTCTTCCTCGTCCAGCGCGGAGAGGTAGAGGATTCGATCGGTGACGCGGCTGTTTTCGACTTCGCGATATGGCGTCTCGATAAAGCCGAAATCGTTGACTCGCGCATACGTCGAGAGCGCCGCGATTAGTCCGATATTCGGACCCTCGGGCGTTTCAATCGGGCATACCCGGCCGTAATGCGTCGGATGAACGTCGCGGACTTCGAATCCCGCGCGCTCGCGCGTAAGACCTCCAGGTCCGAGTGCGGAGAGACGCCGCTTGTGCGCGATCTCCGACAGCGGATTGGTCTGGTCCATGAACTGCGAGAGCTGCGACGAGCCGAAAAATTCCTTGATAACGGCAGAGGCTGGCTTGTAGTTGACCAGCTCCTGCGGCATCAGGGTTTCGATGTCCTGCAGGCTCATCCGCTCTTTGATCGCGCGCTCCATGCGCACGAGGCCGATACGGAACTGGTTCTCGACCAGCTCGCCGACCGCACGCACGCGGCGATTCCCGAGATGGTCGATATCGTCGACCTGGCCGATACCATTCTTGAGATCCATCAGGTAGCGCACGACTTCGAGGATATCCTCGCGACGCAGCGTGCCCTGCTCGAGCGGAACGTCAACCTTGAGCTTGTGATTCAGCTTCAGGCGTCCGACGCGCGACAGGTCATAGCGCTCCGGATTGAAGAACAGGTTGTTGAAGAACGTGGTCGCCGTGTCCATCGTGGGCGGATCGCCCGGACGCAACCGACGATAGATTTCGAGCATCGCCTCTTCAGGCGTGCCGAGCTTATCCTGCGCGAGCGTCAGCCGCAGCGGTCCGCCACCGGGCAGGTCCTCGGTGAACAGGACTTCGACTTTCTTGACGCCGGCGGTCTTGAGCTTCTCGAGGGTCTCCTCGGTCAGCTCGTCGTTGACGGCGACCAGCACCTCGCCGGTGTTTGAATCGACGATATCGTGAGCCGACACGCGGCCTACCACTTCGTCGAGCGCCACCGGAACTTCATTGACCTTGGCCGCTTCGAGCGCGCGGACGATGGCCTTGTTGAACTTGCGGCCTTCACGCGCCAGCACGTCGCCGCTCTTGGGATCTTTCACATCGCGCGAAACGCGCGCGCCCAGAAGCTGTTCGGGGATAAACTGCTTGGCGTACTGCTGCTTGTCGAGAAGGATAACGTCCTTCTTGTAGTAATAGTTGAGAAGATCTTCGGTCGTCATCCCGAGCGCGCGCAGCAGCACCGTCGCCGGAAACTTGCGGCGGCGATCGATACGGACGTAGAGCACGTCGCGCGGATCGAATTCGAAATCGATCCAGCTTCCGCGGTATGGAATGACGCGGGCCGAGTAGAGCAGCTTGCCCGTGGAATGGGTGCGGCCCTTGTCGTGCTCGAAGAACACTCCGGGCGAGCGATGGAGCTGCGAGACGATGACGCGCTCGGTGCCGTTCACCATGAAGGTGCCGTTGCCGGTCATGAGCGGGATCTCGCCGAAGTAGACTTCCTGCTCCTTGACGTTCTTGATCTGGCGGCGGCCGCCTTCAACGTCCCAGATAACGAGCTGGATCTTCACCTTGATCGGCGCGGCGTAAGTCATGCCGCGCTGATGGCATTCTTCGACGTCGTACTTGGGCTGGCCGAGATCGTAGGCGACGAATTCGAGCGAGGCGGTCTCGTTGAAATCTTTAATCGGGAAAACCGACTTGAAGACTGCCTGCAGACCCGTGTCCTGCCGATCTTCGGCGGATACGCCGGCCTGCAGAAACTCGTCGTACGAGCGCTTCTGAATCTCGATAAGATTCGGGATCTCGATGATCTTCTTGATCTTGCCGAAACTGCGGCGGACACGAAGATTGCTCGTAACCTGCGTCTGAGCCATTACAAAACCTCGCTATGGCGTAGCAACGGATGCTGCCCGGCCATCGAGCGGTAAAAGCCGTGGGCGCAGGGATATCCCCCGCACCCGCGGCATCCTAAAAATTTTTCCATCTGAAGACCGCGCAACATCCAAGCGTGCCCGCGATCTTCGTCAGGGTAGTCGTACGCCAAAAAGACTCCTACTTCAGCTCCACACTGCCGCCCGCTTCTTCAATCTTCTTCTTGATATCCTCGGCCTCGGCCTTGGCGATTCCTTCCTTGACCGGCTTCGGCGCGCCATCGACGAGATCCTTGGCCTCTTTGAGACCAAGACCCGTGATTTCGCGGACGACCTTGATGACCTGGATCTTCTTGTCGCCCGAACCGGTGAGCACGACCGTAAATTCGGTCTGCTCAGCCGCGGCCGCTGGAGCCGCTGCACCCCCTGCGGGTGCCGCCGCGACGGCCATGGGAGCCGCGGCGGATACGCCGAGTTCCTCTTCGAGTTCTTTTACCAGAGCCGCCGCATCGAGCAGGCTCAGGTTCTTCAAGTAATCCTTAACCTGATCGCGGCTAAGCTGTGCTTCTGACATTTACCTTCTCTCCTCAGTCACCCGGGACGATGTGGGAGCGCCCCATGAGTATTGACGAAAACGTATTCAATCCATCCGCGGCCGCGAGCGCTCCGACACCCGCCGCGCGAATCAAAATCCATCTCTTACGATGCGGGCGTCTCCGCCGCAGGTTCCGCAGCAGCTTGCGCTGCAGCCGGCGCCTCGCCGCCGCCGTTCTTCTTGCCAATCGCGTCGATGAGCCGCGCGAGTGCCGTGCCGGGCTCGTTGAGCAGCCTGACCAGGTGTGTCGCCGGAGCCTGCAACAGCCCGAGCAACTGCGCCAGGATCACCTCACGCGGCGGCATCGTCGCCAGCGCCTGCACTTCTTCGACCGTGATCGCTTTGCCGCCCAGCACGCCGCCGCGCAGTTTCAGCTTGTCGCCGAACTCGCGCAGGTTGCTGAAGGTCTTGGCGAGCTCGACGGGATCGTCATAGCTGACGATAATCCCAACCTGGCCGCCGAGATTGGTGTCGAGCCCCTCGTAAGCCGTGCCCTTGATCGCACGCCGCACCAGAGTGTTCTTCGCCACGCGCATCTCGCCGCGCACCGCGCGAAAGCGCCGGCGGATCTCGGTCGATTCACCCGCGGTCATCCCGCGATACTCCGAAATGAGTGCGATACTGGCGCGGCCGAAACTATCGTTGAGCTTCTCGACCAGTGCCGTCTTGTCCTGCTTCTTCATCTGCCTTTACCGCCGATCAAGCCGCTGCCGCGACGACCTTGTTCGCCGAAGCCGGCTCGATGCGGACCCCGGGGCCCATCGTCGAGGACAGCGCGACGCTCTTGATGTAGTTGCCCTTGGCGCTCGCGGGCTTCGAGCGAATGATCGCCGTCAGGATCGCGCGCGCGTTGTCACCGAGCTTCTCGGTACCGAAGCTCATCTTGCCGATTCGCGCATGAACGACGCCGGCCTTGTCGACGCGATAGTCGACCTTACCGGCTTTGATCTCGCCGACCGCCTTGGCCACGTCGAAGGTAACGGTGCCGACCTTGGGATTCGGCATCAGGCCGCGAGGGCCCAGAATCTTACCGATACGGCCGACCTGCGCCATCATGTCAGGCGTCGCGATCACGCGATCGAAGTCGAGCCAGTTCTCTTCCTGGATCTTTTTGATGATCTCGTCGCCGCCGACAAAGTCAGCGCCCGCCTCTTTGGCTTCGCGCTCCTTCTCGCCCTTGGCGACCACGAGCACGCGCGCCACGCTGCCGGTGCCGTGAGGCAACACGACGGTGCCGCGGACGTTCTGATCAGCCTGACGTGGATCGACACCGAGGCGCACCGCGATCTCGATGGTCTCGTCGAACTTCGCGACCTTATTGTCGGCCACGATCTGGATCGCTTCTTCGAGGCCGTAATGCTTGTCGCGATCGATCTTCTTGGCCGCTTCGCTGTATTTCTTGCCTGCCATGTTGGCGGTTCCCCTAGTCGATTACGTCGATACCCATCGAGCGCGCCGTGCCCGAGACGGTCTTCACTGCAGCTGCGAGATCGGCGGCCGTCAGGTCCTTGATCTTGGTCTTGGCGATTTCCTCGACCTGGCTGCGCGAGACTTTGCCGACCTTGTTCTTGTTCGGCGTCGGCGAGCCCTTGTCGAGCCCGGCCGCTTTCAGAAGCAAGACCGACGCGGGCGGGCTCTTGGTGATGAAAGTGAACGATCGGTCGGCATAGACCGTGACGATCACCGGGATCACCAGACCCTGCATCGCTTGAGTCTGGGCGTTGAACGCCTTGCAGAACTCCATGATATTGACGCCGCGCTGGCCGAGCGCGGGCCCGACCGGAGGAGAGGGATTAGCCGCTCCGCCCGGGATTTGAAGCTTGATTGAACCGACTACCTTTTTCGCCACTTGCTTTCCGTTTCCTGCTCGCGAGGCTAAACGCCGCCTGCCGCGCCCGAAGTGCGGCGCACAAGCGGCCTTAGAGCTATCGCGTCTAGGCTTTCTCTACCTGCACAAAATCGAGTTCGACCGGCGTCGCGCGGCCGAAAATTGAGATCAGTACCCGCACCTTGCCCTTTTCGGGCTTCACTTCTTCGACCGTTCCGTTGAAATCCTGGAACGGACCGTCGACTACCTTGACCGATTCGCCAACCTCGAACAGCACCTTGGGCTTGGGGCGCAGCGCGCCCTCCTCCATCTGCTGCGTGATCTCGCGGACCTCGGATTCCGGCACTTCGGGCGGGTTGGTCGAATGCCCGACGAAGCCGGTGATCTTGGGCGTGTTCTTGATAACGTGCCAGGTTTCCTCGTCGAGCTGCATGTTGACGAAGATATAGCCCGGGAAGAACTTGCGATTGGAAATCTTGCGCTGGCCGCCCTTGCCGAGCTCCTGCACGCGTTCGACCGGCACCAGGACCTCGCCGATCTTCTCTTCCATGTGCAGCGAGCGCACCCGCTCCTCGAGCGCGGCCTTGGCCTTATGCTCGTAGCCCGAGTACGTGTGCACCACGTACCACTTCTTATTGGCGGGCGCGTTCGTTTGGATTGCCGCTTCGTCCATTCTAATTAGAGCGTCGCTCTCAAAAATGCTTTCAGCCGTTCGCCGGTCCTAGCCTAAAAGCTGGCGGACCGCGCGCACGGCAACGTAATCAATCAGACCGAGCCACAGAGCCATTACGAACGTCAGTCCGACCACGACGACCGTGGCCTGCATGGTCTCCTTGGGCGACGGGTAGTGGACCTTCGAAAGCTCGATCCACGCTTCCTTCAAAAAGCTGATGCCCTGATTGAGGTAACTCTTTAGGCTATCCATTTTTCGCTCTCAAAGCAAGGGTTAGGCCACTTGTGGCGGGTCAGGCAGGATTCGAACCTGCAACCCTCGGATTTGGAGTCCGATGCTCTGCCAATTAGAGCTACTGGCCCTCCGCAGGCGGCCATCCGTGCCCTAAATCTTGCTTTCCTTGTGAACCGTATGGGTCCGGCAGCTCGGACAAAACTTTTTGATTGCAAACTTGTCCGTCTGCTTCTTCTTGTTTTTGCTGGTGGTGTAGTTGCGGCGTTTGCAGCCGTCGCACGCCAACCCGATTAAATCTCGCATCGTCTTACCTGATCATTGTAGCGCGCCGCTCGTCGCGACACGAAAGCTTCAAAGCCCACGACGGGATTCGAACCCGTGACCTCTTCCTTACCAAGGAAGTGCTCTACCGACTGAGCTACATGGGCATCGTTTTTCGTCGAGCCATTCTCGCGTCTCAGCCGGCTTGGTTTGGAGCGGGAAACGGGACTCGAACCCGCGACCCCGAGCTTGGAAGGCTCGCGCTCTACCAACTGAGCTATTCCCGCTCACCTCGCCGGTCAACCATCGCCAAATTGGTGGAGAGGGGAGGATTCGAACCTCCGTAGGCTATCGCCGGCAGATTTACAGTCTGCTCCCTTTGGCCACTCGGGTACCTCTCCGTGAACCAGGCCAATCTCGAGCCGTATCATTGCCGATGAAAGCCGATGGCGAGAATTGAACTCGCAACCTACTGATTACAAGTCAGTTGCTCTACCTTTGAGCTACATCGGCAAACGACGGTAAAGGGAGAAAGCTATCCGCAGCATACCAGACTGTCAAGCATGGCGCGATAAGGGGTGTATTTCTTGCATTATTTGCCCCCCGACGCGCCGTTCCGAGCGCTAGCCATGCCCTCCGCCGAGGATTCCGCCGAGCCATCCAGCGATCCGCGACAGCCGCTCCGGGAATGCCGCCCCGAGCAGCACCATGATCGGTATCAGGGCATGAGTCGCGATTTGCAGCACCAGCGTCGAGTTCCAGTTGAGCGCTCCCGGCGTCGTTCCTGAGATCAGGCTGAGAACCCGCTCCCGGTTCATCGACAGGAACATCCAGGTCGTCGAGCCAGCGCCGGCGATCACGAGCGCCCAGCCAAACCACAACAAGTCGTCGCCGTAGGGGAACGGATACGAGCTCGCCGCCATCAGCATCAGCAGCACCGCCAGCGTGGACGAGATCGCAAGCGTCCTCAGATGCGGGATCACGGCGCGCAGCAAATCGACGACCCGAGTCGCGACATATGCCTCCCCAAGGGCGACCAGCTCCTGCTCCTTGTCCCATGCCGCGTCGGCGCCCGGATCGATCTCGCGCCATCCGGGCTCGCAGATATAAGCGACCGCGCGGCTCATCGCACCCGCCTCGTGCTCGGCGTCGCGCCGCTTCCTTATCTCCTCGCGCCACTCGCCCTGCGCGTTGGCTTCAAGCGTCTTGCGAACACCGCGCTCCGTGTCAGAAATCGCGTCGCCGAGCCGCGCACGGCTCTCGCGCAGCCGCGATGCGACGGCGCCGGCCGCATGCTCATCACACGGATACTTTTCGATCGCGCGCGCGTAGTGGAGTCCAGCCTCGAGCGGCACCATCGTCGCGGTTGCCGAGAGCAGATCGATAGTTGACGCCTTCTCGCCCGGCATATCGCTGTACAGCCTGGCGTAGCCCTCACGGCTCGGATGCCAGTACATGCGATGCAGCAGGCGCCGCGTCGCGAGCCACAGCGCAACGAGCCGGAAGATCGCGCGCACGATACACAGGTAGGCGACCAACGACAGCGATAAATACATCCATTCGAGGAAGCCTCCATCGAGCGGCTCGTATTGCCACGAGCGCAGGACCAGGACGTAGAAGGCGGCCGTGGCGCCGGCAACGATCCACCAAACGAGCGAGCGCGTCAGCGGTCGCTCCAATGCAATCCGCACGCGCTGCTCGAGAGCTTCGACGCCCTCAAACGAATCGGTCTGAAAACCCAGGTACGGCGTCAGAAGCTGGTGCGTGTCCATCAGGACCCGCCGCCGAATTGCAGCGCCGAGCAGAATTAGCGCCGCGATCGAGGCCAGCAACACCGGCATCAGCGGCGACACGCCGTTGCCAAGATGCGTCGCGCGAAAGACCCGCATCTGCCAAATCGCCGCGTCGTTGCCCACCGACGTCGCGGGATAAGTGCCGGGCCAGCTGCCTTGCAAGAGGAGGTAGATCGCAAACGTGGCGAGCAATGCGAGTGCGATCCCGGCCGCCTCGAGCTGGTAGACGCGGCGGTCGCTGCGATGCTCGGGCAGCACCGCGCCGCCGGCATACTGGACGATTCCAGCCGGCAATCGATCAGGCCAGATAAGCGCGAGGCTCGCCATCAGGATCGCGAAGCCGACTCCGCCGACAATCACCGCAAATATCAGGATCGTCCAGGGCGTGATAAACGCATGTTGCGCACCCAAATCCTGCGCCGGCGGACCCTCGATGGTGTAGCCCTGCGTATCGGCGACATCGACCGCCGCGATCGGCCACATTCCGTTGCGCCCGACAACGCTTATCCAGAGCGGCGGCTTGTTCGAGCGCCCCGGCAATCCGTAATCCACCATCGCCGCGGCGGCGCCGAGCTGGGCCAGGGTTGCGTTGTAGATGCCCTCGGCCTCATCGGACGGAAATTGGATGGGGCGGCGCGTGGTACCTGCGGCCGGGTGCCAGAACTGATCTTCGATGAACAGCGGATAGGGCGACGCGACTAGCATCCCGCGCAACGTCGGGTTGAACTCGCTGTGCAGGTACAGGAGATGCGAGTTAAGGGCGATTATCTTCGCGTTGGGATTCGCGGCGCGCACCTGCTGCGCGAGGTAGATCGAATCCTGCACGTCCGTGGCCGCGATCACGACGTAATGGACTTGCGGCTCCTTAAGCGCGATCAACAGCTCCTGGAGGATCAGATCGATCACGGCGGGGGTCGAGCTCGAGTAAAGCGGCACCACGTCGCGGCGGCTTTCCGCGGGACTCACGAGCAGCAGATCCTGATGACCGATCCCCGGAATACTCGCGCTCGCGGCCTCGGCCTGCTGCTCCTGGGCGGCGGCGTTTTCGAGCTCCGCGACATGGATCGGAAAGCCAAGGTAGGTCATCCCGTGATGCGGTTTCGAGCTCGCCTCCTTGCGCTGCCGCAATCCCTCGCCGAAGCTCGTGCCCTCCTCGCTCAGCAAGGCAAATTCGCCGGGCCGGGCCTCGAACGCGTTCATCAGGGTGTTGATTTCGGATTCACTTGGCAACGTCGTGGCGTGAAATGAGACTCCCGGTATGCTTGTGAAGTCTTGCACCTTGACGGCGCTCGCGCTGCCCGAAACGATATCGATCCGATCGAGACCGCAGGCCTTGAGTACGGCGCTCGCGTCGGTGATCGCAAGCTGAAGCGATTCGGCTGAGCCCGAATACGTCGGCCCCATGATTTTGACGGAACCCGAGTTGAATCCGCCGCCATCCGGCCGCGGCGGAAACTCCTCGCGGAGCGCGCACATCTGCGCTGCCGTGAGGCTCATCGCGGTTTTATGAATCCCCGCGGTGGGAGTCTCGCCGATCAGGAAAAGCAGCAGCAGCGAGCGGCCGCTCTTGTCGCGAAACAGCATGAGACCCGGCTCGCGCTCCGGATTCCGCTTGATGCCACCGCCCGAATTGCTGTCGTCATCGCCAAGGCCAGTCTTAACGCGGCTCTCGGATGAATCGCTCGTCGCAGACGGAACCCAAGGCAAATCAAAACGATCGGGCAGAAAGCCCGCCATACCGGCCGCGCGCTGAATCGAATCGATCGAGTTATCGAAATCGCTGCGCAGCCCCGACTCAACCGGATCGGGAACAATTGCGACCAGCGTATTGATCGAATAATTGCCGGCCCGGGCATCCTGATACGCCGCGCATCCCGGTGCATCGCCGCCACAAAGATATTCGTTGACCTCAGCCAGCCCAGAATGCTCCGGCGCGGAGGACGCCGCCTGAGCGCGAGTCGCTGAAATGGCCGCTGCCGGGTTAGCAGAGGTCGACGCCGCGCGTCCCGGCGAGACCGCGAACGTCCCGCCGAGTATCGCGGCTATGCATAAGAACAATAAACTGGGTCGCTGTCCCTCCATGCAATTCCGCGACGCTCTTATAAGCCGCGGACCTAAGTAAGTACACCTCAACGATCCATGTGAACTAGCGGAACGCGATTCATCGCGACCACGAATAGCGCATCCACCTGGTCGCCGGCGCCACCGCGGATGCATTTTGAACAAGGCTAGTCGCCAGAGCCGCTTGCAAATCACTTGTGCTGGAATATTCCCGACGTCCAGGCGAAGATCGCCGAGAGCTGCTGAGGAAACGAAACGCCCAGCAGAAATAGGATCGGAAGCGCTGCGTAGATCGTGACCTGGAAGATAAAGGTCGACGTGAAATCGATTCCCCCAGGTGTAGTACCGCAAATCAGACTGATCACGCGGTCACGATTAACCGAAACGAAAAACCAGATCACAATGGAAACTGCGGCACCGCCGGCAACCCAGGCATACGTCAGAAGCAGATCTTCCGCCGGTAATGGGTAGCTGCTGAGGCTCAGCAGTACCAACAGAAACGCGGCCGCGATGCCAAATGTCAAAATCTCGAACTGCGGCATGATCTGGCGGAGCAGATCGACTACCCGACTAGCGATGTACACATTCGCTCGATCAAGTAGATTTTTTTCGGGTTGGCTGGGGCGTGCTGCCGTCTCCCTCCAGGCGGGCTCAAATCTCGCTACAATGAGGTTGGAAATCCACGCCATCACCACTTCCGTCGATGCCCGAGCCCAGGTCTCTGACCTCCAGTCGTTCTCCGACTCAAAATTCCTCGCACCGGCAACGAGTGAATCGGCCACGGCGATCGCGGCTTCCAGATTCACATCATCGAATTCACTTCCTATGGTTCGAGCCTGTTCGAGCCCAAATTGCAACGGAGTTCCGGTGGGCGCCAGACGGAAT
>Ga0335073_10008422_pt1 | contig 14476 bp, 12 predicted proteins | sample Lox_Sample_22_FD_207093 | JGI IMG/M metagenome (GOLD analysis project Ga0335073, IMG submission 207093) | Soil microbial communities from Loxahatchee National Wildlife Refuge, Florida, United States - Lox_Sample_2.2 | ecosystem: Environmental > Terrestrial > Soil > Wetlands | place: USA... | reverse complement strand
CGATCATTATCCTTGATATAGGCAGTAACAGCCCCAGTCACTTCATCGGTACTTATCGTCACATTAAGTTTCCTTCCAGACGAGTGGCGAGGTTTACCATCGGCACTGGTTGGTTGTGATGAATTAATGTATTCTTTCTTGATCGCAGTCACCAGGCATTTCTCATGTTCCCAAATTTTACATTTGTCGCACCAGAACATCGTGGTATCAGGATTATAAGGTTTCCGACAGATACAATGCCGTCGAGGTTCCTGACAATTAGCAGAGATTACCAGCCACGATACGCTCAGTTTGCCAGCGTAAGGATCAAAAGTTTGTCTCCAAAATAAGCCGTCAATACCATCTGCATCTTGGCTATCATCCATCTCATTCCAATGAGTTACATCTGCATGTCCGGCAACGGTATGTGCTGAGATTATATCCTGCACATTTGATTTGATAATTTCTCGTTTGCCATGATACGGTAAACGCCCGCCTGGCAGTTCGTCAGGCCGATAGAACCACTCTATCCTAACCCAGACGTTCCATGGATTTTCAGCACGAACTTCAGCGACTGAAGCTACCCATAACGTATTGTCGGTTTCGTCAATAGTTTTTGGTGCATCGTCCTCCTCTTTCACACTTTCTTCTGCTGGCTCCTCAGAATTCACAAAAATCGTATGATTGAGTTCAAATCGCTCATTAGATACTAGTTTGTTAGTCGTGTCAGATGACGAAAGTAATACACAAAAAAGATTTGTAAAGACTCATGTCTTCCCAACCGTCCGGTTTGGTGACAATATCCTCCTGGGCATGGACTTCGCCATTCTGTTTCGAGAGTTTGCTCTTGGAACTGGTTCCCTTTTTAACCTTCTTTTTTGCATTTGATTGAGTGGATGACGCTCTCCTCTTCACCCCAGAGGACGGAACTGTCGATTTGCCATTAGTTGCGGGAGACATTCGAGTCAGAAGTTTAGAGAGGCGGGACTAACAAACTTGGATGCAACCTACCGGACACTGGACAAATAAAGGGGGTGCTGTTGGAGAAAGGACGTAGGTATAGAGTATTTGGTAGTCGATCTGGTAGAATGATATCAGATACAGAGGCAAGTTCGTCGCACCAGTCCGTCCTTGGCTGGGGAACCGTCGGGTTGATCAAATCAGACTCAAAACTTGAGGCAAACAAAGGACGTTTTAGAGCAACGTAGAAGGTTGAACTACCAGACTAATTTCAAACTTGACCATTACCCGAGTATCATAGGCAAACAATAAATTTCGTAGGAACCAAAACAGATGATTGATCTTTATGAGGTGACGCTTTCTAGAAGGATCGAAACGGACACATCCGAAAAGATAGGTTCCTTCTCGGATGAAGACAATTTATCACAAAGGTCGACTTGAGAAATCTTGTTAGTGTTCCTTTCGTCGTTTGTTCCTTTCGTCGTTTGTTCCTTTCGTCGTTTGTCAGCTTCGATGCTGTTGTGTATGCCTCCAATCCTGACGCTCAATCCCCTTTATCAGCGAATTATTCATGTGTCCAATTTGCTTGTCATGTCTACAGAGTCGCAAGGGACATGTGCTCTAGCATCGCTACGGTGCTTTCAATTTTCAATCCCTCCCAGCTGCAATGTAGCTGGAGTTCTGTTGAATGGTAAAGAAATTGTCACCGGAAAGATGATACAATTCCGCGGCCGTTCTATACCAATAAAGGGAGTGGACATAATCTGTAGCGAACTCCAAATTTGTGCAATACATATATTTAATAGAGAAAACGCAATTTCTTAGCTGTAAGTATGTCTAGTTATCGCATCTTAACCCAGCCCCTTTAGTTTGCTAACTCCCAATATTTCATTCATCCTTAAGAGACTAATCACCCGTTGCCGTACGAAAATACCACCCAATTTTCCCGTTCCCAACTCATTTTAAAGAGTTTTCATATTCAACAATCGGGGCAAATCCAATCTGACAGATTTTCTTGATTTCTTCCGTCGGGGGTAAAATTGGTCGCCGACCTTCCCCTCCGTAGTGATAGAAACACTCCAAGCCATATTTCGTTCCAGTGATAACCCCCGTCTTGGTCACCAAAGCGTCAGCATCGGCGATGAGCTTCTGAATTCTCATTAGCTCTTTCCTATCGCCTCCCGTAGTTGCCAACTTATAGGCTCTAACCACAGTCTTTGGGACGATGTTGCATAAACCCGCAATAGCTCCGGAGGCCCCCGCTGTCAGGGAAGGGACAAGGGCATCGACAAGTCCCGCGAACACGGCAAATGTGTTGCGGTCCACTTCAGGGGCAATACGGGACATTTTTCCAATATTCCCGCAGGTCAGTTTAACACCGACAATGTTTGGATGTTTGGAAAGTTTGAGGAGTTCGTCAGAAGACAGATCGATTCCTTGAGTCACTCCGGGAAAGTTGTATATCACGACCGGAAGCGGAGAAGCATCAGCAACCTAAAGACGATAGTGAGCGACTATTTCATAAATAGTTACTTACAGATCGAAAATATTCCAGCAATGCTTCCGGAGTCATGAGAGTCATGAAATAGGATGGAGGCAAGACGATGACGAAGTTTCCGCCATCCCGTTGAGCCTGAATGAAATTAGGTTCTTCAGAGATGAGCACGCACTTGTTTGCAAAGCATGACGGTCTCTCTTACAGACGACGCACCGGCACCGACAATAATTGGCAGGTCGGAATAACCTGCACCGTCGAGTGCATTCCTCACAGTTTGGACAGTCACGGAACGCTCATGATGGGTCAAATGAGCAGCTTCTCCATTTGAGCCCTGGAGGACCAAACCAGTTATTCCCGCTCTGGCAAGCCTATATTCGTCAGTATATTCTATGCATCTCGTTTATTATGGGGAGTTCCACCTTAGTGCATGAGCGGCCAGCGCTTCAAGGTCCAAATCTTGCTTTCTATCTTTGGTGAACACAGTTATAAGAGGTGCATAAATGCCCGGCTCAGGAGAAGGACTAGGCTCGACCGAATGGATTCCGTTTGTCTCCACTCTCGTCATGGTTGCAATAAGTACTAATCCAAAGATCGGGTTGGGAGGTCGGGTAGACTTTTGTATTGGAAAGGAGAAAGCCAGGAGGTCAAACCACCAAGATAGAAGGCAAACCGGCGGGAGGGACGGCTCTTAAATAGACAAGCGCACAACAAGCTTTTGCACTCCCACTGCTAATTAGCCGCAATTCCTTTTCCCGTTATGTTACGTTACTTGTCCCAGAAGTACACCAGTTCCTTCCAAGGAATATAACAAATCCAGAACTTTAATTTTGGGTTCGATTTTTAAGAAAAAGGAAAAATCCAAGGAGTCTGCTACTGGTAAACGGGAGTTGCGAGCAACGTCTTGGGAGTTCCACCGCCCCTATTTAGCTTATCGGAGGCTTTATTTAATTTTGAATAATTTCTTGCTTCATCTTTATTATTTCCCTCCGCAAGGAACTGACGGAATCAAAGGTGGGATTTTGAAACACATGGTCCATTCCATAGTCGAAGAAGCGGGAATCCTGGCCGTGGGGGTGGGAGACGACTGCTACTGTACTGCGCGGCATTAATTTTGTTCCGCGATGCGTCATTGAGGTTGTTTTTCTGCACCAAGTAAATACTCCCGTAAAAGTATTTACATCTCCCCCCACTTTTTACAACTTAGAGATCGGTCCCCAAAAGGTAGGCAGGGATCGACGAATCTTTTTCGGCTCCAATCCCCAGATAATTTCTCCAGAAAATGAAAGACAAGTCAGGGCCCCACCGGAGAATGAATGTGGCCACCACCTTTGCGATCAAGTTTTCCAATACGATTTAAAACTGGATTTCACGATTGGCCTGTTACTTGCTCCCCGGCACCTCTACCCCGGCCGACATTGGGCGGGGTTAATGTCGACAATCCGTTGGAGCTTCCCGAAAAGGGGGAAGTAGTTACTCCACCACTCAGGCCCGATGACATTACTATCTAAATTTGACTCAAAATGTGACCTTCGTTCGCATTCCTGAATCAATCTTAATTTAAGAACTTAGGAGAAATGGATGATCCCGTAGTGCAGCCGGCCGATAAGATAAGAAGGTTGAAATGGACGTGCAGTTGTCTCAACCTTCACCAGCTACCTTTTATCCACAGCGCCGGATGAACGTGTCACAACACCAGTCAGGTGGGCGCCTTTGAGCCGCACAAGATGTCTCATGATCTGAAAGAAATTGCGATCCAGGCAATATTGGCGATACTCATTTATTTTTTGGCTTTAATTCGTGGGCGCATGGATCGCTAGAATTGCTAGAATTGTAACCCCCACGTTTTTGTGGTGCCGGAGCGGTGGACCGGTGATCTCGGGGATTGGCCGCCGATCGATACCCAAGGGGTATAGCGTGCTGCGATATTGTTACACCAACTCCAGTATTTAGTCTCTCCCTTCTTTAGGTTCAAGCCTCGCGATTCCCTGATTTTGGAAACAGGTATTCTGGTCACGAAGCCCATTGCCACAATCAAAATTAAAACAGGTGGGGGGAATATGGAACGGTAAAACTTGGGCCCGGTCTCCCGCTTTCAAGCGAGTGGAGCAAGTTCGAGAAGAAAGTTCTATCTTGTTCTCTGTTCAAGAACTGCTCTTCGTTCATATGACCCGTTGCTGTCAAGCTCGCTTAATTCCTTGGTCCACGGCCCTTTTTAGCCACCCGGCCTCCACACACCCCTGAGATCCCAACAGAAATAATCTGTACGACTATATCCTAGCCCTAACGTTAGATAGACAGTATGAGCAAGTTAAAGTCAGGAACCGCCAATATGCGCATGCATGATTTGATCTAGATTTTTCCAACCATCCAACTGCCAACTGTAAAGCGTTTCTTTGGGCTCGCAATTGTGGGATAGTGGACCGTCGTAGGAGAATCCTTCTTATAACAGGTTCTCGAGAGACGAGAAATTACGGCCTGAAATTGATATGCTGAGGTGCTTCCACTTGGACGAAAGGACGTACTTTAGCATAGAGCTGGTAATCTGGGAACAGGGAACCAGTTACCATGAGAATATAGTTCCTTCATATCCAGGTTCCTAAAAGGGAGAGCAGTTTCATAATCATATATTAACAAAGCTTATACATCATCATACATTTCACTCCTCCTAGAAAACCAGTTACAATGAACTTGGCAACACATTACGCCTCACCTTTGCTCTTGCGTCGTTTTTTCTTCTCCTTTTCTTTCTCCTTTTCTTTTGGCTTGTCCTTATCCTTCGATTTATCTTTGCTTTTATCTTTCTTGTCCTTTTTCCCTCCATCAGTTTCGGTTTGTTTAGCAACACCCTTCTTCTGACGTTTGATAGTTGCGGGGACTGTTGAGGGTTGAGCTCCACCAAGGTTAGCGGCAACCGCAGCTTCATCTTCGGCCTCTTCGTCTGAGTCTCCCTCGTTTACAGGGTTGACAACGAGAGGAGCAGCCTTAACAGCAGTGAATCCACCCTTGGCAGAAGCGGGCTTGCTTTTCGAGGGTTCTGGAACTTTTGGGGCAGATTGCGCGCCATCAGAAATACCTGCTTTCAATCGTTCGTATTGTTCTAGTGCCAACTTGTAAGGACCCTTCGCTTTCTCAGCGGCATCCACGAAGGGCTGTTATAATTAGCAAGCCTAGATAGCGGAGGAGGATATGAACCTTTTTCAAGACGTCATTCATATCTTTCCATCTACGATTGATTTCAGCAACGATGTCGTTAGCTGACGGGTTGCCTCCTAGGGCTTGTCTGACCTCCTCTCTGGCTTCTTTGATAAAGAGATGATACGCAGATGGAGGCTTTTCTGGAGCATTTGGGTCCTTTTCTCTTCGCTTGCGTTTGTTGGGATTTGCTGCTGCGGCAGCGGTTTCTGTCGATGCTGAATTTGCAGCCAAGGTGGAAGACGTCGGGGCGGCGTTTGAGATTTTCGTCGAACCGTCATTTTCGGGGAATAAGCTGGGAAGGACTGTCGCTATTGTCTTGAGGGCCTCAGAAACAGACACCAGGGCTTGCTGCAACTGATTGCCAGCCTCGATTGCCTTTTGTTGTGGGTCGGAGGGCTTTGGTGGCATGACGGGCTAAATCCAAGAAGCAGTGAAGAACACGAATTAAGATGCTTCCGCCCAAGTATTGGAAGTAGATAATAGATAGATAACGCGGAGATGGACGAGAATAAATCGTAAGCAGTGGGTCTTGAATGTTTTGATCTTTTGGACGCGGGGAGGCTGGTTGACGAATTTAGCAGAGAGTGTGTGTGTGTGCGTTTCTGTTGGAGTAAGAAAGCCAACCAAAGTCAATCAAACAACAACCACGCGCATTCTGCGAAACCACAGTGACCAGGGTTAGGTGCTAACCAAAGTTACAGAGGTTATGTAACACGATAAGATAAACATGTAAACCTGACCTCAGTACAGGAACGGCTACAATCTTCTCTATTGGCGCGATAGCATATATTATAAGCATTCAACGAACTTGTACCGTTCTCGCAGGTCAGCTGAGACGGAAAGGAGAGGTTGGTGACGCCCGAGGGAGAAATAAAGATTGTGAATGCATCCTTCATCGCCTGATACACCAGCGATGGCCAATATGGAAGCGATCTCTCACCTGGGAAGCTGAAGTGTAACAATTAAAGTGGCATTTCTAACTCTGTGCGGAACCGCAGCCGGACAACGGTGGACGGAGTTCCAATTGACCGTTAAAGGGAAAGCTTCAGCAAGAGACGGAGATGACTCGGATCACTTTGAGAAAGGGGGTCAAGCGAAAACGTCCACAGGTAATAACAAGAAATAAAAATATTCTCGAATTGTCCAGACTTCCGGTTCCGATTGAGGCCTGCAATCACCGGAAATCCAACTGCTGAGGAATCGAGTGGCGAATCGGCACTCGTATCGGCACTCGTATCGTTCAGTGTTCGGATCGTAACTCTTTCCAAACACACTCTCTCTCTCACATTCGGAGCCGGCAAGTCGGGATAATATTGAATTTCAAGTTGTAGTTGCATCAGCCTTAGCCACAGATCGCGCTATCGCGAAGGAGCTTTAATTAACATCATCAACAATCGTCATCCTGCAGCAGAAAGAACGGAGGACCTGAAAATCACTTTTACCTGAATTCCTGCTTCTGTAGCAGCGGTGGAGCATTGAACCTGCGCGTGGCGAGGGAGCGGCCTGCTGGCAGAAGAGTACTTTTCTACATGCAATCTATAGCGACGTACATGCCTGAGCCGATCGAGTCTAGGGCTCCAGCTGTGTTCTATGTTGGAGTTACTTTAAGGCTTCGAATTATTGTTGCTCCAATTTTCCTTCTTTTGCCCCCGGTCTCCCTCTTCCTAGTCCAAACCTTGGCGTGCGATGTTGCAATTGCAGCAGCTGTCGATCGGAGAAAAAGGTACACTATGCTGTGAATGGCGACTTGCATACAATACGTCCAAGATGACTGCGTTGATTGATCTTGATGGATCTTGATGAACCAAATCGGCATGCGCGCGTGAAGTAATAAGGAGCTAGCTGTAGTGAAATCAAACTTCGCGCGGCGCCAATTGCATTGGTAGCTCCCTGATTCATTTTATTATTATGAGTTGTGCAGCAGCTCATGAAGTTATGCATATGCATTACTACCGAATAACACCAGAACGCATAGCTGCTGCAGCTACTACTAGTAATAGTATAATAAGCTCAAGCTGATGAGATAACTTTGATGCGAATAAGGGCCTGCAAGATCCTAGCTTATAGTAGCTATATAAAGTTCCTGGGGCAATTCAAACAAAAATAGAGCATACTGGCTGTAGCTCAGTACTAGTTAGTAGTTCATGAAAATATACGTTAAGTTTCATGTGCTGCAGCACCATATCTACCGACATCCTGGCTATAATGTTAACTATCCCTAGGCCTGAAAGTTAGTTTCATGCATATGCATATGCATGCATCTATATATATTGTGACATTGCTACAAAACCAACTTCAAAAGAGGCTAGTTACAGATGCGTCTTGCGCACCCAATTTGCAACTTACTTAGTTATTCACAATTGAGAGCGACTTGTGGATTTCTACAGGTAGCACTTTAGCTTATATAACATCGCTATTGCTATAGCTGAGAATTTGACGTATGCAAGCATATATGCATGCATGTCGCCATTGCGATTGACACGTACGTGTCAACCGCCGGCCGGAGTGTTGCTACTCTGCAACAGTCGATGCAAACCAATTAATTAATCCATGCATATGTGTCTAACCGGTCTAAACGATCGTTATACATATGGTAGGCAGCGTCCAGCAGTTGCATCAGTTGTACTACGTGGATATATCCAACCGGCCCTATAATTTTCTGTTGACTTTGAATTACAGCAGATTAGTGTATGTCTATCACAGTTTATCACAGCAAACTATCGATAGCCATAGCTAAGCTTCGTTCGCCGTAAGTAGTGCTAAAAACACAAAAAAGGCACAGATGGTGGTTTACTTAATTAACTCAGTATGCATACGACATGGTGTATGCCTGCCAGCAGGCCAGATAGGACGGAGCTGTTTTCGCTGCGTGTGAGGTGGAATTGCATTGAAATTGCCAGTGTCGCACAGCTCGGCGGCCAGACGTGAGATATCTATAGCCAGAACGTTGCAGCAGCTGCAGCTGCTGCAAGATCGACTATTATTGATCACAAGTCATGAGTTATTCAGCTGGTTGCGATGCATACAGTATGGTTGAGATCAATCGCAATCGCGATTGTCGGGGTGTGACCAGCTGCATGGGGTCGGGGGAGTGCTAGAGATACGCATGGACCTGAGACATGGATAGCTATAATATTATAGCTAGGTACGACCATCAATCATTGAGTGCTGGTGTAGCAGCTAGATTCGCAGCTGTACACCGCAAGTGATTGAATGACACCACGCATTGGAATTGCGTCAGATTGCTATAGTTAGACCAGGAGCGCGCATCAGTCATCCATATGGAATGCACATGCAATGCAACCACCGCACCTGCATGAGACAAGGATCCGGTAATATATTACGGGAAAGGAGCATCCTAGACGCAAACTACTGCAAGAAAGTTGGATTTGCAAGCTTGACGTTCACCATTCTTTTGCGTTCTCCCATTAAAATCAGATCTAGCAAGTACGGCTGCGGTACAATTCACCGATCGCGAAGCCTTGTCATGTCTACTGTAAACCCCAATAGCGAGAAGGATACCGAGCGCCTTCAGCCGGCCATGGAGTGGGACAAAGAGGAGATCCAGCATGGACACATTGAGGACAGTTCCGGCCGACCGCCGCCAGACTCACTTGCCGTAGATTTCAAACATGATTTGCATCGTGGCCTCAAAAGTCGACAGATTGCAATGGTTCTCCGTATGCATGTTATGACAAACTGACGGGTAAAGATTGCAATTGGCGGTGCAATTGGAACAGGCCTCATCATCGGCACGGGTGGTACGGCTCTCCCATGCATCACATTTCATCTGACGTGGACAAGCTGCTTTAGTTTGTGCGGGTCCAGCTGGGGTCCTCATTAGTTATTGTCTTGTGGGGTTTGTTATATACATGGTCATGAGCGCGTTGGGAGAGATGAGCTCTTATCTACCCTTGCCGGAAGGGTTCAGTGGCTGTAAGGGCCTTCGACTGGTACGTTGCTAAAGAAGGGTTGGTCAGATGCCACACGTTTTGTGGATCCTGCATTGGGTTTCTCCTTGGGATGGACTTATTGGCTCAAATATGCCATCGTTACGTAGACCCATCCCCATATCAAGTCGCTAACCTCTAGGCCGAATCAGTGATAGTTCGCTCTCGTGGGTCTCGCTAACTTGCCTAGGTTGACTGCAGCTGCACTTGTCCTCCAGTACGGACCACTGAGAATTTTCTAATCAAAGGTACTGGGTCCCACGGGAGAAAGTGAACCCCGGAATCTGGATTTCTCTATTTCTCGCTTTAATCGTATTCATTAACTATTTCGGAATCAGGCTTTTTGGTGAAGTCGAATTTTGGCTCTCCAGTATAAAGGTATGCGTAATTGTGGGACTGATTATCCTAAGCATCGTCATCGCTTTGGGAGGTGCACCAACTCATGACAGGTAAATAATCTGCTGTTTGACTAGAACTAACTCATCTTGACTCGGGTTTCGGTATTGGTCAGGTAACGTCTCATCTGAGCGAACTGACAGTGAGATCCGGGTGCATTTAACACGTACCTTCTAGAAGGCGCAGCCGGGAGATTTCTCGCAGTATGGTAAGTGAGTCGTGACGAATTTGCTCGCTTATGATCAGGTCTGTGATGGTAGTCGGTATTTATCATTGCCTCTCGTTGCTTTTAACTTATCTTCCAGCGGTTTTCGCGTTTATGGGAAGTGAACTTGTCGGCGTTACGGTTGGAGAAGCTCAGAATCCTCGAAAGAATATCCCCCGTGGTATACTACCTACATCTCGTCTGCAATGCTGAGATCGTGAATAGCCATCAAACTCGTCTTCTGGCGCATTCTCATTGTTCCACCCTTCCGCGAAATAACAACTAACGTTGATAGTTCTATAGTAAGTCCATCCATCACGTCGTCGATTAATGTGACCAACAGTCCTCAGTGTTTTCCTTTTGGGACTGATTCTCCCATACAACTCGGAGGACTTGGTTTTCGCAACTAAGGCCAGTAATGCTCCGTTACGCGTCTTAGATTTCTAATCCCGTTTTAGAAACCGGGGCGGCAGCATCTCCGTTCGTTGTTGCCATTCAAAACGCTCAGATTCGGGGTCCGTGAGATGTAACACAATATTCTGACCGCAGTTCTTCCGGGAATTCTGAACGGATGTATCCTAGTATTCGTCATCTCAGCATCGAACTCGGATCTCTATATTGCGTCGCGAACGTTGTATGCCTTGGCACTCGGGGGCTCGGGCCCGGCCTTCATTGCTAGGACAGATAAACGTGGAGTTCCTTTCGTTGCCCTTGCAATCAGCGCTGCATTCTGCTGCCTCGCGTATATGAATGTTGTCGAGGCATCCAAGACTGTTTTTAAATACTTGTATGGTATCCCTATTCATTCTGGACTGACAACAGTGTGAACATGACCACAATATTCGGGTTACTGACGTGGATCTCAATCTTGGTTTCCCATCTGGGGTTCTTGAAGGTCCAATTCTTTTCTTGGCTTGATTGACGATAGTGTATAAAAGCTCAGGGCATCGATCGTAGAAGCGATCTCCCATACCATGCTCCATTGGGAGCATTGGGTACCTGGTTTGCGCTCATATTTTGCATTTTAGTAGCAATTTTCAAGATAAGTCCCTCCAAACTTGGCACTAACAACCTGTGCAAGGATACGATACAATAGTTCCAAAGGTAAAGCCGTCCGAACAAGCAACGCTGAATCTAATTAGTGGAATCCCAGCAGTTTTGTGACTTCTTATATTGGCATCCCTCTGTATTTGCTCTTTATTTTTGGTTTCAAAATTGCCATGAAAACGAAGAGAGTGCGGCCCGAATCTGCAGATCTCGTTACAGGGAAAGCTCGAATTGGTGAGGCGATGGATGTACATCACTAACAGTATCAGATCAAGAAGAGGCGGAGTATCTGGCCAAGCAAAATGATAAAGTTAAGCCGCTCAACGCCGTATCTCATTCTGCATCTTCTGAGCTGACATTGCAGTGGTATCGATTCATCAGTTGGTTATTCTAGGAGAGCGTTGCGTGTTACAGAGAGACTGGAGTAAAAGCATTGCCATCGAGATTTTGGCCAATATCCTGAATCTCAGATACTTAGTGTGTTTCATACAAATTGATTGTTTAGCATATCCTCACTGCTCGAGTCACATTCGTGGAGGCTACATGCCACCCACCCCGCTACAAAAGTCACTTCCTTCCACTCAATACATACCCTCCATAAGTCACATTAAATAAATATACAATCGCAGCATTGCGATCTCTTCTCGTTGGTGCCATGGCGATTTTGGTCCAAAACCTATCACTTCGCCTCACTGCTTTTGGGCTGCGGCGGCCGCGGCAGCAGCAGCTGCTTGTTCCTCCTCCCTGGCTCTCATGGTTGCTCGTACGACTTCCGCAAAAGCAGAACCATTACTTGGAGACTTTTTATCTTGAGGGGAGCGCTTAGCTGATTCAGTATCGTCCTCGTCAGAAGAATAGGCTGACATTGACATTACTTTGAGACGATTTGCCAAGCGAACTGCGAGATTAGATTCTAGAAGGCCGAAGGGACTAAATTACCAGCTTCAAAGGCGTGTTTGAATTTCTTGCGTGCGTTGAAACCTTCTTGGATACCGGGTAGAAGATCTGTGCTGTCGTTTGCAGTTTTTCCTGTAAGCCAGACGTGGCGTAGTGCTTCCTATTGATGAGTTTAGTAATGACTAGTGAGTAACCTTTGCAGTAGGGCGTTTATGAGGATCAGCCTGAAGGAGCGAGTGAATGAATTCCTTGGCTGAGAAAGAATTAGTACAAGAACGAAACCGATATTATTGAGAGTAGGTACCGTCTGGAGAGATGTCACGCCAATATCTTTCATGGAACACTACTCTTGCTTTCACAGTTTCTTCAATCAATTCATCCCGATCGTCACTCCTGAAAGGCGAATAACCGCATAAAAGTGTATAAGTAATCACACTACGTCAATTAAGCTGGTAAAGTTGAAATACCCCATGGACCATAGGTCAGCAGGCTTAGAGTGCCCAGTTTGTAAGAGGATTTCAGGTGCAGCGTAGCCATATGATCCAGCCATAGACATCAATGCTTCATCTTTTGATTGCAAAGCTTTAGCAATTCCAAAATCTGCAAGAATCAAGTCAGAATCTGGCTCAGCCGTCTTATAAAGCAAATTTTCAGGTTTCAAGTCTGTACCGTCAGTCTCGAAAAACTCAAGAAGCAAAGAAAGATACCTCGATGAACAATCTGGTTATCGTGCAAATATGCAACAGCTTCCAAGGTCTCTTTGACAACCTCAACAGCATCCCGCTCAGTGAACCGTCCACATTCGCAAATTCTTTCAAAAAGTTCACCTCCAGTGGCCAATTCGGTGACGATGTAGAAATTCTTTGTAGATTCGAACCACTCGACGAAGCGGACTATGTGTGGATGATTGAGACGTTCGAGAAGTGACATTTCATCGTAGACCATGTGTTCGTGGCCTTTGACGTTTTTCTTGGCAATTACTTTGACGGCCACTGGACCCTGGGGACCCTGTGCTTGTTGGACGACTCCATACCTATCCCAGGGTTAGCGATTGAATTTGAGACGAGGCATAAGAGTAATAGGGGAGAGAGAGAGATATTTGGGAAGACGTACGTTCCAGCGCCTAAGGTCTTTCCAAACTTGTACTGCTTCTAAAATACACATATCAGAACACAAAGTGGAATTGAACATACCTTTCGATCATAAGTTGGAGGTTGTTTACTGAATTTATGTAAAATACCCGAAAATGTGCTCATCCTTCAAGGGAAGCTTGCTGTAGCGAAAAATTGACACAATAATACAATCCGGAGGAAAGTGAAGCCGGAGAGAGGGAAGTCACAAGGTGAAGACTTGGCAGGAAATCGACAATAATAGTGAGGGAATTGAAATTTGACTGAGAGGGGACGAGTGCTATTGCGCAAAGGCCGCTTCTTGATTTTCGTCCGGGAACGTGAAAAGACAATCAATTGAAATTAGGTGTGAGTGGATGGAAGAATGTCCTTTTTAAGTTGTTTGCTAGGACAAATGCGGGTTGCTTTGATGTGCAATAAATTAAAACGAGGCTGTGAGCCATCGCTTGCATGTGTAAAGTGTAACCAATCGCTCAACCCTTTATCCTCCCCCACTTTGGCAAAAAGAATGGCGAGCTATCGATCGAATAAAGACATTTCCACGGCTTCAGAGCCATTACGCCCGCGAACAGAGTCAGCGACATTCATGACATCCCAGTAACTGCGGGTGACACTTGCAATTCCTTAGACTCTCTTACTGACTACAATCCGTTTATCGCCGGCGACAGGAGTTTCTTCTACTCCGTTGGATTTTAACTTTGGCGAGGCATAAGATGGCCAATCGCAGCGCAAAACTTGCGGGGACCCAAATCCGGAACTCACATCGATCGCATCACAGTTGATTCAATTTGATTCGATCCCGGTTCTGCCAATCAGTTAATTGGCAGCCGGCCATTTATGCTTTACCCTTCCAATTTCCTCGGATATTGAATTTACACGCCGGACATGCGTCCTCTGACTTAACTCATGTAAGACTTGGGGATCAAGGCCATTAGAAGAGTTTGGGGACGGTCAACGAATTTGGGCACGATTCGCCTCCTACGTTTCTTCTGTACAAACTTGTACCTTGGATTATTTAGGTGGCGTTATGTCTTTTAAAACTGCTGTATAGCCAAGAGCGTATCTTATTGATCCAGATGCTATTATCAAATGCGAAGTCCCATTTCAGATTTAATCGCCTGCAGAGTCAACGTGGTCTTTCAAGTTGAGTCATGCAGTACTAGATAGTGGGCCACATGATCTCAACCCCAGCGCGGCGCGTCCGTGCACCAATTGCGCC